>MTKY01052354.1_pt1 | contig 11977 bp, 13 predicted proteins | sample 1042731 | NCBI WGS metagenome assembly MTKY01 (sample SAMN06212206, study PRJNA360538) | anaerobic digester metagenome | biome: Wastewater treatment plant; material: sludge; isolation source: anaerobic digester fed with sludge from wastewater treatment plant | place: Denmark: WWTP Soeholt ... | reverse complement strand
CCCAAGATGTGGGTAATGGATAGCCGCTGCGAAGAGGGGGCGCCGAGCGGGGGGTGAGGCTCTCTAGCGGTTCCTACGGGCCGCTGGCAAAAAGAAACGCGCCCCATAGCGGAGCGCGCTGATTTCTTCTGATGCGGCGTGCCAGGCGGCTGCCTAAGCCTGCGGGCACAGCAGGGGCCGGAACTTCGGCCCGTAAATGATAATGCCGCGCTCGCCGTCGGTGCGCAGCTTGCGAATGACCATCTCGACGCGCATCCCGATGGTCGGGTCGCCGTCCAGGTCGGTAAGCTGCGCGGTGACCATCGGCCCTTCGTCAAGCTGCACGAGCGCCAGCACATACGGCGCATACGCCTCATATGGCTCGGCAGGCGCGGTCACCGTCGTGAAGCTGTACACCGTCCCCTTGCCAGACAGCGCGAACAGCTCGACACCCTCGCCCTCCAACGGCTGGGCGCGGCGCAGGTGATCCCAGTACGCGACCTGGTGCGCCATCCGCGCCTGAGTCGCGCTGGTGTAGTCTTCGTTCATGGAGGTCACAGGGCCGGTCATCGCGCCGCCCGCGCGAACTCAACCGTATCTTCGGCCAGCACACCCTGGGCGTCGGTGAGGACGAACGTGTAGGAGGCAAGCGCCTGCTGGGTGACCAAGCTGGTCTGCTGGGGGAGCATCACCGCGCCGGTCTGCGGGCAGCGGGTGGCGAGAAGCTGGCTGCGGCTGGCCTTGAGTCGCCAATTGCGAGTGATGTCCATCAGATACCTCATTTCTGGTGTGCACTACGCTGAGTCTCAGCCCACCACCTGGGCGCTAGCGCCATCTTTCGCGCGGTGCGCTGCTGTTGACACTTATACACGTGCCCGTCTCTCAAAAGCTACCAGGTGGCGATTCTGAGAGGTTTTGACAGTCGTTTCTCGCTCAGCGTGTCACCCAGACTCACCCCCTACAGCCCCCGCCCCCGGACGTACTCCGTCACGTCCACGTTGTAGCGCACGTCGTCAACGGTGAACACTGCCCAGGGCGTGCCCTCGTCCTCCCACGTCACCGAGGCGGGCGACGGGATCAGCAAGTCGTTGAACTGCTGCCAGCCCTCTGGCTTGAGAATCCAGCGCGTCAGCTTGTCCGGATCGGTGCCTTTGGGACGCATGGCCTCCATCTGCACGATCAGGCCCGTCTGCGGGTCAAAGGTCACGGTGAAAGAGTCTTCCTCCGCGCCAAAGGGCACGATTAGCCGGGCGGTCTGCGCGTCCACCGCTTCCCAGCGCACGCGCGGATCGGTCACCAGGATTGACGGCAGCCAGATCGACTCGCCCCACAGCCCCAGGTTGGCCGCGTGGTCAACGGCTGGCTCGTTCTCAGTCGTGCCAAAGGGCAGTTCCAGCCGCCCCTTGCCGTCCAGATACCACTCGTTGACCTTGAGCACCGGCTGCCCGAAGATCGTCGTCTCGATGTAGTGGCGGTAGTTCTGTCCGGCGTCGTGCGTGAAGCGAAAGCGCGAGTTGAGCGTGATCCCGTTGATGCGCAACGGCGCGGTGCCCGTGATCACCGCCGAGCGGATGACCGGCACGGTATCGCCGCTGATGGCCTGGTAGAAGCGCGCGACCGGCTCCGGCAGGCCCTCCGGCACGGGCACCTGCTCCAGCGGCGGCGTCTGCTCCGCATAGGCGGGGAAGCGGGCCGGTTTCATGTCCAGGCCCAGCGCCACCACCGCAACGACCAGAATGGCGAGGGAAATCAGCGCGCCGCGCCAGGCCGCCGACCAATCGGCCAGGCAGATGGCCAGCGAGAGCACGGCAGCGCCCGCCATCAGCGCCGCCGCCCAATGCCGGTCGGCGAGCCAGCCGCCCACCGCCGCCACAAAACCGGCTGCCGCCAGCAGCCACAGGACACTGAACAGGCGCATTCCCACCCGGCCCACGTCCCAGCGGTTGCCGAACAGCGCCGTCTTGTACGGCAATTCTTTCATCTCGGCCAGCGGCCAGTAGGCCACCAGCCCCATCAGGTGAATCAGCCCGTGCGCCCCGACGATGAAGGCAGCTACGCCCAGCACAACCTTCGCCATGATGCGTTCCCTCCTGCCCGGTGCACGCTGTGTCTCTCTCCGGGCGGCGATCAGATAGTCCATGCCCACGCACGCATATTGTCCCCACAGCCTGCCCGCCCGACAAATGTACCTGGCCGCGCCCCTCGCCCGACTTGACTTTCATCAATGTCAGTGGCTCTTTTTGTGATACTATGGCATAACCTAATCAGGACGCCGGGCAGCCCCTACCGGAATCGCTGGCTGGCGCCGACAGGCCGGACGCGGGCCGGCGGCAGGTCGCCGCGCACTGCCCTCCCAAAGCGAGGACACTGCCGGCAATACCGTCTAGCTGGCTGCTCCGGGCTTGCGCGTCCCCCCAGCGATTGGCCGAGGTCACCTGCCCGGCGCGCTCCCCCTGGTGGGACGCCTGTCTTCAGACTGCGACTTGGCACAGCAGAGCCACACAGAGAGGACGGACTATGAGCGAGTTCGTGTATTTCGAAGACCTGACCACCCTGCTGGGGGACCTCCAGCCGGACAGCATCATCAGCCGGACGCTGCACGGTGACGACGACGTGAAAGCTGTCCTGTTCGGCTTCGACGCCGGGCAGGAGCTATCCGAGCACACCGCCGCGCTGCCAGCCTCGATTTTTGTGCTGCGCGGCGAGGCCACGCTGACGCTGGGCGGCGAGCGACGCCAGGCGCGCCCCGGCACCTGGGTGCACATGCCTCCCCACATGCCGCACACCGTTGTGGCGCACACGCCGCTGATCATGCTGCTGCTACTCTACCGGGCGGCTGGCGAGAAGTGAGGCAGCGGGTGCGAGCGTTCGTATCGTAAGGAACTATGCTGAGGAGGTACGACATGCCCACTGTCACTCAACCACTACGCGACGAGCACCAGGAACTACTTCCCCACATCGAGCACATCCGCACAGTTGCCGACCGCGTCGGCGACATCCCTTCCGAGTCGCTCCGGCGCGACGTTGACGAGGTTCACGGCTTCCTCGCCCACCATCTGATTCCGCACGCCGAAGCCGAAGACCGCGCCCTCTACCCGGTCGTTGCCAGGATGCTCGGCGCGCCCGAAGCTACTGCAACCATGCGCCGCGATCACGTCGAGGTCGGACGCCTCACCGATGAATTGGCCGGGCTGTGCGCGCAGATCGGGGAAGGAGCGCTGCCGGTCCCTCTGGCCAAAGGGCTGCGGCGCGTCCTCTACGGCCTGTACGCGCTGGTGAAAGTCCACTTTGCCAAGGAAGAAGAGGTCTACCTGCCACTGCTCGACGCGCGGCTGAGTCCCGACGAGGCCCGCCGGTTGTTTGAGAACATGGAGGCAGCAGCAAAGGAGGCGAAGGCAAAGCATTAGCCAGTGAGAGCCGCTGCCAACCAGCCCGACAAGACAAGTGCAGTAGGGTGTAGCTTATCCTGTCCCGTCCCGGCCTGTTCAAAGATGAAGGGGGGTTCTTGGTGGCTGAACAACCAAGCAAGAGAGCGTCTATCCTGACAGTAGGCCGTGTGCTGGTGCTGGGCCTGGTCGGTGTGATCCTTGTCCTGGGCCTGGTGCTGATTATCATGGCCGTTCAGGAAGCGGGAGAGACCAAAGAGGGGCCGAAGCGCGTCAACGCCCTGGCCAACAGCGACAACGAATGCGTCAGGTGCCACGAGCGGTCTACGCCCGGCATCGTCCAGCAGTACGGCTTTAGCACGATGGCCGCCGCCAGCGTCACGTGCGAAGACTGCCACGAAGTGAAAGCCGATTACCCCGGCGCGGTGGAACACGAGGGCACCTATGTCTTAGGCTCGCCCACTACGGCCATGTGCGAGCGCTGCCACCAGCAGGAAGTGAAGCAGTTCTACGCCAGTCGTCACGCCCTGCCCGCCTATGTCGCCTACTGGGGCACGAGCGGCCTCAGCGAGGAGCTGCTCGCCCAATACCAGGCCATCCCCGAAGGTAGCTTCGCCCCGGACAAGAGCCGCAACGCGCTACACGTCCTGGAAGGCGAAGCCGTCACCCGCTTCGCCTGCGAGACCTGCCACAACATCGGCCTGCCGGCCCCCGATGGGTCGGTCGGCCAGTGCCAGAAGTGCCACCTGCGCCACGAGTTCAGCCTGGAGCAGGCGCGCAAGCCCCAGACCTGCAACGCCTGTCACATCGGCCCTGACCATCCGCAGTGGGAGATCTACCACCAGTCTCCGCACGGCATCGCCTACACGACGCTGGGCCACACCTGGAACTGGGAAGCCGAGCCGGGCACGCTGACGGTGGAGGACTTCCCGGCAGCCACCTGCGCCATCTGCCACATGAGCGGCTTTGGCAGCACGGGCACCACCCACGATGTCGGCGAGCGCCTGACCTGGTACCTGTTCGCCCCGATCAGCGAGCGCCGGCCCGCCTGGGAAAGCAACATGGTGCGCATGCAGGGCGTGTGTCTGGAGTGTCACAACGACAACTTCATCAGCGAATTCTACGAGGCCGCTGACCTGGCGACCGAAGCGACCAACGCATGGGTGCGCGAGAGCGATGCCATCATGCAGCCGCTCAAGGATGCCGGTCTGCTGACCGATGCCCCCTTCGACGAGCCGATTGACTACGTGTACTTCGAGCTGTGGCACCACTGGGGCCGCACGGTCAAGTTCGGCGTGTGGATGCAGGGGCCAGACTACACACAGTGGCACGGTGCGTATGAAGTCCTGTCCGATCTCGCCGAGCTGCGTGAGATGGTCGCCGACAAGCTGGAGAAGGCCGGCCTCGCGGCGGAAGAAGGCGGTGAGACTACGGACACGGGTGGTTAGCCATGTACCACCTGGCAACCGCCTTCCCACCGGTGCAGCGCGTGCGCATCCCGCTCTCGCGCGATCAAGTCATGCTGCTGATGGCCGCCGTCAACGAGATCTTTCTCGGCGTGGACATCTATCTGGCGCACAGCATCAGCGGGACCATCGTGCCGTATGAGTGGATTCCGATCATCTTCGGGCCGGTCGCGGGCGCGATCCTGCTCGTCACCGGCCTGATCGCGCTCAAGCAGCGCCCGCTGGCTACCCTGATCGCGACGGCAGTGTTGCTGGTCAGCATCGGCGTCGGGCTGCTGGGCGCGTACTTCCATATCATGCGCGCCGCCCTGCCGGAAGGCCCGGCGGGCGAGCAGATCACCGTCCGGCTGCTGGTCTGGGGGCCGCCCTTCCTGGGGCCGCTGATGTTCTCGCTGGTCGGCTTGTGGGGTATCAGCGCGGCCTGGGTCGAAGACCCGCCCGACAGCGGGCGGCTGCGGATGCCGGGCGGCTGGCGACTGCGGCTGCCGCTGAGCAAGACGCGCGCCTACTTCTTGATGATGGGCCTGGGCATTATGGTCACCACCATCAGCGCTGTGCTTGACCACGCCCGCACCGGCTTTGAGAACGACTGGCTGTGGATTCCGACGATCATCGGCGTCTTCGGCACCGTCGTCGGGCTGACGCTCGGCTTCATCGCCCGCCCCACCCGCACCGATCTGATCACCTATGTCGTCGCCATGCTGCTGCTGATCGTCACCGGCCTGATCGGGGCCTGGCTGCACATCAACGATAACCTCACCTCGTCCGGCGCGTTCGTAGCCGAGCGCTTCATCCGGGGCGCGCCGTTCCTGGCCCCGCTGCTCTTCGCCAACATGGGCGCGCTGGGGCTGATCGTGCTGCTCGACCCGCGCTCGGAGGTGCTGGCGTAAGGAATTGGGGGCACGATCACAAACGATGAGCGTGCCCTGAACTTCCTTTTCCCTGATTAGGCTCTGCGCACCCAGGTACGGTATACTCTCGAAGCAAAGAGACAGCGAAATCGAGAGCTGACTAGGGGCATCTGGCTTTATGGAACGCAAGATCGCCGCGCAGGGAGTGCAAGATGCGTTGGAAATCATTCAGGAGCACAACGCAGCACTAGAGGCGCGTTTTGCCGACAAGCTCAAGGTCAACTATCAGTTGAACCGCCAGCTTGTCAGCTTTCAGGCTAACAAGAACAAACCCGCCTACCGTTGGTTCAGATATAAAGAGAGTTTCTCCGAGGCTCTTGTCCAACATCTGTTGGATGTTCTCGGTTTGGAATCTGGGCGTGTCCTAGACCCCTTTGCTGGGGTTGGGACGACCTTATTCGTTGCCAGCAAGCGCGGTTTGGATGCCACCGGCATTGAGTTACTTCCGGTAGGCTGCGAGGTCATGGAAGTGCGCCACCAGACGCAGAACGGCGATGTTTCCGCCCTGCGCTCGGTGCTTGACCGCTGGCGGTGCGAACAGCCCTGGAAGCACATGCAGTCCACCAAGCCGTTTGCCCATCTGCGCATTACCCGCCAGGCATTTCCCGACAAGACTCAGCGGGCGCTGGAAAAGTATCTGGCGGCACTGGAGTCAGAAACGGAGTCGGCAGCACGGCTGCTCCGCTTTGCGGCGATGTGCGTGCTAGAGGACATCAGTTACACCCGCAAAGACGGACAATACTTGCGCTGGGATCATCGCTCCGGGCGACGGCAGGGCAAAAGACCCTTCCACAAAGGCTACATTGCCAGCTTCGAAGAAGCCATTGTGGGCAAGCTGGATGAAATCTACATAGACCTGCAACCTCCTGCGTTACTGCCGGGCTTCTTCAGTACGCCGGGTCAGCGGGGCGAGATCGAAGTCTTGTGCGGTTCGTGTCTGCACTTGCTACCCACTCTAGAAGCCGCCTCGTTCGATGGCCTGATCACATCTCCCCCCTATGCTAATCGCTACGACTACACTCGCACCTATGCGCTGGAATTAGCTCTGCTTGGTGTTGGCGAAGATGAAATCCGCGAGCTTCGCCAGGCTATGGTATCTTGCACCGTTGAAAATCGCGCAAAGGGGGATCTCCCCTCTGTCTTTTCGCCTGCTGTACTGGCCCGCGCATCGGCGGCTTTTGCTGGTCAGCGAGCTTTGCAAGCCATTCTCAACTATCTGGAGTGGCAAAAAGAGACAAAGGCGCTCAACAACGCCGGCATTCCACGCATGGTGCATCACTATTTCTACGAGCTTGCGCTGGTCATCTTCGAATGCGCGCGCGTGCTCAAGCCAGGTGCAGCCTTTGTGATGGTCAATGATAACGTGCGTTACGGGGGAGCGACCATTCCAGTTGATCTGATTCTTTCTGACTTCGCAGAACAGGCCGGATTCTCCGTAGAGGTCATCTGGGTGTTGCCGACAGGCAAGGGTAACAGCAGCCAGCAGATGGGCGCTCATGGGCGCGAAGAGCTGCGCAAATGTATCTACATCTGGCGGCGTAGGAATGACTGATGCCCCAAGAACAGCAAGCCCATTATGAAGCCTGGACGCTCGATCAGCTTGCCAAGAGCGTCTTCTTCCATCGCAAGCTGCACGAATGGAATCTCCTGGAGATTGCCGACCAGATTGACCAGGTGCGCGGCGAAAACCTGGACTGGGATGATCTCGACATTTCTGAACAGGCGTGGAGCAAGGTTATCCATCGGGGCATCAAGCCCGTCATCGCGTTCGCTCACCCGCACGTACTGCAAGCTGTTCCTGGCTCGGCCAGCTATTACCGGATGCTGTCCCTGGTGTCGCAGAAGTCCATGAAGCGTGTTGGTCTCAGTCTCGATGCATACGAGGCAGGCAAGCCTGTTGCAGACGAACAGGCAGCGGTGGCAATTGCCCGCCATCTCAACCGCATTGTGAGCGCGCTTGTTGAAGCCGATGAGGAGATTGACGCACGCGAGTTCGACCTATGGCGGGGTATGGCTGCCGGCTCGCAAGCACAGGGATCGTGGCAAAATACCAAAGGCGCGTCAGCAGAGAAGGCAATTCGTGAAGTCATAGTGCAGCGCTTGCAGAGGCGGCAGCTTGTTAGCAGCAGGCAAGTCAGCGCTGCCAGAATAGACCTGGGTGATGGCAGGGAGTTGGTTTTTGCTGACGAGCCAGACATCGCCATTTTGCAGAACAATGTGCCGCAGATTGCTGTTGAGATCAAAGGGGGCATTGACCGGGCGGGGATATTGGAGCGCATCGGCGCAGCACTCAAGAGCCTGCGACGGACGCGCCAGGAAAATCCCGACTCGGTGACGGTGCTCATCCTACCGGATGTTGCCATGACAGAACGGGCATGGGAGGATTTAAGCATCAATACGGAGATTGTCACCCACATCTGCAATCTGAAAGCAATCCTTGAGGACGAGCACGAGCGCGAAGGGTTTTTCCAGATACTCCAGTTATGACATTCGCCTAACCCAAAGGACCGCCCATGCGCCTCCTCGTCCTCGTCACCGGCGACTACGGCTGGCGACATGTCGAAAACCTGCGCCAGCACGCCCCGCCGGACTGGACGATCCTCACCTGGGAGACGCCCAAAGTCCTGCCGCCGGTCGTGGACTACCCCGAAGACTACCTGCCTGATGCGCTGCCGCCCTGCGACCTGATCCTCTCGCTGGCCGAAGTCAAGGGCGTCGCCGAGCTGATCCCCGACATCGCCCGCATGACCGGCGCGCGCGCCGTGATCGCCCCCATTGACAACGCCGCCTGGCTGCCGGTAGGGTTGGCCCGCCAGCTGCGCGAATGGTTGGCGCGGATGGGCGTCGCCTGTGTGACGCCCAAGCCCTTCTGCTCGCTGACCGAGACGCATTTCAACGCCCTGCGCCTCAAGCAGCCCTACGACGACCCGCTGATCCGCGCCTTCGCCCGGCACTTTGGCGCGCCCGCCTTCCACGCCCAGGTAGACCCGCAGACGCGGCAGATCGTCGCCCTGGAAGTGAGGCGCGACGCCTGCTGCGGCTGCGCGCGCTACGTCGCTGGGCGGCTCGCCGGAACACCTGTTGATGGCGCGGTCGAGGCGGGCGGGCTGCATCACCATCACTACCCCTGCCAGGCGACGATGGGCATTGACCCGCAGTACGGCGATACGTTGCTGCACGTCTCCGGCAACATCATGAAGGACGCGCTCAAAGAGGCGCTGGCCGAGCACTTGCAGGTGCGCTACATCCGCCCGGCGGGGTACCGGGAAGAGCCGTGAGGCCGGGCCAGATAACAAGGGACGCCCCTGCCGGAGCGTCCCTGTCAGTCATGTTGGGTGACCTGGCGCGTGTTACTCGGCCTGGCGTGCGCCTAGCTCGCGGTCAAGCATGAACAGCGCCACGCCGGAGTCACCGGCCAGCTTGATCTGCTCCACGACCGCATCGGCGGACGCTTCTTCCTCGACCTGCTCATCCACGAACCACTGCAGGAAGCTGTCGCTGGCGTGATCGCGCTCTTCGACAGCCAGGTTGACCAGCCCGTGAATCAGGCTGGTGACCTTCTGCTCGTGGGCCAGCGCAGCCTCGAACACCGCCAGCGGCGACTCCCACGCGGCGGGCACGCCGCCAATTGGCTCCAGCAGCACGCGCCCGCGCCGCTCAACGATGAAGTCGAAGAACTTCATGGCGTGGGCCACCTCCTCGTTGGCTTGCAAGCGCATCCAATGAGCGAAGCCCGGCAGGTTTTGGTGCTCGAAGTGCGCTGCCATCGCCAGATAGAGATAGGCGGAGTGCAGTTCGGCGTTGATCTGCTTGTTCATGGCAGCTTGCATTTTCTCGCTCAGCATGGTGAGTATCCTCCTGAGATATGCTAACCAAGTGGAGTGTCCGAGCCGCGTGTGACGGCTGGGCGAAGCGGGTATGTCACAGATCGGCCCTCGCAACGTAGTCACCGCACGAACGCGATCACTACCTTGTAGATTGTAGGAAATCCCCGCTGCGCACGCCAAACAACTTGCGTTAGAATCGCGTCAATTCGTCCGCGCAACCCACACCCGGCGCTAAGCGTATTGATCCATGAAGCATACCGGCGCGATCGGTGCAGCAGGAAGAGCGAACCCTATGAGCCAGCAGCCCAACGAGTCCCGTGCCATCTCCGGCGAAGCGGAGCCGATCCCTTCGGAAATCCGGCGGCGCACCCCCGGCAACGGCCTGCATCCCGTGCCGCCACCCCGTGACGAGCGCCCGGTGCCCCCGCTGAGCCTGCGCGCCCTGGTCGAGGAGCGCAACTGGACGGCCCTGCTTGGGCTGGGCTTGATCGGCGTCGGCCTGCTGATCTTCCTGCAGGATATGCTGCATCTGCACCTGCGCCTGTGGGCGCTGCTGCTGCTCGGCGTGGGCGGCTGGCTGGCCGCCGACGGGTGGAGCCGCTACGAGCACGCCGGGCGCGTCTGGGACGATACGGCGCGCAGCCGCGCCCTGTTCGGCGCGGTGACGGCGCTGGTTGGCTTCATCGGCCTGCTCAATCTCAACTGGTGGGGCCTGCTGCTGATCGCTTTCGGCGGCAAGCTCGGCCACGACACGTGGCGGCGCTACACGTCCGGCGGGCGTATCTGGACTGCCGGCCTGCGCCGCCGGGCCTTCTTCGCCCTCATCGTGGGCGGGATCGGCCTGCTGAGTTTCTTCAGCCTGGGAAGCGCAGGGCCGCTGCTGCTCATTCTGATCGGCGCGGGCCTGTTCATCGAGCGCGCCAGCCGCCAACGGCGCTGACGTCGCGCTTCCACCCCCCTACCTGTGGGCGGATGCTCCTACCCTACCGGGCATCCGCCCCGTTTTGTAGTGGTAGTTGGTGGTTGGTTATTGGTGGCAGGCTGAGGGGTGGCGCATCCGCGAGCGTCTTTACCAAGAACCAATCACCAGAAACCAAGAACCTTCTATCGCCACTCACCGACCATCCAGGCGAAGTCGCGCAGCATCGTCGTGCCGCGCACGCGCACGCGCGGCAGCTCCAGCGGGCGCTCGCTGACGTGCAGCGTCCCGCCGTGCGTGGTGACCGCCGCCACAATGCCCGCCGCACGCAGCACCGCGAACAGCCCCGCATCGTAGCGCCCGCCGGGGTAGCAGAAGAAGCGCGGGCGGACGCCAATCTCCGCCGCGATGGTCTCCACGCTGCCCAACACCTGGTAGACGCGGCAATCGTAGTCGCAATTATTGGTCAGGTCAGGGTGCGAGCGGCTGTGACTCTCGATAGCCATGCCTGCCGCCGCCATCTCGCGCGCCTGATCCCACGTCAAGTAGCCCGCCTGCCTGTTATCCAGCCACTCCGTCACCACGAAGAACGTGCCCACCATCCCGGACTCGCGTAGCAGCCGGAAAGCGTGGGCATAGGCGTCGGCGTAGCCATCGTCGAAGGTGAGGATCACCGGGCGGGGAGGCAACAGCGCGCCGCTCGCCAGCGCGTCGGCGAGATCGCCGAGCGTCACCGTCGTGTAACCGTTGGCGCGCAGCCAGGCCAACTGCGCGGCAAACTGGCCCGGCGTCACCGAGAGGTCGAGCCGGTACTTGTCAGCGCCCGGCGGCGGCGTGCTCACGTAGTGGTACATCAGCACCGGCACGCGGACGCGGCGGCGCGTCGCGTCGGGCGGCTCGACGCCCTGCGCAACGGACGACCAGGGCAGATCGGCCAGCAGCCAGAAGACCAGCAGCAGCGCAAGCGTGAGATGGTGCAGGAATCGGCGCATAGCCGGACTCTAGCAACGGGCGCGGCGGGCGTCAACCGGGGGATTCTCATGTTGGGGGCGAGATTTGTTGAACCACAGAAGTAAGCTTAGGTAAAGAATTGAAGGAGCGAGCTGCCGTGCCCCAGTTTACCTCACCCCCGCTCGGCGCTGCCGCGCCTCGCCGCCCCCTCCATGCATGGAGGGGGCAAGCCGAGCGCAGCGAGGCTGGGGGTGAGGTAAACCACCTGATTTCGCTAGATTCTCCTGGGTCTACCTCTGCGGTGATGCCCTGCCGCAGAAATAAAGCGTCTGCTCAGCCGGCGGCGCGCACCTCGGCCCGCTCCCAGGCCACGCGCAGCGACTCGCCGCCCCCTGCCCGCGCCCAGACGCCCCACGTCCCTTCCACGTCCGCCAGTGTCGCGCCCAGCCGCTCTCCATTGACGCGCAGCCGGATCGCGCCGTCCGGCTCGCGGTGTAGCGCAATCGTGTTCGCTTCACCCGGCGGGCGGATGCGCGGG
>MTKY01047400.1_pt1 | contig 11981 bp, 8 predicted proteins | sample 1042731 | NCBI WGS metagenome assembly MTKY01 (sample SAMN06212206, study PRJNA360538) | anaerobic digester metagenome | biome: Wastewater treatment plant; material: sludge; isolation source: anaerobic digester fed with sludge from wastewater treatment plant | place: Denmark: WWTP Soeholt ... | reverse complement strand
CAGGCGCTGCAACGCGCCAATGTCGCCGCGGCCATCGCCTGCACCCGCGCCGGCAGCCAGGGCAGCCTGCCGAACGCCGCGGCCACGGACGCTGCGCTGAAGGGCTGACAAGACCGCGCCACTACATCGCAGCCCTGCGGAAAGCGTTCTTGTCTGAATCGTGGCTGTCCCTGCTAGACTGGCGCCAACGACAATCCGGGAGACAGGGAGATTTTCATGCGACGCATCGGGATCGCGGCGCTCGCCGCCGCGGCGCTGACTTACGGCGCGAACGCTCAGGCGCAGAAGAAATACGGGCCGCAGGGCGTCTCCGATACGGAGATCAAGATCGGCCAGACCATGCCGCACAGCGGGCCGGTTTCCGTGTACGGCATCATGGGCCGGGTCCACATGGCCTATTTCCAGATGGTCAACGAGCGCGGCGGCGTCAACGGCCGCAAGGTGACGCTGATCTCCGCCGACGACGCCTTCTCGCCGCCGAAGACCGTCGAGCAGACGCGCAAGCTGGTCGAGAACGACGGCGTGTTCATGATGTTCGGCTCGTCGAGCACGGCCGGACAATCGGCCGTGCAGAAATATCTGAACGCCAAGAAGGTGCCGCAGCTGATGCTGTCGACCGGCGCGTCGAAGTTCAACGACCCGAAGAACTTTCCGTTCACGACGCCGATCCTGCAGCTCTACTCGACGGAGGGCGAGGTCTACGCGCAGTACCTGATGGACACCAAGCCGGACGCCAAGGTCGCCATTCTCATGCAGAACGACGATTTCGGCCGCGACTACGTGAAGGGCTTCAAGGACAAGCTCGGCGACAAGGCCGCGAAGATGATCATCAAGGAGGCGACGTTCGAAGTGGTCGATCCGACCGTCGACTCGCAGGTGCTGGCGCTGAAGGCGAGCGGCGCCGACGTGCTGTTCGATGCGAGTTTGGGCAAGACCACGGCGCAGGTGCTGAAGAAGCTGTCGGAGATCAACTGGAAGCCGATGACGCTGGTCGTCTCCAATTCCGTCAGCATGCCCGTGCTGCAGGCCGCCGGCCTCGACAACGCCAAGGGCATCATGACGGCGACCTCGACCAAGCGGTCGGGCGATCCCGACAACGCCAACGATCCCGACGTCGTCGCCTATCGCACGTTCATGCAGAAGTACCTGCCGAACGAAGACCCGATCAACGAGATCGGCTTCAGCGCCTATTCGTGGGCGGTCGTGCTCGAGCAACTCCTCAAGAGCTGCGGCGACGAACTGACGCCCGAGAATATCGTGGCAAAGGCGACCAACATGAAGGACGTGCGCGGTCCTTCGCTGATGCCCGGCATTACCTACTCGACGACGCCGACGGATTATTCGCCGGTGAAGAAGATGGTGATCCAGTCCTTCGACGGCGTTCGGTGGAAGCCGATCAAGGAAGTCTCCGTCAAGTGAGGCGCGAGCGGCGGTTCAGCGCGTTGCGCGCCGGACCGCCGCCGCTGCGAGATAGAGCGCGAACAAGCAAGCGACGCCGCCGAACAGGCCGTAGTGCGGCGACGAATCGAGCGCGCGGCCGAGCGCCGGCGGGCCGACCAGCATTCCCGTCGCATAGAGCATGACGAAGACGGAATTTGCGGAGGCGAGATCGGCGCCGGAATAGCGCGCGCCGAGTTCCGCCAAGCCAACCATGTAGAGACCGCCGGCGACGCCGCCCCAGACGAACAGCACGGCCGAGAAGGCGACGAACGACGGCGTGAGCGCGAGCAGCGCCAGCGATCCGATCAGGCCGAACAATGCGATGGCGAGGATCAACCGGTTGCGGTCGACGCGATCGGAGGCAAGGCCGACCGGCAACTGGAAGACGACATTGCCGAGGGCGAATATCGAAACGAACAGCGCGCCTGTCTCGGCGCTGAAACCGTTGCGCAGGGCGTGAACGGGCAGCAGGCCCATGCCGCCGGTTTCGACGGCGCCGAACAACAGCGCGGCGAGCATCAGGATCGGCGCGCGCGCGAACAGGGCGAAGGCCGGGGCTCCCGAGCGGTTGTCGAAGCCCGGAATGCGCGCGCCGGCGAGCACGATCGGCGCCGCCGCGATCGCGAACAGGACGACGGCTGCATAAAAGCCCCCGCGTCCTTCCGTTCCGACGAGTCCGAGGATCGCCGGACCGGCGGCGAATCCGAGGTAGAGCGAGGTCGAATAGATTCCGATCCAGAAACCGCGCCGTTCCTGCGGCGCCAGCGCGTTGATCGCATATTCGCTGACGACGAACAGGAAGGTGAGCGCACACGAAAACACGAACCGGATCGGATACCACCAGTAGATGTTGTCGACGAAGGCGAGCGCCAGCAGCGAGCCGATGCCGAGCGCCAGCGACAGGATCATCAGCTTGCGCACGCCGAGCGCGCGCACCAGCGCGGGCACGAGCGGCGAAACGACGATGGTGGCGAACCCGGCCGTGGCGACGCCGAGCCCGTTCGCCTCGCCGGAGAAGCCCGCGGCCTCCATCCGCACGGAGATCAGCGGCATAGTCAGCGACAGGCCGACGCCGACCAGCGAGATCGCCGCAATGGCGCCGAGGAGCGGCAGGAGGGGAGATTTCATCGCCATCTGACTCTGCTGGCGCGTACGCGAATCCTCATGCTGAGGAGGCTGCGGAGCAGCCGTCTCGAAGCATCGGGCTGCGGCCATCCTTCGAGACGCGATCCTGCGGATCGCTCCTCAGGATGAGGGTTCTACAATTCCTCGCGGAACCAGGTCCTGCGCACCTCGTAGTAAAACGAGGTCGGCAGGTCGTGGCCCATGCCGTCGACCAGGCGCTGCTCGAGTTCCTTCAGCACGACGCCGGTGATGTGCGGCAGGTCGAGCTTCTGCGCTTCCTTCAGCGGCACCCAGACGAGTTCGACCAGTTCGGTGTCCGGTCCGATCACGCCGTCGACGCGATGGGCGATCCACTTGGCGTCGATGCAGAGGAAGCTCGAATCGAAACGTTTGGGCCGCTTCGGCGGCGTGATGGCGCGCGCGATGAAGTGCACGTCCGAAAGATCCGGCACGATTCCATGCGCGACGAAGTCGCTCCAGTCGCCGGGCGGCGGATTGTCGACCTTGCCCTTGCGGCCGAGCAGAAGGCCGGTCTCCTCGAAGGTTTCGCGAATGGCGGCGAGCGCCAGCGCGCGCGGCAGGCTCTTCGACGGCTTGTTGCGGCGCTTGGCGAGCTTTTGCTCGACCGCCGGATCGAGCGGGGCGCTCGCGGCCATCTTGCGGTCGGCCGGCTCGATGCGGCCGCCGGGGAAGACGAACTTGCCGGGCATGAACTTGTGGCCGGCGTGGCGCTTGCCCATCAGCACCTTCGGGACCGGTCCCGAGTGATCGAGCAGGATCAGCGTGGCGGCCAGCTTCGGGCGCACGTTCGGCCATTTCCGCTCGCGGTCGTGATTGGTCATGAAGCGCGCGTTCTCGTGCGCGCTGCTGGCTGAGGGCGTCTTGTCGGTCATCGCCTGCCTTCGGTCGGGAATGTTTGTCGGACAATCCTAGGGCCGAAGGGACGCCGCGCCAACGCCTGTCCTGCGCGAGCGACGGGATGCGGTCATGCCAATGCGGCGGAGCTGCCGCAGCGCAACAGAAGCGCGCGGCGACATGCGTCGATCACATCGTACCGGGATGCCCGAAGCCCCGGTCTTGTAGGAAACATTCAACATTTTCTGCTTTGATCTATGTCGAGGAATGCGAATTCCGCATGACATAACCGTTGTGCAACTGCGAAGGCGAGCCGCGCTCGCGCGTTCGAGGATCGACAAAATGACCTGCGACTCCCGTGTTCTCGCGCCCCATCTGCGGGAGAAAATCATGTCGGCGGAACAGGCCGCCGCTCTGATTCCGTCAGATGTGACCATCGGAATGAGCGGGTTCACGGCCGCCGGTTCGCCCAAGTCGGTGCCTCTGGCGCTCGCCCGGCAGATCGAGGCGGCGCACGGCCGCGGCGAACGATTCAAGGTCAACATCTGGACGGGCGCCTCGACCGCGCCGGAACTCGACGGCGCGCTCGCCAAGGCCGACGGCATCGCCACGCGCCTGCCGTACCAGTCCGATCCGACCTGCCGCCAGCGCATCAACAGCGGCAAGATGGACTATCTCGACATCCACCTGTCGCATGTCGCGCAATACGTGTGGTTCGGCTTTTTCGGCAAGCTGGATCTCGCCGTCGTCGAAGTCGCGGGCATTCGCGAGGACGGCGGGCTCATCCCCTCGACGTCGATCGGCAACAACAAGACCTGGCTCGATCTCGCCGACAAGGTGATCCTGGAAGTGAACCACGCGCAGGACCTGCGCCTGGAAGGCATGCACGACGTCTACTACGGCACGCATCTGCCGCCGTACCGCAAGCCCGTACCGATCGAGGAAGCCGGCGACCGGATCGGCGACAAATATCTGCGCTGCGATCCGGACAAGATCATCGCCATCGTCGAAACGAACGAGGCGGACCGTCTCAGCGCCTTCGCCGAACCGGACGAAGCCTCGCGCCGCATCGCCGCGCATATCCTCGATTTTCTGGGCCACGAGGTGAAGAAGGGACGGCTGCCGCCGAACCTGCTGCCGCTGCAGTCGGGCGTCGGCAATGTCGCGAACGCCGTGATGGCCGGGCTCGACACCGGGCCGTTCGAGGACATGACGGCGTATACCGAAGTGCTGCAGGACGGCATGCTCGGCATGCTCAAGTCCGGCAAGCTGAAGCACGCCTCGTCGGCGGCGCTGTCGCTCAGCCCGGAGGCCTATGCCGAGTTCATCGACAACATCGACTTCTATCGCGAGCGCGTCGTGTTGCGGCCGCAGGAGATCACCAACCATCCGGAGATCATCCGGCGTCTCGGCATCATCGCGATGAACAGCCTGATCGAGGCGGACATCTACGGCAACGTCAACTCGACGCATATCGACGGCGTGTCGATCATGAACGGCATCGGCGGCTCCGGCGATTTCTCGCGCAACGCCTTCCTGTCGCTGTTCATGACGCCTTCGACCGCCAAGGGCGGGACGATCTCCTGCATCGTGCCGATGGTGAGCCACGTCGACCACACCGAGCACGACACGCAGATCTTCGTGACCGAGCAGGGGCTGGCCGACATGCGCGGCCTGTCGCCGAAGAAGCGGGCGCGCGAAGTGATCGCGCGCTGCGCGCATCCGACCTTCCGGCCGGCGCTGGAGGAATATTTCGAGCGCGCGCTGAAGGAATCGCCGGGGCTGCACACGCCGCACCTGCTGACCGAAGCGCTCGGCTACATCCCGCGCTGGATGGCCAAGCACGGCCGCACCGGCGCGCGGATCGCGGCGGCGTGAAGGCGCGCGCGCCTATTCCGCAGAATTGCCGAAACCGTGCATCCGGTGCGCCCACTGGAAGCCGACCAGCGCGCCCTTGACCAGCGGCAGCAGCCACATGGACGAGACGACGACGAAGCTCGTCCACAGCAGCGCGTGAATCCAGATCGGCGCGTCCGGCCAGATCTCCTCGAAGGCGAGCAGGGCGGCAATGACGAAATGTCCGACGATGAAGATGGTGAAATAGGGCGGGGCGTCGTCGGCGCGGTGATGATGCAGCTCCGTGCCGCAGACGGCGCAGTTGTCGACGACCTTCAGATAGGACGCGTAGAGCTTGCCCTCGCCGCAGTTCGGGCAGCGGCAGAGAAAGCCGCGCTTCATCGCGAGCCAAGCGTCGCGCCGGACGTTCGCCGTCGCATCCATGAAATTGTCTCCGTCGTTCACTTTCGTCCCTTGTAGCCTTTGGACGCTTTTCGGGAAGACGACGGTTTGTCGCGGACTCGAATGTCATTCCCGACGATGCGAAGCATCGATCGGGAATCCAGGGGCAAACGACGAAGTGCAGGGAACTGGATTCCCGCTTTCGCGGGAATGACATGCGGGGTCATGGCCGACGCCCCTTTCGATTCCCCAATGCTTTTCCGGCTCTTTCGCGGCGCGCCGGCTTGATCTTCTTCGAGCGCAGGCCTGCGCCGCGCATCGGCCGGCCGTCGCTCAGGACCTCGAAACGCAGCGCGCCGGCCAAAGGCGCCACTTCGAGCAGCCGCACGTCGACGGAATCGCCGAGGCGGTAGGCGCGCCCGGAGCGCGAGCCGATCAGCGCGGCGTGAGCTTCGTCGTGACGGAAGAATTCGTCGCCGATGGTGGAAGCGGGAACGAAGCCGTCGGCGCCGGTGTCCATCAGTTTCACGAACAGGCCGGAGCGCGTGACGCCCGAAACCTTGCCGACGAAACTCGCGCCGATCTGGTCGGCCAGAAAGCCGGCGATCAGCCGGTCGATGGTCTCGCGTTCGGCCGCCATCGCGCGTCGCTCGGCGGCGGAAATTCGCGCAGCGATCTCCGACAATTCGTCGAGCCCCGTGTCGGGCAGACCGCCTGGGCCGAGATGCAGCGCGCGCACGAGCGCACGATGCACGATCAGGTCGGCGTAGCGACGGATCGGCGAGGTGAAATGCGCGTAGCGGCGCAGGTTCAGGCCGAAATGCCCGTAGTTCTGCGCCGTGTATTCGGCCTGCGCCTGGCTGCGCAGCACGACTTCGTTGACGACGTGCTCGTGCTCGGTGTCCTTCACGCGCGCGAGAATGTCGTTGAACTGTTTCGCGCGCATCGTCTGGCCCTTGGCGAGACGCACGCCGATGGTGGCGAGAAATTCCGAGAGCGCGTTCAGTTTCTCGACGCTCGGTTCGTCGTGGGCGCGATAGATCAGATGCTGGCGCTGCTCTTCGAGCGTTTCGGCCGCCGCGACGTTGGCGGCGATCATGAATTCCTCGATCAGTCGATGCGCTTCCAGCCGCGGCGGAATCTCGACGCGATCGACCGTGCCGTCCGGCTTCAGCCTGATCTTGCGCTCGGGCAGATCGAGATCGAGCGGCCCGCGTTTTTCACGCGCGATGATGGCGGTACGGTAGGCTGCGAGCAGCGGCTCGAGCGCGCTCTTCATCAGCGGCGCGCAGGTGTCGTCGGGCCTTCCGTCGAATGCGTGCTGCGCCTGTTGGTACGAGAGCTTCGCCGCCGAGCGCATCATCACGCGGTGGAACGTGTGGCCGATCTTCTTGCCGTGCGCGTCGAAACGCATCCGCACGGCGAGCGCGGGACGATCCTCGTTGGCCTTGAGCGAGCACAGGTCGTTGGAGATGCGCTCCGGCAGCATCGGCACGACGCGGTCGGGAAAATAAACCGAATTGCCGCGTGAAACGGCCTCGCGGTCGAGCGCCGAATGCGGTCGCACGTACCAGGAGACGTCGGCGATGGCGACGACGACGACATGGCCGCCTTCGTTGTCTTTTGCATCGTCGGGTTCGGCGAAGACCGCGTCGTCGTGGTCCTTGGCGTCGGCCGGATCGATGGTGACGAGCGGCATCGAGCGCCAGTCCTCGCGCCGGAAGCCTTCGGCCTCGACGCGCGTCTCCTTCGCCTTGTCGGCTTCGGCCAGTGTTTCCGCGCGAAACGCGTCGGGGATGTCGTGCGTGGCGATGGCGATCTGGCTGACCGCCTTCTCGCTGCCGACCGCCCCGATGATCTCTCGCACGCGCGCGGTCGGGAGCCCCGCGAGTCGCGTGCGAAGAATGTCGACGGCGACGAGATCGCCGTCCTTCGCCTCGCCGCGATCGGCCTCGCCGACCGCGAGTTCGCGGCCGAGCTGCTTGCGGTCGATCGGCTCGATGCGTCCGCCGGTTCCGCGCGCATTGACGCGGAAAACGCCGAGAACGCGCGCGCGCGTTTTGGACAGGAGCTTGATGACCCGCCCGGTGTATGCCGGCGCGCCCGGTTCCGGATCGTGTTCGCGCTCGGTGCGCACCAGCGCGCGGTCGCCGACGCCGGGGACGGGCGTTCCCGGCTTGGTGCGCTTCGGCGTCACGAGCAGGATGCGCGGCGTCGGGCCGAGCTGGCTCGAATCCCATTCGACGGGACGTGCGATCAGTTCGCCGTCGAGATCGCGGCCGGTGACGTCGCAGAGCACGACCGGCGGCAGCACGCCGGGCTTGACCAGTTCCTTGCCGCGTCGCTCGACCGCGCCTTCGTCCTCCAGCTCGCGCAGCAGCCGCTTGAGGTCGATCTTGTCGGACCCGCGAACGCCGAATTCGCGCGCAATCTCGCGCTTGCCGATCTTGCCGACATGGCCGCTCGCGCGCTCGCGCGCGATGAAGGCGAGGATGTCTTCGCGGGAGGGGAGGGCGGTTCCGGCCTTGGTCGTTTTTCTGGTCATTCCACGGCTCTACCTCCCCTTGATGGGGAGGTCGGCCGCCGAAGGCGGCCGGGTGGGGTGAGAATCGTACAGCACCTAATGTATCCCACGGAGGCGAGAACCCCACCCGGCCCGCTTCGCGGGCACCCCCCATGAAGGGGAGGGAGGAGCGCCGCCTTCAGAGCCGCTTCGCCATCGTGATCGTGTCGCTCTTCTCGTAGCCGAGTTTTGCGTAGAAGGCGGCGACGCCGACGTTTTCGGTGCGGATCATGACGTGCAGTTTCGGGCAAGCTCGCGCGCGAAGCCAGTCGGCGGCGGCGTGCATCATGTGCGCGCCATGACCCTTGCGCTGCGCGTCCGGCGCGACGCCGAGGTAATAGACCCAGCCGCGATGGCCGTCGGATCCGGTCATGGCGGTGGCGACGAGTTGTTCGCCGATGCGGCCGGCGAGGATCGTGGACGAGGGCTTGCCGAGCGCGAGCGCGATGTCGGCGCGCGGGTCGTTCCAGGGGCGGGTGAGGCCGCAGGCCTCCCACAGGGCGACGGCGGCTTCGGTTTCGTCGGGGCGCAGGTCGGAGATGGCGAGGGTCACGCGGCTCCCCGGATGTCATTCCCGCGCAAGCGGGAATCCAGTTCCCGTCGGCGGCCGAAAGAACAAGCGACCAAGGTTTGGGAACTGGGTCCCCGCTTTCGCGGGGACGACATCCCGTCGCTTGCCGAGGGATCGGCCGGTCGCATCAGAGCACACGCAGGCCAGTCCGCGCTCACTTCGTTCCGGTCTTCTTCGCCGTCGCCTTCTTCGCGGCGGGCTTCTTCACGCCCTTTTTCGCCGTCGCTTTCTTCGCCACGGCCTTCTTCGCCGGCCTGGCGTCGGCGAAAGGCGCGTCGTCGGAATCCTCGATCGTCTTCGCCCTGGCCGCGGGCTTCTTTGCCGCCGCCTTCTTGGCCGGCGTCTTCTTCGCGGCCGCCTTCTTCGGCGCGCCGGACTTGCCGGTCTGCGCCGCCTTGGCGTTGACGAGATCGATCGCGTCCTGGAGCGTCACGCTGTCGGGCGACATCGACTTCGGGATCGTGGCGAACACCTTGCCCCAGCCGACGTAGGGACCGAACCGGCCTTCGCGCACGGTCAGCGCGCCGCCGTCCGGATGGTCGCCCAGCGCCTTGCCGCCGGACGTGTCGCCGCCTTCCTGCTTGGCCTTGATCATCGCCAGCGCGGCCTCGAGCGTCACCGTCTCGGGATCGGTTCCGCGCGGGATCGTGGCGTTGACCTTGCCCCAGTTGACGTAGGGGCCGAAGCGGCCGGATTTCACGGAAACGGCGCCGCCTTCGGGATGCGCGCCGATTTCGCGCGCCGTCCCGCCGCCGCGCTGGAAGCCGCCGCCCTGTTCCTTCTGGACGATCAGGTCGATGGCGCGGTTGGCGCCGATCTCCAGCACGTCGTCGTCGCGGGTCAGATTGGCGTAGGTCCGGCCGTGCTGGACGTAGGAGCCGTAGCGGCCGATGCCGGCGACGATCGGCTCGCCGCTGTCGGGGTGGCGCGCGACTTCGCGCGGCAGCGACAGCAGCTTGAGCGCCTTTTCGAACGTGACCTCGTCGCCCTTCATGCCCTTGGGCAAGGACGAACGCCGGGGCTTCTCGTCCTCGCCCTCGACCTGCTCGCCGAGCTGAACGTAAGCGCCGAAGCGTCCGTCGCGCAGCGTCACTTCGGCGCCGGTGTCGGGATCGCTGCCGAGAACCTTCACGCCCGGGCGCTCGCCTGCGGCGATGGCTTCGGCGGCGACGGGCGACAGCGTGCGCGTGAACCGGCATTCCGGATAGTTCGAGCAACCGATGAAGGCGCCGAACTTGCCGACCTTGAGCGAAAGCTGACCGGCCCCGCAGGACGGGCAACCGCGGGGATCGCCGCCGTCGGCGCGCGCCGGGAAGACGTGCGGGCCGAGCAGTTCGTTCAGCGCGTCGAGCACCTGCGTCGTGCGCAGATCCTTGGTCGCGTCGATGGCGGCGGAAAATTCGGTCCAGAAGTCGCGGAGGACCGCCTTCCAGTCGACTTCCGAGTTCGACACGCGGTCCAGCTGCTCTTCCAGCCCCGCGGTGAAATCGTATTCGACGTAGCGCTGGAAGAAGCTTTCGAGGAAGGCGACGACGAGCCGGCCCTTGTCCTCGGGCACGAGGCGCTTCTTGTCGATCTTGACGTAGTCGCGGTCGCGCAGCACGGCGAGCGTCGAGGCGTAGGTCGAGGGACGGCCGATGCCGAGCTCTTCCATGCGCTTGACCAGCGTCGCCTCGGTGAAGCGCGGCGGCGGCTCGGTGAAATGCTGGGTCGCGTCGATTTTCTCACGGGCGCAGGGCTCGCCCGCGGCCATGGCCGGCAGGCGGCCGGATTCCTCGTCGTCCGTCTCGTCGTCGCGGCCTTCCTGGTAGAGGCGCAGGAAACCGTCGAAGCGGACGACCTGGCCGGTGGCGCGCAGGTCGATGGCGCGGGCGCCGGCGCGGGCCTCGATCTCGACCGCGGTGCGCTCGAGTTCGGCGGATTCCATCTGGCAGGCGATGGTGCGGGTCCAGATCAGTTCGTAGAGCCGGGCCTGCTCGGGATCGAGCATCTTGGCGACGCGGGCGGGCATGCGGGCGAGGTCGGTCGGACGGATCGCCTCGTGCGCTTCCTGCGCGTTCTTGGCCTTGGCCGTGTACTTGCGCGGCGCGGCGGGGACGTATTTGTCGCCGAATTCCTTGGCGATCACCTTGCGGGCGCTGGCGACCGCCTCGGGCGCGAGGTCGACGCCGTCGGTGCGCATATATGTAATGAGTCCGACGGTCTCGCCGTCGATCTCGACGCCCTCGTACAGCCGCTGCGCGATCTGCATCGTGCGGGCGGGCGCAAGGCCGAGCTTGCGCGAAGCCTCCTGCTGCAGCGTCGATGTCGTGAAGGGCGCGTAGGGGTGGCGCCTGGCGGGCTTGGCCTCGACCGAGCGCACCTTGAAGGTCGCCACTTCCAGCGCCTTCTTGAAGTCGTCGGCCTCCGCGCCGGCGCCGATGTCGAGCCGGTTGACCTTCCTGCCGTCGGCGCCGACCAGTCGCGCCGTGAACGGCGCCCCGGCCGCGGTCTTGAGATGAGCGACGAGCGACCAGTATTCGCGTGCGACGAACTTCTCGATCTCCAGCTCGCGGTCGCAGACCAGCCGCAGCGCCACCGACTGGACGCGACCGGCCGAACGGGCGCCGGGCAGCTTGCGCCATAGAACGGGGGAGAGGTTGAAGCCGACGAGATAATCGAGGGCGCGGCGGGCGAGATAGGCCTCGACCAGCGCCGTATCGAGCTCGCGCGGGTGGCGCATGGCGTCGAGGATGGCGTCCTTGGTGATGGCGTTGAAGACGACCCGCTCGATCGTCTTGTCCTTGAGGACCTTCTTGTTCCGCAGCACCTCCAGCACATGCCAGGAGATGGCTTCGCCCTCGCGGTCCGGGTCGGTCGCCAGGATGACCTTGTCGGCGCCCTTCACGGCGCTGGCGATGTCGGACAGGCGCTTGGCCGCCTTGCCGTCGACTTCCCATTTCATGGCGAAGTCCGCGTCGGGCTCGACCGAGCCGTCCTTGGCGGGCAGATCGCGGACGTGGCCGAACGAGGCGTACACCTCATAGCCGCGGCCAAGGTACTTGTTGATCGTCTTTGCCTTTGCGGGCGACTCGACGATGACGACGTTCATGCAAAGAAATCCCTGCCCGGGCCGGCTGCTGCCCAAGCGAACAAAACGGGACCAAATGGCCGGCGATCGCGCGGGAACATGGGGGAGCGGGTCGGGGC
>MTKY01006059.1_pt1 | contig 11981 bp, 9 predicted proteins | sample 1042731 | NCBI WGS metagenome assembly MTKY01 (sample SAMN06212206, study PRJNA360538) | anaerobic digester metagenome | biome: Wastewater treatment plant; material: sludge; isolation source: anaerobic digester fed with sludge from wastewater treatment plant | place: Denmark: WWTP Soeholt ... | reverse complement strand
CAAATACGGTGAAGACAAAGTGGCGCAGATCATCACCTTTGGCACTCTGGGCGCCAAGGGCGCCATCCGGGACGTGGGACGCGTTATGGACATCCCCCTTTCCGAAGTGGACAGGGTCTGCAAATCCATTCCTATTTTCGGGCAGGGAAAAAACGCCACCATCCCCGATATGCTTGAAACCGCGCCTGAGTTCAAGGCGATTTACGACGAGGCTGAATACCTTAAAAACCTGGTCGACACCGCCGCCCAGATGGAAGGGGTGGTGCGCAACGCCGGCACACATGCCGCCGGCGTAATCATCACCGACCGGCCGATGGTGGAATACATTCCCCTCAACCGCCCAACCAGCGGCTCTGAAGACAGCCCGGTTAAAACGGTCTCCCAGTTCGAGATGTCCATCATCGACAGCCTCGGTCTGTTGAAAGTTGATTTTCTTGGCCTGTCAACCCTGACGGTTATGCAGCGCGCCTGCGATCTGATTCGCGCCCGCCATGGCGTCGATTTTAATCTAAACAACATCCCCACCGATGACGCCGCCACCTTCGACTTCCTGGGCGCCGGACATACCGCGGGCGTCTTCCAGCTGGAAGGCTCGGGCATGACCCGCTACCTGGTTCAAATGAAACCTCAAAGCCTGGCAAACATCATCGCCATGGTGGCGCTCTTCCGTCCCGGCCCCATGGACCACATCCCCCTATACATTCAGCGCATGCATGGCGAAGAACCGGTAACCTACCCTCATCCAAAAATGGAAAAGGTCTTTAAGGAGACCTACGGGATACCGATCTTCCAGGAACAGATCATGTTTGCAGCCATTGACCTGGCAAATTACACCGCCTCCGAATCGGACGATTTGCGGAAAGCCATTGCCAAGAAAAAAGCTGACGCCCTGATGAAACACAAGAAAAAATTCATCGAAGGTGCGGCAGCGAATGGAATTGACGAGAAAATCGCCACCGGCATTTTTGAAGACTGGGAAAATTTCGCCCGTTACGGCTTCAACAAAAGCCACGCTGCCGATTACGGCGTCATCGCCATGCAGACGGCGTATCTCAAGCTCCATTATTCAGCTGAATACATGACAGCCCTGCTGTCGGCATCCAAAAACGACGCCGCCAAAGTCGCCGATTATGTGGCGGATTCCCGCTCCATGGGCATCCAGGTGCTCGCACCGGATATCAACCACTCGGAATGGGATTTCACCATCGAAGATCAGCCGGAAGGCAAGCCGGCCATTCGCTTTGGCCTGGGAGCAGTAAAGAACGTGGGGCAGGCGCCGGTGGATCTCATCCTCGAGGCGCGCCAAAAAGGGCCCTTTGCTGATCTGAACGATTTTGCCCGCCGTGTAGACCTGAAAAGCGTGGGCAAGCGCACGCTCGAATGCCTGATCCGCGCGGGGGCGTTGGATGTATTCGGCGCCCGCGTGGCGCTCCTCCAGGTGATGGATTCAGCCATCTCCATCAGCAACAGCCACTTCCGCGCCCAGCAGAACGGGCAGCTTTCCTTTTTTGGTACAATTGCCGGCATCGAAGAGGAGATCATCCTGCCACCGGTCTTAATTCAAGACCGGCGCGAACAGCTGGAGTGGGAACGTGAGTTGATCGGCCTGTACGTTTCCGACCATCCCCTCTCGCCTTACATGACGGCGCTTTCCCGGCAGACAACACACCTTTCCGGACAGCTGCCGGAGGCAGCCAATGGGGAAAAGGTGGCGGTGGGAGGCATGATCGCTTCCGTCCGCCTGCACCAAACTAAAACCGGAAAAGACATGGCTTTCGCCCGCCTGGATGATCTTCAGGGCGGCATCGAACTGGTGATCTTTCCGCGCGTCTTTGAGCGCTGCCGGACGGCTCTCGAAGTTGGCCAGGTGATCATCGTCAAAGGCAAGGTGGATTCTGCCGGCAGCGAACCCAAAATTCTTGCGGATTCCATCCGGCAGATCTCGCTGGATGAAATGGATCTGGCTATGGAATCTGGCACCAGCCAAAGCACCGGCCCCAGGCAGCCTTACTCCACGCCCCCGCCATCCCCTTCGCGCGTCGAAGCGCCTTCCCTGGCGTACGCTCCGCAGGATATCCAGGAAGAGATTGAAGACGACCCGCTGCAGGAACCGCCCGGCTGGGAAGAGATGCCCCCGCCTCTTGGCCTTAAGTCAGATGCCGCCCGGGTGGAAAACCGCGCTCCCTCCCCCGCAGAGCTGCTGCAGGAGGCGCCGCTGGAAACCACGCCGGCTGAAACGGTTCCCCCGGCGGTGGTATTGAACCTCCCGCGAGCCATCGTTCCACCCCCGCAGCCTGAAAATGACGCCCGGGAGGGAGAACGCAGCGCCATTCGCATGATTACCGTCATTCTGCGGGCCACAATCGACAAAGACCGGGATGCCCGCTTCCTCCGCCGCCTGGTGGGGATTCTGCGTTCCAACCCCGGCGCCGACCGCTTCTGCCTGCTGGTGTATCAAAATGGTCATTCCCATCTGATCGAGTTCCCCAACGATACCACCGGCATTACACCCACCCTGTGCCAGAAGCTGGTCGAACTGGTTGGAAAAGACAATTACAGGATTGAATCCATTCCTCTTCAGTAGATATATTTATTAAAGGTGTACGTATGGCAATATCACGAAAAGAATTCCGCCGCATTGGTGTTTTAACGTCCGGTGGTGATGCTCCGGGAATGAATCCCTGCATCCGCGCAGTTGTGCGCACTGCCCGTTCCATGGGCGTTGAAGTACTCGGTATTGAAAATGGCTTTGAAGGACTGATCCACGGGAACTTCCGTTCGTTAGGCGCGCGCGACGTGGGCGGCATTCTGCAGCGCGGAGGAACTTTCCTTCAGACTGCCCGCTCCAAGGAATTCATGGAACTGCCCGGACAGATTGAAGCTGTACGGCAGATGAATAACGCCGGCATGGAAGCAATTGTGGTCATTGGAGGCGACGGATCGCTGCAAGGCGGAATGACCCTGGTCAAGCGCGGCATTCCGGTGGTGGGCATTCCGGCCAGTATTGATAACGATATTTTCGGCACAGACATGTGCATCGGCGTGGATACGGCATTGAACACCATCGTCGACGCCATCGACAAACTGCGCGATACGGCTTCTTCCCACAACAGCGCCTTCCTGGTGGAAACCATGGGGCGCCACTCCGGCTACCTGGCGATTCAAGCCGGCATCATCACCGGCGCGGAAATGATCCTCGTGCCGGAAGTTGCCACCCCCCCCAGCGATGTGGTGCGCGCCATCGAAGATGCCTACCGGCGCGGTAAATCACACGCCATCGTCGTCATTGCCGAAGGATACGAACCTCATACCGCCGACCTGGCAAAGCTGATCGACAGCATGGATATCGGCTTCAACACCCGCGTCAGCATCCTGGGGCATATCCAGCGCGGCGGAAAGCCCAGCGCATTTGACCGGATGCTTGCATCCCGTTACGGTGTATGGGCGGTGGAAGCTCTGCTTTCCGGGCAGTCCGGCATTATGGCCGGCCTGCAGGGCAGGGAAATTGTTGCCGTGCCGCTTGAAGAAGTAATCTCACAAAAACGCGCCATTTCAGAAGAATTTATCAACATGGCGCGCGTGCTCTCACGCTAAGAAAACCGCCCGGCGGATTGGTTTCCTGCCGGGCGGCTGTATTTTTATTTCACAATTTTCTTTCCCAGAGAGGCAATGTAAATCGCAAACTGCGACTCGCCGTCCAGTTTTAACGCCTGGTTCACCAGGTCGTCGTCAAAAGCGCCAATAGCGCAGACCCCGCACTGCAGTTGTTCGGCTGCCAGGTACAGGTTCTGGCAGACATGACCGGCATCCAGGTGCAGGTAACGGTATCCCCGTTCGGTGTACCGCCAGTACATGCGCTCCACAATGGCGCACCAGAAAAATGTAACCGCGCTGATGCGCACCTGTTCCTGGTCAAGGCAGGCATGGGTAAGGCGCTCGTTGATCTCCTCACCGGTGGAATCCAGCAGCGCCAGGGCATGCTCAACCGCCAGGAAGCGGTACAGCCCGGGCTGCAGCCCATCCACCTGGTTGACGAGCATATACGTTTCAAAGGAATGCCGTGCGCCGGCAGAAGGAACGGTGCGCAGGGTCGCCGGCCGGTCAGTCACCTTCTTCACACCCTGTGTCACCCAGAGAAGGTAGGATAATTCTTCCTGGCTAAGAGGCAGCGCGCTGTAACGCCGCTGGCTGTGCCGTTGTTCGATGGCGGTGCGCAGATCCATGGAAGGCATGCTCAAGGTCTCCGGGCGCGGCAGAGAAATCCGCTCCGCGCCAGCCGGTACCGGCAGTTCCAGCGGCGGCTGGAGAACCCCCATGCGCTGCGGCGGTTCACTCATTTCCGAATATCGCGTGTTGCGCATAAAACTGCTTCCAATCGACTCGTCCATGGTACCTCCTCTTTTCTTAATCTATTCTTCTCACTCTTAGTTTACGGCGAAAAAACTCGATTCCCAACCGCACTTCAGGCACTTTGAGCAGCATCAGGATGGCGCCGTATGCCAGGCCACCAACCACCACACCCCCGGTCACCACAATTGCAGGCGATGCCGTCATGGTCAGCATGATCCATCCCCATAATGCGGCGCCCATCAACCCCGCGCCCATTAATCCCTGGCCGGCCGCCTTCCATACCCTGCCCCCCTCAAGTCCGCCCAGGCGTTTTCGCATCACCAGCAGCAGGGCAACCATCTCCAGGGCCGTGGCGAGGGAGTTGGCAAGCGCCAACCCGCCGTGCGGCATCCATCCCAGGCGGGCAAACAACGCGGAAAAAAGGTAACTCAGACCAACATTCAGAGACATTGCCAGCACGCCCAGGAAAACCGGCGTGCGCGTATCGTGCAGCGCATAAAATGCCCGGCTTACGATTTCCACCACGCTGTGCCCCACCAGTCCGGCTGCGTACCAAAGTAAAGCCCAGGCCACCAGCATCACCGAATCCTGCGTAAACACGTCGCCCTTGAACAGGAAAGTGACCAGCGGCACCCGCAGCATGATCAACCCCACCGTGGCTGGAAGCGCCAGCAGCAAGATTCCGCGCAGCGTGGCAGCCAGCGAGGAGCGCATTTCATCTTTTTTACCCCCCGCAATCTGCGCTGAAAAGGTGGGCAGCGCGGCAATGGCAATGGACTGCGCAATGGCTGCCTGCGGCATAATCATCAATGGAAACGCCAGGCTGATGCCGGTCAGGCTGCCCTCCCCCTGGGCGGATGCCAAGCGCGTATTGATCAAAAAATTCAACTGCACGGCTGCCACCCCCAGAAGACGCGGCGCCATCAGGCGCGCCACCTCGCGCACCTCCGCCAGGTTGAGCCCCAGCATCAGCCGGTAGCTGCGCTCCGGCAGTTTCAGCCAGGCCGGAGCCTGTACCAACAGGTGCAGCAATGCACCCATCACAACGCCAACCCCCAAACCCGAAACGCCCATGCGGGGAACCAGCACCAGCACGCCGAAGATCGTTCCCAGCGAATACATGGCTGGCGCCAGGGCTGGGAAAAGAAAACTTTGGTGGGCGTTGAGAATGCCCATTAGCAGCCCGCTGATGCCAAACAAAACCGGCGCTGGAAGCTGCAAACGCAACAGGCGCACGGTCATCAACATCAGTTCAGCGTTGCCCTTGAAACCCGGCGCCAGAATATTCTCCACCACCCAGGGGGCAAAAATAAAGGTTGCCGTCCCCAGCAGGGTTAGAATGAGGGTTACCAGGTTGGCTACAGACGATGCCAGCTTCCAGGCGCGGCTGCGGGCGTTTTGCGTGAGCAGTGTGGTAAAGGTGGGAATGAAAGCAGACCCGAGCGCGCCGCCCGCCACCAGGTTGTAAAGAATATCTGTAAAGCGGTTGGCGGCAAAGAAAGCTTCGTTCTCAATGCCCGTGCCAAAGGCGTGCGCAATGAGAATGTTCTTCACCAGCCCAACCACCTGGCTGATGATCATGGCGACCATGACGGTTCCAGCTGCGCGCGCGATCTGCCGGTTGGCGTTCGATTGTGATGTGTCAACAGTGGATTGCATAACCCCCATTATAACCTTTCCATATTCATCCTATTTCCATTGCACCGCGTCTTAAAGGAAGATATACTAAAAAATGCAAGTCTGGAGATGCACATGTTTCCTCTACGCGACAGCATACGAACCCGCTCTCTGCCCATCATCACGTGGGTATTGATCATTGTCAACGTGCTGGTCTTCTTTGTTGAACTGACGCTCAGCACCAGCGGCCTCAACGCCCTGCTCAGCCGCTATGCCATCATTCCTGCCCATCTGAACCTTGCCAACCCCTCCACCTGGCTGCCGCTCTTCACCCACATGTTCCTGCATGGCGGCTGGTTTCACCTGATCAGCAACATGTGGACCCTGGCAATCTTCGGCGACAACGTCGAAGACCGCCTGGGCTCGTTTCGCTTTCTGCTCTTCTATCTGCTGGGGGGCGTAGCCGCGGGTTTCCTTCAGGCATTCCTTTCCCCCGACCGGTTGACGCCTGCGCTGGGCGCCTCTGGTGCCATCGCGGCCGTATTGGGAGCTTATTTTCTCTTTTATCCCAGGTCGCGGGTGGTAACCCTCATCCCGGTATTTGTTTTCCCGTGGATCGTGCGCGTTCCGGCGCTCCTCTACCTGGGATTTTGGTTTGTTTCGCAATTATTCTCCGGGCTGCTCTCGCTTTTTCCCGGTTCGGCTGCGGGGCAGCAAAACATTGCCTGGTGGGCGCATATCGGCGGTTTCGTTTTTGGCCTGGTGGCTGGCCTGATTTTCGCAGGCAGACGCAGATCCGCCCGTTATCTTCCGGATGAATACTAATCTTGGCGGTGATTCTTCCCATCGAGAACACTGCCGTCTTTTTGAAAGGAGCACCATGAAACCTTCTGAAAATATCCCTCCCGTTGAGCCCGCCCCTGAAACTGCAGCTCCGGTTGTAGAAACCACGGAACCCGGGCTTCCCCCAAAGCCAAAACCGGCCTGGGTGCGCAAAACGCTGATCTGGATCGCCGTCATCCTGGGGGTCTTTCTCGTTGGCCTGGGGGTGGAATATTTCCTCCTTGCCAAACCCCAGGCGCAGCGCATCAGCAACCTGCAGGCGGATATTGCAGGCGCCAACAGTAAAATCGAAACGCTTCAGCAGGAAGCCCTGACGCTTAACCAGAACCTGAACGACGCACAAACCGCCCTGCAATCCGCCCAGGAACGCAGCGCCCGCACTGCCCGCGACGCCGCCCTCTACCGGCTGCAGTCGGATGTCAACCAGGCGCGTATTGCCGCTCTCAAACTGGATGTCATCACCTGCCGGCAGGCGGTTCAATATGCCCTTACCAGTCTCGACCAGCTGCTGGCGGCAGACCCTTCCATCACCAACGGCGAAGACCTGAAAGCCCGCCTTGAGTTGGCTGGAAAAGACCTTGCAGAAAACAACCTGGATTCAGCCCTGGGTGAATTGGACAACCTGGCCAACAACCTGCTCTTGCTGCGCCAGAACCTGGCCCCCTAGAAAAACTGGCAGCCATTAAAAAGAACCGGGGTCTCGATCATTTCAATCGAGACCCCGGATTATGTTTACCGGTCAATAGCGCACAAACGCTCCAATCCCGCCATGTTTCTCCAACGGATTTTCCTTTTGAATCACCTCAATATCGCCCCCGGTTTTCAGCACCGTATTAATGGCAGCTTCTACCACGTCCGGCAGCGCTTCTGCAGGACGTTTGCACCCGGTACAATCCAGTTTGTCGCTCACGCCCAGTCGCTGGCAATCCGGACAGCGATAACCCGGCACATGGAAAGCACGGGTGATCACCAGGGTTTCCACCCGCCCCTCGTCCACCGCCTTTAACGTTTCCCCCAACCCTATCACAGCTCCCATCCGCTTGGAAGCCTGGGTGATGAGGTTGTTCACCAGTCTCTCCTCGCGCGCTTCCTCCGCCTGCAAGCCAATCTGAGCCGCTTTATGGCGCACCTCCGCGGTGGAAGCCGTCATTGGCAAAGAAAAAACGCCCATCACCAGACTTTGCCAGGCTTTCGGCAGCAAGGCGCGGAATTGAGCTACAGTATCTTCAGTTCCGCCAATCAGAATTCTGCGGGTGTGGTGTTCCTCAAAAAAGCTGGTGGCAAATTCAACTGTGCCCTTGATATTGCGGTCAACGACTTCCCTGGCTGCCTGCGTTCTGCCAACCACGCCCCCCCGCCGTCCGGGAAACGACGATGCACCGCCCAGCTTTTTCCGCTTTACGATCTCGCCCATAACCCCCTCGTGTTCCACCAGCTCCCCCATATTGAAGCTGAAAAGTCGGGCGCCCTGTTGATCCACCAGCACCACCCCATACTGCCCGTACGTGTCGAACAGATCCGCAAGGGGTTTCACGCTTGGACGGTCGCCCACGTGCACCAGATCGGGGACCGGAATTGCCAGCGGAAAGGCGTGGAACAAGCCTTCCGCAGCGCAGGAGAAGATTGCCACCCCCCGCCCCGACCAGTTGTATGTATTATGAAAGTAATTTTCAACCGCGTTGATATCGTCTGGCAGATCCACATCTTTCATCATGCTTCTCAGTCGCAAACGATAAGTCTCGGCATTTCCCAGAGAAGGCTCTGTATCCAGGTAGATACTCAAAACAGGGGAATTCGCTGCAAACATGCTCAGTTCCCGGATTTCTTTCTCGCCTAACATATGCACCTCCTGTGAGCGAGTGCTCTGCCTCATAAGATTGATAATCTTACGGACGCTTGCCTAACTTCAGGGTTACCTCCTTTCGGTCCGTTCCTCGTAAAATGGTCAACAAAATTTCATCGCCGGGACTCTTGTTGATCATGACATAATTGATCAAATCGCCATATTCGATCACCGGCCGGCCGTCCACCGCGATGATCAGATCTCCGCCTACCGGCAGGCTGGTTGCAGATGATGCGCTGCTGCCTCCCCGCAGACCAGCCCGTTCCGCCGGTCCGCCGTTCACCACCTCAATGACATAGGCGCCGGTAGCCTGCGACAGGTTCAGGTACTGCTGGTTGCTCAGCGTCAGACTGCCGGAAAGCGCTGAAATCCCCAGGTAGGGATAGTCGTATTGTCCATCGCGGATCAGGTATGGCACCACACGCTTGACAATATTAATTGAAATGGCAAACCCGATACCGGAATTGACCGGTTCGCCCTCGGTGGTGGTACCCGAGGTGCGAATGGCGCGGTTGATGCCCACCACTTCGCCATCCAGGTTCAGTAGTGGTCCGCCGGAGTTGCCCGGGTTGATGGCCGCATCCGTTTGGATGATATCAGCCGCCGTAAAGGAACTCCCCTCTGCGGTCTGCCGCATGGAATCCAGAATCCTTCCCTTGGCGGAGACAATCCCCATCGTCATCGTGCTGGAGAGGCTGAAGGGGTTGCCAATTGCCACCACAATCTGCCCCACCTGGATGGAATCGGAGTCGCCCATCGGCAGCGGTGAAAGCTGGTCGGCGGGCACATCCACCTCAATCACCGCCAGGTCTGAATCCAGGTCGGTGGCAATCACCTTCCCGCGCACCTTCAAACCGTTGACAAAATCCACCTCCAGATTGACATGACCCTCCACCACGTGGTAATTGGTGATAATATGCCCGTCATAATCATAGACAAAGCCGGATCCCTGGCTGATGCCCTGTCCGGTCTCAACCACAATGGAGACCACCCCCGGATTAACCTGCTGGTAAAGCGTCACCAGGGTGGCATCCAGCTGAGCAGCACTGCCGCCTGTCTTTACACCCGGTTTTGCCAGCAGCGTTGGCACAATATTTGGTACATTTGGCGTTGAGAGCCCCGGGGTCAACGTTTTTTGATGTTCAGACAGCGTGAGGCTGGGTGTGATGCGGCAGGCAGCCGCTGAAAAAACCAGGATCATGATTACGACGATGGGAAGAAGCTTCCTCATATTGACCTTTATAGAACCTTCCTGAGGGTTACAACCGCCGCAGCTTTTCGAACAAATCTTTCTGTTCTTTGCTCAACCGGCGTGGAATTTCCACTTTTACTTTAGCATACAGATCGCCCATTGTCCGCGCTGACCGCACGTCCGGCATTCCCCGGCCTGTCAGGCGAAACGTCTGGCCCGGTTGGGTGCCCGCTGGAACCGTCAACATCACCGCTCCGCCCGGAGTTTCAACCTGAACCTCCCCGCCCAAGATGGCGGTGTACAGGTCGGTGGAAACCTCGGTGTAGATATCCCTGCCTTCCACCCGGTAACGGGCATCCGGCTGCACACGAATGACGAGATACAGATCTCCGGATTGTCCTCCCAGCCCTGCCGGTGCTCCGCCAGCCACCCGTACCTTTGTGCCGGTGTGCGCCCCGGCCGGGATTTTTACTTCCAAACGGCGGTGATCCACCTGAATTACCCGCCGAGTACCCCGGTAGGCTTCATCGAATGTGATTTCAACCTGCTGCTGGTACGCGGCCGGCCTTGCTGCCCGGCGGCTGCGCGGCGAGGCGCCTGGCATTCCGCCAAAAATGGCGCTGAAAAAGTCGGAAAAGCCGCCGCCGAACAGGTCTTCCATATTCCCCATATCAACGCGCACGCCCCCCTGCCCGGTAGTCCACTGGTCCCAGTTAAAGTTGCCCGGCGCGCCGCCGCGGGCGGTCCACTGCGCATAAGAATCGCCCAGCTGGTCGTATCGCGAGCGCTTTTGAGGTTCCCCCAGCACTTCATAGGCTTCGTTAATTTCCTTAAACCTGTCTTCCGCAACCTTGTTCCCGGGATTACGGTCTGGGTGATACTGCATGGCTAATTTACGATAAGCTTTTTTAATTTCTTCGGGTTTTGCTTTTCGATCAACCCCAAGAATCTTGTAGTAATCCTTATATTCCATACTTAGATTGTATGCACTTCAAAACCTACAAGTCAATAGACAAGTGATTGTTCTTATGGAATATTAACGCTTTAACCGGGAATTTGAAGCCGCCCTGTATTTAAACCAGTCTCCGCTGAGACTGGTGAGGTAACCTCAGCGGAGACTATCGCCAAAGGAGGAGACATAGGGCAAGTTGGAGGTTTGCATATCGTTTCGGTTTGTCTCCAGTTGGATATCATATACCTGTCAGACAACTCCCGCAACGGTCTTTCGTCACACCCGAAGCGGATAATGTTCACAACCCCGCAAGAAATTGATCCAGCATTTCCATGAGGTCTGACATGCCGTTATACGCCTTTACCTGCAAAGAGGGCATGTCGTTGCCGGTGATCATTTTGGACACCCCTTTTCCGCGCGCATAAATGCACAGAACAGGTTTTCCCTTCAACAGCGCCAGCGCAATTTCATACCCCACCCCGTGCGAGGGTGTGGATACTTCTGCAATCACCGCGTCGCAGGTTTCAATCCAGCCCACATCCCGCAGGTAAACGTCGCGCGCCTCCACCTGCGCTTCGTCTAGCATTGCGTCTGGTCTTGCCAGGTGGGCGGTGGGAACCTGGCAGCCCTTCATCTCCAGGTGCTTCACAATTGCCTGGTATACCGCTTCATCCTGCCGGCCGCCGGTTAACGAACAGGAAAAATAGATGTTCATTGCTCCTCCCGGAAATTGGCGTTTTATCCATTAAACCACGAGTCGACTTGCTTGACGCCATATTGCGCATATGCTACTATGGGAAAGATGTGTGTACGTGAATCAGAGGCTGAAACCCCTGTTCCGGTTTCGACCTTGTGAACTGAGGAGAACCAAAATGCGAACGAAAAACATCGCTATCCTGATCGTGGTTTTACTGGCAGCCATTCTTATGAGCGCCTGCGAACGCTCTGCCAGTCGGGTGCCGGTGACAACGCCGACATCCAGCTCCGAAATCCCGTTCCCGGTGGCCACCCAGCCCCAAATTCTTAAGGACATCATCGCCGGCACCCAGACGGCTGCTGCCATGCTGACGCCGCAGATCGAAACGACGCCCTCCGTCCCATCCGTCATCATTGAGACAACCCCGGTGGCGGGCATTGAAAACACGCCCACCCCCACGCCAACCCTGGTTGTTGTACCCACAGCC
>MTKY01005081.1_pt1 | contig 12006 bp, 10 predicted proteins | sample 1042731 | NCBI WGS metagenome assembly MTKY01 (sample SAMN06212206, study PRJNA360538) | anaerobic digester metagenome | biome: Wastewater treatment plant; material: sludge; isolation source: anaerobic digester fed with sludge from wastewater treatment plant | place: Denmark: WWTP Soeholt ... | reverse complement strand
TTATGTTGAAATGCGTTACAGCCCGTGGTTTATGGCGGAAGCCAACACCCTCGATCCTGTGGCGGTTATCGATGCGGTAACGGATGGGCTGCACGAGGGAGAGCGGGATTTTGGCGTAAAAGTAAACCAGATCGGCATTCTGAGCCGGCATTACGGCAGGGAGATCGCCCAGCTGGAACTGGCGATGATCCTGTCGCGGCGGGACGCCTTCACCGGGCTTGATCTGGCCGGGGACGAGGCAAATTACCCCGGTGAGCTTTTTGTGGAGCATTTTAAAACCGCGCGTAATGCCGGTCTGCATATTACCGTCCATGCCGGCGAAGCCGCCGGTCCGCGGTCAATCTGGCAGGCTTTGGAAGAGCTGGGGGCGGAGCGCATCGGGCATGCCGTTCACGCGCCTGAAGATGCGAACCTGATCGCGCATTTGCGGGAGAAACGCATTGGCCTGGAGTTGAATTTGACGTCGAATGTGCAAACCAGCACCGTGCCATCATATATCGCCCACCCGGCGCGGTATTTTATGGAGGAAGGACTGCTGGCCGGTTTGAATACGGATGATCCGGGCATCAGCGCCGTTGATTTGCATTATGAATTCGAGGTCGCCGGACCATTGGCAGGATTGAGCCCGGAACAGCTGCGGCAGATGCAGATCAATGCGCTGGAGATGGCGTTCCTGACGGATGCGGAGAAAAAAGCACTTATGGATACGGCAAAACAGCGGGAAAAGCGGTAAAGCTGAATGAACTTTGGTTTTATTGCTTATGCTATAATCGAAACAACTTTTCTCCCGGGTAGATAACATTATGAAGATTCTGGTCACAGGTGCAGCGGGTTTCTTGGGATCGGCATTGGCCAATTCCCTGGCGAAAGAGGGGCATACGGTGCGCGGGGTGGATGATCTTTCCACCGGCGATCCGGGAACTTTGATTCCCGAGGTTATCTTCACACGCGGCGACGTGAATGACCGTCCAAAGATGTGGACATTACTGCAGGAGGTGGATTGCGTTTACCACCTGGCAGCGCGCGTGCTGGTTCCCGAATCGGTCTTGTATCCCAGCGATTACAACCACGTCAATGTTGGCGGTACGGTAACGATGATGGAAGCCATGCGGGATGTGGGGGTACGCCGGGTGGTGTTGATTTCTTCCGGAGCGGTATACGGGCAGCAGGTCATTCAACCGGTGCGGGAGGATATGTCTCCCAATCCGCGCTCGCCGTACGCCGTTTCGAAGCTGGCGGCTGAATATTATGTGCGTACCATTGGTTCACTGTGGGGGATTGAAGCTGTGGCGCTGCGGGTGTTCAATGCCTACGGACCCGGCCAGCACCTTCCCCCGGTGCATGCGCCTGTCATTCCGCAGTTCCTGCGGCAGACCTGGCAGAACGGCACCCTGGTGGTGCATGGCGACGGGTCGCAAACGCGCGATTACGTTTACCTGGATGATGCAGTGGACGCGATGAAAGCCGCCGCTACCGCACAGGGGGTCAACCAGAAGGTGATCAACGTGGGCAGCGGAACGGAAACGAGTGTGCGCGAGTTGATTCAGCTGATCAGCGAAGTAACCGGGGTGGAACCGCAGGTGGTTTACAACCCCCGCAGCGATGGAGGACTTTCACGCCTGTGCGCCGACCTGGAGCTGGCAAAGGATTTGCTCGGCTACCAGCCGCAGGTATCGCTGCGTGATGGATTGAAATTGACAATGGAAAAAGATACTCGCCTGCGGCCGCAGGCGTCCCCCCAGAAGGGTTGATGATGATGAGCCAGGCGTTGATCCGCCTGGCTTTTTGATTCCCAGGGGAAGGGTTTTCCCGGCAAATCGCCGCCGGTTCAAAATGTGGCACCGTTGTTCTTGAGTATAATTGCCGTGTGACGATTGGTATTCCATTGCTGGCTTCATTTTATGACCGGCCTGTTCTGGCTGTGGCAAAAGATTTGCTGGGCAAACGCCTGGTGCGCAGCCTGGATGGGGAACGCATTTCCGGGATCATTACGGAAGCTGAAGCCTACGATGGCGAAAGCGACCTGGCCTGCCATGCCCGCTCGGGACGCACGTTGCGAAACCGGGTGATGTACGGCCCGCCGGGATATGCGTATGTCTATTTCACCTATGGCATGCACTGGTGTCTTAACTGCGTTACCGGCAGCGTGGACTACCCGGCGGCGGTGTTGATTCGCGCCATTCAACCGGTGGAAGGCAGGGAGCGCATTGCCCAGGCGCGCAGACGGCAGCCGGAAGCGTTATGGTGCAATGGACCGGCGAAATTATGCCAGGCGCTGTGCATCGATGGCCAACTGAACGGTGTTCCGTTGACGGAGACCACCAGCGGACTGTGGGTGGAAGATGCCCCGCCTGTTCCGGAAAAATACATGGCAGCAGGAGCGCGCATCGGCATTGAACGCACACCTGAACCGTGGCGCAGCCAACCCTGGCGCTTCCGCCTGTTAATAAAGGATGGACGAGAAGAATGATCGAAGACCGCTGGTACTACGAGCAGATGCTGCGCATCCGCCGGTTCGAAGAGACCGTGCTGGAGGAATTTAAACGCGGGGTATTCACCGGCACAACGCACACCTACCTCGGGCAGGAAGCCAATGCGGTGGCGCTTCTATCGCTCATGATGCCCATGGATGTAGTGGTCTCAAATCACCGCTGCCACGGGCATTTCCTGGCTTACGGCGGCGACCCGCGGGCGTTGTTTGCAGAATTGATGGGAAAAGACACCGGCGTTTGCGGCGGGGTGGGAGGGTCGCAGCATTTGCACTGGCGCAACTTCTACTCCAACGGCATTCTCGGGGGGATGGCGCCGGTTTCAGCCGGAATGGCGCTGGCTGAAAAGACGCGCGGCAGCCAGGCGGTTGTGATTGTTTTTCTGGGCGACGGCGCAATGGGCCAGGGCGTGGTCTACGAGAGTATGAACCTGGCGGCACTGTGGAAGCTGCCTGTTCTGTACGTGGTGGAGCACAATCATATTGCCCAAACGACGCCCACCGAAATGGCGCTGTCCGGCACTTTTCGGGACCGGTTTGCCGCTTTTGGTATTCCGGCGGTGGAGGTGGACAGCAGCGACGTGCTTGAAATTGCACCCCTGGCCGGCAAATGCCTTTTTGAAACGCGCGCGGAAAAAACCCCCCACGCTTTGATTCTGCAGACGGTACGCTTTGGCCCGCATTCCAAGGGGGACGATACGCGCGATCCGCAGAGGATGGCTGCGCTGATTCATGACCGGGATCCGTTGAAAATTCACGGCGCCCGTCTGGAAGCGAATGAGCGGGACCTGATTCACCGGAAGGTGGACGGGGAGATTGCGCTGGCGTTTCAGACAGCGCTTGCAGATCCGTTCCCGGTTGCCGGCAGGAGGGCGATATGACGCGCACCGTTATGGAATCGATCAACGCCGGGCTGCTGCAGGCGCTGGAAGCGGATCCGCGTGTGGTTCTGCTGGGTGAAGACATTCTCGACCCGTATGGCGGCGCCTTCAAGGCGACGCGCGGCTGCTCCACGCGCTTTCCAGAGCAGGTGCTGACCACACCGATTTCAGAAGCCTGTCTGGTGGGCATGGCGAGCGGCATGGCACTGCGCGGGATGCTCCCGGTGGTGGAGATCATGTTTGGAGATTTTCTTCCCCTGGCGGCGGATGCGCTGATCAATCATGCGGCAAAGTTTTCTTCCATGTACAATCATGCTGCGCATACACCCCTGGTGGTGCGCACGCCCATGGGCGGCCGGCGCGGTTATGGCCCCACCCACAGCCAAACAATGGAAAAATATTTCCTGGGCGTTCCGGACCTTACAACGATCGCCCCGGCGGCATTTGACCTGTTGGGTTCGACGCCCGGAGACGCCGGTTATTTGTTGCAGACAGCGATTTTGGACTTCGAAAGCCCGGTGCTGTTTGCTGAGAACAAACTTCAATATTTGCTGCCCCTGCAGGGGAGGGATGACCTGCAGGAGTTTGACATTGACATAATTGATGATGCCGGCGGTGATAACCCCCGCCTGCCGGTTTACCGGCTGGCCGTAACCGGCGCTCCCGCACCTGCCATCACCCTGGCAGCCTATGGATACATGGCCAGCCTGGCGCAGCAGGCTGCGCTGCGGTTGGCGTATGAGCATGAAATCTTCGTTGAGCTGGTGGTTCCCACCCGCCTGGCGCCATTTTCTCTGGAACCGTTGTGGGAACGGGTTGCGCAGACGAAAACGCTGGTGACCGTGGAAGAAGGCGGGCTCAGCCTGGGATGGGGGGCTGAGGTGTGCGCCCGCGCGGCTGAACGCATTTCCGGCTGCCGGGTTGGGCGGGTGGCTGCTCTTGATGCCCAGGTTCCAGCCTCTCCCGCTCTGGAAGCCGCAGTCCTCCCGGACGTTGATTCGATCATCCGGTACATCGAAAAAATGGTATAAACAAAACATGTACAAACCGCTGGCTGTTCAAATCCCCCTGCTGAATCCGAACGAAACCGAAATCCGGTTGGTGGAGGTGCATGTCGCCGAAGCCGCATTTGTCAGGAAAGGCGATTTGCTGGTCACCCTGGAGACCACAAAGTCCGCCGGCGACCTGCTGGCTGAAACCGATGGCTTTGTGAGAGGTCTGACGCACCAGCCCGGCGAGGTGCTTAAGGCAGGGGATGTGTTCTGTTACCTGACCAGGTCGGTGGACGACCCTCTGCCGGCGATGGATGTGAAAACAACCGCCGGAGCCGAGGGTGATGGGATGCCTGCCGGGCTGCGCATTACGCAAAAAGCCAGGGAACTTGCACTGGCCAGCGGGGTTGATCTCGAACGCTTGCCGGCAGACCGCTTGGTTACCGAGGCGGTGGTGCGGCAGTTTATCCCCCGCGCGGAGCAGGCGGATGAATGGCTGAAGGAAATTATGCCCGGATCCGATGCCGTACTTATCTACGGTGCGGGCGGGCATGGAAAATCCATCCTCGAATTGGTTCAGGCTGCCGGGAAATTCCGGGCAGCCGGCTTTCTGGATGACGGCCTTGCGCCCGGAAGCCAGGTGATGGGCGTGCGGGTGCTGGGCGGCGCAGGGTTGCTGCCCGAGCTTCGCCGGCGTGGATTTTCCAAAGTCATCAATGCCGTGGGCGGCATTGGCAACATTTCCACCCGCCTGGCTGTGTTTCAACGCCTGAGGGAAGCAGGGTTTGAGTTCCCCACCGTGGTTCATCCCGGCGCGTGGGTTGAGCCAAGCGCCATCCTAAATGAAGGCGTGCAGGTTTTTTGCCACGCCTATGTCGGCAGTGATGTGCGGGTAGCCTTTGGCTGCATCATCAACACGGGCGCCATTCTCTCGCATGACTGCATTCTGGGTGAAGCATCGAATATTTCTCCCGGTGCGATATTGGCGGGAGCTGTGCACGTAGGCGCGCGGGTTTTGGTTGGCATGGGCGTGACAGCCAATCTGGATGTTCATATTGGCGACGATGCGCGCATCGGAAACGGGGCAACCGTAAAGAGCGACGTTCCGGAACAGGGCATCGTGCATGCCGGCGCTATCTGGCCGGAACCGCGGGCAGGGAATCGATGACAAATAACGGTTTTTATGCCGGGATTGAAATTTAGAATCAGGAAAACAAGCGATGTTTAAAAAAGGACCTACGACTCCCACGCCAGCTGTAACCCCAACGGAAAGGGTTACCTCCATCCTTGGGCCAGGCATCACCTGGCGCGGAAATCTGGGCGGCAAGGGGGGCATCCGTATTGAAGGGACATTTGAGGGTGAAATCACCCTGCGCGGTCTGGTGGTGATCGGTGCGACCGGCCGGCTGACCTGCAAAGAACTGAAAGCCAACACCGTCATTATAGCCGGAGCGGTGCAGGGTAATATTACCGCTGAAAAACTGGAAATCCGCAGCACCGGGCGGGTATGGGGGGATGTGGTCGCCGGTTCGTTTGCCACAGAAGAAGGCGCTTTTCTGCGCGGGCAGATTCGCATGGAAGAGAAAGTGGACCTTGACCTGGGCGTATTCGAAGAAACCGCTCCGGTGCAGGCACCTGCGCCAGCCATGCCAGCACTTGCCCCCGAACCCGCGCCGGAGGAACCCGTTTCCACAGAACCGGTTATTGTTGAACCGGTTAGTAGACCATCCACCCCGCCGGAAGAAAAACCCGACCCGCTTTTTGGGCGTAAAGCCAGTCGGAAAACCGCCAATGTCGACCCGAAGGAGCTGCCGTGACCCCCACTGATTGGTTAAGAACGTTAAGCGAGATGCTGGGCGTCTCGGCGATTATTCTGTTGGCCAGCCGCAGCCCGCGAATCAAGAGCATCGTTCCGCTGGGTTTTCGATACCCCTTCCGCGATGGCCCGGTGGCGTTAAGCCTGTTTGTTCTGCTGTTCGTTTTTGCCTTTCAGGTTTACCGCTGGCCGGCGCTGCTCGATCTGATTCCGGTTGAACTGGAGACCTTATACGGGCAAACTTTTTTGCGGGCCGGCCTGGCGCTGGCAGCGCTGCTCATTATTCTTTTGGCGCTTATCCTTCGCGGGCAGCCGCTGTGGAGCGCTTCCTGGCAGAAAACCAACCTGCGCATGTCGATCTATGCCGGCGTGGCAGCCGGTTTTCTGACCCTGTTTCTGCGCAACCGGTTTATGACTGTGCTGGGAGGCGTATCGCCCGAAGCTGGCCGCGGCTTGCTGGTGCTGCTGGTGATGTGCCTGGCGGAAGAGACAGTCTTCCGCGGGTATATCCAGCCCCGCCTGGTCTCATGGTGGGGACCGCGCTGGGGACTGGTGGGAGCTGTGGCGGCTTACGTACTCTGGCAGCTTCCAGGGCGTTTGTGGGTGCTCCCCTTTGCCGGGATTTGGCCGGTGCTGGTGATTGCGCTCGTGCAGGGCGCTCTGCTTGCCTGGATGCGCCAGAAAACCGGGCATGTGATCGGCGGCATTTTGTACCGCACGCTTTCAGCCTGGCTGGCATTCCTCTAAAAGAAGAACGGACAATTCGATGCGATATTCCCGGGTGCTTGGATCCACGCTGCGCGAAACCCCGTCGGATGCCCTCTCCGGCGGGCAGGCTTTGTTGATGCGCGCCGGGTATTTGCGATTTTTGGGGGTTGGGCTGCCTGCCTGGCTGCCGCTGGGGAAAAAGCTGCAGGAACGATTGATGGTTTGCGTTCGTAAAACGCTTGCTCCCCTCGATGCACAGGAGGTGGAGACGCCATCCCTGAGTCTGGACGCGAAACGCGGTTTAGAGAAGGCGCAATTAACAACCGCCAGCGGGGCGGCTCTGACACTTGAAGCCAACCCGCTGATGTCGCTGCTGGATCTGGCGAGGGGGGAGATCCGCTCCTACCGGCAGCTTCCGGTGCACCTGTTTCAATTCAAAACACGCTGGCAGCCGGCTGAATATCCCGGCAGCGGGTTGTTGGATGCGCATGAAGAAACGCTGCTGGATCTGGCCGGCATCTACACAGACAGCGAACAGCAGAAGGAAGGGCGGCAGGCAATTGAAAGTGTTCTACGCACCTGCCTGAACGTTTGCGGGTTGGCAGCGCGCGAAGCCGGACAGGACTTGCTCGACACAGGCCGGGAATGGTTTGTTCCCCTGGCAGGCGGGAAGGCCGAGTACCTGGTCTGTTCCTCTTGCGGATCCGCTGCGCGGCGCGAGACGGCAAGTTTTCGCCGCCCGGTTGTTCCGGCGGAAGCCCCCTTGCCGGTAAAAAAGGTGGCCACCCCAGGGCAGCAGACCATTGCAGAAGTGGCATCTTTCCTGGGGGTTCCCGAAAGCCGCACTGCGAAGGCGGTTTTCCTTGCAGAGGAGCGCAATGCGGAACCGGCAAGGATCATATTTGCCGTCGTGCGCGGGGATATGGATGTGAGTCTGGCGAAAATAACCCGGCTTCTGGGGGCGGGCAGTCTGCGGCCGGCAACGAATGAAGAGATATGTTCTATCGGGGCTGCGCCCGGTTACGCCTCGCCCATCGGTGTGAGGGGTGCGCTTGTGGTTATGGATGAGAGCATTGCCGCCTGTGCCAATCTGGTGGCGGGGGCGAATGAGGAAGGCTATCATTTGCTCAATGTCAACGCAGAGCGGGATTTCCCTGCCGGCCTGAGGGCGGATATCGCCTTGGCTGCTGCCGGAGATGCCTGCCAGATGTGCGGGGGGCGGCTGGAGAGCCTGATGGGAGAACTGCTGGCATGGACAGCCCAGCCTGGAGAGGCGTTATTGGCGGCTTCAGGCTGCGATTACCTGGATAGCGAGGGCAAAACGCAGCAGGCGCAGGTGGTTGAAGCGCATATACACCTGGGACGGCTGCTGGCGCTGGCGGCGGAGGTTCACCAGGACGGGCGTGGACTGATCTGGCCGCAGCACCTGGCGCCTTACCCGGTTCACCTGGTGGAACTGGCGGGAAAGACGCAAGACCTGACGTCCGCTGCGCTGAAACTCACCGGCGATTTGGCTGCCCAGAAGATCGAGGTGCTGTGGGACGACCGGGCTGAGTCAGCCGGCGTAAAATTCAATGATGCAGACCTGATCGGCAGCCCGCTGCGCATCACGTTGAGCGAGCGGGCGATAAAACAGGGCGGGTTGGAATTTAAAAACCGCCGCACCGGGGAGATGTGGATTGTTTCCCTGGAAGATGCACCCGCGGCTGTACGCGCCTTTTTCGGTGATGATTCCAAACCACCGTATGCAGGCTGAGTGTAAATCATATCGTATTAGATAAAGGTACAATAGATTTTATGGCTATCAACCCTTCCTTTACCATCCCCATGTCCTCACCAGATTTAACCGACCTGGAACGCGATGCCGTCCGGAAGGTGATGGAAACGCCCAACCTGAGCATGGGCAAATACCTTCCCGAATTTGAACAGGCCATTGCCGAATTTACCGGTGCCCGCTATGCCGTGGCGGTCAATTCCGGCACGGCCGGGCTGCACCTGTGCATTCGAGCGGCGAACATTCAGCCCGGCGACCTGGTATTAACGACGCCGTTTTCCTTTATCGCCTCCACCAACGCCATTTTGTTCGAAAAAGCCATCCCGGTTTTTGTGGATGCCGAACCGCGCACGGGCAATATCGACGTTGATCTGCTGGAACAGGCAGTGAGGGATCTTCGCGCGGGCGGGGCGGCTGCCAGTCGCTGGCTGCCGCGCAGGGGAAGCCAGCCGGGCGGAAGGTTGAAAGCCATCCTGTCGGTGGATGTCTTTGGGCAGCCGGCGGATTATGACCGCATTTGCAAAATTGCCGCCGAAAACGATTTGATCTTGATCGAAGATTCGTGTGAAGCGCTGGGAGCCGAATACCGCGGAAGGAAAGCCGGCAGGTTTGGCGCTTACGGCGTTTTTGCCTTTTACCCCAACAAGCAGATTACAACCGGTGAAGGCGGGATCATTGTGACGGATGACCCTCAGGCCGAACAATTTATGCGCGCATTGCGCAGCCAGGGGCGCGCCCCAGACGATACCTGGCTTCAGCATACGTATCTTGGTTACAACTACCGTATGGACGAGATGAGCGCGGCACTCGGGGCTGCACAGATGATGCGCATCGAAGAACTTCTTACCAGGCGGGAGCGGGTCGCGGCCTGGTATAACGAACGTCTGTCGAAGATTTCCGGCATTGAGCTGCCGGTCATTCTTCCGGAAACCACGCGCATGAGCTGGTTTGTTTATGTGATTCGCTTTGAAAATGAGGTTCGGCGTGGCGCCATCGCCAGGCGGTTGGATGATCATGGCATTCCGGTGCGGCCGTATTTCTCCCCCATCCATCTGCAGCCGTATATGCGAGAAATGTTCGACTACCGGGAAGGGGATTACCCGGTGACGGAAGACCTGGGCGGGCGCGGGGTGGCGCTCCCATTCTCGGGTGTCATGACCGAAGCCCAGGTGGATACCGTGACGCGCACGCTGGCAAGCGCCATGAAAGAAAACCGGTAGCTCCATGCCTTTGCCGGAACGGTTCGCACCTGTACGCACAGCGGGGATCTGGCTGCATGCTGCCGCCAGCCTGGTGCTGGGCGGCGGCAGCGCCGTGTTTTTCATTCTGGCTTCCGAGCATGGAAGCAGCAGCCTGTTCATTCTATACCTGTTGAGCGGTGCAGCGCTGCTCCTTCCTCTGGCATTGGTGATGTATCGATGGTATGCGTTGTTGAATGCCGCCTACACCTGGGAACGGGATGGTCTGCGGCTGCGCTGGGGGTTGCGGGCGGAGGACATTCCGCTGGATGCGATTGAGTGGGTGCGCCATGCCAACGAGTCGGGGTTTGAGATTGAGCGTCCGCGCTTTACCTGGCCGGGGGCTTACCTGGGAAACGTTAGCATGAGCGAACTGGGGGAGATTGAATTCATGGCATCCGACCGGGAGAGCATGCTTCTTGTGGCAACGCAAGCCAGGATATTCGTCATTTCCCCCGAGATGCCTGGGGATTTCCTGCGTACCTATCATCAAATCCTTGAAATGGGCAGCCTGACGCCCCTGCCGGCCAGCACAACAGAACCGGCCGCGTATGTCCGGTCGCTCTGGAAAGACCGCCTGGCCCGCACCCTCTTTCTGGCCGGGTTGGGGATGGGTTTGGTGGTTCTCATTTTTATAAGTCTGATGATCCCTGCGCATGCACTCGTCCCCCTCGGGTATGATATTCAGGGGCGGCCGGCGGAAGCCCTTCCGGCGCAAACGATGATTTTGCTGCCGGTGCTCAACGGCCTGATTTTCGCCGGCGATACAATGGCAGCGCTCTTCCTATTCCGCAAGCCGCAAAACCGTCTGTTTGCTTATGCGTTGCAGGCTGCCAGCCTGCTGACCTCTGTGCTTTTCTTTGTGGCCGCCCTGCTTTTCTTCCTGTCGGCAACGTAAATCCCGAATTGCACAACCGAACCAGCGTCAACGAGAGGAAGCACCATGATTCAAAAAAACCATGCGTTGTCAATTTTCTATCAGTACTCGTTTGCGACAGCTGTGTTTTTCAAAATGGTTTTTTTCGTTGGAACTCTCTATTACATCACCGTCATCCAGATGGATCCGCTGCAACTTGTGCTGGTGGGGACGGCCATGGAAGCATCGATTTTCATTTTCGAGATTCCCACCGGGGTCATTGCCGATGTGTACAGCCGGCGTCTGTCGGTGATTATTGGGGTGTTTCTGATGGGGGTCGGGTTCTTTCTCATTGGCTTATGGCCGCGCTTTTATACGGTCATCATTGCGCAAATCATCTGGGGAGCAGGATACACCTTTACCAGCGGCGCTGCCCAGGCCTGGATCAGCGACGAGATCGGCGAGGAGAATGCCGGGCAGGCGTTCATGAAAGCCACCCAGCTGGAACAGTTTGGGGGCATGCTAGGCCTGGGGCTCAGCCTGTGGCTGGCAGCTTATCGAATCAACCTGCCCATTCTGCTGGGGGGAGGGTTGTTTTTCCCCCTGGGGTTCTATCTGATCGCGTTCATGCCGGAAACCGCTTTCAAAAAAGTGGACTTGAAACACTGGCAGGGGTGGAAGCGCTTTACGGGAACCTTTCAAAATGGTGTAAAGATGATCCACCGCCGTCCCGTGCTGCTGGTCATTCTGGTGGTTGGCACGCTGATCGGATTGTACAGCGAAGGGTTCGACCGGCTGTGGATGAAGCATCTGCTGGAATCTTTCTCTCTCCCGCGCCTTCCGCTGCTGCCGCTGGCGGGGGATCCGGAGTACATCAACACCCTTCTATGGCTGGGCATCATCAGCTTTGTCGGCATGGCACTGACCTCATTGGCATCCGGAGCAGCGCAGCGCTGGGTGGCGCGCCCTGGAACACAGCCGCTGGTGCAGGGTTTGTTTGCCGCGGTGGTATTGCTGACCATCTGCCTGTTCGCCTTTTCGCTTTCGACACTTCTTGGCTTTTTGCTGATTTTTTACTGGCTGATTGGAATTCTTCGCACGGTCATCAATCCGCTCTATACCGCCTGGGTCAATCACCGGCTGGATTCTGAGGTTCGGGCGACGGTTCTCTCGATGAGCAGCCAGGTGGATGCCATTGGACAGATCATGGGAGGTCCGCTGGTAGGTGTTGTGGCAAGGGCAGTGTCGGTGAA
>MTKY01053254.1_pt1 | contig 12010 bp, 16 predicted proteins | sample 1042731 | NCBI WGS metagenome assembly MTKY01 (sample SAMN06212206, study PRJNA360538) | anaerobic digester metagenome | biome: Wastewater treatment plant; material: sludge; isolation source: anaerobic digester fed with sludge from wastewater treatment plant | place: Denmark: WWTP Soeholt ... | reverse complement strand
GACGTTGCGCCCTAAGTGCTCGACCGGCCCCGGATAGGGGGTAGGCCCGCCCCGCCCCGCCCCGCCCGTCCAGCGCGATCCTCGTGCGTCTGGACCGTGCTCCCCCCTTGGGGGTTTTCATACACGATTACTGAGGTGCGATCCTCGCTCACGACGTTGCGCTCTAAGCCTCCGACCGGCTCCGTATAGGGGGGTAGCCTACCCGAGGGCCTGCGGGCGCGGGAATCGGCCCCCTACGCGCCCCTGCGGGCACAGAAACGGCACCCTCGCGGCAGGCACCGCCACCCGCCCCCGGCAGTGACGCCCCCCGAAACCGGTACTTTTCGGAGTGTGGTCCTCACGCGCGCGGGTCCCGGTCGCGGCGGCGCGCGATTGCACGGCAGAAGGAGGGAGGCCACGTCAACAGCTTGACGGCACATGGCAACAGCGCACGTCAACGGCAGGCCGGCTGTCGCTGGCCCCAGGCGGCTGCTGCCGCCCATGACGCGGGCAGTGACAACCTTTCCGGGCGCATAGGGAAAGGCTCAAGGCCGTTCTTATGGACACAGTGGGGCCGGATAACGGACACGTTTGTGTCCATAATAGTGAATCACTTGCAGTAGGGAATCGGCACCTTCCGGGCAACAGTCCGGGGTTGGCCCTTCTGCCCCTTGCGGCGGGGCTCACCCCAGGACAGAACCTTCACCAGCCCGGCCTGCTCCAGCCGCTCCAGTGCCGCGCGCTGCTTGGGCTCGCGCATGTTCCCGGTCAAGTCGCGGGCTTCACGACGGGTGAAGAACAGTGTCCCACCTGCCCGCAGGTTGCGCGCCTCCTCAAAGTCATAGAGGGCCTTGTACACTCGGAAGGCGTCGGGGTCAACGAGGACCGGCCAACCCCGAGCACAGAAGGCGTTGAAGTCCTTCCCGCGCCGATCATCGTCTTGCCAGGGCGCGGACTTGTACCACGGGCAGGCCTTCTTGCCGATACAGCAAGCCTTGGGGTAGGGGCTCCCGTTGCAGCCCTTGTGGCCGAAGTCATGCGTCTTGGACCACTTCCCCAGCGCGTCCACCTGCAACCGCGATATGCCACGGGCAACAGCCCAGGATCGCAGCGCGTCAAGGGCTGTCTGCTTGCAGGCCGCCGAACAGACCGAAAGCACCTCAAGCCCGACAAACTTCAGGGCTTCGTGCTGTAGGTATGGGTTGTCGACAATGCCTCCGGGATCGCCGGACCACGCGCCCAGGAGGCATGGCCTGATCTTCTCCGGCTCACAGCCCAGGATGGGCCGCAGTTCCTCGAGTCGCTTCTCCGTCTTCGTCATGGTGGCAGCCCTTTGGGGGGTCCCCCGATGGGGCCGCCGGGCTGCCAAGCTTAGCGGCCACCATCGGGGGAGGCTCAATCCAACTGGCGCAAAGGCCAGTTGGAAAGCTAACGCCTTTGGCCGTCGCCGCAGGCGCGATACGAACAGGTGAAAGACACTGCGCCCCGACCGCTGGTGCCGGGGCGCAGTGGGGCCGTGTCTACCGGAACGGCGGACGTGCGCGCAATCCTCCGGCGTGGTGCGTCTGTCAGTTGTCAGCGCCCTCGCCCTGGTCTAACGCCGCCACCAGTTCCCGGATCGCGCCCGCCACATTCGGGCGGGTAGCAACCACCGCCAAGGCGGCGCGGGTTCGGCGGAAGTGTGAGAGGGGGAGGGCGCGAGGGTTGGCGCGGGTCGGGCGAACGGGCCGGTCGCGGTGGCGGTCGCAGACCTCGCCGGCGACTTGCCAAGCGCGGGTAACACGGGTGAGGTCGGACAGGAGGTCACCGGCGGGGGAGGGGAGAGCTTCGGTTGCCGGCGTCGGGCGCGGGGTCACGCGCGGGCCTCCTCAAGCGCCGCCAAGGCCGCAGTGAGACAATCCAACCGCCGCCGGCCACGGGCCTGTATCAGGTCAGCGGCGGCGCGCAGAACCTCTAGTTGCAACTTGCGCCGCCCTGCCAGTTGGTGTGACACGTTGCTCAACGAAGTCCCTGCCCCCCTGGCAACCGCACCGATGGGAACCCCCGCCTCCTCAAGCAACTCCGCCAATAGCTTCCCGGTCATCAGAACCTCCTCGCCCGGAATCACAAAAAGCGGGCACAATACACAGGTGGCAACATCATTGCACCCTCCTGCGTACCGTACCCGCTGTCAGTGTTCCCCGCACTGTCCGGGTGCCACCCGGAACGCGGTCACGCCCTACCATATCACTTGTGCCCTGCCCGAGGGCACGCCGGACCGACGAAAAGCAAAAACTAATCTAACAAGTGAGCAAGTGTCTGTCAACCAGTTTGTGTAGAGTCGGCCCATCGGGCCTGTACAAACCTAGCAAGTCTGCCCCTGTAGTTCTCTCACGACCTCCCCGGCCAGGGCCTTGCCGTACCCCTCCGCGACAATGCTTTCGACACTCTGCCAGGAACCCCCGATAATTTTGTCCGCGAAGACCTCCCGCCCATAGGCCAGGGCCGCGCGCTTGGTGTCCGCCTTCTTCCGCTTCCCCGCCTCTGCCGCCGCCACCCGGTCCGCCACCATGACCTTCGCCACCGTTTGCAGGTAGGCCACGGGCTTTCTCAGTCCGGCCTGCTGGCCGGTCACCTCCCCGGCGGCTTGCAGGACCTCAAGGGGCACCGCCTGCCGTCGTGCCCAGGTCGTCAGTTGGCGCGCCTCACTGGGCTTGCCGAGGGCCGTGGCCGTGTCCGTAGCCCAGGTTCGCAGACTGTCGGAATCGGAGTCGTCGGGTGTCGTCAGACTCGCAACGAGGTCGGGTTCCGATTCCGTTGTTTCTTGACAAGACGTTCTGTTTCTTGTGGGGTGTCGTGGCGACACTACCCCCCTGGTGTCATGGGAACACCCCGGTGGTGTCGTGGCGACACCACCCCCCTCCGCCAAGCGCACCGTGTAGAAGTTGGTTTCGGCGTCGCCGTCAGCGGTCCGATCCCGCCGGACCGTAATCAAGCCCAGTTCCTCAAGCCGCTTCACAGTCCGCCGCACGGTGGCGATCTCGCAGCCGGTGCCGTGATCCACGCGGGTGCCGTCCCGCCGCACCAAGCCCTCTGCGATCTGCCGCGCGGAGAGGTGATCTCCGTCCCGCTTGTACCCGAAGGTATGGCGCATGATGTACAGCAGAACCTTCAACTCGGCATGAGTCAGTAGGTGAAGTTGGTCGTCAAGGAGCTGGTCGGGTATCTGCGTATAGCCGGGTATTCTGTAGCCGCTGAAGCCGGCCAAGGGATGATCTCCCATCGGTGCTGCTCCTGCTGCGTTTGTTTCTCCCACTGCGGCCAGCGCCCCGGCCTGTGCGGCTACCTGTCTGCTTCAACTCATGCCCTCGTGCGAGGGACGAAGGCCTCTGCCCCGTCACCGCAGTAGTCTGCGGAACTCTTCTACCGTCAGCTTCGCATCGGCAATGATCTTCCGCAAGGTGCCCGGTGGCAGGTCCTCTCCCCCGTGACTGGGCACCGTGGTTCGCGCCCCCGTCTGAGGGTTCTTGAGGGTGATATGGCTGCCTGTCTGCCGGTGTGTATGGAACCCCGCCCGTCGCAGCGCGCGGATGATCTCCGGCCCCGACACGACCGGAAGCTTAGGCAACCTCCGCCACCTCCTCAGCGGATAGCTGGTACACCACGGCCTCTTTCCCCCGCCCCCAATCCGCCACCGTGAAGCGTTTCACGTCCGGCGGTGGCGCAATGCCATCCTGCGCCAGACTGCCCAGGTGGCACGACATTGCGTCCTGCGCCATCATCATGGCGTGGGGAAGGTCCCGCCCCCAGGTGTGACAGCCCTTTAGGGCCGGCACATGCACACTGTAACGGCCGTCCTCTTCGCGCACGAATACCACGGTGTAGGTCACGTTCAAGCCCTCCTGAAGAGCCGCTGCCACCACGTCAGCGGCTTGTCGGGTACTACTACCTCCCGGAGGTATGGGTTAGATTTCTGCAAGGTCTGCTGGGCCTCCGTGGCAGGTCCCTGTGCAAGGTCTGAAGGTGCTGGTGGCAGGAGGCGTTTGAGGTCCTGCACCTGTCCCTCTAACTGCGCGATATAGGCGCGTAGGACGCTTTCCACCTCGCCCCTGGCTTGTAGCTTGGCTTCCGCCACTTCGGCCCGCAGACGCCACCCTATTACCTCCGAGTGAAGGGAGGGAAGAGGTGTCGTGCCATGACTTCTGACAGGGCTGTCAGTAGTACTGACGGAGCCGCTGTCAGGGTTCCCGGAGGGGCCGGGAACCCTCCCGGCGAGGTCCGCTATGGCTTGCACGGCACGCCGGGGCACGAGGTACTGAAAGCGCGCCGGCGCAGTGTCCCCGTCGGGCACCAGTTCCCCGGTCGCGAGGTCTTGCAGGCGGTAGGGCAGACGCCCCTCCTTGACGAGTCGGCGGACTTTGGTGGCGTTAGTGCCACCAAGCCGGGCCGCGTCAGCCAGGGGGAGGAGGTCTTCGTCCGTCACTGCTGTAGCCTCACGGTGCATTCATGGCTTCGGGATCGGGCTGGTGGCGGCCTCAGACCTTCAGCTTCTCCTGCGCTTCCGGCGCGGGGACCGCTGCCAGCCCTCCGGCTTCAACCCACCGCTCTAACACCTCGGGGGAGAAGCGCCACTTCCGCCCCACCTTCGCGGCGGGCAACCGGCCCTGTCGGCACAACCTCCGCACACTCTCGGGGTGTAGGCCGGTCATGGCGGCGACTTCTTCGGGGGTCAGGAACCGTTCCGGTAGCATAGTATCCTTAGTGTAAAATGCTGTTTTGTGTTGTGTCAAGACCCCTGGCAGGGGTAAAAGCCACCTGTGGGCCTGTCAGGCGCTTACAACGAAACCTCGGACGATGGGCGAGGGCATGTCGCGGAGGGCTACAAGGCTTGACCTGATAACGGCTGCGGCCCCTCGGGCCACTGGCTGCAGTAAAGACAAGCTGCCTCAATGAGTTCAGGCGGGCTGTCCGCCGACACGTGGCGACAGACATAGGCAGCGGCTGTCTCCCATACAACAGGGTCTGCGACCTCGGCTATTTCTTCGGTTGGCCACACATCGCAATCCTCCTCCTCTAGGCGCAGGATCGGCAGGCCACCCCTACACGCCGGGCGTTCGGTGGTGAGGAAAGCTCCGTCTTCCTCACAGAGCACTATTCTCATGTGTTTGCCTCCTGTGGGGACGCGCCCCATTATAGTAGCCATTCATCATCCTCACTTTCCACCCCTCTAAACTCTCCACTTCATATTGCATCTCGCTCTTGACGCCACCTGGAGTCAAAGATAAAATCAAACACTTGTTCGATTTTAGGGTGGTCCATGTTCACAGCCGCCACTGTAGAATGCTCTCAGCACAAGCCTATCGCAGTCAGTCGTCGGGGCCGACGTTATCGCATTACGCAGGTTAATGGACGCTGGCGGCTGGGGGGGCGCTGGTGGGAGGGCGAGGGAGAGAAGTGGTTTTTCCGGGTTGTTACGACCTCCGGGGCGGTGGCTGACTTGTGCTACCAACCCGACGCCCACCTCTGGACCGTGCATCAGTTCTACGGCTGAAACTCCATGAATTTCACTCACCTGCATACTCACAGTCATTTCTCGCTTTATGACGGTGCAGCCAGCCCCACAGAGTTGGCAGCCCAAGCCGCCCGCCTGGGTATGGGCCGCCTCGCGTTGTCCGACCACAACAGCCTGGCTGGAGCGGTGAGATTCTACCGGGCCTGCACGCAGGCGGGCATACAACCCATCATCGGCGCGGAGTTTGAGGTTGAACCGCTGACTGAAGGGCTGTCGTCAACTCACCTGGTGCTGTTGGCTCAAGGGGACGCGGGTTATCGCAGTCTCTGCCGACTGGTGTCCTGCGCGAATCTTGGGGACGCGGGAACGCGGGAGGTGTACCAGGGGGTGGACCGCGCACACCCTCGGCTCACGCAGGCGGCGTTACGCACTCATGTCCGCGACCTGATCGCCCTCTCCGGCTGCTCCCAAGGCGAGCTTCCCCAATTACTGCGCCGCAGTCAGAGCGTCCAAGCCGAGCAAGCCGCGCACTACTACCGCGAGCTGTTCGGGCCTGTAAACTTCTTCGTCGAATTGCAACACCACCTATTGCCCTATCCCGAGGGCCATAACCACTACCGGTTGCGAGACCTGGCGCAGCGACTGAGCCTGCCGGTGGTGGCGACCAATAACGTGCATTATGCGACCCGAGATCACGCGCCACTACAGGACGCGCTGACCTGCCTGCGGTATGGGCGGCGAGTGCACGAACCACATCCAGCCCGCCACCTCAACCGCGAGTATAGCTTGAAGTCACCGAAAGAAATGGCGCGGCTGTTTAGCGTCATCCCCCAGGCTCTGGCGGCGACAGAGGAGATCGCCAGCCGGTGCCATTGGCAACCGGAGATCGGTCGGCCACATTGTCCGCGGTTCGACCCATCAAGGCTGTCCTGGCCTGGTACGCCCCTGCCGGGGAAAGGCCAGGACGCGCCCACATATCTGCGGCACCTGTGTATACAAGCACTGCCGGAGAGGTACGCTGTCGCCGACCGCGAGCGAGCGCGTCAGCAGATGGAGCACGAACTGGCCGTGGTGATCGAGCGAGGTTTGGCGGACTACTTCCTGATCATGTGGGATGTAGTCCGCTATGCGCGTCACCACAATATCCGCTGCACCGGTCGCGGTTCCGCTGCCGACAGCTTGCTATGCTACCTGCTGAGCATCACCCAGGTTGAGCCGTTGACTAATGGCTTGCTCTTTGAGCGGTTCCTGTCCACAGCACGCGCCGATCTGCCCGACATTGACCTTGATTTTGACTCTCGCCGTCGCGACGAAGTGACTGCCTATGTCTACCGGCGACATGGACCTGATCGCGTAGCTGCGGTCGCCACAGTCCAAACCTTCAAAGCACGTGCGGCGGTCCGCGAGCTGGGCAAGGCGCTGGGCTATTCCGCCGAGGAAGTCGCGGCCATTGCCAAGGTTTTTGGGCACGTGGACCTGACCGACCTGGAGGGTTCTTTGCAACGGCTACCGGAGGTGCGCAACAGCCGTTTGCCCTTGAAAGACAAGCAGTTGTTACTCACGATGTGTCGGCAAGTGGCTGGTTATCCGCGGCACCTGGCCACACACGTTGGGGGGGTGATCATCAGCCCCGGCCCGCTGAATGATTACGTGCCGCTGCAGATGGCTCACAAGGGGCTGATCATCTGTCAGTATGACAAGGATGACATAGCCGACCTGGGGCTGCTGAAGATGGACTTGTTGAGCCTGCGAACTCATACCGCCCTTGAGCATTGCCGGGCGCTCCTGGCCAGGCAAGGGAAGTCGCTCGACCTGGAACGGCTCCCACAGGATGATCCCACAGTCTACCAGCGTCTGCGCGCCGGCCAGACCTTAGGCGTCATCCAGTTAGAGAGCCCTGGTCAGCGTGGATTACTCGGGCGCACGCAGCCTGAGACCTACTTGGACCTGGTCACGAATATCGCTCTGTTCAGACCTGGGCCGGTTCAAGGCGGCATGGTGACGCCCTATGTGCAACGCCGGCGGGGACGCCAGCCGGTGACCTACCTACACCCGGCCTTGGAGCCAATTCTGGCCGATACTTATGGGGTGATTGTCTATCAGGAGCAGGTACTGCGCGTTGCCGCCGAGATCGGCGGCTTGAGCCTGGCAGAAGCTGAAGTATTACGGCGGGGTATGTCTCACGAGGCCCCACCGGCGGAGATGCTGGCTATGCGGGACGCCTTCTGCGCGGGAGCGGCCCAGCGCGGCGTCCGGGCCGAAGTGGCAGAAGCGATCTGGCAGCAGTTGGCGGGGTTCGCGCGTTATGGTTTTTGCCGGGGACACGCGGCCTCTTTCGCGCAGATTGCCTACCAGGCTGCCTTCCTCAAAGCGCATCATCCTGCGGAGTTTTTCGCCGGCCTGCTGACAGCCCAGCCGGCTGGATACTACCCCGCGTACACCCTGGCCGAGGAGGTCAAGCATCTGGGAGTGGCCATATTGCCACCTTGTGTCAACCGTTCCGAAGAGGACTACACGGTGGAGCAGGGGAGTATCCGCTGTGGGTTGGCAGCGATCCGGGGAATGACGCGCCCAGGTATCGCCAGCTTGCTGCGGGCGCGTTACGAGGAGGGACCATACCGAGATCTGGACGACCTGGAACATCGTACGCAGCTCTCCAGCCTCGAGTTGCGAAACCTAGTGTTGGCCCATGCCCTGGGCGAGACGCGGCTACCCCCGCGGTTACTTAGGCCGGGTTCGAATAATGAACCGTCGTTGCCTCTGCACGGGGCCCAGACCGCGCTTCAGCGACTGGCGTGGGATATGCACTTGCTGGGGCTAAGCACCGGGCTATCTCCCTTCGCGCCGTGGGTGGAAGCTGCGCGGCAAAAGGGTGCTATCCCCAGTGTGGACCTGTTGAGCCACGAATCAGGACAGCACGTGCGGGTGGCCGGTATTGTCGTGGCGCGGTCACGCCCCGCGACTCGCAGTGGCAGAGATGTAATGTTTCTCTGCCTGGAGGATGATACGGGGTTAGCGGACGTGGCGTTTTTTGAAGCGGCCTACCAGCGTTTCGGGCACTTGCTCTACACCTCACCGGCCGTGCTTGTAGCAGGCACTCTCACTCGCCTGGGCGAAACCGATACTTCGATTACCGTGCGGCAGGCGTGGGCTTTACCGCGGCCCTCTGCCGGAGAGGAGGATTGAAGCGTGATCTACATCGGTACCTCGGGGTATTCATATGACGACTGGATCGGCCCCTATTACCCTCCGGGGCTGCCCAAGAACGCCTTCCTCCAGTATTACTCCCGCGAATTCCGCTGTTGTGAGATCAACTATACATACTACCGTATGCCGGCCGCTCGGACCTTGGAAGCAATGGCAACCAAAGTACCGGAGAGTTTCCGCTTCACAATCAAGGCGCCGGGATCATTGACCCACGACCGCCGCGCCGAGTCGGAGTTGTTTCAGCAGTTCTCCACGGCACTTCAGCCCATCCGCGATCGTGGGCAGTTGGGGGCGGTACTGGCGCAGTTCCCCACCTCGTTCCGCCCTGGGGATGACGCGGAGGCGTACCTGCGTTTCCTCCGTGACCAATGGCCGACCCTGCCGGTAGTCATCGAGTTTCGACACGCGAGTTGGGGGACGGAGCAAACCCTGGACCTGCTGCGAGAGTTGGGGCTGGGTTTTTGTTGCGTGGATGAACCGCGCTTGTCATCATTAATGCCGCCGCTGACGGCGGTGACTTCCCGTGTCGGCTATCTGCGCCTGCATGGACGGAATGCCACCAAGTGGTTCCACCATGATGAGGCTTGGGAGCGATATGACTACACCTACACCCCGGAGGAGCTGGGCGAGTGCGCGAACCGGGTCCGCGAGATCGCCAGTGAGGCCGAAGAGACCTACGTGTTGATGAACAACCACTACCAGGCCCAAGCCGTCCGCAACAGTCGGCAGCTCAGCGAGTTGCTGCAGGAAGGGTAAGTTTACGCTGTCAACGGCCGCAACACAGGTCAGTCATGGCAATCCCTCCTCGGGAAACGAAAAAAGGGCCCTCGCGGCAGGCGTCTGCCAGCATGGGGGATTCGTGCCGCGCCGATCAGCATGGGGGTCCCCCCGGCACCAGCAGCGGGCCGTGGGCTTAGCCGTCGTCTTCGTCGCCGTCGGACTCTTCGTCGTCACCGGGCACCTCCTCCCCCAGGGCCTCCGCAATGACCGGCAACAGCGCCCGCCAAGTCGCGGGCTTGGCGCAAACGCCCTTGCGGGTCGGCTGGTGCCCCTGGCCTTCGGCGTCCACCACAAACACCCGCACGTCCACCAAGTCATGCCCCTCGTACCATGTCTGTCGCACCACCACAACCTCGGAGGCGTTCTTGCGCACCTCGCCGATGAACACGCCGTCGTCACGGTCGGTCACCGTCACCGCCCCCTTCCGCCGTCAGGGGCACCGCCACTGCCACCCCGGCCAGCCAATCGGCGAGGTGAACCCACAGCGCCCCAAGCTGTTCGCGGGTGAGAGTGAGGCCTTCGGCGGTCGGTAGGGCCGGGCGGTCGGTGCCCTCTCGCCGCCACCGGCGCAGGTCCAAGGTCTGCCCGGTCACCCGCGCCACCAGCTCGTGCCCTTCGGCCAGGGGCAGGCGGTGCAGTTCTCGGGTCTCACAGCACAGGTCCGTCATGGTTACCACTCCTCGGAAAGCAGTGAAGCGGCCCCACCAGGGGGCCGCTCTTGGCGGGTATGCTACAGGTTACAGGGTCGGCTATCGTGCGCTCACAGCGAAACCTCGTGCGTCGGTTGCGGCCCTTGGCGCGGTGTCGGGCACCAATCGGGCCGGTCGGGGTGGTTTGGGGCGGGTAGGCGCCCCGGCGGTCGCGGCCTCCTGCGCGATCCTCGTGAGGGTCAGCGCCGCCACAAAGCCCCAGAACGGCCGGAACTCTCGTGGTCCCCCTACCCGCGCCCCGTCGTGGCTTCCTGTGCGATCCTCGCGCGCTCTGCGGCAGACTGACGGCAAGCCCCGTGGTTGGCTGGCCGCAGATCGCCGCCCCCGGCCCCCGGAAGGCCAGCGGGCCGCCCCAGGATTGCCCAGGACGGCCCGCGAGAAGTCTGATAGGGGGTAGGGGGCCTACTGCCCGGTCAGGACCGCTGCCAGGGCCTCACGTTGCGCCGCCGGCAGGGCTTGCAGGGCCTTCGCCAGTTCCACCGTCGACGGGTCCAGGGCCTCCGGGGCTGGATCGCCGTCATGGGCCTGCACCTTGGCCCGCAGGTCGTCAGGACTGACGTGCGTGTAGACCTGCGTGGTGCTCACGTTGCTATGCCCCAGGAGGGTCTGCACCTCGCGCAGGTGGAACCCCTCGTTGAGCCGTCGGGTGGCGTAGGTGTGGCGCAGGGTGTGCGGCGTGACCTGCTTCTCAATACCCGCCGCTTCGGCCAGCCGCGCCACCAGCGTCTGCACATAGCGCACGCCAAGCCCCTGCCCATGTTCCCGGTCCCCGCGCCCGGTGGGGCCTTCCCGCAAGCCCACAAAGAAGGGGTCGCGGCCATTCAAACCCAGGGCCTTGCGCTTCTCCGCCCAGGCGGCCAGCCAACCGCGCGTTTCGGCGTTGACCGGAACCACCCGGTCTTTTCCACCCTTACCCTGGTTCACCCGCACCTCGCCCCGCTGAGGGTCAACGTCGGTGCCCCGCAGGTGGCAGACCTCGCTCACCCGCAGGCCAGCCCCCAGCATGACGGCCAGCATAGCGCGGTTACGCAGGCCGGTGGTGCTACCTGTGCGCACGGTGCCCAGGAGGGCGGTCTCTTCGTCAGCGGTCAACACCACGGGTAGTCTCTTCCCTCTCGGGGCCGTCTTCGGCATGTTTGACACCCTTTCCCGGCTGTCTTGTGCGCGTTTTGTATATTATGCGCATAAGTACAGCGGGTGTCAAGCCCCTATTTCGCCGTGCCCCATAAAATGCGTATAAGATTGCATGTTTGCCAGCCACCAACCGCCTACCCCTCCGCCTCAAGCCCTTCGCCGTCACCGCTGTCATTGGCCCTCGCTGCCGCTTCTTGTTCCTGCGGTTGGACCGCCACCACGGGCACCTCAACGATTATGGGCACCTGCCCCGCGTGTTCCCGGCCCTCCCGCTTGGTGACGACACCCCGGCTGGCCGCCAGCTTCTCGCGGATCGCGGCGCGTGTGCGCAGTGCCCCGATCTGGCCGTTCAGGTCCCCGGTCTCTACCGCGCGATCATACACAGCAGCGGCCTCCTCAAGGTCCGCAAGCAAGCCGTGTTCATAGGCCGCGCGCTCTTCAGCGGCGAGGTCCTGAAAGGCCAGGGCTGTCAGTTGGCGGTCAAGGAAGCGCCGCACGGTGCCGTAGGTGCCCGGTCCCCCGTTCTCCTGTGCGACGGCCTGTAGGGCACCAATCCGCCGGTTGCCCTGGCAGTAGGATCGCCACACGGCCTCCTGCCAGGGCAGGGGCTCTTCGCCTGTAGGTCCCTTGCGCATGGGGAAACCCCCTTGGGAGTAGTTCTCCCGCATTTTGTCTCACGACGTTGCGCCCTAAGTGCTCGACCGGCCCC
>MTKY01048197.1_pt1 | contig 12019 bp, 6 predicted proteins | sample 1042731 | NCBI WGS metagenome assembly MTKY01 (sample SAMN06212206, study PRJNA360538) | anaerobic digester metagenome | biome: Wastewater treatment plant; material: sludge; isolation source: anaerobic digester fed with sludge from wastewater treatment plant | place: Denmark: WWTP Soeholt ... | reverse complement strand
CCGGCGCGACGCGCAGCTTTGCCGACCGGCTGCCGCTGTCGCTTCCCGACGGAGTACAGGTCTACGGCGCCTCGGCCGACCAGCCCTTTGAGGTCACCGTGAACGTCGGCATCGACCCCGTGATCGGCGGGGCCACGGTCGAGCTGCCCTTGCGCATCGTGGGCCTGGGAGAGGGCCTTTCAGCCGACCTATCGGTGCCGGTGGTCGATGTGCTGCTGACGGGGCCATCGGCCATCCTCGACACCCTGCAGACCAGCCTGCTCGATGCGACGTTGGATGTCTCGTCGTTGGGCGAAGGCACGCACCAGTTGCGACCTCGCATCAACATGGTGGCCGGGGCCGACTCGCCTCTGCAGCAGTTGACCGTCAAAGAGATGCTGCCCGAGACAGTGCAGGTGACTCTGGCGCGCATGCCGACGACCACGCCCGGCGCGCCGCGCACTCTGGCGCCGACCATCACGCCCACGACTGCGCCCACTCGCACGCCGCAGTCGAGCACCACACCCTAGCCGAACGGGGAACACGATGCCACGCAAACCTCTAGTAGCCTTGGTGGGCCGCCCCAATGTGGGCAAGTCCACCCTCTTTAACCGGCTCATCGGCGAGCGCCGCGCCATCGTCGAGGACATTCCCGGCACCACGCGCGACCGCATCTATGGCGACGTCGAATGGGGTGGCAAGGTCTTTTCGCTGGTCGACACCGGCGGCCTGGTTCTGGGCGAGGCCGACGAGATCACGCTGCAGGTGCGGGCCCAGGCCGAGCTCGCCATTCAGGAAGCCGACGTCATCGTCATGCTCGGCGATATCACCGAGGGCGTCACCGGCCCGGATCACGAGATCGCCGATATCCTGAGGCGGACCGCTAAACCCGTGGTGTTGACGGTCAACAAGGCGGACAACCTCAAGCGCGAGATGGCCATACACGAGTTCCATGCGTTGGGACTGGGCGAGCCCCTCGCCGTCTCGGCCCAGCGCGGCCTGGCATCGGGCGACCTGCTCGACAGGATCGTGGCTGCCCTGCCCCAGCTCCCCGATGAGGAGGAGGAGCCCGAAGCGCTACACATTGCGCTGGTGGGCCGCACCAATGTCGGCAAATCCTCGCTGCTCAACCGCCTCACAGGCGAAGGGCGCTCCATTGTGACCGGTGTGCCCGGCACCACCCGCGACGCCGTCGACACCAAACTGCGCTATCAAGACCGCGACCTGGTGCTCATCGATACGGCGGGCATTCGCCGACGCGGCAAGATCGAGGTGGGCATCGAAAAGTACAGCGTGGTGCGTTCGATGCGCGCCATCTCGCGCGCCGACGTGGTGCTGCTGTTGCTGGACGCCACCGACGGAGTCACCGCGCAGGATGCCCACATCGCCGGCTACATTCTCGAAGAGGCCAAGAGCGTGGTTGTGCTGGTGAACAAGTGGGATGCAGTGGACAAAGATGCCCACACGATGCCGGCCTATACGGAGTATGTGCGGCGCGAGCTCCGCTTTCTGGATTATGTGCCCATCTTGTTCATCTCGGCGCTGACGGGTCAGCGGGTCAATGCGATCCTGCCGCTGGTGTTGCGCATCGATGAGGAGCGGCGCACGCGTCTATCGACCGCCGCCATCAACAACCTCATCCGCGATGCGACGGCCAGGCGTTCTCCGCCCACCAAGTGGGGCAAAAAGCTGCGCATCTACTATGGCACTCAGGCCGACGTGGTATCGCCGCCAACCTTTGTCTTTTTCGTCAACGATGTGCGGCTGGTGCACTTTGGCTACGAGCGGTACCTCGAGAACCAGCTCCGGATGCGCTTCAAGTATGAGGGAACGCCGCTCAAGTTGGTGTTCCGGGGGCATGCACAGCGCTAACACAGGGCGGGCCAGTTGGCCCGCCCTCTTGCATCGCTAGAGCGCCTACCCGGCATAGCCAGGAGCCGGCCCCAACACCTGACCGAGCATCGACCAGGGGCCAGTCCACTCCAGGCGCACCAACGCCATGCGTCCCAGCCAGTCATCGTCCGATGCAAAGAACACCAGCTTGTTGGTGCGCGTACGGCCACGCCACCTGCCTCGCTGGCGGCCATCGACCAGCACCTCGACCGTCTGCCCCAGCAGCTGGCTGTTGATCTCGCCAGCGATCTGCTCCTGCAGCGCCTCGATGGCCAGGCGGCGGCGCTCCTTTTCGTCGGGAGGCACGTCGTCGGGCCAGGTGGCCGACACGGTGCCGGGGCGCGGTGAGTAGGCCGCAATGTGCACCAGATCAAACCGCGTCTCGCGGACGAGCCGCATCGAGTTCTCGAACTGCGCCTCTGACTCGCCTGGAAACCCCACGATGACATCCGTGTTGATCGATCCGTCAGGCGTCGCAACGCGGATGCGCTGCACCAGATCGTTGAAGCGGGCCACGGTGTAGCCCCTGGCCATGCGCCGCAGCACGTCATCGTCGCCCGACTGCACTGCCAGCTCCCAGCTTGGGCACACGCGCGGCAGCTCGGCCACGGTGTCGATCAGCTCGGGCGACATCTCGCGCGGATGTGAAGTGAGAAAGCGCACGCGCCACAGCCCATCGACGGCGTGCACCGCGCGCAACACGGCTGCCAGGCTGGCTCCATTGTCAAGGTCGAGGCCATAGGCATCGACATTCTGCCCCAGCAAGGTCACCTCGCGCGCGCCTCTTGCCACCAGCGCCTCGACGTCGCCGACGATCTCGTCGATCGGACGGCTTCGCTGGGCCCCGCGGCGCAGGGCCACGATGCAATAGGTGCAGCGATGGTCACAGCCGTAGCTCACCGGCACCATCTCGGCCACCTGCGGGGCCGTCGAGGGCTCGCCGCCAACCAACCCCCAGCGGTGCTCGACTTCCCAGCGGTCGAGCCACGCCGCCAGGCCCTCGAGGTCAGACGGCCTGAAGAAGGCGTCTACATAGGAATAGTCGCGCCGCAACGCCTCGATATCGCCGACAAAGCAGCCCATCACCGCCAACGCGCGCTCGCGTGAGCCTTCTTTGAGTGGCCGCAGCGAGCTCAGCCGGCCCTGCACCTTGTCTTGTGCGCTCTGGCGCACCACACAGGTGTTGAGCAGCAGCAGGTCGGCCCGCTCGGGCGTCGTGGTGGCCGCATAGCCACGCGATTCCAGCTCTTCGGCCACGCGCCGGGCATCGGCCTGGTTCATCTGGCACCCGATGTTCCAGAGATAGTAGCGTCGTGTGCTCGCCATGCTCACACCGCCTCGGCGGGCAGCCGCTCGCCAGTAGCCACGGCGCCGGTGGGCAGCACATCGCGCAGAAACTGCCCGGTGTAAGAGCTGGCCGTGGCCGCCACCTGTTCGGGCGTCCCGGCAACCACCACGCGCCCGCCGGCGTCGCCGCCGTCAGGACCGAGATCGATGATCCAGTCGGCGCTCTTGATCACATCGAGGTTGTGCTCGATGATCACGACCGTATTGCCGGCATCCACCAGACGCTGCAGCACCTCGAGCAGGCGCTGCACGTCGGCAGCGTGCAAGCCCACGGTGGGCTCGTCGAGGATATAGAGCGTGCGGCCGGTGCTGCGCCGCGCGAGCTCGCGGGCCAGCTTGACGCGCTGTGCCTCGCCACCCGAGAGCGTGGTCGCCTGCTGGCCAAGCCGCACATAGCCCAGCCCCACGTCATGGAGCGTCTCGAGTTTGCTGCGCATGGCCGGGATGCGCCGAAAGAAGCGCAACGCCTCGTCCACCGTCATCTCGAGCACCTCTGCGATATTGACGCCGCGGTAACGCACTTCGAGCGTCTCGCGGTTGTAGCGTTGGCCGTGACAGACCTCGCACGGCACATACACATCGGGCAGAAACTGCATCTCGATCCGCACGATGCCGGCGCCCTGGCAGGCCTCGCAGCGGCCGCCCTTGACGTTAAAGCTGAATCGTCCCGCCTTGTAGCCGCGGGCTTTGGCCTCGGGCAGGCTGGCAAGGAGCGTGCGCAGCTGGCCGAACAGGTCGGTGTAGGTGGCCGGGTTCGAGCGCGGTGTGCGGCCGATCGGCGACTGGTCGATATTGATCACCTTGTCGAGGTACTCGATGCCGCGCAGCTCGTCGTGGTCGCCCGGCTGGGTGTTGGCCCGGTTCAGAGACTGCGCCAGCTTTTTTTCGACGATGTCCATCAGCAGGCTGCTCTTGCCCGAGCCCGATACGCCTGTGATGGCCACAAAGCATCCCAGCGGGATGCGCACCGTCACGTCCTTGAGGTTGTGCTCGCGAGCGCCCACCACCGTCAGCGCCTGGCCATTGCCGGCTCGTCGACGCTTGGGCACCGGCACGCCCTCTTGGCCGCTGAGGAACAGGCCGGTCTTGGATGAAGGGCAGGCCAGGATGTCCTCGAGCGTGCCCTGGCAGACGATCTCGCCGCCGTGCTCGCCTGCCGCCGGCCCCAGGTCGAGAATCCAGTCGGCCGAGCGAATGGTCGCCTCGTCGTGCTCGACCACCAGCACGGTATTGCCCAGGTCACGCAGCCGCAGCAGCGTCTGGATCAACTTCTCATTGTCGCGCTGGTGCAGGCCGATGCTGGGCTCGTCGAGGATGTAGAGCACGCCCATCAGTTGCGAGCCGATCTGCGTGGCCAGGCGGATGCGCTGCGCTTCGCCGCCGGAAAGACTGGCAGCGCCGCGGTCGAGCGTCAGGTAGTGGAGGCCCACATCCTCGAGGAAGGCAATACGGCTGCGCAGCTCTTTGATGATCTGCCGGGCGATGGTGAGGCTCCGCTCGGTCAGTAGATCATCCAGTCCCTCAACCCACTCTCTGGCGCGCGAGATGGGCCAGTGCGTCACGGTATCGATGGGCACCCCGACCACGGTGACCGCCAGGCTTTCGGGCTTGAGTCGGCGCCCATTGCAGGCCGGACAGGGCCGCTCGGACATGTAGCGCTCGACCCACTCTTTGGTGCGGTCCGAGCCGGTGCTACGATAGCGGCGCTCGAGATTGGGAATGACTCCCTCGAACACGCTCTCATGGGTGCGCTCGACGCCCATTGTGTTGGTGTAGCGCACACTGATCATGTCGCTGCCGCTCCCATAGAGGACCACCTGTCTCACGCGCAGCGGCAGTTGCTCCCAGGGCGTCTCCATGGCAAAGCCATAGTGCTCGGCGACGGCGGTTAGCAGGCCCTGGTAATAGTCGTCGTCATTGCCATAGCCCCACGGCTCGATGGCGCCGTCTTCGAGCGAGATCGAGCCATCGGGCACGATCAGTTGCGGATCGAGCTCCTGTCGCGTGCCCAGGCCGGTGCACACCGGGCAAGCGCCGTGGGGGCTGTTGAACGAAAAGGTGCGCGGCTCGATCTCAGGGAGGCTGATGCCGCATACCGGGCAAGAGTACTTTTCTGAAAACAGCAGCTCCTCACCCTCGACGATGCCCGCGCGAATCACGCCGTCGCCCAACTTGAGGGCCGTCTCGACCGAGTCGGCCAGGCGCGTCCGCTCAGCGTCGGCCCGCTCCGGCTCGCCCACCTGCCGCACGACGATGCGATCGACCACGGCGTCGATGCTATGCATCTTGTACCGATCGAGCACGATGTCCTGATCGAGCTCCAGCACCTCGCCATCGACGCGAGCTCGCACAAAGCCTTGCTTGCGCAGGTCGACCAGCACGCGCTTGTGCTCGCCCTTTCGGTCGTGGATCAGCGGCGCCATCAGCATCAGCCGCGTGCCCTCTGGCAGGCCAAGGATCGCGTCGACCATCTGCTGCGGCGTCTGCCGGACGATCTCGCGGCCACACTGGGGGCAATGGGGCACGCCCACCCGCGCATAGAGCAGGCGCAGATAGTCATAGATCTCGGTGACGGTGCCCACCGTCGAGCGAGGGCTGCGGCTGGAGCCTTTCTGGTCGATGCTGATGGCTGGCGACAGACCATCGATGTGATCGACGTCGGGCTTGTCCATCTGCCCCAGAAACTGGCGGGCATAGGCCGACAGCGATTCAACGTACCGCCGCTGACCTTCGGCGTAGATGGTGTCAAAGGCCAACGATGACTTGCCCGAACCCGACAGGCCCGTGATCACCACGAGCTTGTCGCGGGGGATGTCCACATCGATGTTCTTGAGGTTGTGGGCGCGCGCGCCGCGCACCGAAATACAGTCCTGAGCCATACTGCTATCCACCCGTCGTTGCTGGACCGCCCATTATAATCGCTAACGCGAGGGCGCTCAACTCGATGCCGGCAGGTCAGTCGTCTGCCGAGAGCTCCTGCTGCCAGCCATTCTCAAAACCGACCTCGTGCAGAGCGGCCACAGCCTCGGCATACTCTTCGGCGGTGAGCCGGCGGCCCAACACGGCATCGCCCACCGCGCGGTGTGCGGGAAAGTACTGCGCCATCAGGCTCACATAGAGCCCCTGCCCCAGGTTCTCCTCGAGCCAGCGCAACACCTCGGCCGTCTGCGACAGGCCGCCCGGCAGCACCAGGTGTCTGATCACCAGGCCCCGCACCGCCAGACCATCGTCATCGACGGTCAGTTGCGCGCCCACCTGCCGGGCCATCTCCAGCAGAGCCGCCCGGTTGTGCTCGACATAGCGCACATAGTCCGACAGCCGCCGCGCTGCGGCGTCATCGGCGTACTTGCTGTCGGGCAGGTAGATGTCGACGATGCCCTCCAGCAGGCGCAAGGTCTCAGGACGGTCATACCCGCTGGTGTTGTAAAGCAGCGGCAACGTCAGCCCGCCCTGCCTGGCGATCAGCAGCGCCTCGAGGATCTGCGGCACCCAGTGCGTGGGCGTCACCAGATTGATGTTGTGGCAGCCCTGCCGCTGCAGCCGCAGCATGATCCTGGCCAGTTGCTCGGCGCCCTTTTCCTCGCCTACGCCCAGTTGGCTGATGGGATAGTTCTGGCAGAAGAGGCAGCGCGCCGTGCAGTTGCTGAAAAAGATCGTGCCCGACCCCTGCCAGCCGCTGATGGGCGGCTCTTCCCACATGTGAGCGTGCCAGCTCGCCACGCGCGCCAGGCGGCCACTGCGACAGTAGCCCAACTGGCCGGCGCCGCGGTCGACGCCGCACAGTCTGGGGCAGAGGTCACAGTGCGCCAGTCTGCTCAGCGCCTGCGCGGCCCTGTCGGCGAGCGTGGCGTCCGTCAGCGTCAAGTAAGAGGCCGCCAACGCTCAACGCCCCCCTCTGCGATCGTACTGGCGAATGAGCTCCCATTCAGGGATGTGCTGACCATCTTCCTGCATGCGACGTAGCTCAAAGATACGGTCGCGCAGCAGCGCCGCCTTCTCGAACTCGAGCGCCTCGGCCGCCTGCTTCATCTGCGTCTGCAGCTCTTTGATCATGCGCTCTGACTCGGCGCGGGGCAGCTGCGTGGCGCCCGCGTACGGCTTTTCCTCCTCGGCCACCGAGCGCAGGTTGTCGGTGAGGCGATTGACGTCTTTGACGATCGTGCTCGGCGTGATGCCGTGGGCGTTGTTGTACTGCACCTGGATCTCACGGCGTCGATTCGTCTCATCGATCGCCTCGCGCATCGAATCGGTTACCGCGTCGGCGTACATCACCACACGCCCATTGACGTTACGCGCCGCGCGCCCGATCGTCTGGATCAGTGAGCCGCTGCTGCGCAGAAACCCCTCTTTGTCGGCGTCGAGGATCGCCACAAGCGAGACCTCGGGCAAGTCCAGCCCCTCGCGCAGCAGGTTCACGCCCACCACCACGTCGTACACGCCGGCTCGCAGGTCGCGCAGGATCTCGACTCGCTCGATGGTGCCGATCTCTGAGTGCAGGTAGTGCACGCTCATGCCGGTCTCTCGGAGATACTCGGAGAGGTCCTCGGCCATGCGCTTGGTGAGGGTCGTCACCAGAGCGCGCTCGCCACGAGCCACCACCCGTCGTATCTCGGTGATCAGATCGTCGATCTGGCCTCTGATGGGCCGCACGATCACCTCAGGGTCTACCAGGCCGGTGGGTCGGATGACCTGCTCGACGACTTGCGTGCTATGCTCCTGCTCATACTCGCGCGGCGTGGCCGACACAAAGACGCACTGGGTGACGTGTTGCTCAAACTCCTCAAAGGTGAGCGGCCGGTTGTCGAGCGCCGATGGCAGGCGAAAACCATAGTCCACCAGCACCTCTTTGCGGGCGCGGTCGCCATGGTACATGCCGCGTATCTGCGGCACCGTCATGTGCGATTCGTCGATGAACATGAGCATGTCGCTGGGGAAATAGTCCAACAGCGTCCACGGGGCTTCGCCGGCCTCACGCTGCGACAGATGCCGCGAATAGTTCTCGACGCCCGAGCAACTGCCCACCTCGCGCAGCATCTCGACATCGTAGCGGGTGCGCTGCTCCAGACGCTGAGCCTCGAGCAACTTTTCGTCGGCGCGCAGCACTTTGAGGCGCTCGTCGAGCTCGGCTTCGATCAGCTTGAGCGAGTCCTCCATGCGCTCTTGTGGCGTGATATAGTGCTTGGCCGGAAAGATCTGGATGGCGCGATGTTCGGCCAGCAGCTCACCGGTCAGTGCATCGGCCTCGACGATGCGCTCAATCTCGTCTCCCCAGAACTCGATACGGTAGACCGTCTGCCCGTAGGCAGGCATGATCTCCATCGTGTCGCCGCGCACGCGGAACTTGCCGGGTGAGAGCACCGCATCGTTGCGCTCGTAAAAGATACTCACCAGGTGCCGCAAGATACGGTCGCGACTCTGCGCCTCGCCCACCTTGAGGTCGACGACGACCTTGCCATACTCGTCTGGATCGCCCAGCGCATAGATACACGACACCGAGGCCACGATGATGACGTCTCGCCGGCTAAAAACCGAAGAGGTCGCCGAGAGCCGCAGCCGCTCGATCTCGTCGTTGATCAGCGCGTCCTTCTCGATGTAGGTGTCGGTGCGGGGGATGTACGCCTCGGGCTGATAGTAGTCATAGTAGCTGACAAAGTACTCAACCGCGTTCTTCGGAAAGAACTCGGAGAACTCGGAGTAGAGCTGCGCGGCCAGCGTCTTGTTGTGCGCGATCACCAGCGTGGGCCGCTGCACAGCCTCGATGATCTTGGCCATCACAAAAGTCTTGCCCGAGCCGGTCACGCCCAACAGCGTCTGGAAGCGATCGCCGCGCAGCACGCCCTCACACAACTGCGCGATGGCTTGGGGTTGATCGCCTGTGGGCTGGAATGGCGAGACGAGCTGGAATGACGGCATCGCAGCGACTCCTTGCGGCAGGCTCTGGCAAAAGATCATTGTAGCACATCTGTTCGCAGAGAGCAATAGCGCGGTGCCCGGCACGCGCGAGCAGGTGCTACGTCGTCGGCCCTCTCTTGGGCCGCTTGAGCCAGGCGCGCCACAGGCCGGCGTTCAGCCGCGACCAGGCCGACTCGGCTCGCAGGCTGTCGGCCGGCGCCAACGGACGCTGGCTATACCGGGCCACCTGATACAGGCTATCGATCACGCGCACATCCTGCCGAGCGGCACCGCCATAGTCGCCTCGCGTCTCGAGCTGCGCTGCCAGGTAGCGCAGGTACTCGCCGGGTGTCTGCCCACCCTGCGGCTCGAGATTGATCCAGCGCGCAGCGCGCACCAGACGGCCGTAGGTCTGGATGATCGCTTCACGAGGATCGCTGCTGCGCCGTCGCAAGTGCCTGGGCGGCCAGATGATCACGAACAGCACCACACCGGCCAAGATGGCCGCCCACACAAAGATGCGCGGCACTCCTCGAGACTGTTCGTCGCCGGCCGCCGCCACCGGCTGCCCAACGAGGTCTGCAGAGGACACCGGGCGCGTCCATACGCTCAGGATCGGCGTGGGCTCGAACTCGACCCACCCCAGCGCTGGAAAGTACACCTCGGGCCAGGCGTGCCGATTCTGATCGGTGACCACATAGACGCCAGCATCATAGTCAAACCGCCCCTGCCCAAAGCCCTGCGCGTAGCGAGATGCCACGCCCACCGAGCGCAGCATCACCACCATCGCCGTGGCGGTATAGTCGCAGTAACCGCGCTGCGCCTCAAACAAAAAGTACTCGACCACGTCGCGATCCAGCGGCGGCGGCTCGACCTCGAGATCGTACACAAAGCGCCGCAAGTACTCCTGGATGACCAGTGCCTTGTCATAGCGCGTAGTGGCCCCGGCCCCATCGACCAGTTGCTGCGCCAGATCGGTGACCGCCTGCGGCACCTCGGGCAATGCCAGGTACTTGTTTGCCACCCAGTCGGGGTACGCGTCCTCAGCTGCCCGGAGCTGGCCGGCGGTGGGCTTGGGCGCCATAGAGACCACCGTGTACTGCTCGGCGTTCACCACCAGCGCCGTCATGTCGTCTTCGCCGCGCACCACGATAGCATAGGGCTGGTCCTCGACGCGCACGGGCATGTTGACGGCCGGCGCCAGCCCCGGCTCGAGCTCGACGAACGTAATGGTCTGCGTGACCTCATCGCCGGCGTAGCCAGGTGTGGTCCAATCAGCTCCAGCCTCGTACTCGGCAGCCTCGTGGCCGCTCGTTTCCCAGCCGCTGCCCGTGTACACATCATAGGTGCGCTGGCGCCAGTAGCGTTTCGGTACAAACTGGCTGATGTCGGCCTGGTTGTACATGGCGATCAGCTCGCGCTCGTCGGGAGGCCGCGGATCGCTCACCTCGACGGTGAACAGCGTATCTTGATCGCCGCCCAGGCCGCTCGAGATCAGGTGTCCACTCATCGCCGCCAAAGAAGGGTCGGGCGTCGGCTCAGGCACCGGGTCGCGCCCGGCAAAGGCCTTGTCCAGGCGATCGTAGAACTGCTCCACCTTCGGCCCCACCCGGTTCCAGAAGAACCAGGCAGCGTCGTTCCAGGTGCGGTAGGGCATCAGCAGCGCCACGATCAACACAACCACGGTGATGCCGATGCCAGCCAGCAGGGTGTCGCGGCGCAGCTCGGGCGAAAAGTCGAGCCCCAGTCGCTGCCACAGGCGCTCCAGCCGGTCGATGTTGGCGATGACCAGTGTCGCCAGCGTGATGGCCAGGTACACGTGCACATAGGTCAGGCCCCTATCGGTGAACGACACGTTGCTCACCAACGCCACTCCCAGGGGGAGCAAGGCCGCAAAGGGGCGCCGCTGCCGGATTAGCTCATAGCCGACGTGCCACGAGAGCAGCCAGACCGCCAACGACACCACAATCCACAGCACGGTGATGTCCTCGCTGGCCGTCCCCGCCTGCGCTGCACCGGCCCAGGCAGAGAGGTTGGCGATGAACTCGTCGAGGTGAGTGGCGCTGTAGGCTACCGAGCGCGCAAAGGGCAGCGGTGGGCCCGGGTTCTGCAGCACCAGGGTGCGCCAGAGCCACTCGGCCGCGCTGCCAGCGTCGTTCAGCAGCATCGTCAATCCTGGCACGAGCTTGGCAGCATATTGCAGGCTGTATTCCACGCCCAGGATCATGCTGCCCAGCCACGTCATCGAGTCGGGCACGCGCGCCTGGGCGATCAAGAAGCCAACCCCCAAGCCCCAGAAGGCCGCCCAGATGAGGCGGTTGGCCTCGGGCACCCAGCCACTGGCGCGGATCGACAGCGGCAGGCAGACCACAGCCGCCAGGGCCAGCAGGTAAAGCAGCCAGTAGGAGGAGCGGCTGCGGGTGCGTGCCCACGCCGTCTGGGTGGTGGCGGTTCGGTAGGTCATCAGGACTCGCCCCCGGCCATGTTGACGGGCACCCAGTCGGCAGCCTCGCCCTCTTTGGCCACCACCACGCGCCCGGTGCCCAGCACCCTGAACTCGGGCTGCTGCTGGCGCTTTTGCAGCAGGCTCTGGAAGCGCACCCCCTTATCGATGACGTGCGCTGGCACATTCAGGTCGGCCAGAGCGCCCACTACACCCTGTACATTGCCCTGCCCGCCAAAGCTGGGCGCATCGAGCAGCAGCGTGGTCACGTGCACACCGTGCCTCAACAGCAGGCCGAGTCTCTCGATCCAGCTCGCATCTGTCGATGGGGTGATCAGCGCGATCGACATGTTGCGCGTGATGGCCGGCTCAAAGAGCGTCAAGAGCTCGGCGAACGGCAGCTCGCTGGTGGCGTGCAGCGGCGAGAGCGCCGTCAGCAGCTCCCACAGGTGTTGGTGGCCCTTG
>MTKY01077477.1_pt1 | contig 12024 bp, 8 predicted proteins | sample 1042731 | NCBI WGS metagenome assembly MTKY01 (sample SAMN06212206, study PRJNA360538) | anaerobic digester metagenome | biome: Wastewater treatment plant; material: sludge; isolation source: anaerobic digester fed with sludge from wastewater treatment plant | place: Denmark: WWTP Soeholt ... | reverse complement strand
GCGGGGCCGCGGCGCTCTTGACGTTGATGCGAACGGGCGGGGTAGCCACCGCCAGCGAGTAGCGTTCTTCGGACACCTCGGCCGTCATCGGATCGATCGTGTCGGGGTCCGTGCCGTCGGGCATGAGCAGCGCTTCAACCGCAATCGTCACCAGCATCGTGTCCGGAAGGCTCGTACGGGCGGCCAGCACGTTCACGGAGCGTTCGGCAACACTCGGTTTCGCGCTCTTGCCGATGACGGTGCCGAACGTGTCCAGCACCTGCTCGCCGTCCTGGATCACGATGCGCAACACGCCGGGGTTCTTGGGGAAGCTCCGGCGGGATTCCACCTTGAAGTCCAGCCAGAGTTCATTGGGCAGCGGCGGCGCAATGTCGACGGTGAACAGGTTCATGCGTCCGGAGGCATCCACCAGCGGCGTGGCTTCGACGTTGGGTCCCTGGGACTTCTGCGCGACGGCCACCGAAATCAGGGCCGCTTGCTCGAGGTCGCCAATGTTGTCTTCCGTCGGGGCGGGAATGACCTGGCCGCCTCCGCCCGGGCGGGCGCTGCCGGATGTCCCCCCGGGGTCGGGTTTCCCGTTACACGCCGTAACAATGGCTGCAATCAAAACGAGTGGAACAAGCCGTTTCATGGTACACAAACCCCCTGGTTGCAGTGACGGCGCGGTCGCGCCGCGGGCCGGTCTCCAGTTTCCAGCAAGAGTACGGGGAGATGATAGCAGTCCGCGGAGGGGTGTGTACAGTCTCGCTTTGGCCGCGACGAACCGCAATCCGCGCTCGTGCCTGCGCGCCTGGCGCGATCACCGGTCCTTGCCGTGTTCACGGGCCCGGCGTTCGGCGTCACGCAGGCGTTTCCGGAAATCCTCTTCGCCCAGCGTCTGTTGAAACAGTTCGCGTTCGTCGACGCGGTACTGGGCGCGGATGTAGCGGAGGTCCCAAATCGCCAGCAACAGCGCCGTCACGAAAAACGCGAAAAAGAGCAGCCAGTACACCACGAAATGGGTGAGCGACTGGCGGGGAAAGTCCCAGTGACGGCCTCCATACGCGAGAACGACACTGCCCGCGATGGCAATGCCGCCCGCGATCCGCCATTTTGTCTGCAGGGTCATGGCGCCGGGGTACTCGTCCTCTTACCGGTCATACACCCACACGCGTTCTTCGTACGTCTCTCCCGACGGCGTGCGCACCAGGCGTGTTTCGTAGTGGCCGGTGGCGGCCGGAGCCGGGGAACGGTAGGCGGTGGCCTGCGGCGCCGGTTGACGGCCCGCCTGGTCGACCTGGTCGCCGACCAGCGCGCCTGTGAGCGCGCCCAGACCCGCGCCAATCAGAGCGCCCTCGCCCTGTTTTCCTACCTGATGTCCGATAATGGCGCCCGTTCCGGCGCCCAGGGCGCCGCCCAGCACCGCGCCATCTTGGACCGGCGTGGTGTTACACCCCGCCAGCGCCGCCGCGACGCTCACCGTAAGCACCAGTGTTGTCAATGTCTTAACGTTCATGGCGCGAAACCTTTTTTGTTTGCTTCGCCTCACCCATTCTACCACAGGTTCCAGCCGAGGCAACCCCTGTCGCTTCCTCTGTTCTCCGCTCAACAAGACGCACCGGCGCGCGCGGTATTCACTCCGGCCAGACCCATCCCCGCGGCTCGGGGCATGCAGGTGCTACGATTCGCCCGCGGGCGGCACATCGCCTGTGCGGACTCAGCCGGTTTCGTTCGTTTACCGGCAATTGCATTCCCATTTCGGAGCGGATATAGTCGTGGCCATGGCGCTCCCCGCACTCCGAAATATCGATGCGTTCTCTGTCGAACACGAGGGGGAAACCATGATCCTCGTGCGCGATCCCGAATCGTTTGTAGAGGACCAGCTCCTGCTGGGCCCCGTCCCGTTCTTTGTGGCCAGCCAGCTCGACGGGCTGAACGACATCACCGATATCCAGTATCTCCTGTTCCAGCAGACCGGCGGACGGCTGCTCTCTGAAGACCAGATTCGCGAGGTAGTCGACTATCTTGATGCGCACGGGTTCCTCGCGTCGCCGCGATTCGAGTCTCTGTATCGCGAAGCGCTCGACGCGTTTCGCGCCCGGAGCTCGCGGCCCGCATTTCTGGCCGGAAAATCGTACCCCGACGATCCCGGCGAACTACGCGAGTTCATCGATGCCCTGTATGCCGGCAACGGCGGCCCCGGGCCGGTCCGGCCCAACGACACGGCGATCGGAAAAGGCGTGCGCTGCCTTATCGTGCCCCATATCGATTTCCCGCGGGGCGGCGTAGCCTACGCACACGGCTACGCACGGCTCGCCTCTGGCCGTAAACCGAAGACCGTGATGATTTTCGGCGTGTCTCATGCGGCTGCGCCCGTCCCCTTCATCCTGACCCGCAAGGGCTATGAGACGCCTTTCGGCACCCTCCACGTGGACACCGAAGCCGTGGAGGCCCTGGCCGCGGCCTGCACGTGGGATCCCTTCGAGCATGAAATCGCCCATCGTTCCGAGCATTCCATCGAGTTTCAGGCCGTGATGCTCGCGCACCTGTACGGGACCGGCGTCACCATCGTCCCCATCCTGTGCGGCTCGTTCTCCGATGGACCTGAACCGGACACGTCCGCCTTTGCTGACGTCAACGCGTTTCTGAAGGCCTGTCAACAGGTGATGCGTGCTTCGGACGGCGGCATGTGCGTCGTTGCGGGGGTGGATCTGGCTCACGTAGGACGCCGCTTCGGCGACGCCTTCGAGATCGACGACGAAATCGTGCACGCGGTAAAGGCCCGCGATGATGAAGACCTGGCCTGCGCCCTCAACCTGGACGCGGACGGATGGTATGCCTCCGTGATGAAAGACGGAAACCAGCGGCGCGTGTGCGGCCTCAACGCCATCTATGCCTCGCTGAAAACGCTGGACGGCGCGGCCGGCCGCGGCGAACTGCTCACGTACATGTATGCCCACGATCCCGCGGGTGGGATTGTGTCATTCGCGGGCATCGCCTTTCAGGAAGAGTAATCGCGCCGTTTCGCGAAGGGGGAACCCATGCGTGTGATTTCATGGGCAGTCATGTTCGTGCTGGCGGCCTTCCCGGCGCTCGCCGCCGAGTTTCATGTCGCGGCCGGCGGCGACGACACCCATGCCGGCACAGCTTCGGCGCCCTTTGCCTCCCTCGAACGGGCGCGGGATGCCGTGCGTGCCCTGAAAGAAGGCGAAGCATTCCCCGAAGGCGGAGTGACGGTGTGGCTGCACCGCGGCGTGTATCCCCGGCTCGCGGCGTTTGTCCTGGAAGAGCGGGATGGCGGCGCGTCCAACGCCCGCGTCGTTTACCGCGCTGTTCCCGGGGACGACGTGCGTCTGATCGGGGGCCGGGAGATCGCGTCCGGCGCATTTCAGCCCGTACGGGATGAAGCCGTGCTGGCGCGCGTGGATGAAGCTGCGCGCGGCCAGGTGCTGGTGGCCGATCTCCGTGCGTTGGGTATCAGCGAATACGGCAACTTGCCGGACGCTTACGGCGACCCGCCCGCCATCCCCGAGCTGTTCTTCGACGGGCAGCGCATGACGCTCGCGCGGTGGCCCAACGACGGGTGGGCGCACATCGCGGAGGTCATTGAAAGCGGTCCCGCTCCCTGGCGCAACCACGCGTCCGACCAGCCGGGGACCTTTAAGTACACAGGCGACCGTCCCCGCAGATGGCAGTCCGCGCCGGGGATCTGGCTGTACGGCTACTGGTGCTTTGATTGGAGCAGCGAGACCATCAAGGCGGGGTCCATCGACACCGAACGGCGCGAGATTACCTTGGTCAAACCGCACGGGTACGGCATCGGCGGGGGCAATCCGCCGCCCCGCCGCTACATCGCCATCAACCTTCTCGAAGAACTGGACAGTCCGGGCGAGTATTACCTCGACCGTGACGCCGGACGCCTGTATTTCTGGCCGCCGAAACCACTCGCCCAGGGATGCGCGGCGCTCTCGCTGGCTACGGAGCCGGTCATCCGCGTTGAAAATGCGTCATTCGTCACCATTCAGGGTCTGACCATCGAAATGTGCGCAGGGAACGGCATCGAAATGCGCGATGGGCGCCAGAACGAGCTGCTCGCATGCACCATCCGCCGAACGGGACACGCCGGCGCGATCGTCGACGGCGGTCTGAACCATGCCGTGAAAGCGTGCGACATCTATGAGACCGGCATGGCCGGACTGCACATCGGCGGCGGCGATCGCGCCACGCTCACGCCTTCCGGACACCTCGTGTTCAACAATCACATACACCACATCGGCGAGCGGAAACGTACCCACGCGTATCACCTGCATCTCACGGGCGTCGGGATCCATGTCGCCTACAATCTTCTCCACGACGCGCCGCATCAGTCGATCGGCCTGGGGCGGGCAATGACCACCTCTTCGAGTACAACGAGATTCACCACAGCGGCCAGGACAGCGACGATTGCGGCGCGTTCTACATGGGCCGCAATCCCTCCGAACGGGGAACCGTCCTGCGCTACAACTTCTGGCACCATACAGGCAGCGAACGCGCCCACGGCAGCGCCGCGGTCTATTTCGACGACGGCTCGGGCGGCCAGACGGTTTTCGGAAACGTGTTCTACAAGGCCGCGGGCGGCTCGTTCGGCGCCGTCTTTGTCCATGGCGGCCATGACAACCTCGTTGAAAACAACATCTTCGTCGAATGCCCGGTTGCGGTGCGTCAGGCCCCCTGGGCCGATGCGGCCTGGCGCCAGTTCCTGGACGACCCGGACCGCCAGACCAAGCTGCTGCGCGACGTCGACATCACCAATCCGCCGTACACGGACAAGTATCCCGAACTGCGGGGCTATCTCGAATGGGACGGGCAACCCCGCCTCAACAAAGCCTTCCGGAACGCCATCTACAAATGCGAGCGTTTCGTCGATGGGAATTGGGAGATCATGAACAACTGGGTGATGCGTGATGAGGACCCCGGTTTTGTCGACGCCGGCCAACTCAACTTCCAGCTTCGCGAAGATTCTGTCATTCCCAGGCGAATCGAGGGGTTCCAGCCCATCCCGTTTGAACGGATCGGGCTCGTGAAAGACGCGTTGCGTCCCGTCCTTCCGGAGAAACCGTAGCGCTCTTCCTTCCGTCTACTCGACCGTAAGCGACAGCAGCCGCGCGGAGTGGGGGGGAAGGACCAGTTCCAGCCGCAACTGGCCCTGGCTCTCGGAAGACGGCGGCGTGGTCCCCGTCACCAGCTCCTGAATGCGCAGCGGTCTTCCTGCCAGCGCGAGAGAGGCCAGATCGATCGTCACGCGGGTGCTGCTCTCGCCTGGTGATTCATTGAGCAGCGAGAAGAACAGGGCGCCCGACTCCGGCTCCCCGTAGCGCTCGATGTAGGCGCCCCCATCGGCCCGGGCATGTGTAACCGCCTGCCACCCCGCCGAGCCGATCATCCGGAGCAGCGGGATGTATTTCTTGAACAGGGGCCGGGCGGGCTCGTACCACTCGGGGTTCTCAAAGAAGCAGTCAGTCGAGGCGTTTTCGCTGAAAAAGCCCGGGTACATGCCATAGAAAAGGCATCGCTGCATGTAGCGCTCGATCTCGGTCAGATCCACGTCGGCGTAATGGGTATTGAGCAGAAAACAATACGGTTTCTGGCGGCAGAGGGCGCGGCGGAACGCCATGGATTCATCGGTCATCGGCTGCCATTCCCCCTCGGGAAACCAGTCGGTCTCGGTGCCCAGCACGTCGAGGTACCCGGCCGGAAACGCATATCCATGCAGCGATGCATTCGCCATCATGAATTTCCCCTGGGAATGCACCTTTGCGGCCACATCGCGCTCGAACTCGAACGTCGAGAACACGGTCAGGATGCCCACGCGCCGGGACTGGTGGTCAAATACCAGCGGAAGATCCGCCGAGGCAAAGTGGTCCCGCCGGTAGTTCAGCGTCGACGCGAAATAGACGAAGGAATCGATGTAGACGCCATCCACGCTTGCCGCCGGCTGCGGCGTTCCCTCGAAGCCCGGGTCAGCAATCAGATTGCGCTCCGTACCCGCTTCCCCCAGAAACACGTCGTCTACCCAGACCGTGCCCGTGTGCGTGCCCCGCATCAAGAGGTAGACGGTGGCCTGTCTGAAGGGTTTCCCGGATTCGAGCGTGCGCTCCAGCGTCACAAAGTCCGGCGCGTCCGCGGGAATGGGCATGCACTGCCCCCACAACGGCGTGCCGTCCGTGTGGATCAAATCCACATAGACGGCGCAGTTGTTGTCGTGAACGCCTGTAAGTGCAGAGGATTTGACGCGCGCGCGCAGCACGAGCGGAGCGGGCGCGGCCTGGTCTATCGCGATGCTCTGAACGGCGCCGGCCTTTCCGGGCTGGGCCAGTGAAACCCGCAGCGCCTGCTGTCCCGAAGCGAACACCGCCGAGTCCAGCCGGTAGCCCGCCTCATAGTGACTCCAGTCGGGAAGACGGTCCCGGTCCGGCGGGGCGAGCGAGCGTTCGAGGTGCGACCATTCGCGCTGCGCCTGATTGACCGGATGCGCCTCCGTGACGGGGAGGTCGGGGTCGGCGTTCAGCGGAAACAGCGCGCCGTCGCACCACGGCGTATCGCGAAGATAGACGATGGGCCTCCCGTCCGCGCCGTGTATCGACGAAAGTACAGTGACGGAGGCCTGTCCCCTGGCAGAGGGGTCGCCCTCGAGCAGGGAGGTCAAATGGGCAAGGGCGGCGTCTTCCTCGCGCGGCGTCTCTTCAGGAAGCGGCAGCCACGTGGTCATCGGTTCGGTGTAGACGAAGGTCAGAATGCCGTGTTCTTCGTCCCATGGAACGTTGTCCGTCCCCTCTTTGAACGCGAACCCGAAATCCTGCGCGTCCCGGACGGTGCTGATGTCGGTAAACGCCATCCAGAGCCCTTCACGGTCCACGCGTTTCTCAAAACATGCCGGAAACAGGGCGTAATACCGTTCGAGCGCCGCGCGGAGGCCCCAGGCAGGGTCAAAGGCGTAGAGCAGCGTCTCAAATGTGGCGCGCTGCGGGAATTTCGCCGTGTCGGGCGCCAGACCAAGATCGAACGCCGCAAAGAGCAGATGCGCGTCCGCGGCGTAGACCAGCCGGCAATGGCGAGGCTCCGTCATCGGTGTCGCGAGGGCGATGCCCGCGTTCGGGCCGCTCAGGGCGGCCAGGGGATAGAGCGAGCACTGGCCGGTCGCGCCCGCGCTGGTCTGGTGTGTGTTCATGAATACGCCCGCCCGGGCCGGGGCGCTCCGCCGCATGTCGCGCCACCACGTCCAATCGTCTCCATCGAGGGGTACAGGCACATAGACAGTAATCGCGCGGTCGCTGCCGCGCCGATCCTCGAGCGCTCCCCTTAGCCGGATGCAGTCGGCGCCGGTCTCGACCTCGAGGCGCAGCGTCAAGGCCAGTTCCTCATAATTCCATTCGTATACGGGCGGGCCTTCCGCGGCGGCATCTCCGGCGGGCTGGCCCATTACGAAGTCACTGTCGGCGGCCAGGTCGCGCACGAACGGCGCCAGGGGGGCATGCCCGAGAAGCCGCTCGTTCAGAAAGAGCGCCGTGGCCGGGCGCTCAGCGCTGGTGACGATGCTGAACGCGAGTCCGCGATCCGTGGTTGGAATGTGCCCCGCGGCCGGCAGTGCCGGTGGTCCCGTTTCCGGGAGCGGGGCGACCGGCACGTTCTCAAAAAAGAGCATCTCGCGATTGCCACAGGGGTAAAGGGCGAAGTCATCGAACCAGACCGTACCCGTGTGTTCGCGGAAGAGGGCGTACACCGTGATCGAGCGCAGTGGCTTCTCCGGCAGCACGACACAGCGGCGTTCTTCCCAATCGTGCGTGCCGGTGCTGAAACTTGACACCACGCCCCAGAGAGGCGTGCCGTCCGCGTACAGCGCGTCGATGTAAATCGCGTAACCGCGGCCGTCCGGGCCACTGACGTTTTCCGCCCGGCTCCACCCCGTCACAATCACCGGGAGCGGTTCGGTCTGTTCGAGCTGAAGGGTCTGGCCCGCCCCCAACTGCCCGGCGGCATCCCCGCTGGTGCACTGGATTGCCGTCCCGCCGTCCCGTCCCTGGCCTGGCGCGGCGACGTAGCCGTCTTTCCAGAAGTACCAGCCCGGCAACGGCCGGGTCTGGCCCTCCTCGAAGCCGGCGTTCTGAAGCAGCTGAGGTCCCGAAGCGGCCGCGGCATTGTCCAGACGCTGAAATACCGGGGTCTCCGCGCCGGCCGCTACGGCCGCAAACAAACACACCACCACCCGGATGACGAATCGCCGCTCATGTACCCACCTGTGCTTCATCGAAACGTGTCTCCTATCGCCTGATCCCGTACCACAGGGTCTCGTATTGGGGCCCGATCGCAAGAACGCTGCCGCTCTGGCCGGTCTGAAGCTCGACCGGCGCCTTCGCCTTGCCCCCGCCATCGAGAGCGGAAGCGCTCCCGCCTCCGGGAAGGGTGAGCGTGGCCTCTATGCCCTCCGCGACAACCGGCGCCGAACCCCATTTGTTTCCTACCGACGTGCGGTCCTCATTCCAGCCCATGTTCGTGTTCTCGACGCGTCCCGCCGCGACCACCAGAACACGGGTCGACGCAGCCAGCGGTTTCCCGTCGAGCGCCGCAATGGCCACCGTGGCCCAACCATTCTCCGCCCTGGTCACCCTGATGGCCGCATCCCCAAGCCGAATTTCCTCGCCCGCGATGTATCCGGCCGCAATCCGCACCGCCGGCGCGTTGACCGTGTACCGCGCCCGTTCGGGCGGTGTGTGCTGCCAGACAATCTCGCCGGTATTCGAGGCAACCGGCGGCTCGGGCACGGCGAGTTCCGGCACGGCCATCTCCCCTTCGCCAGGATGCATCTGGAAACCCACCGGACGTTGCAGTGCGGCGGGCGAGAGCTCCTGCAGGAAATTCCAGCCAAATGCTTGCTCTCGTCTGGCATCGTCGGCATGGAGTTCTACAACGGCCCGGGCGCTTCCCGCTGCAACCGCTTCCATGCGAAACATCACGGCTGCCACCGGCAGAAACACCAGTTTGCCCGGGTGGTTCCACAGCGTGAAGTAGCCCGAGAGACGCTGTTCGCCGGGATCGATGGTTCCGGCGGCGTAATTGAACTGGTAGAGACCGTCCCAGTCCTGGAACGCCGCAAACGACGCCAGCATCGGGAACATCTCAACCGCGTAGTCGCTGGGCGCAGGATGGTCATACTCGCTCACGGTGTAGGGTTTGGCCGGCATCTTGAACCATGCGAGGCGGGAGAGGGTCCCACCGCCGGAGGCAGCCACCATCGACGTGTTCGCGATAGACCAGTTGGCGCCGTCCCAAGGGATTCCCGGGAAATGCGGATGTTGCCAGTACGAGTGCATGTCGATGAAGTCACTCAGTGTGGCTTCACGATAGACCCCGTACATCATCCCGTAATTCGCCTGGGTGTCGCAGATGAACGATTCGACGCCAAGGTCCTCGCGCAAGTACGCCATCATCTCCCGTACGTACGCGCATTCGGTGTCGGACAGGAAGAGGTAGAAATCCCGCACGACCTCCGGTCCCGCATTGCCCGGCGGGAGGGGGATGTTGTCCGCTTCGAGCGTCTGCTCCGGAGGGAGCCCCACCCATCCCCCGCGGCGAAGCGACACATCGGCAAACCAGAATTCCCCCAAACGGTTCTTGAGGTTGAATCCCGCCCGGCAGTGGTTGGGGAGGGAGCCCTCGCATTGGAACGTGTACTCGTAACGTTGCCACGCGGTGTCCACGGCAATATCGAGCGAGAGTCCGCACCCGCTCCAGGGATCCTGGTCAAGGCGGACGTTGGCATTGACTTCGCACGGGGCGTCGGCTTTCGCCCAGAAGACCAGGGTATAGGGCGCGCCATCTTCCAGGTTCAGGCCGGTCTGGTGAAACTGGAGGTTCCACGGCTCCGCGCCTTGCGTCAGGGCCGTCACGTGAAGCGCGCGCTTCGAAGGAACGTCCATGGCATCGACGACCTCCGGGGCGAGTTGCGAACCGCCACCCTGTTCGAAGGTCCACCGCCGCGTGCCCTCCGCGAACGCGCCGTTCGTCAGGACTTCATCGCTTAGCGGCTCGTCAGCACGGTGCCACCGCGCGCGAAGGGCCTCTGTCGTGCCCGCGGTGCGCTTCAGCCAGTCGCGCCACAGACTGGTCAGAACGCCAAGGTACGGTTCCGGGAGACGCTGCAGATCCGCTATCGACTTGTCGGTCAGGGAGTTTTCGTTGTTCAGTTCAACAACTATGACCGCGGGGTCTTTTGCATAGGTCATGCCCGTGTAGGGGTTCGTGTGGGTCAGAAGGTCGCGGGCATAGTCTTTTTGGAGTTTGATGAACTCGGGATAGAAGTTGTCGACGCCTTTGCCAAAATGAAACGTGCGCGACATGTCCTCCGGAATGCCCGGATACGTCCGCGACACGTGCAGGTTGAGATTCGTGTAGATGCCGTTCAGTTTCAGGTGGTGAATGAGCCAGTCCAGCCTGTCCACTTGCTCGGGATCGAACGCGGTCTGATCCGGATTCCAGATGCCCCTCGGCGCGGCATGCATGTCCAGGTGATGAAACCGAATCACGTTCATGCCGAGCTTGCGCAACTGGGCCGCGATTTTCGGGGCGTCCTCCTTGGGCGGAAACGCCCCCGCGAAGGTCAGGTTCGAGCCCAACAGCCGCAATCGCGCGCCTTCGGCATCGTAAAAACGGCCATCGCGTATCGTAACCCTTCCCGCGGCGCCCGCCGGCCGGGGATTCAGGAATGACATATCCGTGAATGACGCTTCATTGTCGAACGGAGACACCCAAAATGTGAAATATCCGGGCGTTTCCGCGCTGACCTGGGCGGCCGACGGCCACGCGGCGGCGCAGAACATGGCGATCACAACCAGCAGCAAGGCACCCCGCATCTCAGAACTCCTTTCCCTGCATTACGAGAGCGCTCTCCCGTTAGTGGCCCCATTCCACACGATAGCGGCCGCAGCCGTTCAGTCCCGCCTGGAATTTGACACGACTGCCCTTCTGTTCAAAGCCTACTGGTCCCATGGCTTCCTGTGAACCCGCCTTCAGCGCCGTCACACGGAGGTTTTCGACGGCGGTCCCGGATCCTAATGCCGCGAGGTCGAGTTCGATACCGAATTCCCTGTCGCGCGGATACGGAAATACGGTCAGGCGATTCATCTCCTTGTTGATCTTGACCGAGCCATCCGTCGCCAGCTTGCCGAAATCGATCCAGGTGCCCGCGGGATTCATATGCGCCTCGAAATCGGCCCGGCCGGCAGTGTATCGCGTCCGTTCCTGTTCCAGGTCGCCCAGTGTCACCCCCGAAATGGCCCCGTTATCCCGTTCAACGGTAAGGACACCAATGACGTAGCGTCTGGAACCATCGTCGGTGCCCTTCAGCGGGGCCCGGCCGCCGTTGAACAGCCCGATAAGGACAGTGAACGTTTCGTCCGTGCCTTCCGGGATGGCGATCTCGTAGGGGCCGTCCGTGATCACGTCGCCCCGCCGCCATTCGCGGGTGGGTTTCGGCAGCGCATGATCCTGTTGAAACGCGATCCGTTCGCTGTGCTCATGGGTATCGCCTGCAAAGTGCACGAAACACGTGTAGTCCTGGTCCAGATCCTCGCGCACCACCCACTCGTAGGCCACGCGCACCCTGCCCGCACCCAGATGCTCGAACGATTTCAGGCGCGGTTCGACATCCTTTACACGCGCCCGGTACGGCATCGTGAACGAGGTGCGCGCATCCGCGAACACGAATTCGGGACACTCCGCGTAGTCCGCGAAATGGCCGCCGGTTCGATACGTCGCGACTTTCGTATCGGGTCCCACGGCTAAAACGCCCCATTGCGGCAGCGTGTGACCTTCCACCATCCAGTCTTCGGCGGCCCAGTTGACCCATACGGTGAGCCCGCTGTCGTACCGGATGCGCTGGCGGTCCGTGCGGTCCATCACCAGGGCGATACTGGCGGGATAAAAGCCGTCGTCGAGCGCGTACGCGATCTCAACCGGGTTCGCGGCGCCGTACAAGCGCTGGATGGGATGCATCATGTGGTGTTCTTTCGC
>MTKY01051873.1_pt1 | contig 12030 bp, 9 predicted proteins | sample 1042731 | NCBI WGS metagenome assembly MTKY01 (sample SAMN06212206, study PRJNA360538) | anaerobic digester metagenome | biome: Wastewater treatment plant; material: sludge; isolation source: anaerobic digester fed with sludge from wastewater treatment plant | place: Denmark: WWTP Soeholt ... | reverse complement strand
GCGGGCCGCGCGTCCCCGTCCGCCGTAGACGATGAGGTTATCCGGGTCGCCCGCGACTTCGGGGTCCAGATTGTGCTGGAGCATACGATAGGGCGCTTCCAAAAGCCAGTTCTTGCAGTGCAGTTGTGTGCCGCGCGGGGGATGAACGATGCGTTTTGTCATATCATAACCTCCTTGTTCTCGTTATGGATAACTGGTTACGGATTACTTGACTCTGTTTGGGACGAAAAAAGCTGGCGCACATGAGTGTGTCCAGCTTGTTAAGTAAAGGTACACGTGTAGAAATTTACAGCAAAGGAGCAAGCGTCTGCACGGCGCGGTGCATCTCCAGGAAGACCAGACCGAGCTTGGCGTTTTGATGGGCCAGCACCGTGAGCACTGCCTCCTCGCCAACGGACATGAGAATGACGTACCCTCTGTCACCCTTGATGTAGACCTGTTCAAGCACGCCTCGTCTCAGTTCGCTTGCGATACGCTCTCCCAGTGACAGCATCGCCGCCGACATCGCCGAAACACGGTCTTCTTCCGAACCGGCAGGCAGGGCCGAGGCGATGACCAGACCATCGACACTGACGATGGCGGAGGCTTCGATATCCGTGGTGCCGGATTGGAGCGTATACAGCGCTTCCGTGAGACGTTCTGTGCGGGATACGGTCATAGTCCCCTCCTGGGATGGGATAAGAGTCAACGGTCCAAAATCAATAGTACCACAGTACCAAAGCCTGTCAATTTGACAGGCCGTCTTTTAAACTTACAATCGAGCGTTATGATGACAACAGAGCAAACGGCGCTCAGGGGGAATCCCTCGTTCGTGTGGCGCGCCGGGCAAGAGCGACGCCTGGCGCTGACGCGTCGGTACGCCCCACTGGAGAACCGGCGCGTGCTGGATGTGGGTTGCGGGATGGGGATGTACACCTCGGCGTTCCTGCGCTATACGCCGCACGTCTTCGGCGTGGAAATCGAGGCTGACCGGGTGCGCGAAGCCCGCGCGCGCGCGAAGGGGGTGGCTCGCTCGGTGGGCGAGACGCTGCCGTTTGCCGATCGCACCTTCGACGTGGTATTCTCGCACGAGGTGTTGGAGCACGTGGCGGATGATCGCCTGTGCGCGCGGGAGTTGGTGCGCGTGACCAGGCCCGGCGGGCGGATCGTAATCTTCGTCCCCAACCGGGCTTATTTCTTCGAGACGCACGGCATCTACTGGCGCGGCGTCTATCGCTTTGGCAACAAACCGCTGGTCAATTGGCTGCCTGACGCGCTGCGCAACCGTCTCGCGCCGCACGTCCGCGCGTACACCGGACGTGGCTTGCGAAGTCTGTTCGTCGATTTGCCCACGCGCGTCGTGGTCCATACGCAAATTTACCCCGGATACGACAATATCGTCGCCCGCCTGCCGCGCCTCGGACATTTTATCCAGTGGATAACCTACGGGCTGGAGCAGACGCCGTTCCGCTGCTTCGGTTTATCGCATTTTTTAGTGTTGGAAGTGCTCGGATGAAACACAGAAGCCATTCTGGAGGTGTAAATGCAGTACAATTCGGGATTTGCCAGGGTGTATAATTTGCATTGGGCTGGATTTGCGGACCGGCTGGCGCCGCGCATCCGCGAATTCTACGAAAGCACATCCATTGGGCAGACGAACAAGACCGCGTTGGACATTTGCTGCGGGACGGGGCAACTGGCCTTGCACCTGCTGGAACACGGGTACACCGTCACCGGGCTGGATTTCTCTCCGGCGATGCTGGCCTACGCGACCGAGAAGGCGCAGTCCTACATCGACGAGGGCCGCGCGCGTTTCGTCGAGGGGAATGCGTCCGATTTTACGTTTGAAGAGCAGTTCGGGCTGGCGACGTCGACTTTCGATGCGCTCAATCACATGCCCGATATGGAGGCCCTACAGGGGTGTTTTCGTTCCGTCGCGGCGGCGTTGGTGGATGAAGGGCGCTTTATCTTCGACCTCAACACGCGCTACGGGCTGGAACGCTGGCTCGGCGCGAGCATGCAAATGGCCGACGAGCTGGTGTTGTTTACGCGCGGTGTGATGGTCGAAGAGTTGAACCGTATGTACACCCAACTCTCAGGGTTCTTGCGCACCGAAAGCGGCCTTTACGACCGTTTCGATCAGACCGCGTTCAACACGATTTTCGAGATAAGCGCGGTTCACGCCGCACTGGCGGAGGCCGGCTTCCGCAGTTCCTACTGCGCGCGTTCCGACGATTTTGTGATGCCGGTCGACGATCCAGAAGCCGAACCGCGCGTCTTTTTCGTCGCCGAGAGATGACTTTGTCGTTAAGAATCAGGAGTCGTACACGGATTTCACGGATTCTCTGGATTACTTAGAAAAATCCGTGTTTTCCGTGTTCATCCGTGTACCGGTATTGTAAGGTAACTATTCAGGTGGGACGCACTTTTACGCCTGCAATGACAGTAGGAAGCGCAAAAATTGCCGTTTTTGGTTCAGCTAAGTGCGTCCCACCTCAAGGCTGAATAGTTACATTGTAAGATGATTTCGATGAACCCAAAATTAGTGTAGATTGGTGATTCTAGGAGGGAATGATGCCGATACGTAGAGCTGTGCGCGAAAGCGCCTTCAACCTGGCCCGCCGCGACCTGGCGACGTTTCTGGAAGAGCATGAAGACCGGCTGCGGATGGTCTTCCACGAGGAAATCGAGAAACTGGATGATCAGATCCCCGAAGAGGATTTCTTCATTGACATCAACATGGTCGGCATCGGGGATCTGATTCTCACCGCAGCGTTACACGCGATCCGGCGCTTCTTGCTTGAAGTGCCCGACAAGCCTCCTGGTCCGGTGGCCCGCTCGACGGCCCGTTCTACATCTGAGGTGAAACCTGTAGAGAACGTACCGTTCTGGAAACGTAAGTCACGTCGGGGTTAGGACGCAACGGTTTACTGATTCTCTGGCAGTCTATTTCACTTGCCTTATTAGCCTCTCGTCGTATAATGTAGAACATCTGATCAAATTATCCGATACTGGCGGAAGCGCCCGCGGATGACGGCTGCCAATAGATCAATCCCTCAAAAACAGCACGTCATCTCGCGCTTTGTTCGCTCATTCGCTGATTCTTTCATTCGCTGATTCTTTCATTCGCTGAATCTTTCATTCGCTGATTCACACAGGAGGATTACATGCCTGGATTCGAACTCGTTTCGAATTTCAAACCCACCGGCGACCAGCCGCAGGCGATTGCGCAGTTGGTGGACGGTCTGAACAAAGGCTACCGTCATCAGGTGCTCAAGGGCGCGACCGGCACAGGGAAAACCTTTGCCATGGCTGAGGTGATCGCGCAGACGCAGCGCCCCACACTCGTCTTGGCGCATAACAAGACGCTCGGCGCGCAGCTCTACTCGGAGTTCCGCGAGCTGTTCCCCCAGAACGCCGTCGAGTACTTCGTCTCATACTACGATTACTACCAGCCCGAAGCCTACGTCCCGCAGCACGACCTCTACATCGAAAAAGATGCCGACATCAACGACGAGATCGACCGGCTGCGCCTGGCGGCGACGGCGGCGGTGCTCACGCGACGCGACGTCGTGGTGGTGGCGTCGGTCTCGGCGATCTACGCGCTCGGCAACCCGCAGGAGTGGGGGCGCGTCATCTTGCCGCTGACCGTGGGGCAAGCGATCCGCCGCGAAACGGTGATGCGGCACCTGGTCAGCATCTACTACACTCGCAACGACCTCGAGTTCAAGCGCGGCACCTTCCGCGCGCGCGGCGACGTCCTCGAAATCCGGCCTGCGTACACCGAGACGGCCTTCCGCGTCTCCTTCTGGGGCGACGAGGTCGAGCGCATCACCGAGGTCAACCCGCTGACCGGCGAGGTGCTCGATTCGCCGCCGGAAGTTAAGATCTTCCCCGCGAAGCACTATGTCACGTCGGAGGAGCGCACGAAGCAGGCGCTTGTCGATATCGAAAACGAGTTGGAGGCGCGCCTGGAGGAGTTCAATGCGCAGGGCAAGCTGTTGGAGGCGCAGCGCATCGAACAGCGCACGCGCTACGACCTGGAGATGATCCGCGAGATCGGCTACTGCTCCGGCATCGAGAACTATTCGCGTCACATGGACCAGCGCGCACAGGGCGAGCCGCCGTGGACGCTGCTCGACTATTTCCCCGCCGACTTTTTGCTGATTGCAGATGAGTCGCACATGTCGATCCCGCAGGTGCGCGGGATGTTCTTCGGGGATCGCAACCGCAAGCAGACGTTGGTGGATTACGGCTTCCGCCTGCCGTCGGCGCTCGACAACCGCCCGCTCACTTTCGACGAGTTCAACGAGCGGCTGAACCAGGTCATCTACACCACTGCTACCCCCGCCGACTACGAACTGGCGCTCGCTGAGCAGGTGGTCGAACAGGTCATCCGCCCGACGGGCATCCTCGATCCGGAGATCATCGTGTTGCCGACGAAGGGCCAGGTGGACGATCTCGTGGGCCGCATCCGCGCGCGGGTGGAGCAGGGGCAGCGCGTGCTCGTCACCACGTTGACCAAGAAGATGTCCGAAGACCTCGCCGATTACCTGCGCGAACTCAACATCAAAGTGACCTACCTGCACAGCGAAGTGCAGACCATTGAGCGCGTGGAGATTCTGCGCGACCTGCGCCTGGGCCAGTACGACGTGCTGGTGGGCATCAACCTGCTGCGCGAGGGCCTCGACCTGCCGGAGGTGAGCCTCGTGGCGATCCTCGATGCGGACAAGCAGGGCTTCCTGCGCAGTGCGACGGCCTTGATCCAGACGATGGGCCGCGCCGCCCGCCACACCGAGGGCACGGTGATTATGTATGCGGACACCGTCACCGATGCGATGCGCGAGGCCATCGACGAGACGAACGCCCGTCGCGCCAAGCAGGAGGCGTACAACAAAGAGCACGGCATCGTCCCGCAGACGATCATCAAGGAAGTTCATGACCTCACCGACCGCGTCCGCGCTGCGACGCAGAAAGAGGACGAACGCGCACTCAAGCCGGAGGAACTGGAACCTGCCACGCTGGAGAAGCTCATCCGCGAGCTGGAGAAGGAGATGAAGACCGCTGCCGAGAACTGGGAGTTCGAGAAGGCCGCCGCCCTACGCGACCAGATTTTCGAGATGCGGGGAATTTTGGAGACCAAGTCGCCGTTATGGAAGAGAGATAGGAGCAAGGAGTAAAGGATATGGAGCATAAGTTAAAACCGGTGGCCTTTCGGCCTTTGGCGTTGGGAAAAGTGAAGCCGTTGGGGTGGCTGGCGCGCCAGTTGCGGATTCAGGCGGACGGAATCAGCGGGCATCTGGATGAGTTCTGGCCGGACGTGAGAGACAGCCGCTGGTTCGGCGGCGACGCGGAAGCGTGGGAGCGCGCGCCGTACTGGCTGGATGGCCTGATTCCGTTGGCGTTCGTGCTGGACGATGCAACGCTTAAAGAAAAGGCCGCGCGCTACGTGGACTACATCGTCGCCCACCAGCACGCAGATGGCTGGCTCGGCCCGCGGGAGATGATTGCCGCCGCTGGCCGTCCGGAGGACGCGCACTACGACCTCTGGGCGCAACTGCTGGCGACGAAGGTGCTCGCACAATATCACGACGCCACAGGCGACGACCGCGCAGTCGAAGCGGCGGAGAAGTGCCTGCGTTGCCTCGACCGGCATATCGACACCGCGCCGCTCTTCAACTGGGGGCAGTTCCGCTGGTTCGAGGGACTGATTGCGATTTTCTGGCTCTACGAGAGGACCGGCGAGCCGTGGCTGCTTGACCTTGCCGTCAAACTACACGCGCAGGGCTTCGACTGGCGCAGCTTCTTCGCGCGCTGGCCCCTCACCGAACCGACGCCGAAACACCGTTGGAGCTATATGGGGCACGTCGTCAACAACGCGATGGCGCCCAAGGCGCACGCGCTCTGGCAGCGCGTTACCGGCGACGAGGGCGACCGCGCCGCCGCGCGCGAGATGATCGAGAAGCTGGAGCGCTTCCACGGTATGGTCACGGGCGTCTTCACCGGCGACGAGTGCCTGGCCGGCAAGCAACCCACCCACGGGACGGAACTGTGCGCCGTCGTCGAATACGCTTTCTCGTTGGAAGTGCTGCTCTCCGTGCTCGGCGACCCGGCTTTTGGCGACCGCTTGGAGAAGATTGTCTTTAACGCGCTGCCGGCGACGTTCTCGCCGGATATGTGGGCGCACCAGTATGACCAGCAGGTGAACCAGGTGGAGTGCAGCGTCGTCGAGAACCGCATCTGGAACACCAACGGCCCGGCTTCCAACATCTTCGGCGTGGAACCGAACTACGGCTGTTGCACCGCGAACCTGAGCCAGGGCTGGCCGAAGTTCGCCGCCAGCCTGTGGATGCAGTCGCCCGACGGCGGGCTTGCGGCTGTCGCATACGCGCCGAGCCGCGTCGAGACAGAAATTGACGGCGCGCCGGTGACGGTTGCGCTGGAAACGGATTACCCGTTCCGCGACACATTGCGTTTTACAGTTGCGGTTGAGCGCCCCATCTCCTTTTCGCTGTGGCTGCGCATCCCCGAATGGACGGCTGAAGCCGCTGTGCGCGTCGCCGACGGCGCTGTTGAGCGTCCCCAACCCGGGACGTTCCACCGCATTGTGCGCGAATGGGCCGGCGTGACCGAAGTTTCGCTTGTCCTGCCGATGACGCCGGCCCTCTGGCGCGGGTACAACGAAGCCGTCGCTCTCACGCGCGGGCCGTTGGTCTACGCGCTCAAAATTGGCGAGGACTGGCGGCGCATCAACGAGCACGAACCTTACCGCGAGTTGCCCCACGCCGATTGGGAGGTCTACCCGACCACGCCGTGGAATTACGCCCTCGCCATAGACGAAGCCACGCTGTCCGAGGACGTCGCGTTCACCGAGGTGCCCGTGGGCGAGATGCCCTTCTCGCCGCAGGGCGCACCGGTCGAAGCGACCGTCAAGGGCCGCCTCGTTCCCGAATGGGGCATGGACCACGGCTCCGCCGCCGACGCGCCGCCCAGCCCGGTCACATCGACTGAACCGTTGGAGAGCCTCACACTGATTCCCTACGGCTGCACAAATCTGCGTATCACGGAGTTCCCGGTTCTGGTGAAGTAGACGGTAGTCAGTAGACGGTAGACAGGGCTTGCTTGACAAAGCCCCTGTCTACCGTTTACAGTCTACTGTCTACCAGGCTACCACCAAAATGCCTCGACCTTAACCCCCGTCCGCTCGACAACGGCGGCGGCGATGCGCTTGAGGACGTAGGGCGGCGTGCGCTCCACGCCCGCGTCGGGGACGGGGTAATCGGTGCTGTAGACCTGCACGGCGGCGGGACGGAGCGCGTCCAGAGCCGCCATCCACGCTTCCAAAGCTTCTCCTTTGCTGTTGCTTACCTCGCCGTCAATCAGCGCACTTTGCACGATAAGATTAGGCGTCGCTTGCAACCCGGCGAGGACGTTTTCCAGCGTTACCCCGGCGGCGGGGCGGTTGGCCCGCGCCAGCGTCGCCGGATCGCCGGCATCCAGCTTGAGGATGGGCAGGTCGAAATCGCACAGGCTCGCCTGGATGCGCGGCAGGTGCGCCGTCGTGGCGTTGGAATACAGCGCCAGCTTCACGCCCGGCGCGAGCGCGTCCCGTAAGCGGCGCGTCTCGGCGACGATTGTTGGAAAGTGCGGGTGCAGCGTCGGCTCGCCGTTGCCGGAGAAGGTGAGCGCGTCCACGTGGGGATAGCGCCGCAGGGCGGTTTCTATCGCTTGCAGGATGGCGTCCACAGCGGGGAAGGCTACCCCCGCCGGCGTGAGGGTTTTCAGCGCGGTGTACCCGTAATGGCAGTAGACGCAGTCGAAAGAGCAGACCTTGCGGTCGAACGGCAGCACGTTCACCCCGAGCGAACGTCCGAGCCGCCGCGAGAACAGCGGGCCGTAAGTGAGGGTGGTTTCTAGGGAAAGGACGGCCATTTTTCCAGACTCCCGACAAACGTTGAATACCGCATCTTGTTTTTTACGCTCCGCGCCCCCGCCGGATCATAATCCGGCGGCCTCATTCTGCCCCGCCTTCAACGCTCCCGCCGGATTACAATCCGGCGGCCTCATTCTGCCCCGCCTTTGACGCTCCCGCCGGATTACAATCCGGCGGCCTCATTCTGCCCCGTCTTCGACGCTCCCGCTGGATCACAACCCGGCGGCCTCATTCTGCCTCGCCTTCGACGCTCCCGCCGGATTACAATCCGGCGGCCTTATTCCGCCCCGCCTTCGACGCTCCCGCTGGATCACAACCCGGCGGCCTCATTCTGCCCCGCCTTCGACGCTCCCGCCGGATTACAATCCGGCGGCCTCATTCTGCCCCGCCTTCGACGCTCCCGCCGGATTACAATCCGGCGGCCTCATTCCGTCAACTCCCATACATTTTGCACGGGAATCAACCCCGGTTCACCAGTCAGATAATACCGCGCGCTCGACCAGGGATAATCCGCTGCGGATTCGGCCAAGGCCCAGTGGGGTTGTAGTGGGTTGGCGTGAATGTAGTCCAGTTTTTGCCGTAGAAAACCCGGGGTAAAGATGCTTTTCGACAGGTAGTTATCCTCCCATACTTTATACTGTTGCTTTTCTGGATAAACCACCTTCGAGGCCAAAAACTCGAGGGCTTTTTGGTTTTGTTCGACCTGGTATAGATGAATCAAAAGCCGTGCGGTGCTGGTCTTGTATGCGCGCACCCAATCTTTGGGCGGGCAAGTCTCAGGGCATTTTAGGATGACATGGATGTGATTGGGCATAATGACAAAAGCATAAAGGTGAACATGGTTCATCAGTGAGATAAAGTACAGCGCATCGACCAGTATACGATAGACTTCTGGACGTTGAAAGAGGCGCACTCGATCCACAGTGGTTGTGGTGATGAAGTACAAACAGCTTGGATCGAAGTCGGGTCGCCAACGGGTTGTCATAGCGCGCCTCCTTGTATCATGTCTGCTTTCGCCGGATCATAATCCGGCGTGTCTCGGCGATGCCTGATTTTGTAGAGTGCTGGATTGTGATCCAGCACAAGCGTTGAATAGCGAGCCTTGTCTTTTACGCTTCCGCCGGATCATAATCCGGCGTGTCTCGGCGATGCCTGATTTTGTAGAGTGCTGGATTGTGATCCAGCACAAGCGTTGAATAGCGAGCCTTGTCTTTTACGCTTCCACCGGATCACAATCCGGCGTGTCTCGGCGATGCCTGATTTTGTAGAGTGCTGGATTGTAATCCAGCACAAGCGTTGAATAGCGAGCCTTGTCTTTTACGCTTCCGCCGGATCACAATCCGGCGTGCCTCGGCGATGCCTGATTTTGTAGAGTGCTGGATTATGATCCAGCACAAGCGTTGAATAGCGAGCCTTGTCTTTTACGCTTCCGCCGGATCACAATCCGGCGTGCCTCGGCGATGCCTGATTTTGTAGAGTGCTGGATTGTGATCCAGCACAAGCGTTGAATAGCGAGCCTCACATATTGTACCATTTTTCACATCACAGACTACTTTTTACCTTGACATGATCCCCGAACGAGTAAAATTGAACGAAAAGACTGGAACTCAATCCCCAGTTACGAATTACGAATCACGAATCAAAGCGAGGTTAATGATGGATAACGATACGATTTACCTTCCTGTAGATGTGCTCCACGCCTTTATGAGCGACACCTTCAAGGCGCAGGGCGTGGCGGACGAGGATGCGCGGATTTGCGCAGACGTTCTCATCGCCGCCGATTTGCGCGGGATCGAGTCGCACGGGGTGGGGCGGCTCAAGTATTATTACGACCGTATCCAGGCTGGAGTGCAGTTCCCCACGGCGCAGATGGAGATCGTCAAGGACGAGGGCGCGACGGCGCTCATCGACGGGCATCACGGGATGGGCCATTCCACGGCCTACCGTGCGATGAAGCTGGCGATCCAGAAAGCGAAGCAGTACGGCCTGGGCGCTGTGGCGGTGCGCAACGCGACACACTTCGGCATCGCCGGTTACTATCCGTTGATGGCCGTCCAGGAGGGGATGATGGGCCTGGCGGTGACGAACGCCCGCCCGTCGATCACGCCCACTTTTGGCGCGGAGCCGATGTTGGGGACGAATCCCATCGCCTTCGCCGCGCCCTCGGATATGGACTACCCCTTCTGCTTCGACGGCGCAACGTCGATCTGCCAGCGCGGCAAGGTCGAGGTGGCGGACCGCGCCGGGGAGCCGATCCCAGAAGGCTGGGTCATCAGCTCGGAGGGGGAGTTGATGACGGACCCGGCGCAAATCCTGGTCGATCTGGGCAAAGATAAAGCTGCACTGCTGCCGCTCGGCGGCGCGGGCGAGTTGTTTGCGGGTTACAAAGGCTACGGTCTGGCGACGATGGTGGAAATCCTCTGCGCGTCGCTTTCCAACGGGGCGTTTTTGAAAGATTTGCTTGGTTTTGCGCCGGACGGCTCGCGCCGCCCGTTTATGGTCGGCCATTTCTTCCTCGCCATCGACATTGCGCACTTTATCCCGGTGGAGGTCTCGCGCAAGGTGACCGGCGACATTATGCGCGGATTGCAGGCCGCTCACAAAGCGCCGGGCCACGATCGCATCTACGTGGCGGGGGAGAAAGAGTTCGAGAAAGAGAAAACCGTCCGCGTGCAGGGCGTCCCCGTCAACGCGAACCTGCGCAAAGAGCTGCAGGTGATGCGGGACAAGTTGGGCATCGGCGGGTATGAGATGTATTTCTGAGACAGGAGTAGGGAGTAGGGAGTAGGGAGTAGGGAGTACGGAGTATGAAGTAAGGGGGTCATACTCCCTACTTCTTACTCCATACTCCAGGAGGAGCTATCTATGGCAAATCGTGAGGATTTAGTCTTTCTGGCCGTCGATCTCGGCGCGGAGAGCGGGCGGGTTGTAGCAGGGACGTTCGATGGCGAGCGCGTCGCCCTGGAAGAAGTCCATCGCTTCCCCAACGGGCCGGTCAACGTGCTGGAACATCTGTACTGGGACGTATTGCGACTGTGGAGCGATATCAAAACTGGACTGGCGAAGGCGGCGACGCGGTACGGCGACCGCATCGCTGGCATCGGCCTGGACACGTGGGGCGTGGACTTCGGCTTGCTGGACGCCAACGATGAGCTGCTCGCCAACCCCTATCATTACCGCGATAGCCGCACCGACGGGATGATGGAGCGGGCGTTTGCGAAGGTCCCGCGTGAGGCAATCTTCAAAGCGACGGGGATCCAGTTTTTGCAGCTCAACACGCTGATCCAGCTTGTGGCGATGGTCGAAACGCGCATGCCGCAGTTGGAGATGGCGCACACACTCTTGATGATGCCGGACCTGCTCAACTTCTGGCTCACCGGGCGCAAAGCCAACGAGTTCAGCGATGCGACAACGAGCCAGTGTTACGATCCCCGCGCCGGAACGTGGGCTTACGAGATGCTGGAGAAACTAAGCATCCCCACACGCATCTTCCGGGATGGAACGGGCGACCGTATTGTCCCACCAGGGACGGTTCTGGGGACGCTGCTTCCGTCCGTGGGCGCGGAAGTTGGCCTGGGCGCTGTTCCCGTTATCGCGCCGGCAACGCACGATACCGGTTCGGCTGTCGCCGCTGTGCCGATGGACCCGCAAAATGCGATCTATCTCAGTTCCGGCACGTGGTCGCTGATGGGTGTGGAATCGAAAACCCCGCTTATCAACGCGGCGATGTTGGCGTACAATCTCACCAACGAAGGCGGCGTGGACGGCACCTTCCGTCTGCTGAAGAATATTATGGGCCTGTGGTTGGTGCAGGAATGCCGCCGCGAGTGGCAGCGCGTGGGTGAAGATCACGACTACAGCGAGATGGTGGAGATGGCCGCCGCTGCCCCTGCGTTTGGGCCGTTGATTTATCCAGGCGATGACCGTTTCCTCGCGCCGGGCGATATGACGCCGCGCATTCGCGCCTTCTGCCAGGAGACCGGGCAAGCCGCCCCGGAGACGAAGGGTGCGGTGTTGCGCTGCGCGCTCGAAAGCCTGGCGCTGGAATACCGTCGGGTGGCGGAGAAGTTGGACGCGCTCACCGGCAAGCGCCTGGGGACGATCCACATCATCGGCGG
>MTKY01078543.1_pt1 | contig 12037 bp, 9 predicted proteins | sample 1042731 | NCBI WGS metagenome assembly MTKY01 (sample SAMN06212206, study PRJNA360538) | anaerobic digester metagenome | biome: Wastewater treatment plant; material: sludge; isolation source: anaerobic digester fed with sludge from wastewater treatment plant | place: Denmark: WWTP Soeholt ... | reverse complement strand
CCGCCCAGTACGCCGCCCAGCGCCGCGTCCGCCCAGACGCCCCAACCGCGGGCGTGAATCAGGGCCGGTCGGTACGACCGAACGACACGCGCCAGCCGCCACGCCGCCGACGCCCGCTCGGCCCGCACGCCCAGCGATACCAGTGTCGCGCCGACCGGCAGACGGTCGGCCAACGGACCCGGCCTCCGTAACGTGCAGATAACGTGATCGAATCGGTCGCTCGTGCCTGCCACAAGAGAAAGCAGAGTGCGTTCCATGCCCCCGGCATCCAGCGCGTTGAGCACGTGGAGAATCCGGGGAAGAGGATGTCGGCCTGCTGTCATCCCGGCCCTCCCGCCGCGTCCGATCCGGCGCCGCCCGTCGCCGCTCGATAGCGGGCGGGCCCATGCTCTCTCCAGCCGCGCAACGGGCGCGACAGGTCCGCCTCCAGTACGAAATCCGGCCCCAGCGCGGTCAGCGGTAACGCCACGTGGTCCGACACAGGCCGATGACGTCGAAAGCGATAGATCGTCAGCGTCCGGGCCGCGATGCGGCCATCGGCATTCTCCAGATCCACGCGGCCTATCGGCTCGAACCGATCCGAAGACAGCAACCGCAGGAACGTGTGATAGGCCGGATGGTTGATCTCCGGCCGGTCTTCCGACACGACCACGTCGACGCCCAGCGCCTCGAGCTGATCCAGCATCGCCTCCGGGCTTTCGAGCAAGGGGCGGTAGTCCTTATTGGCGTCCGGCTCGCCTGAGGAGAGAGTCTTGCTGGCGCGGAACACCGCGTGGCGCAAGTCCGGATCATGCCGGCGCACTTGCCAGATGAACACCCCATCCTGCCGACCGTGGATGAACAGCCGGCCGGTCTGCGAGGCGGCCATCGCCTGTTCCGCCGCCCGGGCGTACCCATGCAGGCCCGGTCGGAAGTTGGCGTATGTCTCCCACGCCGTCGCGACCAGTGCCACCGCCGCCAGCATGTGAGCCGTCCGGCGCCGGCCGAACTGGTCGGCGTAGAGAAACACGACGCCCAGGCCCAGAGCCACACCTGCCGGCCAGGCGTACGCCAGGTACCGGACCGGCTGGTACGATATGCACAGCCACATCACGACGGTGGCGAGGAACCAGGCAACCACGGGCCAGGCCGCGCCGCGCCGCGCCCGGGGGACCGCCAGCACCGCCCCCAACCCGCCGACCGTCAGAATCATCGGCGCCACGCCGAGCGATCGCAGGATTTTCCCGGACAACAGGGCGGGCGAGCCGAACCCATTACTGGCCAGCAAGGTATGCCACGTCTGATAGTACGAGAGGTTCAGGAAGCCATACGTGCCGCAAACCGCGGCCGCCAGGAACACCGGCAGCCAGAATCGCGGTTGAAGTAGCAGTCTCCAGCGCCGCGCCGCCACAAACTCCGCCGCCAGGGGGCCCAGCACGATCGGCGCATGAAAGCGCGTCAGGCCGACCGCCGCCGCCGCCGCACACGCCGCCCATAGCCAGAGCCCGCGCTGCGTCCGCAGATAGCGGCGAAACGCCAGCACGGATGCCACCATCCAGGCCAGAAAGGGAACCTCCAGCATCACGTGGCCGGACAATTCGAACAGGTCGGGGATCAGCCCGACAATGAGCGTCGTCCAGGTGGCGGCCGCCGTGCCGATGTACGCCCGAACCCAATGCCACCAGCCGATCAGGAAACCCGCCGTGAACAGTCCCAGCAGCACCCGGGCCGGCGTCGGGCCCACGCCGAACACGCGGAACGCCGCGCCTTCCATGCAGTAGAACAACGGCGGACTGACCAGCAGCCCCAGGTTCGGATACTGGGCGAAGTATCGCTTCGCAAAACCGGCCGGATCGTCGATCGGCCACTCGGTGAAGACGTCACACCAGAATGCGCCCGTCATTAGCTGCCGTGATTCGTCGTTGTTGTAGAACGGATCGCCACCGACCCAGGCAATGCCGCCGATCAGAATCGCATACGCCGCGATCCCCAAGGCCGCGATCCGCGAGCCGGTTCGTGTTACGATGCGCATGCCACGCCCTTCCACGACGCTGTGACGCGCTCATGCGTCCGCTGCGCGGGCGAGCGAGCGCCGGTCAGTTCGTCCAGAATCCTTGCCAGGATCTCCGCCGCGTGGCGGCGGTCATACCGATCCACCCTCGCCCAGGCCCTCTCGACGAATCCGCCGCCACGCCGCACCATTCGCTCGATCCCCAGGGCGATTTCCCCTTCGTCGCGCACGGAGCACACCAGGTGGTCGGCGACGGCGTCGGACAGCACATCCGCAATCGCGCCCTCGCGCGGGGCCAGGGCCAGAATGGGACGGCGGACCGCCAGATACTCGTAGAGCTTGTTGGGAACCTGCAACGCGCTGCCGGGGCCGTCGAGCCCGACGACCACGCACGCGTCCGCTCCGCGCAGCCGGCCCATGACCTCCGCGTGAGGCCGGACGCCCAGAATCCGCACGTGGTCGGCCACGCCCGCGATTTCCGCCAGCCGCGCGATCGGCCGCCCGTCGTAGGTCGGATCCCCCACGAAGTCGATCCGTGCCCGCCGGGCAATCTCCGCATCCTGCTCAACGACTCGTCTCAGACCCCGCAGAAGCGGAATCGGGCTGCGCTTGCCGTAAAAGTTTCCCGTGTGGATCAGCACGAAAGCGCCTTCGCCGAAGTCGCGGATCGGATCGGTCGCTTCGATCGTGTCGCGGTCATACCCGTTGGGCAGCGTCACCGATTTCGCCGCCGTCCAGGGCAGCCGGCGGACCAGCTCACGATGCAGGGTCGGCGTGTTGCAGACGATGCGGCTCGCGCCACGCAGCACCCGACGCTCCAGAAAACCATCCCACGCGGCCAGCGACGCATACCCCAGATCGCGGAACGGATTGCCGCCCCACGGATCCCGAAAGTCCGCCACCCACGGCCGACGCATCCGGGCCGCGGCCAGCAGGGCAATCAAATGTGCGCTGGCGAACGGCGACGTGGAGTACACCGCGTCCACCTTCCGGCCACCCGCCGCCGCCAGGCCGGGAACCACCCAGCCCAGCCGCGAATCCGGCGTCAGCAACAGGCGTGAGAACCAGTCCCGCAGACCGCGGCGAACGCCGGTGGCCTGCCCGGACGCGGCTCGTGCCGGATCTTTGTCGCGCGCGGATGATCGCCGCGCATTGCGACCACACAGACGCTTCAGATGCTCCGTCAGTGGCGCCCAGGACGTGCGGACGATGCGAGTGCCGGCCGGAACGCGGGCCAGCAAAGCCGGATCCACCGGCTCGCCGTCCGGCTCGACCGTAATGACCGTGCAGTCCCATCCACGGCCATCGAGGTGTCGGACAAACGCCAGCGTCCGATGCGTTCCGCTGCGCAGCATGGGGGGGAATGCGTAGGCGACGCACAGCAGCGAGCGACGGCGCCGGATTGGGGCCGCGGGGTGCGTCACCCGGCGTCCTCCCCGGCCATGTACGCCGCCATACGACCGCGGAAGACGGCCGGTCGCCGCCATCGCTGGAAAGTGCCGGTGACGTACCCCGCCGCCCCCCCGAGCATCACAGTCCAGAGAACCAGCATCCCCAAGGCGTACGCCCGCCGGCTCCCGAGATGTCGCGATATCGTCCAGCACCGTCGATGGAAACCCCACACGCAGAAGTAGCTCCACGCGACCGCCGCCAGCGCCCAGGCCCAAGGCTGCCAGAAACCGACCGCCACCAGACCCGCCAGCAGGCCCAGGTTGCGCAGGTGATAGACGTAATCGCCCGATTCGATCTGCGTGTGTCCCCGGCCCCGGCCATACAGATAGAACTGCCGGCCGATCGATCGCAGTGATGACCGCGGCCGCCAGCGAACCACGGCGCCGTCCCCCAGTGCCCACCGCACCCCCATCTTTCGCAATCGCAGGTCAAACAGCGTGTCTTCCGAGGTGTACAGCCAGTCCGGAAAGCCGCCGGCCCGCGCCCACACGTCCTTGCGAAACGCCATGGACCGCGCGGACGGGTTGAAGGTGGCCGGGTTCACAGGCTCCATCTGCCCGCGCATGGTGGCCAGTCCGACCACGCGCTCCAGCACCGAATGGGCTTCTATCGCATACAGGCCCGCCACCACGTCCACCGGCGAGTCGCTTTCGAACGGCCGAACCAGTTTCTCCAGCCAGTGCGCATCGAGCCGGCAGCCGGCGTCCGTGGTGGCAATGATCGGCCCGGCGGCCTCCGCGATGCCCAGGTTACGACCGGCGGCGATGTTGCAGTCCGGCGCCACCATCAGCCGAAGGTGCGGATGGACGCCGGCCAGCGACGCGACATACTCCCGCGTGCCGTCCGTCGACCCGCCGTCCACCACGACGACCTCGTCGGGAGCACGGCTTTGGCGCAACAGGGTCTCCAGCGCCGCCGCGCAGCCGGCCCGGTCGTTCAGCACCGTCATGACCACGGAGACCTTCATTTTGGCTCAGGACCCTTCACAAGACTGCGCAAGCGCGGAGCGATTTCCGCACAAACCAATGGTTTATCGGCGGTTCGGAAAGCGAGATTCACTTGCTTATCGGGCCGGCGGGTTACGGCTCCGTCGTCCGTGCTTATCGGACGCAGGGCGCCGCGGATGCACACGCGGGTCGAGATGACGCTCGTGGAGCGGGAGCTGGTTCGCCGTCCTTCGTGATCGCGAAGACATTGGCGTCGACCTGCCCCGGGCGCGGCGTCACCCACGACTGCCGACTCGCCTGCCCGTCCACGAATCGCTGGACATCCGGAATCGCATAATCGTGAAAGACGATGAAACCGCCGGGCGCAACGTATGGTGACCAGGCTTCAAAATCGGCCTTCACGCCGTCGTAGGAATGGTCCGCATCGATGAACAGAAACCGGATCGGCCGGCCGCAATGGCGATCTGCCATCTCGGTGGTGAGCCCGACATGCGTGTGGACACGGGCCTCCATTCCGGACGCACGAACGGTCTCATGGAACTTCGCCAGGGTACCGCCGCCATACTTGGCGGCGCTGGCGTATGTGGCGCCGCCTTCCTTGGTTGCCGCGAATGTGTCCACCGCGAACACGTCGCCCCGACCGCGGGCCTGGCAGGCGGCCGCCAGATGCACGGTGGTCAGGCCCACCCAGGCGCCGAGCTCGACCGTATCGCCTTCCGCGGGGCATTCGTAAGCCAATCGCACGACCGCCAGCAGTTGCTCCGGCGGCATCATCCCGTCCGTGCCGGCCCAGTGAATGCGCGACCAGAGGCGCAGAAGCTCCGCGGCCAGCGGGTGGTCCAGCGCCAGAACCTCCAGCGGCAGCCGAAACGGACGAAGCACTCCGCACGCCCGCAGGCCGGCCAGCCCCGTCCGCAGAACAGTCTGCCCCGCACGGGTGGCGGCAATCCTGTAGTAACTCTGTCCGATCCAGGACATTCCGCAGGCACTCCTCACGCCGTTTGTAGTTCGCACGGCCGCCGGTACTATCGGACGTTCGCGAGGGTCAGTTCGCCGAATTCCCGGATCGGGCAGGTATCGCTGCAACCTTTTTTCTGGCAGTGCGTTGCAGATCGCTTCGAGCTTCCCCAAGTGGGAGGAGTTGGACGCCGCGCGGCAACGTGACCGGCCGCCATGTTGAATGCCGATTCCGTGATCAGCGCATCCAGTTAAGTACGTGTGGCTGCGTAGATTACGTGCTTCTTTGGCTCCTATGGCACAAAGATGTTTTCTTCTTTTGCGCCATTTTCCCAGTCGAGAAATGTTGCTATTTTGAGAAATGCCGTATATGGTTTCTCATCATTTGGCGTTTTCCCGGACGAGATAGGCCGCATGGGCAAGGAAATCACTGAATCACAGATGCTGTCCCGCCTTGAGGTGGGTTCCATCCTGCTACCGCCGCTGGTGGTGCGCAAGTTTGCCGCAGAGAGTCCATCCGGCGGGGTGGACGCCCGCATTGAGGTGGGCGTGCCGGGCGAAGACACAGCATTCCGCTTTGCAGTGGAAAGCAAGGCGAACTCGACGCCGCGATCAGTGCAGTTGGCGGTGGCACAGGCAAAGGCGGCGGTCCGGGACAACGAGCACCCGATGATCCAGATCCCGTATCTCTCAGCAGAGCGGGTAGCCGAGCTGGAACAGCAGTTGGTCAGCGGAGTGGACCTGTGTGGAAACGGCGTGGTGATCGTGCCGGGAAGGCTCTGGCTGGTTCGAACGGGACAGCCGAACCAGTATCGGGATTCACGCCCGCTGATGAACCCGTATGCGGGCCGCTCCGCCCTTGTCGCTCGGATGCTGTTAACCCAGCGACGCTGGGAGTCGTTGAGCAGTCTGACGACGGCGATTCAGGAGCGGGGGGCGGCGATTTCACTGTCCCAGGCCTCCAAGGCCGTACGAGCCCTGGAGGAAGATCTGATCGTCACGAAGGATGGGGGGAGCATTACATTGCGGGAGCCGCTGCGGCTGCTGGACAAGCTGGGTGAAGGATGGAGCAGAGCGGGAGTGAAATCCCGCGAAGCGTTCCGCGTGGCAAAGGCGAACTGGGCGACGGCACTGTCTTTCGACAACCGGCTGCGCTGGGTGGTCACCGGTGAATCGTCCGCTGCTCGGTACGTCACGTTCTGGCAGAGCGGTCCTCTCATAATCGCGGTGTCGGACCTGTCGCTGGCGAAAGATCATCTGGAAGGAGAGCCGGAGCCCGTACGGAGCTTCGCGGATATCGAACTCGTGGAAACGAGCGAGTCGGGAGTGTTCTTCGCGTTTGAGACGGACGAGAAGGGAATCCGGTGGGCCAGTCGGCTGCAGACGTGGCTGGAGCTTCAGGCCGGTGACGCAAGGCAACGGGAAGCCGCTCATGACCTGCGAGCGCGGTTGCTCCAGGAGCTGACGCCGTGAATCAGAACCCGGTCGATCCCATCTGGTCCGAATTCGAGCCGCTCTGGCGCGGACTGCAGAAAGCAGGCAGCCCCTTGGTGCTCGTAGGAGGGTATGGTCTTATACTCAAGCAGCGATGGCTCACACGGAACGCCACCGTCTCGATCGCCGTTCCGATGGAACGGTGGCTTAACGCAACGCTTCGCGTCACGAAAGACGTGGACATCGTTGTAGGGCTGGACCTCATGAGATCGCGAGAGGCGCAAAGGGGGATGGCGGAGGCGATGAGGGACTGTGGTTTTGAGGAGTCTCCAGAAAACGCGCGATGGCAGTTCCAGAAGAAGCTGACCGAGGGCCGCGAACTGCGCGTGGAGTTCCATTCAGACAAACCCGAACCCGGCGAGAAACACCTGCGAACCGATGGAAAACGCGTCAAACACAGCCCCTCCCTGGGCAACAGCGGCATTCACGGGCGGGAGAACCCGGAGGCGGCCGGGGCTGATCTTCATGCATTCTCGTTTGAACTGGATGGTGTCGCGATCCAGGTGCCCAATCCTGTCACCTGGTGCAACATGAAGCTCACGGCGATGCGCGATCGCCGGCAGCGAGCAGAGAACCCGGATCGCGACGAGGACTATCGGGAAGTCCAGCGGAACGCGGCCAGCAAGCATGCGCAGGACGTCTGCCGGGCAGTGGCCATGACAACTCGGAATGAGAGTGATCAAGCACCAGCCATAATCGGGAGAATTCGGGACACGCGCGCATACATGGAAGCTGCCGCCATCTGCCGTGAGTCTTTCGGCAACCTCGACTCCTGGGGAGCACGGATGTTCGGGAGCATGTGGCAGGATGATGACGCCCGCCTGATCCTGGATATCCTGCATAGGTGGTACGACTGAAGCACTCCAAGCGGCAGGCCTCGGAAGCGGCGGCGCCAGAGAAAGCGGCCACTCGTCTGTCCGGCGGTGCGCCTGTCGTGGCCAGGCCCCCCCGGGAGCCGCCGTTGGAGAAGGTGCGTCACCGCGCGCCAGGCCCATTGGTACGTCAGGACCAGAACACCCAATCCTTGGCGATCACCACGTAGGTATACAGAACGAGATTTGTGATTCCGTGGGTGACGATGAGAAACAGCAGGCTCTTCTTCCAGTAGAACAGCAGGTTGTAGACCACCCAGCAGAGAATGCCCACCTCCCACATGGGGTGCTCCGCCGCGGACAGCAGGGAACAGAGGATGAACGACCGCCACGTGAAGGCGCCCAGCGGCACGCTTGCAAAGGCATGCCAGCGGATGAAAATGCGCAGCACGAACCCGCGCCAGAAAAGCTCCTCGACAATCGGCACCACCACCGAGGCGCCGCCGATGCGTACGATCAGAAAGAGCCAGAAGGCCAACCCCGTCCCCAACCGTGCATACGGATCGTAGAAATCGCTGCTCCTGGCGTCTTTGGCCATCAACTGCGTGGACTCGTACCAGGGCTGCGCCGCGAACCACTTGTGCACGTACACCCACATCGCAGCTACCAGCACCCCGAACACCAGCGCCCAGCTCAGGTGCGGCCGGCCCAGTGGAGGGAAATGACGCCAGAACAGCAGCGCCACCGCCAGCGCCCCGAACGTCCGCAAGGCGTACGTCCAGGGCAGCCACTGCGGCCCGAACAGCCCCCCGACGAACATGAGAATCAAAAACGCAAAAAAGGGCGCCACATACGGCAACTCCGGCGCCCGGGCGACGGCACGGTCTACCCAGTTTCCGGCCGGCGCCGGCGGCGGATGGAAATGGCCGGTCGGGGCTGTCTTGCTCATGATCGCGGATGCACCCTCCGCCCGGTCTGTGGCGCGGCAACCGGGTCGAGGGGTATCGTGTCCGATTCGTCCGCCCATCGTCAAGCCGCCCGGAGTTGCCCAAAGCGGTCTTCCGTGGCACAGTAAGACCCCCGCGGAACCCCGCGAGCAGGAGACGGAAAATGTCCGAGTCGATCCGAATGACCTGTCCCGGATGCGGCGAGGTACAGGCGTTCGAGGCCGAACAGGCCCGACGCCCCCAGTCATGTCCGCGCTGCGAGGCCTTCCTTGGCATCCCGGCGGAGGAGGCCGAGGCCGCCCCGGAATCCGCCAACAGCACCATCGTGCTCATCTGCCCGTTCTGCGACGAGCGGGCCGCCTTCCACACGTCCGTCGCGGGCACTTCGCAACCCTGTCCGCACTGCGGGGAGGAGATCGACGTGCTGGGGTCCATGGTGGAGCCGGAGCACGTTGCGCACGCACTGTTCTTCCGCTGCGACTGGTGCCACCAGATCGTGCGGGCCGACGAAGCCGCACTCGAATCCGGCTGCCAGTGTCCGCTCTGTCACGAAACCAACGAAGCGAATGAGGTGATTTCCAACCGCATCACCACCGGCCAGGCGGAACGTCTGGGACTCATCGCTCCACCCGATTCGGAGGGGTGATTACGCCTGCGGAACCAGGCACACGTCCTGCACGGAGCGACGCAGGAGCCTCGACACCGGCACCACGGCGCTCGGCCGCACCGGCTGCGAAGGCCGCCAGCAGATCAGCCGGTCGCGAACATCGTTGATGGCCACGAGAAGGTCCGGCGCCACTTCCACCCGGCGCAGCGTCTGGCCACCGGCCTCGTACCGGCACGCATAACTGTCGCCCCGCACCCGGGCATGCACCGCCAGGGACGTGTCCGTGAAGAACAACCGGTCCACGCCGGCGGTCGGCAGCACATGAATCGATTCCGCCGGGCGACGGTTGCCCGCATGAAGAACGCTCGGCCCATCCGGCGCATCCACCGGCCAATGCAGAATCTCACCCTCCGCGTTTCCTGCGAACACATCGCCCCCGGCCACCGCCAGCGCCGTCAGAATCGCCCGACTTCCGCGGTACAGCACCGCGTCGGAGTCCGGCGCGTCCGCCGGAACGGCCGCAACACCCGCATCGATCGCGCAGAAAACCCGACCATCCTGGAACGTCACGCCGCGCACCGTCTGCGCCCGGCCCGTCAGGGCCTCCAGGACCGCCTGCGGCGCATCGGGACGATCCCGATGCCAGCACAGCAGCCCCAGCTCCGAGTGCGAACCCCACACGCGCTCGCCCGCAAGCGCCACCGCGTTGAACCCGCCCCGCACCTCGCGCGATCCGCCCGCCCGAAACACCGCCCGCGGCTCGGCCGCTTCGATGGAATACTCGTACAGCCCTCGCGCAGCCCCCACCATCAACACGCCGGGGGGGTCGGCCGGCAGCAGATGCCGCACGCTCCGCACGCCCCCCACCTCGGACGCAACGGAGAGGGTCCGCTGGGGCTCGTCCGGAGCGGATGCCGCGAAAAAGTGCAATCCGTCGCCGGTGGCCACCACGATCCATCGGGATGCCGTGCCCGCCGGCTCCGTGGCGAACAGGGCGCCGTACAGTTCGCCCCGCTCTCGCTCGGAGAACGTCCGGACCAGGTCGGGCAGTTCCACATCCGGCGAGGCGTCGGCCAGCCCTTTCAGCCGCGTAAGCATGGATTCCAGGTGGTCCAGGTGTGCCGCCTGCGCCGCTTCCAGCGCCTCTTGCAGTTGCCGTCGCGTCTGGTGCTCTGCCCGGCGCAGCGCCGCCCGATCCTCGGTGACGCGCACCTGGTGCAGGGTCGCGGATGCGAACCGCACGAGCGGGGCGGCGTCCAGCGCCATTCCCGCCTGGAAACACGCCGGCTGCAACGCGGCCGCGACGGCCCGGCCCCACGACTCCTGTGCCGCTCCGTCCACCAGTGCCGCCGCGTCGGATTCTCCCGCCAGCCGGACGAGGGTTTCTCGGAGCCGACTCTGCACGTAACGCGCCAGAGAGTCCAGATGGACGAGCGACGCGCTGCCCACCAGTGCGCCGCGGAACAGGCCCATTTCGCTTCGTTCGGGAATCAGCGTCAATCGCACATCCAGCTCGGCGCGGCACTGATACCGATCCCGCGAAAGAAGCCCGTCTTCGCTGATGTGCACGTCCAGCGGCGTGACGCGGATCAGCAGGACCTCATCGACGCCTTCGCGACTCAAAACGGCCCCGGGCGACACGAGCCGCTGTCCGCCGTGTTCGTCACACGCCAGCGCCGCCCACGCGGACGGCAGGTTAACGCTTCGTGTGAGAAAGCCGAACACTTCGGACGCCGGCAACAGGGCCGCCACCGCCGAGGCGTCACGAAAAAGGCCTTCCAGGTTCAACTTGCCCGCCATGGCGTTCACCCCGCGTCGTCATCGCCTGATCGTACGGTCCCATCCGGTATTCGCCGTGCGCGAGTCGCTATTTGGTTTCATCGCCCCGATTCCAGGAACTTCTCGAATCGGACCAGGTCCGACGGCTTGACGGAGGGCGGATTCGCGTCGATCACCTTCAGCAGATCGGCCATGCCGATGGGCCGTGGCTCGGCCCCGCTCACCGTTTCCATGAAGGGAATGGCCGCCGCCTGCTGGGCGATACTTTTGATGTCCGCCCCGCTGTGGCCCTCCAGGCGGTCACACAGCGACCCGAAATCCACATCCTCGGCCAGCGGACGATCGCCCAGATGGATCTCCAGCAGCTTGAAGCGGGCCGGGGCGTCCGGCAGGCCGATGTAGACGCGGGTGTCCAGCCGACCCGGCCGCAGCATGGCTTCATCCAGCAGCCACGGCTTGTTGGTCGCCCCCATGAACAACAGCGCGCGGTCGGCCGTTCGATCAAAGCCCTCCAGTTCCTGCAGAATCTGCGGCACCACGCGCTGCATCACCGTCGAGCCGTCCGACTGCCGCCGCGGCACCAGCGCCTCCACCTCGTCGATGAAAATGATGGACCTGGAATCGGCTTTGGCGGCGTCAAACAGCTTCTTGATGTTCTGTTCCGCCTCGCCCACCCATTTGCTGAGAATCTGAGCCGGGCTGATCAGGTAGAAGACGGCATCCAGCTCCCGGGCCACCGCCTTGGCCATCATCGTTTTGCCCGTGCCCGGCGGGCCGTACAACAGCACGCCGCCGCCTGCCGCAATGCCGTACTGCCTGGCCAGTTCCGGGTGGGAGAACGGATAGATCATTTTCAGGCGGATTTCCTGTTTCACATCCTCCAGGCCGGCGATGTCGTCAAATCCGAAGGTCGGCTTCTCGCGGACGACCCATTCCGACGCGCTCGGCCCGCGATCGTCGTCTTTCTCGCGGACCGCCTGCCGTCGCCGCGGCGGGGCGCTGCCGAGTCGGTCGCAGTCGCGGGCCAGGCCGATCAGTTCCGCCGCGATCTC
>MTKY01057729.1_pt1 | contig 12038 bp, 10 predicted proteins | sample 1042731 | NCBI WGS metagenome assembly MTKY01 (sample SAMN06212206, study PRJNA360538) | anaerobic digester metagenome | biome: Wastewater treatment plant; material: sludge; isolation source: anaerobic digester fed with sludge from wastewater treatment plant | place: Denmark: WWTP Soeholt ... | reverse complement strand
CGGCATCCCGCTGATCGAGATCGTCACCCGCACGATCGAGGTGCCCGCCGACAAGGCACCCGCCGTCGCCCGGGCGTACGTCTCACACGTCCGTGACTTGATCGGTGGACTTGGCGTCTCGGACGTACGCATGGATCAGGGATCTCTGCGAGCCGACGTCAACCTGTCGCTCAAGCCCGCGGGTTCAGACACCCTCGGCACCCGGTCGGAGACAAAGAACGTCAACTCGTTCAGGTCCGTCGAGCGTGCCGTTCGGTACGAGGTCTCCCGCCACGCAGGAATCCTCGACGCAGGCGGCAAGGTCACCCAAGAGACCCGCCACTTCCACGAGGACACCGGCACGACGTCGTCGGGCCGCGAGAAGTCTGATGCCGACGACTACCGCTACTTCCCTGAGCCCGACCTCGCCCCGGTCTCGCCGTCGCGTGAGTGGGTCGAGCAGCTGCGTGGCACGCTGCCCGAGCCGCCGGCCGAACGCCGTGCGCGCCTTCAGGCCGACTGGGGCTTCTCCGACCTCGACATGCGCGACACGATCGGCGCCGGCGCGCTCGACCTGATCGTCGCAACGGTCGAAGCCGGCACGACGCCGCAGGCAGCCAAGAAGTGGTGGCTCGGCGAGATGGCCCGACGCGCCAACGAAGCCAGCGCGGACCTCGACACCCTCGGCATCACGCCGGTTCAGGTGGCCGAGATCCAGGCGCTGATCGATTCCGGGCGTATCAACGACAAGCTCGCTCGCTCGGTGTTCGACGGCGTCATCTCGGGCGAAGGCACCGCCGAGGAAGTCGTGGTCAGCCGCAAGCTCGAGGTCGTCTCCGACGACGGCGCTCTTGGTGCGGCGGTCGACCGGGCGATCGAGGCTGATCCCGACGCGGCTGAGAAGATCCGCGGCGGCAACCTCGGCGTCGCGGGTGCCTTGATCGGTGCGGTGATGAAGGAGATGCGCGGTCAGGCTGATGCCGGCCGCGTACGCGAGCTGATCCTCGAAAAGCTCAGCTGACTCCCATGGATGAGCTGCTGGCGCGAGCCCGTGGGATCGCGATGCACCAGCCGCTCGCGACCGAGCGGATCAGTCACGGACACCCCGGGTGGTTCATCGAGAGGTCACCGCAGTTCGCGGCATTCATGGACCACCATGACGGGGTCAGCTGGTTTGCGCTCTGGCTCGCCTGCCCAGAGGGTGCCCGGCAACCGTTGCTCGATGAGGATCCGGAGACGTACTTCCTACCGCCGTATTTCGGTCCTCGAGGTTGGATCGGCATCAGACTGGATGAGACAACGGACTGGGACATGGTGGCTGACCTGATGGACGACGCCTGGCACACCGTTGCGAAGTCCAGACAAAAGGGTGGAGTCGCCGATTAACGGTCGATGCGGCCGAGCAGGAACTTGAGCTCCTCCAGCACGATTTCTGGGAACTCGACCGGGATGAAGTGGGTCGACGCCAGTTCGCGATAGCGCGACCCGTCGACCCGCTTCGACGCTGACAGCATGTCGCGCGCGCCGGTCAGCATGTCCCATTTGCCCGCCAGGAACGTCACGGGAACGGCGATCGAAGACAACGACACGCGCTGGTGCTCGGAGACACCGAGGGCCAGCTTGGCGTACCACGACGGATGAGTCGTGCAGAACTCCTGAAGCAACGTCCGCAGCTCACCCGGATCGGCGGCAGGGTTGATGACCCGTGACCAGCGCAGCATGTTGGCCGTCGCGTTGGTCCACGGGACCCGCTTGATGATCGGCGCGAGCACAGGTCCGGACAGTCCGCCCGAACGGGCAAGCCCGACCATGACCTTTTTGGCAATGAACGGCGGCACCTTGATCGGCGCGAGCATCGTGGCGAACGTGTTGCCGGGCACTCCGGCGACGGCGAGAATGCCGTTGACCCGCTCGGGATGGCGTCCGGCGAGCTCGAACGCGATCGTGACACCGGCCGACCAGCTGGCGATCGTCGCTGTGGCGATCCCTGCGTGGTCCATGACGGCCAGAGCATCCTCCACGAAGGCATCGAGGTCGACTCGGCCGTCGACGGGGCGGTCCGACCCGCTGGTGCCGCGGTGATTCCACGAGATGACCCTCACGCCGCAGTCGGGTTTCAGGAGCGAGGGCCACGCGTGCGGGTTGGTGCCAAGACCATTCGACAACAGCACGGGCGGCCCGTCGGCATCATTGGTCCAGGCCCGCAACCTCGTACCGTCGGCGCTGATGACGTCGAAGTAGCGGACGAACGCCGTAGGGGTGGTCACGCCGTGAATTGTCGCATTCGTTCATCCGTAGAGTTGAGGTATGGCCACACTCCCACCCGACGCAGCGCCAGGGACCACGCCGAAGAAGGCCGACCTCGTGCTCGAGGGCGGGGGAGTCAAGGGCATCGCGCTGGTCGGAGCGGCTGTCGCTCTCGCCGAGGATGGCTATCGATTTGAACGAGTCGCGGGTTCGTCTGCGGGTGCGCTGGTCGGGGCCATCATCGTCGCGATGCAGCAACGCAACGAGTCGATGAGCCGCGTCGACGACATCATGCGCACGCTCGACTACACGAAGATGCTGGATCGCAGGGGTCCGGGGAGGGCGTTTCGCTGGTGGCCCGCCATTGCCAACGGATTCGGCATCGTGCTCAACCAAGGGATGTATCGCGGCAAGTACCTCGAGGACTGGACGCGAGGCGTCCTCGCCGACCTCGGTGTCCACGCGTTTGGCGACCTCGTCTTCCCTGACCCCGGCTCGGCGCTCGAACCTGAGCAGTCATATCGACTCGTGGTCACCGCCAGCGACCTCTCGCGACAACAACTGATGTACCTTCCGTGGGACCTCAGGGAGTACGGAGTCGACCCTGACTCCTACTCCGTCGCGCGGGCTGTACGCGCGTCGGCAGCGATCCCGTTCATGTTCGAACCGGTGACCCTGCGCGGCCGGTACGGCTTGTCCACCCTGGCTGACGGATCACTGCTGCGGAGCTACCCCATTGAGATCTTCGACCGCGACGACGGCTTGCCCAGCCGCTGGCCGACACTTGGCATCCGGCTCAGCTCACCGTCCAGCGAGCAGGAGCTCGCCAAGCCGATCAAGGGGCCGATCTCGATGATCCTGAGTCTGGTCTACACGACGGTCGACTCCACCCAGGTACGTCACGTCCACGACCCGGCCAATGTGGAGCGCAGCATCTTCGCCAGGCCAAGTGGCATCAAGTGGACTGACTTCGACCTGACTCCTGAGCAGCAGCAACACCTGTTCGACTCCGGTCATGCGGCGGGTCGCAAATGGCTCGAGGCGCACCCGAATGGCTTGCCGGAGCGCGCGGCGATGTAGGACCTAGATCGTTGCAGCGATCGAGTCGATGAGCCGGCCGGCACCCTCCGGCGCCCATGGCAGGAAGAGGCTGGGCTCGGTCAGCTCGAGCTCGATGATCATCGGCGATCCGTTGGCCGCGGTGACCAGGTCGACGCGCGCGTACGTCAGGTTGATCTTCTTGCCGAGGATCTGCTCTGTGGCCGCGAGGGCCTGCGCGGCGAGCTCGTGCTGCGCTGCTGTTGGCTCACGTACGGTGGGATTCTCGCCCCGGCCGTCACGATCCTGGCGTATGCCTTCGCCGCGGGTCAGGATCGCCCCCTTGCGGATCGCATGGGAGTAGGCACCGCCGAGAAACAGCATCGCTGTCTCACCTTCGTCGTCGACCGAGGCGATGTAGGGCTGGGTCATCGACGTACGACCTGCAGCGATGAGTTCGCTGGAATGTGCGTAGACGTCGTCCGGAGAGGTCCACCGTGCGGTGTCGCGTGATCCGGCCGAGACCGTCGGCTTGACGACCCACTCCTCGTGGGTGCTGAGATCGTGGTCCGAGGTGATGTTCCAATGCGTCTCGATGATCGGCACGCCGGCCGCCTTGAGCTCGCGCAGGTAGATTTTGTCGGTGTTCCACCTGATGACCTCGTGGCTGTTGTGAAGGCGGGGCACCGAGGCGGTCCACGCCAGAAACTCGTCGAGTCGGGTGATGTAGTCCCAGCACGAACGCACGATCACCGAGTCGTACGCCGACCAGTTGACCGAAGGATCGTCCCAGATCGCGACCTCGGCGGCGATTCCGCGCTCGGCCGCCGCCGCGATGAGCAGGGGAAGATCGTAATCGAGCTGATGGAAGTCGGTGGCAGAGGCGAGGGCGATGGACACGCTCATCATCCTAGCGATGAAGCAATCTCCTTGAAAGTTGCAAAATGAAGCAAAACGCTTCATAATTCACAAATGAAGCAAAACACTTCACTTTGCTACGCCTTGATCGGCGATCTGGTGGGTTCGCGGGAGCAGACATCGCGGGCTGAGGCGCAGGCGCAGCTGCTCGCAGCCTTGGACATCGTGAACAGACGGGTCACCGCACTCCAGAAGCTCGAGCCGACGATCGGCGATGAGCTCCAAGGCGTCTATGGCGACCTGCACTCCGCGCTATACGCGACAGCACTCGTCAGACTGGCACTTCCAGAAGGCATGGATTGTCGTTTCGGTATCGGTGTCGGAGCGCTGGAAATCGTCGGTCGCTCCGCGTACGGTCTCACCCAGGACGGTCAGGCATGGTGGTCCGCACGGGAGGCGATCGATGACGTCAGAGCGAAGGGACGCCACTTCCCCGGCCTGCGAACGCGGATCGTACGCGAGGGGTCGCAGAAGGGGGATGTGGTGAATGCCTACCTGTTGTGTCGAGACACCTTGGTCACTGACTTCGACGGCCGGCAGCGACGCATTGCGCTCGGGGTGCTCGACGGCAAGAGGCTCGCCCAGATCGCCGAGGCTGAAGGCATTTCGACCTCAGCGGTGTCACAGCGTCATCGCGCCGGCATCAGCGTTCTGATCGAATCGATTGCGGAGGTTCCTCGATGAGTGCCTTGGCGGTGCTGCTGGCGGCAGTCGGCGTGGCCGACCTCGTGGGCCGACGCATCTTCTCGGGTCTGGTTGTGGTGGTTCTCGGACTTCTGCTGGTCGGCGCGGGATGGCACACGCTCTGGCTCGCACCGCTCCTGGGAATCGTTGTCTTTGTGTGGATCGTCGCCGCTCGGAGCGATTCGGTGGCCGGCATCACCCTTCTCGGCGTCTACAGCGTCGTGCTCGTCGCTCTGTCCGGGCACCTGAGGTTCAGGGACGTGCCGATCCAGGGTTGGTATGACGACCTCGCGGTCCCCTCTCTCGCAACAGTTTCGGTCGATCGGTTCGCGCTTGGACTTGGCGTCGTGCTGTTTCTCACCAGCGCAGCCAACGTCGTCGTACGTGAAGTCCTCTCGCTCACCGGACCACGTGTCCTGGCCCAGGGAGACGACATCCAGGGTGGTCGCGTGCTTGGACCGTTGGAGCGGTGGTTCGTTTTCGCGTGCGCCCTGACAGGCAACCTCGCGGCAATTGCCGGGGTAGTCGCGGCCAAGGGCATCCTTCGGTTTCCCGAGATCTCGCGCGACAAGCCCGACGGCCTTCGAGCCGAGTACGTCCTCGTCGGCAGCTTCTCCAGTTGGGGACTCGCGTTGCTGTTCGTACCACTGTTCTGAGCCATGGCCCAGCCACGATCTGACGCCCGCACACTCAGTCGTACCCTTAGCGCATGGCATCTCCCATCGACATCAAACCGCGCAGCCGCACCGTCACCGACGGGCTCGAGGCAACTGCATCGCGCGGCATGTTGCGTGCCGTGGGGATGGGCGACGACGACTGGGAGAAGCCGCAGATCGGAGTGGCGTCGAGCTGGAATGAGATCACGCCCTGCAACCTTTCGCTCGACCGGCTGGCAAAGGCGGTCAAGACCGGCGTGCACAACGCAGGTGGCTACCCCCTCGAGTTCGGCACCATCTCGGTGTCCGACGGCATCTCGATGGGCCACGAAGGCATGCACTTCTCGCTGGTCAGCCGCGAGATCATCGCTGACTCGGTCGAAACTGTGATGATGGCTGAACGTCTCGACGGTTCGGTGCTTCTCGCAGGTTGCGACAAGAGTCTCCCGGGCATGCTCATGGCCGCGGCCCGCCTCGATCTGGCCAGTGTGTTCTTGTATGCCGGGTCGATCATGCCGGGCAGCGTAGATGGCAAGGACGTCACGATCATTGACGCGTTCGAGGCAGTCGGAGCGTGCATCAAGGGGCTCATCACTCGTGAGCAGGTCGACAAGATCGAACGGGCCATCTGTCCCGGTGAGGGAGCCTGTGGCGGCATGTTCACCGCCAACACGATGGCCACCGCCGCTGAGGCGCTCGGCATGAGCCTGCCGGGGTCCGCCGCTCCGCCGGCGATTGACAGCCGCCGCGACGAGTTCGCCGTCGCATCAGGTGAAGCAGTCGTGGAGCTGCTCCGCAAGGGCATCACCGCGCGCCAGATCATGACCAGGGAGGCGTTCGAGAACGCCATCACCGTCACCATGGCGCTCGGTGGCTCCACCAATGCCGTGCTCCACCTGCTCGCCATCGCGCGAGAGGCGGAGGTCCCGCTGACGCTTGAGGATTTCAACCGCGTCGGCGACAAGGTGCCACACCTGGGCGACCTCAAACCCTTCGGGCGCTACGTCATGAACGACGTCGACAAAGTCGGTGGCACCGCTGTCATCATGAAGGCGCTTCTCGATGCGGGTCTGATCCACGGTGATTGCATGACCGTCACGGGCAAGACCATGGCAGAGAACCTTTCGGAGATCACCGAGAAGCTCGACGGCGACGTCATCCGAACCCTTGACAGGCCGATCCACAAGACCGGCGGGCTGACGATTCTTCGCGGTTCGCTGGCTCCTGACGGCGCAGTCGTCAAGAGTGCAGGCTTCGACTCCGACGTGTTCCGCGGGACCGCACGAGTCTTCGACGGCGAGCGCGCGGCCATGGACGCACTTGAGGACGGCACGATCGTCGCTGGCGATGTTGTCGTCATCCGCAACGAAGGCCCCAAGGGCGGACCGGGTATGCGCGAGATGCTCGCGATCACAGGTGCCATCAAGGGCGCAGGGCTCGGCAAGGAGGTGCTGCTTCTCACCGACGGACGGTTCTCCGGTGGGACGACCGGACTCTGCGTCGGCCACGTCGCTCCCGAGGCCGTCGACGGTGGACCCATTGCCTTTGTCAAGGATGGCGACCCGATCGTCCTCGACATGGCCAACCGCACACTCGAGGTCGAGGTCGAGGCCGACGAGCTCGAAGCCCGAAAGGTTGGCTGGGAGCCCGTGCCGCCGAGATACACGACCGGGGTACTCGCGAAGTACCGCAAACTCGTCAGCTCTGCCGCTGACGGCGCTGTCTGTGGCTAGGAACACGTGTCTGAGATAGATCCCGACGAGCTTGCCGTGGCGCTGAAGGTACTGAAAGCCGCCGAGCAGCTCATCGAGGACGATCCGGATTTCGTCGCGCTCCGCCGTGCATGCGGGAAGTTCTACAAGAACGTCAAGAAGCACCGCCGCCTCGACAAGCGTGCTCAGGTCGCGGCAGCCGATCGCGCTGTCGTCTCGGTGACTGCCACGGGCTCGCCGACTCGCATCGACGACGAGACCGAGGGCATCCCGCTGGTCTCAAACTCTCCGGGCGCGACGGCAGGCACGCTGCAGGTGGCGAGGCCCTGCTACATCTGCAAGCAGAAGTACACCGTCGTCGACGCGTTCTATCACCAGCTCTGTCCCGACTGCGCTGCACTCAACCGCTCCAAACGTGATGCACGAGCCGACCTGAGCGGCAAACGTGCACTGCTCACCGGTGGCAGGGCCAAGATCGGCATGTACATCGCGCTGCGCCTCCTGCGCGACGGCGCGCATACGACCATCACTACACGCTTTCCTCACGACGCCGTCCGCCGGTTCTCCGCGATGCCCGACAGCGCTGACTGGTTGCACCGCCTGCGGATCGTCGGTATCGACTTGCGTGACCCGGCCCAGGTCGTGGGACTCGCCGACTCGGTGGCCGAACAAGGTCCGCTCGACATCTTGATCAACAATGCCGCGCAGACTGTGAGGCGCACACCGGGCGCGTACGGACCGCTCGCCGAGGCCGAGAAATCTCCACTGCCTACAGGACCACTGCCCGAGCTACTGACGTTCGGGCACACCAGCGATGCCCACCCCGCGGCGCTCGTTGGCTCAGTCGATGCGCACCCCGTGCTCGCCGGCGACGCTCCTGCCGACGGTGGTCAAGGGGGTCTATTGGTCACCGCCGGCGAAGTCCTGGAGCGTGTCAGCATGGCGCTGACGGCTGGATCGGCCGATCTCGACCGGATCGATGCCGGCGGGCTCGTGCCCGACACCGTCGACATCAACAGCTGGACCCAGCGCGTGCACGAGGTCGATGCCCTCGAACTGCTCGAGGTGCAGCTCTGCAACACCACGGCTCCTTTCATCCTGGTCAGCAGGCTTCGACCGTCGATGGCTTCGGCCGAGGCCAGCCGTACGTACGTCGTCAACGTCTCGGCGATGGAAGGCCAGTTCAGCCGTCGCTACAAGGGGCCGGGGCACCCGCACACCAACATGGCGAAGGCTGCTCTCAACATGCTGACCCGTACCAGTGCAGACGAGATGCTCGAGCAGGACGGCATCCTCATGACTGCGGTCGACACGGGATGGATCACAGATGAGCGGCCGCACCCCACCAGGATGCGGCTGGCCGAGGAGGGGTTCAAGGCGCCCCTGGACCTCGTTGATGGGGCCGCACGCGTCTACGACCCCATCGTCCAGGGTGAGACCGGGACCGACCTGTACGGCGTGTTCCTCAAGGATTACGTGCCATCGCCATGGTGACCATCCACATGCTGGAACGGGCTGTCTCAGAACTTGACCATTGACGCGAGCACGGCGAGACTGAATGCGTGAATGTGGAAATTCTCGTAGTAGACGACTGACGCGACGGCCTGATCGGCCCCGCGTCTCCCTCGAATTGCACTAGCCAAACAGAGCTGGGGCCGAGGGATTTTTTTATGCGAACTCGCCGAACAGTCCACGGGCATACTGAAATGGACAGAAGGATGGTTTCATGACCGAGAAGCTCACCGGGGCACAGAGCCTCGTGCGGGCTCTGGAGCAGGCCGGGGTCGACACGATCTTCGGCATTCCAGGCGGCGCGATCCTGCCCGCGTACGACCCGCTCTTCGATTCGGAACAGATTCGTCACATACTCGTACGCCACGAACAGGGTGCAGGGCACGCGGCACAGGGCTACGCGATGGTCACCGGCCGCGTCGGCGTCTGCATGGCCACGTCCGGTCCCGGCGCGACCAACCTCGTCACCGCCATCGCCGACGCACACATGGACTCCGTCCCGATGGTCGCGATCACCGGTCAGGTGCCAAGCGGTGCGATTGGTTCTGATGCGTTTCAGGAAGCCGACATCCGCGGCATCACGATGCCGATCACCAAGCACAGCTTCCTTGTGACGGATGCAGACGAGATCCCGCGTGTCATCGCCGAGGCGTTCCACATCGCCAGCACCGGTCGTCCGGGACCCGTGCTCGTCGACATCGCCAAGGATGCTTTGCAGGCCGAGGCGACCTACAGCTGGCCGGGCGAGCTCGCACTGCCTGGATATCGCCCCACCACGCGCCCGCACGGCAAGCAGGTCCGCGAGGCGGCTCGGTTGATTGGCGAGTCCGAACGTCCTGTCCTGTACGTCGGTGGCGGCGTGATCAAGGCCGAGGCCTGGGCCGACCTCAAGGTGCTCGCCGAGATGACCCAGATCCCTGTAGTCACGACCCTGATGGCGCGCGGAGCGTTCCCCGACTCCCACGAACTTCACCTTGGTATGCCCGGCATGCACGGCTCGGTCGCGGCGGTGGGCGCCCTGCAGAAGAGTGATCTCCTGATCTCGCTCGGCGCTCGCTTCGATGACCGCGTGACCGGCAAACTCGACTCGTTCGCACCTGGTGCCAAGATCATCCATGCCGACATCGACCCAGCGGAGATCTCCAAGAACCGCGCGGCCGATGTCCCGATCGTGGGCGACTGCCGCGAAGTGATCGCTGACCTGATCGCCATGCTGCAGAAGCAGACTGCCGAGGACAAGGTGACGGTTGACTGCAGCGCTTGGAAGGCGCAGATGCTCGCCGTCAAGGCGAAGTATCCGGTCGGCTACGACAAGCCCGAGACGGGTTTGGCGCCGCAGCAGGTGATCGAGCGGATCAGTGCGATCGCTGGTCCCGATGCGACCTACACCGCGGGTGTCGGTCAGCACCAGATGTGGGCCGCTCACTATGTTGATTTCGAGCGCCCGCGTCAGTGGCTCAACTCAGGTGGACTCGGCACGATGGGCTATGCCGTCCCGGCCGCGATGGGTGCGCAGATCGGCCTCCCCCAATCCGTGGTGTGGGCCATCGATGGCGACGGTTGCTTCCAGATGACAAATCAGGAGCTCGCGACCTGCGCGATCGAGGGCATCCCGATCAAGGTCGCGATCATCAACAACTCCTCGCTCGGCATGGTGCGTCAGTGGCAGACCCTGTTGTACGAGGGGCGCTACTCCAACACCGACCTCAACACCGGATCTGAAGACATCGGTGCGCGACGCATCCCCGACTTCGTCAAGCTCGCGGAAGCCTACGGCTGCGTCGGCCTGCGCTGCGAGAGCGAAGCAGATCTCGACGCGACGATCGAGAAGGCAATGTCAATCACCGATCGTCCCGTGGTGATTGACTTCGTGGTCGAGCGTGACGCCATGGTGTGGCCGATGGTTCACGCGGGCACCAGCAATGACGCGATCCAGATTGCCCGCGACATGGCTCCTGAGTTCGACGACGAGGAAATGATATGAGCAGACATACAGGTGACACAGCAGGCTCGCGCGTGGAGCAGGTTGCGTTGGCTGCAGTCCCAACCCGACCTCGAGTGAGCAGAGCATGAGTCGACATACACTCTCCGTCCTTGTTGAAAACACCCCCGGTGTCCTGGCCCGTGTTTCAAGCCTGTTCATGCGGCGCGGCTTCAACATCGACTCGCTCGCCGTCGGACCGACCGAGATCCCGGAGATCTCACGTATGACGATCGTCGTCAACGTCGACGAGCTGCCGCTGGAACAGGTCACCAAGCAGCTCAACAAGCTCGTCAACGTGCTCAAGATCGTCGAGCTCGACTCCGACGCGGCGGTCGAGCGCGAGCTGATGCTGATCAAGGTCCGGACCGACCCGCAGACCCGTGGTCAGGTCCTCGAGACCGTGCAGCTGTTCCGTGCAAAGGTCGTCGACGTTGCCAATGACGCCGTGACCATCGAGGCGACCGGCGACTCCGGCAAGCTCACTGCGATGCTGAACGTGCTCGAACCGTTTGGAATCCGAGAGATCGCCCAGTCAGGACGAGTGGCAATCGGCCGCGGATCCCGCTCCATCACCGACCGCACGCTGCGTACCGTTCCCGGCTCGCAAGCTGGCTGACACACTGCAATTCAAAAGACACTCCAAGGAGAAGAACCCCGTGGCTGAACTGTTTTATGACGACGACGCTGACCTGAGCATCATCCAAGGACGCCACGTTGCGGTCATTGGCTATGGAAGCCAGGGCCACGCGCACGCACTGAACCTGCGCGACTCTGGAGTCGACGTGCGCGTCGGGCTTGCTGAGGGGTCCAAGAGCAAGGCGAAGGCGGAGGCTGAAGGTCTGCGGGTCATGTCCGTCGAAGAGGCCGTCGAGGAGGCCGACGTCACCGTCATCCTTGCTCCCGATCAGTACCAGCGGCACATCTACGCCGAGTCGATCGAGGCCAACCTGGTGGACGGCGACGCGATCATCTTCGGACACGGATTCAACATCCGCTTCGGCTACATCAAGCCGCCCGAGGGTGTTGACGTGTTGCTGGTTGCGCCCAAGGCTCCCGGTCATACCGTTCGGCGCGAGTTCGTGGCAGGTCGCGGCATTCCCGACATCATCGCGGTCGAGCAGGATGCCACCGGCAAGGCATGGGATCTCGCGCTCTCATACGCCAAGGCGATCGGCGGTACGCGCGCCGGCGTGATCAAGACGACGTTCACCGAGGAGACCGAGACTGACCTCTTTGGCGAGCAGGCCGTGCTCTGCGGTGGTGTCTCGCACCTCGTCCAGGCGGGCTTCGAGACGCTGACCGAGGCCG
>MTKY01049082.1_pt1 | contig 12040 bp, 13 predicted proteins | sample 1042731 | NCBI WGS metagenome assembly MTKY01 (sample SAMN06212206, study PRJNA360538) | anaerobic digester metagenome | biome: Wastewater treatment plant; material: sludge; isolation source: anaerobic digester fed with sludge from wastewater treatment plant | place: Denmark: WWTP Soeholt ... | reverse complement strand
GAAGCGGTTCACGATCGACGAGCACGCGAGCGATGAGGACCTCCTACGCACCCTCATCGCACACCCAAACTTTGCAGATCATTACGCAGGGCAAACGGTCGAGGACCAGCACGCAGACGGTCTGCACGGTCTGCACGGTCCGTACAACCTGGCGCAGATCAGTCCTGAAACTTACGTCGAAATCGAAGCGGCGGAAGCCGTCGGCATCGTAGAAGCGTGGGTCAAAGAGTTGCTCCCTCTGCCCGATGGTGCTGAAGCGGCGATCCGCAATCAGATAGTCCCGCTCCTTCAGAACGTTGCCTACCGACTGCCTGACATTCGAGCAACGGCGGAACACGAATGGGGCTGGGTCGTCGGTCGTGATGGCTTTCACGAGTTCGTGATCATCGACCGACCCAACACCACTCTGAGCCTCGTAGTCGCGTCCGACGACTGATGTATCTGGGAGTTTGCGGCCTTGCCGGTACGTGGGACTTGTTGCGGCAGGACTGCTCATGGCAGATCGTTGTCGCATGAACGACTCTTCCGAGTGGAGGCGCCGATCCGACCCGAATACCTGGGTGTGGGTCAGCGCGATCGTATTCGCGCTCGGCGTCTTGAACGTACTCACGGGTTTGATTCAAGCCTTCGTGTGGCTCCAAATCATCGGTGGCGCGATCGTGTCGGCTATCGCTGCTCAGCAGTTCGTGTACTGGCGCAGAAGGCGATGAGTCGGGGCAGTCTCCAGCTCCAGCGTTCCAAAGAGCACTAGGTGTATTGGGAGTTTGCAGGCTTGCCGAACCTGACGCTCTCACGCGCCAAGCGAGCAAGGCTATTGTCCATATCGAATAGGCGTCCACGACGATCGATCGGTGGTGACCGTATGCTTCCGGATCTTGCGGCGGCATCAGAACGCGTCCTGTCTGACTATCTGCGAAGCGAGGGGTTCGAGGTAGTCCTTCGCGAGCGAACGCAAGTTGAGCACGCTCGAGGTGATGTCCTTCTGGCGATCTCGTATTGGCAGGAGGACCCATCTCCTCGGCCCCTGATGGTTGGCCTCGGGATCATGCATCCGAGCGGACGATCGATTTTTGCCTTGGACTCGCTAGCCCCGGACTCTGACAGACGTCCAGGATTGACACACGGAAGGTTCGCCGATCAGGACGATCTAGAGCAGATGCTTACACGTGTCCGGGATACCGATTTACGGGAGCGGGCCGCTCCGCTGTGGCACGACCCAGGCCAACTGGTCCATGTGGTGCAGAAATTGGCGACGGCTCACGAGGCGGAATATGAGCGCGGCGTCGCAAAACGACAACTGGTAGCAGCTCGACTCGCATTCACAGATGGGCGATTTCAGTCTTCGATCGATAGTTACGTGATGGCGGGCGGGGGGCTGTCTGCCGCCGATGAGCAGCGCCTCAAGATCGCGCGGAGACGTGTGGCCCCCGACATGAATCCCTAGACCGAGGGTTTGGACGGCCAGCTCGCCACTAGGTGTATTGGGAGTTTGCGGGCTTGCCTGCCGCTTCTGCCCGCGCTCAGCAGGGTCAAAACGGATCCACCAATAGGATCAGGGCATGGCGAACTTGGAGCGCAGGATTGTAGACACTTTCTGGGACCTCCGCGACGACGCTCACGATCACCCCGAGCGTTGGCAGGGCATTGAGGCTGAAGCCGTCTTTCAGGTCCTCGCCACATTGGTAGAACAGCAAGAAGAGTCAGGCGCATCGATCGACTGGCCCATTGTCGCGAACCGTTTGATCGCTTGGCGAGAAACGGACATCGCAGACTAGAAGCCCTTCGAGGCTGCTGCCGTGAGCCTCTATGTATGGGATCGCGGCAAAAAGACGCAGGTCTACAGAACCGGCCCCTGCCAGTGGGTAACACAGTCGGCCTGCCTAGCGGGCTAGTACGACGGCAGGAAGAACGCCCACGCAAGATTCGACATCTCGCCGGCCGCGAAACGAATGACGCGGTCCGTCGCCTGAATCACGTAGAGACTCACGTCGTGGCGTTGGGAGGGATACGACGGGTGAGCCACAACAATCTGCTCCGATTGCGAAAACCACTCGTGCTCCCACGGATTGACCCCGGCCAGGTCGAATACTTCTCCATCCCAGCACATGCCGACCGATAGCCACCCGGGCGTCACCGAACGCAACGACGTCATTCAGCGAGCGTAGGCGACAGCGCGCACTGGGGAAGTATGACTGCAGGGTGCGCCCCTATGTGACGAGGTCGCGGCGAAATGACCTAGATCCGACTCGCGAGGGCTGCAAGTGTCTGGGCGAACACAAACTGACGCGGCGGGGCTAGCCTTTCCCCATGGCGTCTTTGCCGATCGACGAGCTTCGCGCTCTTGCTGAGAATGTCGTCGGCCGAGCTAACAGGCAGAGCGAGGGAGGCGTTGGCGCTTCCTTTGATGTACGCGTCGCCAGCACGATCGACCTCATCGACCATGGCGAGGCGGGAGTCGGGCTCGAGAACTTGGCTCAGAACATCTTTGAATTCGATGTTCCCGTAAGCCGCGCCGAGTTCCTGACGATTGAACGCGCAGGCACAGCGTTCGGCTTGGCTCCCAATGCGTGGACGTTCCTGGAACCGCTGATCCGCTAGACGAGCCTCTTTGCTGGGAGCACGCGGCTTATAGACGCACATCGGGGAAGTCATGGTCCTGCACGTCCGAGTGGATTGCCGGAAAGACCCATAGAGGTCGCGGTGGTTTCGAGCGTTTCGTGGCGTTCTGCCGCACTCCGATACGGCTCAGACGAGACCGGTCAGATCTATTTTGGGCGACTCAAGCCGTCTGCAGAGTTCGTGTTGATTAGGCGCCGAGGCCCGCAGTTGCAGCATCACGGCTTTGCAACAGGTCGACCACCGTTGCGTACATCGTCGTTTTGATCGCTCCCAGGGTGGCTGGATCCTTGCCGGCGAGGGGTTGGACAGCAGCGATCGCGGTCGCCAGCAGTTCGGATTCGTCGGCGGACTGATCGATCAAGCCAGCTGCCAGCCCTGAGGCCGCGTCGTACCGGTGGCCAGTAGTCATCGCTGTGATCGCCGTCTGCGGGGTGACCTTCGCCTGGATCAGTGCTGCCATTCCGGTGGGGAACGGGACGTTGAGGTCCACCTCGGGGAAGCAGAAGTAGCCACGTTCAGTGCGCATGATCCGCCGGTCGTGGGCCATCGCGAGTATCGCTCCCGCGCCGAAGGCATGCCCACTCACCGCAGCAACTGTCGGCACGGGAAGGACGAGGAACCGCGCGAACAAGGCTTGGACCTGACCCAGGTAGTCATCGAGTTGTTCAGGGTTGGTCATCACCCAGTCCAGGTCGAGACCGTTTGAAAAGTACTTGCCGCGCGATGTCGTCACTAGCGGCGCCGGCGCGCTCAGGACCTCGTCAAGGTGGGTGTTGACTTCCCTGAGCCAGTCGGGAGAGAAGCGGTTGTCGTCATCGCCGAGGGTCAGAACGTAGATGCCATCGTGTTGGGTCAGTTCAGTCACGGGATGAGTTCCTTGAGGTGGTTGTCGGGGTCAGGCCGGTGGTGGATCCGCGTCGCATTTCGGCGTCCGGCGAACATTTTGGATGCATCGGCGGTTCAGTCAGATACGAGTGATGGCCACTCGGCTGGGTGCGTGCGGTCTTGCCGTCCGCCGCACCGCGATCGCCTCGTCATCTGCACGCCAAGACGGCGCAGTTCGGGTCGACATCAGCCGGCGACTGCCCGGTTGAGGATCGTGTCGAAGTCGAGCCCGGTCGGCAGCGTTCCGAAGGCGCCGCCCCAGTCGCGGTCAAGACGGGAGGCACAAAACGCGTCCGCAATGGCGGTCGGTGAATGCCTGAGCAACAAGGACCCTTGGAACACCAGCGCCATTTGCTCGGCGAGCCGTCGTGCGCGTAGCTCGATGTCGTCGAAGGAAGTGAATTCCTTCTTCAAGCGAGCCAGTGCCTGGTCGAAGCGGGCATCGGATCCCTCTGCCTTCTCGACCTCGGCGAGGAAGACGTCGAGGGTGTGCGGTTCGCGGGCCAGAGCTCGTAGCGCGTCCAGGGCAGCGACGTTTCCTGAGCCCTCCCAGATCGAGAGCAGCGGCATCTCGCGGTAGAGGCGCGGCATGTCGGAGTCTTCGATGTAGCCGTTGCCGCCGAGGCATTCGAGCGCCTCACCGACGGCGACCGGAGCCCGCTTGCACAGGTAGTACTTGCTCACTGCCAGTCCAATGCGCCGCAGGGCGGCCTCAGTTTCGTCGCCATGGATCGCTCGGTCGTTGGCGGCGGCAAGGCGGACCATTGCTGCGGTGGCGGCCTCGGACTCGACGGTGAGGTCTGCCAGCACGTTGCGCATGAGGGGCTGCTCAATGAGTGCCTTGCCGAATGCCGACCGGTGTTTGGCGTGGTGCGTGGCCTGGACCAGCCCCGTGCGCATTCCGGAGGCAGCCCCGACAACGCAGGCAAGACGGGTCATGTTGACCATCTCGGCGATAGTGGGCACCCCGCGCCCCTCCTCGCCCACCAGCCAACCGACGGCGCCGTCGTACTCGATCTCGGATGAAGCGTTAGATCGGTTGCCGAGCTTGTCCTTGAGCCGCATCAGCCGCATCGGGTTCAAGGCGCCGCCCGGCAAGACACGCGGGACCAGGAAGCACGACAACCCGCCGGGGCCTGGGCCAAGGTAAGGAAGAGATCCGACATCGGGGCGCTGGTGAACCACTTGTGTCCGACCAGCTGGTAGGTGCCGTCGGACTGAGGCGTGGCGGTGGTGGTGTTGGTACGAACGTCGGAGCCGCCCTGCTTCTCGGTCATCGACATGCCCGCAATCAGACCGCGCTTGGTGGCCGGGTCCCTCAGCCCGAAGTCGTAGGTGCGGTTGGTGAGGAGCGGCTCGAACTTGGCAGCAAGGTCGGGGTTGGAGCGCAGAGCTGGGACGACGGCGTAGGTCATGCCGATCGGGCACGCGTGCCCGGCGTCTACGTTCCATACCATGAACTTGGCCGCATGGGCGAGGTGCGCTCCCGGGCGCCGGTCGGCCCAGGCCGCACCGTGCAGACCGTGTGACACGGCCATCTGCATGAGCTGGTGGTAGCTCGCGTCGTACTCCACCTCATCAACCCGGTGACCATACCTGTCATGGGTACGAAGGATCGGCTTGTTGCGCTCGGCCACTCGACCCAGCTCACGGACCTCGTCACTGCCGGCGAGACGGCCGAGTTCCGAAACCTCCTCGATCGCCCAGCCGGCCCCTTCACGTTCGAGCCCCTCACGCAGTGCGGCGTCGTCGCTCGTGTCATGCCCGACGAGCGGCGGGACCTGATTGAACACTTCATGCGTGACGGTCATGCTTTTCATCCTTTGTTGGTGGAGGGGCCAAAGTCGTCGTACGGTGCGGCGTCCCGTTCGCGGACAGCGTCGCGGAACCCTGCCTCGGCCGCCCGCTGCTGGAAGGCATAGCCCTCGCGCGTGTGCCGAGAGATGCCGTCGAACACGGTGCTGATCATCTGGCTGTTCTGAACGCCTTGGGCCAGCAGTGCGGAGTTGAGCGCGAGCTTGACCATCATCAGCTGGTTGAGTGGCATCGCGGCGATCCGCTGCACCAAGATCTCGGTGCGCTCGTCGAGCTCGTCCGCCTCGGGTGCCTCGATCGCCAGACCCCACTCGGCGGCTTCGCGACCGTTCAAACAGTCGCCCGTGAGCAAGAGCCGCTTGGCGCGCTGGTCACCGAGTCGATGTGCCCACATGCCGGCCGACGGCACGCCCCACACCCGCGTGGGTGGGTAGCCGATCTTGGCATCCGCGGCGATCACGATCTGGTCGCAGTGAAGCGCGATGTCGGTGCCGCCCGCCACGCAGAATCCGTGGATCTTGGCGACGGTCGGCTTGTTGGCGTGCAGCAGGCTGGCGAATCCCTTGGTGAAGCGACTCATCAACGCGAAGTCGACCATCGGGTCCCACGTGCCATTCGGATCGTGATTGGTCATCTGGACGACCGGGTCAACGACCGTTCCCTCGGTGCCCACCGCGATCCCCACACCGCCATCCATGAGATTCTCCGCCAAGGCCGCAAGGTCATAGCCTCCGCAGAATCCTTTGCCACGACCGCTCAACACGATCACGTGCACCCGCGGGTCGAGATCCGCACGCTCGACCGCATGCGCCAGCTCGGCCGGAGTGTCGGCGGTGATCGAGTTGCCCTGATCGGGACGATTGAACGTCAGCCGAGCGACGCGACCGTCCACCTCGTACGTCAACGTCTTGTAGGTCGGTCCGGCATCACTGGGTGCGGTGGCGTGCGCATACTGCGAGTCCGCGCCATCGGTCGTGGGTCGGCGCCACGGTGCTGGGCTTGTCATGTCCCAAACATTACAATACTGACTACGGCTGTGTATAGATCGGTAGCATGGCAAACTGCTCCATGTGAGTCGCGACCCGAATATTGCTGACCTGCAGCCACTGGCTGCACGTTCGGTCATCCTCAGCCTGGTGCTGGGTGCCCATCCAGGTCGGCTGAGCCCCAAGGCCCTGACACAGGCGGGTCAGCACTTCGGAATCTCACCCTCCACCGTCCGAGTCGCACTCACACGCGCCGTCGCCGCCGGCGACCTCAAGCGGGCGGATGGCGACTACGTGCTCGGCGACCGCCTCAACGACCGCCAACGTCGCCAGGATGAGGCCGCCGAAGACGGTGGTGGGCGATGGGATGGGGCCTGGGAGATGGCAGTCGTCACGGTCACCGGGCGTGCGGGCGCTGAACGCGCGGCGCTGAGAGAGCTGCTCGGCAGCGCTCGACTGGCCGAGCTACGCGAAGGCGTCTGGACCCGCCCGGCCAACCTTCGCCGCACGCCGACCTACTGTTCGCACACCGTGCTGACCTGCTTCCAAGCCCACCCCGATGGCGACCCCAGGGCGCTCGTGTCTTCGCTGTGGGACCTGCCCGGCTGGGCTGATCGAGGGCGAGCGCTCACCCTCCAGCTCGAAAACACTCGTGAGCCCGCCGAACGGTTGGCCGCTGCCGCACACCTCGTGCGGCACCTCGCGACCGATCCACTCCTACCCAAGAAACTGCTGCCACCAAAGTGGCCAGGCGACTCCCTCCGGGCCGCGTATGCCAGCTACCAACATGAGTTGAGCGAACTGGCGACAGCCGAGCGCTTCGGCCTGTGAAGTTTCGCTAGACGTTGAATCTGAACTCGACCAAGGTCCCGTGCTCACAGGGCGCTCCGACCGCCTGCCGACTCCCAGCTCCTCTCTCGACGTGCGCGGGACCACTCGCGACGTGCGCGGGACCACTCGCGACGTGCGTCATTCTGGGCGGAGTGACACATCGCGCCGCCTGGCTACTCGCCGCCCAACAAGGACCCCCGGACCGGCATTGCTGCAGGTCACGGGAGTCTTTCGCCATGGTAGCCCCGACGGGATTCGAACCCGCGCTACCGCCTTGAGAGGGCGGCGTGCTAGGCCGCTACACAACGGGGCCATGGGTGGTCTTGCGACCGGAGTCACCATATCGTGCGTGGGTTTCTCGCTCGAAATGGCTTCGCTGGGATACTAGGACTCGAACCTAGAATGGCGGTACCAGAAACCGCTGTGTTGCCAATTACACCATATCCCAATGGCTCCGCCGGGGGCTGAGCCAAGCACCGACTTTACCCGACTCCCCCGCCTGCGCCCAAACTGGTACCGACCTGCGATTCCTAGGTTGGGAGTTCGCTCACGCCGCTTCGGTCGCTCGTTCCTCGCTCCCTCACAGTCGGCCGCAGGCGGCCTCCTTGGCGAACGAGTTGGTGCGCTTCGCGGGTGGCCTTCTTGGCGGGCGGTCAGGCGAGGGCGGCGTCCAATCTTGCCAAACTCTTGGCCTGGCCGAGGAGCTCCAGTGATTCGAAGAGGGGTGGGGAGATGCGGCTTCCTGTGACGGCGACGCGTACGGGCCCGAATGCCAGTCGAGGCTTGAGCTCGAGGCCCTCGATGAGGCTCGTACGCAGCACCTCTTCGATCGCCGGCGTCGTCCACTCACTCAGCCCCGCGAGCGCCTCGCGAGCGGCCCGAGCACCCTCGAGACCCTTCTCGTCGAGGTTCTTGGCACGATCAGTCTCGTCGATCGCGAAATCGTCGTCGGCGATGAACAGGAACCGCAGCATGTCGACCGCCTCAGTCAACAGCGCCATCCGCTCGTGCACGAGCGGCGTCGCAGCAGCCAGCATCGAGAGCTGCTCCGAGGTCGGAGGATCAGCGATCAGGCCGGCGTCCTGGAAGTACGGCACCAGGCGCTCGCGCAGCTCGTCGGTGGCGAGCAGGCGGATGTGCGATCCGTTGATCGCCTCTGCCTTCTTGATGTCGAAGCGCGCTGGGTTGGGGTTGACCCGACCGATCTCGAACGCCTCCACCATCTCCGGGATCGAAAACACGTCGCGATCCTCGGCGATCGACCACCCGAGCAGCGCCATGTAGTTGAGCAGCGCCTCGGGCAGAAAACCCTTGGGCTTGTAGTCGAGCAGGTTGGACTCGGGATCGCGCTTGGACAGCTTGCGGTTGCCCTCACCCATGACGAACGGCAGGTGACCGAACTCGGGCGTGAATCCACCGCCGATGCCGATCTCCGCGAACGCCTCGTACAGCGCGATCTGACGCGGCGTCGAGCTCAGCAGGTCCTCACCGCGCAGCACGTGGGTGATGCCCATCATCGCGTCGTCGGTGGGGTTGGTCAGCGTGTAGAGCGGCTGGCCGTTGGCGCGGACGATCACGTAGTCCTGCACATTGGCGGTCTCGAAGGTGATCTCCCCACGTACGAGGTCATTGAAGGTGTAGGTCTTCTCCGGCATCTTGAACCGGATCACCGGCTCACGACCCTCGGCCCCGTACGCGGCCTGCTGCTCGGGCGTCAGGTCGCGATGGAGACCGTCGTAGCCGCTGGGCTTGCCCGCGGCGCGTGCGGCGTTGCGGCGCTCCTCAAGCTCCTCGGCGGTGTCGTAGGCCTTGTACGCGAAGCCCGAGTCGAGCAACTTCTGGGCGACGTCGGCGTAGATGTCCATGCGCTCGGACTGGCGGTATGGGCCATTGTCGCCGCCAACCTCTGGGCCCTCGTCCCAGTCGAGGCCGAGCCAGTGCATGACGTCGATCAGGAGCTGGTAGGACTCCTCGTTGTCGCGCGAGTTGTCAGTGTCCTCGATGCGGAAGACGAACTTGCCCTCGTTGTGACGGGCGAACGCCCAGCTGAACAACGCCGTACGGGCCATGCCGACGTGCGGGTTGCCGGTGGGACTTGGACAGAACCTGGCGACGACAGGCTTGGAGGAGGGTGACCCCATGTCAGTCACTTCCCATCACCACCGGGTTGGTCAGGGTGCCGATGCCTTCGACCGTGACGCTGACCTTGTCACCGGGGAACATCGGCCCGACGCCGTCAGGCGTGCCGGTCAAGATCACGTCGCCGGGCAGCAGCGTCATGAAGGACGAGATGTACTCGATGATCTCGGGCACCTTGAAGAACATGTCTGACGTGTTGCCGTTCTGCTTGAGCTCGTCTCCCCCACCGAGGCTGTCGAGCCTGGTGGTCACGTCGACATTGCTGGGGTCGAAGTCTGTCTCGATCCACGGCCCGAGCGGGCAGAACGTGTCAAAGCCCTTGGCACGGGCCCACTGACCGTCCTTGGCCTGCAGGTCGCGCGCGGTGACGTCGTTGGCGACGGTGTAGCCGAAGATCACCTTGGCAACATCAGCAGCAGCGACGTCGCGGCAGATGCGCGACACAACTACTGCCAACTCGGCTTCGTAATGGACATCGTCACTTTGGCTGGGATAGAAAATTGGCTCACCGGGGCCGATGACGCTGGTGTTGGGCTTGAGGAAGATCAGCGGTTCGGCCGGCACCTCACCGCCCATCTCGGCGGCGTGCGCGGGGTAGTTCTTGCCGACGCACACGACCTTGCTGCGCGGGATGACCGGCGCGAGGAGACGTACGTCGTCCAGCGGGATCTTCTGGCCGCTGAGGTTGAGCCCGGCATACAACGGATCACCGTTGAGCACCGCGATCGTGGGGACCCCGTTGTCATCACCGATGACTCCAAAACGGGGATCGTCGTCACCCGCAAACCGTGCAATTCTCATATGTGTTCAGGGTATCGGTTGGGATTTTCACCCATGCAGCCACGCGAGGACTGCACGCACCCTGCGGTTCTCGTCGGGCGACGGCGGCAAGTCGAGCTTGGTCATGATGCGGGCCACGTGGGTCTCGACCGTCTTGACCTCGACATGCAGCCGCTCGGCAAGCGCGAGATTGGACAACCCTTGAGCCATCAGGTCGAGAACCTCGTGCTCGCGATCGGTGAGGCGAGCGAGCCGGTCAGCCACGCCACGTCCGCCCAGCAGGTGCGACACGACCTCGGGGTCAAGCACCGTGCCGCCGGTCGTGATCGTCTCGAGTGCGTCGAGAAGTACGTCGACATCGACGACGCGGTCCTTCAGCAGGTAGCCGAATCGCTCCGGCTGATCTCGCACCATGTCGGTCACATACCTGCTCTCGAGCGACTGCGAGAGCAGAAGAATGCCGAGGGTCGGGTTGAGAGTGCGCAGCTCGACCGCCACCCGTGCGCCCTCATACGTGAAGCTCGGCGGCATCCGGATGTCGATGATGGCGACATCGGGTGACAGCTCCGACACGAGCGAGGTCAGCTGCTCGCCATCGGGCGCAATGCCGACGACATCGTGACCCGCTTCGGTGAGCAGGTTCGACAGTCCTGCCCGCAGCAGCCCCGAGTCGTCCGCGATCACGATGCGCATGGCACCCTCGCCTCGATCGTCGTGCCGTTCGAGCCGGACGAGACGCGAACCTCTCCCCCGGCGGCATCGACTCTGTCGCGCAGTCCCCGCAATCCGCTGCTCTCAGGGTCGGCCCCTCCCCGGCCGTCATCGCGTACGACGATGGCCAGCGCATCATCGACTTGCTCGACATGCACGTCGATCTGCTTCGCCGCGGAGTGCTTCGTCGCGTTCACCACCGCTTCAGCCACCACGAGCCAGCAGGTGAACTCGACGGCGGGCGGAAATCGTTCGATCGGGCAGGTGACCGTGACCGGCACTGGCGAGTGCTGAGCCAGGTCGTCGAGCACCGCTGTCAGACCGGCTTCGGTGAGCGCCTGCGGATGAAGGCCGTTTGCAAGATCACGCAGCTGCCTTGCGGCATCGCGCGCAGACGTCGCGCCGTCGGCAAGAGCCGCCTGCATCCGCTCAGGCTCGCCGTTTAGCAGAGCTGACTGAAGCTCGAATGCGAGCGCGATGAGGCTTTGCTGAGCGCCGTCATGAAGATCTCTCTCGATGCGCCGACGTTCGGCACGCTGGGCGTCCGCGATGCGCGCTCGCGACTCAGCGAGCTCGATGAGATGCCATTGTAGCTCCGCCCGGAGTCGCGTGTTGTCGAGCTCGGCAGCGGCAACCTCGCCGACCCTAGCCACGGTCGACTGATCCGATTTTGACGGGTCATAGCCAATACGCGCAACGGTTCGACCCGCGCGAGTGATCGCTACGTGATCACCGCCCGGGTGACGAGTCGCGCCTGTGCCATCAACCCAGCCATCGGCCAACGGGTAGGCAACCGTCACTGAATCGTCGGCGAGTGCAGATCGCAACAGCGCCTCCGGGTCGAGTCCTGCCTGGTCCACCCTGACCTCGTCACGCACCATACGAACTGCCTCGAAGGCGCGCCGGTTGAAGCGACGGTCGACGCGTCGTTGGATTCCGCTGCGCATCGGGGACGCGAGGGTCGCTGCAGTGACCGCCCCAACCGTCGCGGTGGCCGCAGGTGAGGGTGACGATGTCGTCGAGACGTGACTGCCCAGCCAGACAATCGCCGCATAGACGGCAGTCAGGACGAAGGTCAGGATCGAGTACGTGGTCGTCGCGGCAACGATGCGATCCACGTCGTACAACCTGTACCTCAGTACCGACAAGCCCGCAGCAATCGGGATCAGCGCAAGGAAGAGGGCCAACGTCACGAGGATGAGCCATCCGGTGTCGGTGCCGACGGCATACAAATGGACCGGGATCACCGCAGGCAGCGGCACGACAACCATCGC
>MTKY01053802.1_pt1 | contig 12043 bp, 7 predicted proteins | sample 1042731 | NCBI WGS metagenome assembly MTKY01 (sample SAMN06212206, study PRJNA360538) | anaerobic digester metagenome | biome: Wastewater treatment plant; material: sludge; isolation source: anaerobic digester fed with sludge from wastewater treatment plant | place: Denmark: WWTP Soeholt ... | reverse complement strand
CGGGATTGTCCTCCCTGCGTGCGCGAAGACGCAGCGGACGCTGTATAGCGATGAGCAGATTCAGGCCATCAGGAGCAATATCGAGAAGTATGACTGGGCACGCAAGATGCGCGACGCCGCGGTGTCCTCGGCCAACAAATACCTCGCGGTGCCGGACGAGGAGTTCGCGAAGTGGGTACCGGACCCGCGCATACCGCGCTCGATCTACGTGCATGAGACCGGCTGCCCCAACTGCGGGCTGGCCGTGCGCAAGTACGGCAACTACTCGTGGATCATCACGCCGGAGAAGCCGTACAAGGTCGAGTGCCCCAGTTGCCATAACGTCTACCCGAGCAACGATTACCAGGCGTTCATCGATTCGGGCTTCCAGGATCGCTCGCTGCTGACGGGTGACTACGCCGATGACGGCTGGGGTTGGAAGTCGCCCGATCACGGAGACCACAAGTTCTGGTTCGTGGGCTGGTACAATCACTGGATGGCTCAGCGGCGGCTGTTGCCGGCAATCCGGGAGCTGGCCGACGCCTTACTCTACAGCGATGACCCGCGGTACGCGCACAAGTGCGCCGTGCTGCTGTGGCAGTTGGCGGAGTACTACCCGGATTACGACTATGTGAACCAGTCCCGCATCGGGACCGAATTCAACCGCGGCTACCACGGCAAGCTGTTCTACCACACCTGGGAGACCCGGACGGTGCAGGCGTGCGGTCGGGCCTACGATGCCATCTTCCCTGCCCTGCTGACGGCCGATGCCGAACTCGAGACTTTGGCCGGGCGCAGCACCGAACAGATCAGGCAGTTAATCGAGGAGCAACTGCTGCGGGCGATGGCGCGCGAGATCGTCAACGAAACGATGGCCATTGCCGGCAACTACGGGATGCACCAGATGGGCCTGTTGCAGATCGCCGCGACGCTGCAGGGCACTCCCGGCGATCCGAGCAGCGAGCAGATGGTCGACTGGATACTCAACAACGAGCAGTACAACGTCTACACGATGATGCCGGTCTACGACGCGCTCTACAACCTCGTCTACCGCGACGGGACGCCCTTCGAGTCTCCCGGCTACAACTTGGGCTGGGTGAGCGAACTGACGCAGATTGCGGAGTTGCTGCGAGTCAATGGCGTGGACCTTACGACTGTCCCACGCTTCAAGAAGCTCTACGACTGGACCATCGATATGGTCTGCGCGGGCGAGTTCACACCCGCTCTGGGCGATTCGGGGAACATGTCCAGCCGCGGGAGGATGTGGCGAGAGGGGCTCTACCTGTCGGCCTATCGCGCTTACGGAGACCCGCTGTACGCCCGCATACTGAGCGAACTCAACCCCAATGCCGGGCGCGAGATAGACGCCGAGCCGATCGAGGAGCGCGTTGCCGAGGACGCGGCAAAAGTGACCGAGATACCGGGCTACGCGAACAAGCATCTCGCGGGCTACGGGCTGGCAATTCTGCAGAACGGCGACCCCGAGAGCCCGGTGGCGGCGTCGCTGTTCTACGGGCGCTTCGTCGGCCACTCACACCTGGACAAGATGCACCTGGACCTCTTCGCCGAGAACTGCTCGATGATGCCCGACTTCGGCTACCCGGAGACGGCGAACTCGACCGACCCGCGCCGCGCGGGCTTCTTTGCTCATACCATCTCGCACAACACAGTGCTGGTGGACCAGTCGCCGCAGCAGGGCGGCCGCGGCCGCTGCCTGGCGTATGACCCGGGGGCCGTCTGCGCGTACGTCGAGGCCGCCAACCCCAACGTCTACCCGCAGTGCGAGATGTATCACCGCAGCCTGGCAATGGTCCATGCGTCGCCGACACGCAGCTACTTCATCGACATATTCAGGGTCAAGGGCGGCACCCAGCACGACTGGCTGGTGCATGGAACGCATGCGGATTTCTCCTCCGACCTGCCGCTGTCGCCCGTACGGACGCAGGGCACGCTGGCGGGGCCGGAGATCGAGTACGGCCACTATTTCGATGATGAGAAACTCGGCGCGGCGCCGTATGGCTCGGTGAATTACTTCGGCTACAGGGGGTCATCGTTCCAGTTCCTCTACAACGTTCAGGAGGCCCCGCTGCAGTCCGGCGCCTGCGCCCGATGGGATATCATCACCGGCGGCAACCGGGCGGCGCCGCTGGTGAAAGCAAATGACGGGGCATACCTGAAGGCCTACATGCTCGGTGAAGGCGAGCAGGTCTACGTCTGCGACGGCAAGCCGCAGCAGAACCAGGCCGGAACGCCGGAATCGGTGCGCTTTGTCGTCCGACGGCGCACGGGCGAGGACCTCAGCAGCACATTCGTGAGCGTGTTCGAGCCCGGGGCCGGCGCGGAGCTTGTATCCGGCGTCGAGGCGCTCCCGACCGGGAGCGACGACGCCGTCGCCGTGAAGGTGACGCTGACATCAGGTGAGGTAGACTACTACTTCAATGCGCCCGAAGCCGTGGAGATCGAGGTCGATGGCATCCGCTTCTGGGGCCGCGTCGGCTACGTTACAATCGACGGCAGTGGCCAGGTCACGCGGGCCTACATCCACGACGCCACCGCCATCCAGAAGGGCGGCTGGGAACTGCGGGCAGACCCCTCCGGGCGAACGACCATCGCCACGTGTGACTACAGGGCCAACAGCGTCACCCTGACTGAACCCGTCCTGGCGACGCGGCACGCGCGGGGGAGCACCGTCGCAATCGACCTGGGGGGCTACGGGGCATCGTTCGAGGTGCGCGACACAGAGGGCGACAGCACGCTGCTTTTCGGCGACCAGGACCCGCTGTGCTCGCGGGCGGTGATCGACCAGGTGGTGCCCGCGGAGCGGAAGCTGCTGACCGGCACCACGCTCTACTTCGTCCAGCCGGGGATGCACGTGCTCAACGAGCGGCTCGAACCCGTGGCGCGCGTTGAGAGCACGAGTTCCGGCGCGGTCGTGCTCGACAGGCCGCTGGCGGCGGATGCGCTCCCGGATGCCGACGCCGATGGCGTTGTGAGGGCCTACTTTGCCGAGTACGGCCCCGGCGACGTCGTGACGGTGCCCTCGAGCCTGCGGTATGAGAAGCGGTAGGGCAGGTGGGATGTCTGCCATGCGGGCGGGGTCACACCCCGTAGGCGCTAACATCAGAGCTTATGATGTGGGCACCGGAAGCGATGTCCACCTCCTGCGCCTCGGAAGCCCTTGCCGTGCGGCCGGGGTCAGGCATTCAGAATTCAGTTTTGCTCGGCCTTGGACGGATTCCAGCCGACTACGCGCAAAAGTGAACTGTGAGTGCCTGACCCCAGCCGTTGTTCTGAAGGCCCTGCGTGACCTGGAATCTGGGCATCTATGTCCCGCGGCATCATGCAGATGAACCCCACTCGCACAACGGCTCATCGCATGTGGGACGGCCCATACCAGGAGTTCTGGTGTTGGCGCATGTGCCCCGCCTCGGTACGCCCCGACTCACCTCACCCGCCCAGCATCTCGATGGCAGTCTGTGCCAGGCAGGCCGCACCCAGCGGCAGGCACAGCGTGTCATCGAAATCGAACCGATTGGTGTGCAGGGAGGCCGTGAAGCCCTTCTGCTCGTCATAGGTCCCCAGGCAGAAGCCCGCCGCGGGAATCGCGCCGACGGTGCCGAAGTAGGCGAAGTCCTCGCCACCCAGACCTGCCTTGCGACCCGTGAGCAACTTCTCGGCGCCGACGGTCGCCTTCGCCGCAGCCTCGATCTGGTCGACAACACCGTCATCATTCACCAGCGGCGGATAGCCCTCGGTGATGCTCACAGTCAGTTTGCCGCCCATCGCCGCGACGATCTTGCGCAGGTCCTTCTGCAGAAAGCGGAGCAGCGCTTCGCGCCCCGGGGTCTCGAGCGTGCGCATGGTGCCGACGAGGGTCACGCTGTCGGCGAGAACGTTGCGGCGGGTGCCGCCCTGGATCGTGCCGAAGGTGACCAGCTTGCGGTCCAGCGCGTTGGTGTGACGGCCGATGAACTGCTGGATCGCGATGAGTACCTGCGCGGCTATCGAGATGGCGTCGACACCGTTGTCCGGCCTGGCGGCGTGCGAGCTGACGCCGTGGATGGTCAGGTTGATCTCGTCGGTCTGGGCGTTCTTCACACCGCGGACGGTGGCTATGTGGCCGCTCGGGGCATCCGCCGCGACATGCAGACACGCAATCGCGGAGACCTTCGGGTTCTGCAGGCACCCATCCTGGATCATCTTCAGCGCCCCGCCGGAGCCCTCCTCACCGGGCTGGAAGACGAGCTTGACGTTCCCCGGCAGAGCATCCGGCATACCCGCGAGGATCGCGCCGGCGCCGAGCAGGCAGGCGACGTGGGCGTCGTGACCACACGCATGCATCATGCCGGGTATCTCGGAGGCGTAGGGCGCGCCTGTCTGCTCGAGTATCTCGAGCGCATCCATGTCCGCGCGCAGGCCGACGGTCTTGCGCCCCTTCGCGCCCCGGACCAGGCAGGTGACGCCCGTCTCGCCGACGCCCGTCCGGACCTCGGTCAGCCCCAGAGCGGCCAATTCATCGACGACGTAGGCGGCGGTCTGGTGCTCCTGCATGCTGGGCTCGGGGTTGCGGTGGATGTGCCTGCGCCACCCCACGAGCTGGTCGGTGAGCTGGAGCGCGGCGGCCATCACCCGTGCGCCGGTGTTCTTCTTCGAGGCAGCCATGGCAGTTCATCTTCCTGGAGTGCATGGTTCGTGAAACCGAGCAGGCACGCACAGCGCGTGGCCTCCTGCGTGCCCTGCCGTCGGTCAGACGGTCTCCGGTACCGTGGGACACCAGTAGAGGTCCTCCGCGCGGACGCCGACGACGTGCGCGATCTCACGGTGGTAGGAGAAATCCCCAAGCTCCGCCTTGCGGTGCGAATCGGTGCCGACGGCCAACTCGACGCCAGTCTCCCAGGCGAGCTTCGCCATCCGGATGTCCTCATCGCGACAGATGCTGTGGGAGTTGATCTCGAGCGCGAAGTCATACTCGCCGGCGATATCCACGAGCCACTTGATGAGGTCGTCGGTGATCTCGTAGCCCTTGCCGCGCATGGGCCGGAAGGGGTGTGCCAGCGCGTCGATGTTGAGCTTCGCGAGGTGGCCGACCATGGTCTGGAACTGGTCGTAGACCTCCTCGACATTGGCCTCGGCACGCAGCGCCGGGAAGGTGTGGGCGACCCCGAGCAACAGGTCGAAGTCGCCGAGGCGGTCCTCGTCACAGACAATGGTACCGTCGATGAAGATATCCAGCTCTATGCCCAGCAGCATCCCTCCCGTCTGGACGGCACGGACATCCTCGATGTAGGAGGCGATGCGGGCGGGACCTTCATCGCGGCAGTTGTCGAACACCTCGCGCGGGTTGTCTCCCCAGAACGCCCACCTGTTGTCGGGGGGATAGAAGAGCTGGGCGCTGTGATCGGTGATAGCGAAGACGGCATCGGTGCTGCGGGCGATATCGACATACCAGTCAAGGGTTACATCCTCGGCGCACGCCGACCGTTCAGTGTGGCAATGCACATCACATAGACTCATCTCTGGACCTGACTCTCTTCAACAAACCTGGAACGTGTACAGCCCCAGATGATACCCGACGGCGCAACTGAGCACAAGGCTCGGAGGGAGGGAGCCGGCGCCGGAGGAGGAAATGCCACATCACACGGGCACCTGAGAGCGGCAAGCCGGGAGGGAGAAGCACCCATGATCGAGGGCCATGATGTAGTATCGACAATCGGCGGCTGTGCGGCCGGTCCGGAGGGGGCAGCGCGCGTCGGGGCCCGCATTCTCGAGCAGGGCGGCAATGCCTTCGATGCCGCATCCGCGGCAGCCATGGCCTGCTGCATCCTGCAGCCCGCCAGTACCGGCATCGGCGGCTATTGCGGCTGCGCCGTGGTCAAGGAGGGGGCGAGCGGGCGTGTCTGGTCGGTGGACGGCAACGCCCAGGCGCCGCGTGCCGTCAGCGAGGATATGTACTGCCCGCAGCGACCCGCTCCGGGCGCCGACGGGCTCAATGAGCGCGAGTACAATGCGACGGTGGCCAACGATGAGAACATCTACGGCTCCCGGGCCATCGCGATGCCCGGCATGGCGGCCGCGATGGGCACTATCCACGAGCGCTGGGGCCGCCTGAAGTGGGCCGAGATCGTGGCGCCATCGCAGCAACTGGTCGAGGACGGTTTCCCGTACGCTGCCACAGCCGGCCAAGTCAGGGGCATGCGCGAGCAGTTGCGCCGCTTCCCCGAGACCGAGAAGCACCTGATGCCGGAGGGAAAGGAGCCCTCGGCCGAGGACATCTGGCATCGCCCCGACATGGAGTGGACGCTGCGGCGGCTGGCGGAGGCCGGATGGCAGGATTTCTACCAGGGCGAGATCGCCCGACGCATCGCCGATCACATGCAAGCGACCGGGGGCATGATGACTCTGGAGGATCTCGCCGGGTACGAGGCACGTGTCACCGAGCCGCTCAGCATCGACTACCACGGAGCGCGCGTGCATACGCCCATCCTGCCCAACGGCGGCCATTCCGACGCTCTTCCGATCTAGATGTGGGAGCAGTTCGAGAGCGTGGAGATCGACTCGTGGGAGTTCTGGCATCGGTTCATCGAGGTCTCGAAGCTCGCGTGGCGGGACCGGCTGCAGTTCCTGGCCGACCCGGATTTCGCCGACGTGCCGGCCGAGCGGTTGCTGTCCGCGGACTACTGCTACGGCCGCACGCAGGGGGTCCGCGACTTCCCTCATCGCGTGGATAGGCTCGACCCCGCCCGAGGGACGGGATACGGTCACGGGACTCTCCACCTTTCGACCGCCGATGCGGAGGGCAACCTCGTCTCCTTGACAATCACCCAGGGGATGGCGTTCGGCTCGCTGGTCACGATTCCGGGCACCGGGCTCATCATCGGCCACGGCATGTGCCGGTTCAACCCGTGGCCGGGGACGGCCAACTCCGTCGCGCCCGGCAAGCGCGTACTCAATAACACCGGGACGATGCTCATCGAGATGCCACAGCGTGACGTCGCAATCGGGCTGCCGGGCGGGCGTAAGATCATCTCCGCGGCGAGCACAATCGCCATGCGGGTTATTGACTGCGGCGCCACAGGCTTCGAGGCGGCTACGGGGGCGCGGTGCCACGTCGAGGCCGCGGAGCCGGTGATGCTCTCGGACCCGGTTGCCCCGGACGTGCGCGGGAGGCTGCTCGAACTCGGCCATAGCATCGACTACCCGGTCGGCGTGGCAGGCGGCTGCCATGCCGCGGAGTTCAGCACGGCCGGCGAGGTGCGCGCGGGCGGCAACACCTGGGCCGCGGCGGCCGAGGGGATGGTGTAACACGTTCAACAGAGGGTTACACCGCAACAAAGCCCTTGCGCTACCGCGCGCAGTATTGGTAGACTGGTAGCGTGGGGGAGAGTTGGTGCCGTGTGTCCTGGCTGTGGACCGGTTTCTCTGAGTCGCCCTACGGAGTGCCCCGTCGGCTGCTTCTGGGAAACTACAGGGCAGCAGCCAGAACGAGCCAAATGCTTACGGAGGGCTTCTGTATGGCGATCGGCAAGGTGAAGTGGTTCAATGACGCAAAGGGGTATGGATTCATCGAGCGTGATGGTGAGGAGGACGTGTTCGTCCACTATTCTGCAATCGCAGGAGAGGGCTACCGAACACTGGCGGAGGGCCAGGAGGTCGAGTTCGACATCGAGCAGGACAGCAAGGGTCCCCGCGCGGCCAATGTAGTTGTCACCGGCCAGGCCGCCGAGGCGACAACCGGCAACGACCTCTGGTAGCTCACCAAGCCGCCCTGCACCAGGCGCGCCCGGCGACAGGCCGGGCGTTTTTATTCGGGGCTACGGGCTGAGGAACGGGAGCGGAAGCACGGGACAGCCCGGCCGCAGCAGCACCAGGGCCGTGATGGCCAGAAGCCCCAGGACGACCCACCAGAGCACGGATGCGGCCGGCGGCGCCATCGCCATGTCTCCCCCACTGACGGCGGCATCTCGACCCACGCCCCGGCCTGCCCCCCACAGCCCCAACCAGCCGGCAGCCATCAGCGCCGCCAGCGGACCGATGCCGGTGAACAGATAGCGCGCCTGTACCTGGTAGAATATCATGTTGAACCGCAGGTAGAAGGCGACGATCAGCGCTACTCCGACCAACACGACGACCCACTGCCCACGATTGCCGGCCCACGGCGCCCTGCCGCCGATAGCGGCACGCACCAGCCCGATGGCGATCGCCGCACTCAGCAGCCACCCGCACAGGTAGAACCACTCCGGCATGTAGACATTGGCCTGCCCGAATACACCCCAGAAGCTCAGCGCAGTCCCCCATGCGATCATCAGCAGATAGCCCGTGCCGGACATGCCCCGCTGCAGGAAGTACTCGGGGGTCGCGCGATCCTGGATGAACAGGTCGATGAAGACGCGATGGGCCAGCGGATCGCCGTAGAGAAGCTGATTGCGTACCCACCACGCCCCACAGATGAGCAGCGTGGTACCCGCGAATGCGGCGTAGCCGCGGAGCAACTCGGCCGTCGCAGCCGCCTGGTCCTCGCGTCGTCGCAGGGCAATAACCATGGCCGCCCCGGCGACGATGAACAGAAAGACCGTGTTTGACTTGACCATCAGGCTCAGGCCGGTCAACACCCCCAGGGCCACGCAGTCGCGGAGTGTCGCCTCACGGGCGATCTTGACCGCCCAGATGAAGCCGAGGGTCACAAGCAACTCGGCGAGGCCATCGTTGGTGACCCCACTCAGATTCACCGTGTGCATCGGCAGCAGCGCCGCAAGCCCCGCCGCAAGCAGAGCAGCCGCGCGGTGGCCACGGAACAGCAGAAGCCCAAGCAGGTAGACCGCGTAGACGCCCGCGGCGCCGATGAGCACGGACCAGCACCGCATGAGCAGCAGCGGCAGGTCGTGCGGCTGCGGGAGCCCGACCACAGGCGAGAGCGCGCGGCCGATCAGGAAGGCGGGCAGGCAACTGAGGTAGTAGAGCGGCGGCTGGTGGGCCTCGTAGAGCCCATCCGGGTCGTCGAAGACCGGGAAGGCGCGTTGGTCGGCAAGGAACTCGACATAGCCGTAGTGCGCACCCTCGTCGGGCGGGGAGTAGCGCGCCCGGAGTGGCTCGGGCCAACGGGCATCCAGGTGCGACCACGGCATCATCCAGGCAAGCGTCAGCCCGAGCAGCAGATATGCCGCAATGACGATGCGTATCCCCGGGTGTGTGTGCTCAGGGGCACTCTCGGGCAATGCTGCTCTCCCCTACTCGTCCGATGTCGGCGGGCCGTCACTCCCGGCTGCATCCGAGAGATACGCCGCGATCATCTGCTCGGGCTCCCCGGTTCCGCGTATGAGCCCCTGGTGGACCCACACCGCCCGGTCACAGTGCGCGCGCACGGCGTCGAGTTCGTGCGACACGATGACCACCGCCGAGCCGGCATCTCTGAACTCGCGCAGGCGCCTGTAGACGGTGCGCTGGAAAGCCTCGTCCGCGGCGGCCATCACCTCATCGACAAGCAGCACCTCGGGCTTGAAGGCCAGGGCGATGCCGAAGCCAAGGCGGAACTTCATGCCGGATGAGTAGGTCTTCACCGGCACATCGAGGAATGCGCCCAGCTCCGAGGTCTGCTCGATTGCCGGCAGCGCGGCGAGCACCTCACGACGCGTGTACCCCATGAGCAGCCCGCTGAGCAGGGCGTTCTCGACGCCGGTCAACTCGACGTTGAAGCCGGACTCGAGTTCGAACAGCGCACCGACGTGCCCCCTGACGACGACCTCACCCGTCGTCGGCCGGTAGATGCCGGCAATGATGCGCAGCAGCGTGCTCTTGCCTGAGCCGTTGACGCCAATCAGGCCGACGACTTCACCCCCGCGCACCTGCAGGTCCACTCCTTTGAGCGCCCAGAACGGCTCGTGCGGATACGGTCTGAGCAGGCGCACGAACACGTGCTTGAGGCTGCTGCGCCCCTCGTGCCGGACGACGAACTGCTTGTGCAGGTTATGGACCTCGACGAGGCAGGCGTCGGTAGCCATCTACATAAGCTCCGGGAGTTTCCACTCGTACTTGCGCCATACGCGGACACCGACGGCAAGCACGATCAGGGAGACGATTGCCGACACGGTGAAGTAGAACCAGAACTCGCCGCCCGGACACAGCCCCCCCGGCGCCGGCGGCATTGGCGGCGGCCACTGATCGGGCTCCAGCAGCGCCGCGCGCATCCCCACCATCAGCGGCGTCACAGGGTTGAGCAGCACGTAGAGCTGCTTGAGCGGCAGGCTGAGGCGCTCCGTGTCGAGCACTTGCTGCATGTTGTACACCAGCGGAGTCAGGAAGAACCACAGCCGCAGAACGGCCTCCAGCGCAAAGCGAATGTCCTCGTAGAACATGCGCATGACGGCGACTATCAGCATCAGCCCCAGAAGGAAGACCAGCAGCACGGCCAGGAACAACGGCACGTACAGCAGGACGGGGCGAAGCGCGACGCGCAGGTAGAGCAGGATCGCGATGAGCACCAGCCCGCCCAGGGCCATGTGCACGAGGTTCGACATGATCGTCGCCGCCGGGAGGATCATCCGCGGGAACGGGTACTTCCGCAGCAGCGGAGCATTCTCCAGCACGCAGATCGACCCATCCCCCAGCGATTGCTGGAAGAACAGCCACGGCAGGTAGACGGCGAACAGGTGCACGGAGAAGTTCTCGATGGGCGAGTTCATGATGTAGCGGAATGCAATCGTCATGACAACGATCTGCATCAGCGGGTTGAGGAAGGACCAGAGGAACCCGAGCGCGGAGTTCTTGTAGCGCACCTGGATGTTGCGCGCGACCAGGGCTGCAAGCGCTTCTCGCCACTGCCAGACTTTGAGAATCTCAGTCATTGGGCTCCATCCGGGTCCGTGGGGTGCTCCGGCCGGCCACCCGCGCGAACGCCCGGCTCGCGCGGCTCGCCTGCACGCGACTCAGGGCACGACCAGCTTCAGTTCCTCGAGCCGCCGATACAGCGCACCGGACTCGATCCCCTCCAGGTACTCATCCGGCAACAGAGAGCGCGACGTGCAGGCCGCCACCGACAGCAGTTGCATGTACTCGATCTCCTCGCGGCGCGCGGCCGTCGGGGCGATGTAGTCGTCCACCGCGAACTCGAGGTCGGCGGCCTCGACCCGCTCGCGCCCGTCGAACACCGCGTTGCGCTGCGCAACCTGGCACAGCTCCTTGAGGTCGGCGCCCGAGTATCCCCCAGTCTTCTCGGCAACGCCGCCAAGCTCGAGGCCCTCGCACTCGATGCCCAGACTGCGCAAGGAGACCTCGAGAATCGCCTCCCGCGCGGTGGCGTCAGGCAGGAGGAAGGGGAGCTTGAGGTCGAAGCGCCCCGCGCGCATGGTTGACGGGTCGATGAGGTCGGGCCTGTTGGTTGCCGCGCCGAAGAGAATGCGCCCCTGCTGAGACTCGTCACTCAAGAAGGAGTTGAACATCGCAAACACACGGCGTGAGACGCCGCTGTCGCTGTCCGATGTGACGCGACGGCCGTAAGACTGGTCGAACTCGTCGATGAACACGAAGACCGGCGCCATCGCCTCGAGGTAGTGGAAGACCTTTTCGAGGTTGGCCTCCGTGGAGCCGACATACTTGCTGAAGATATTGCGCAGTTCGACAAACGGGATGCCGGCGTCATGGGCGAAACACTGCATGGTGAAGGTCTTCCCGCAGCCCGGTGGCCCAACCAGGAGGATGCCCTGCGGGACGACGGCCTTCTTGCCCTCCTGGAGCGCCCTGGCCGTCGCCATCAGGAGATTCTTCTGCTTGTCGACGCCGGCGACGGCCTCGAGGCCGAAGCGGGGGCGCATGAACGAGAGCAGATCGCCGATCTCGGAGGCGATGACATCACGCTTGAACTCGGTGGTGTGCCGAACGGTAACGGCGTCGCCGTCGATGGCCGTGCGGCGCATGAGGAGGCCAATCTGGATCTTCGACAGGCCGTCTGTGTTGGTGGCGAAGACCTCGGGAGTGGTGTCCAGGCACGGACGCCTGCCGTTGTCCTGCGGGCTGTTGAGCTGGGAGTTGATATAGGCCAGGCGCTCGTCGTAGTCGGGCAGCGGCAGGCCGA
>MTKY01052574.1_pt1 | contig 12060 bp, 11 predicted proteins | sample 1042731 | NCBI WGS metagenome assembly MTKY01 (sample SAMN06212206, study PRJNA360538) | anaerobic digester metagenome | biome: Wastewater treatment plant; material: sludge; isolation source: anaerobic digester fed with sludge from wastewater treatment plant | place: Denmark: WWTP Soeholt ... | reverse complement strand
TCCACCGGCCCAACGGGGGCCAGACCTGGCGGCGGTGCTGCCCGCTGCCGAGCGCGTCCCGACCGGCGTTGGCGGCGCTTCGCGGATTCTTCCAGAGAGTGAGTACGCTGGCGCAGAGGACGTAGAGGCCATGCCCAAGCGCAAGCGCAAAGCCAAGCGCCAGGCCCGTCGCCATGAGCCACAGGGCGAGAAGGAAGAGGAGAAGGAACAGGAGAGCCAGGAAAAGAGCGACGAGAAGACCCGCGAGAAGGGCCACGAGGTCAACGTCGAGAAGGGCGAGTTCTGGGGGGACATCAGCCCCGGTGACCGCCTCAGCCAACTGACGTGGGGCGGCACGGTGCTGTGGGCGGGAATCGTGCTGCTGCTGGGGCTGGGCAATGCCTGGGCGTGGGTCTTCTCCGGGGCGGGCGCGCTGCTGTTCATCGAAGTGGCAGCGCGCACGATGATTCCTGAGTATCGCGCCAAGCCCGGCGCGCGGCTCATGCTGGGCGCTGTCCTGCTCATAGTCGGGCTGGGGATGGGCGTGGGCTTTGGCTCGCTGTGGCCGCTCGTTCTGATCGGGATCGGCGCGAGTCTGCTGGTCAACCGCCTGCTCGAGTGACGGGGCAGCGTCAGACCCAAGCGCATCAAGTCAGGGCATCGGGCTGGAGCGTCCAGGCGGAACGCCCCTCCCCCTGGCCCCCTCCCCGGCTAAGCCAGGGAGGGGGAAAGCCTCACGCCAACCGATTAAAGTCCCCCTCTCTAGCTCGGCTGGAGAGGGGGATTTAGGGGGAGAGGCGGCTTAGCTTAATACCTATGGGCGTCAAGCCCGCCAGAAGTCCAGCTCGATGGCCCGGCGCAGCCAGTAGACTCCGCGCGTCCAGGGGCGATCGCGCCCGATGCACAGGAAATAGGGCGGCTCGAAGGCGCGAACGAGATCGAGAATCTTGTAGCGCGGCAGCACGGGCGTGCTGACGATCAGGCTGCCCGTCTCGCCCGGCCTCATCTCGTGCAACATCTTGATTCCCCGCCGCGTCTCAACCTCGAAGAAGTACAGGTCATAGTTGGGCACCCAGCGGCGCACGTCGTCGCGCTGCTGGCCGAACATGCCCTCCGTCGCCCCGTAGATCTCGACAATGCCCGCCTGGTGCCCGTAGTAGCCGAGCAAGCGCGGGCGGTAGGTGGTATTGATCCCCGGCGTGCTGCCCAACGAGAGCACGCCCAGCGCCCACACGTCTTTCGGGTAGACTCCGTGCGTCTTGCGCAGCCAGCGCCCGAACTTGATGGCGACCTGCGCAGCTCCCCCCAGAATGGTCATGTTCTGATCTTTGGCGCTCTCGTAGGCAAGCTGGAAGCGGGCATTCCAGGCGGCCTGGCCCGTGTCGCCACCCAGGGCGTCTATCGCTTCCTGGGTGGGAACGGTGCGGATCGGCGTGCGCGCGGCAACGTGCTTGACGTAGATGCCGGTGGCGTAGCCGTACTCGATGCGCCGCCCGCCGACTTCCATGCTGCCCACGATGCTAGGGAAGCTCAGGTTGAGGTTAGCGCCGGTGAGTATCTCATTGCGCCCGCTGTGCAGCACGTACTGGATGACCGCGCGGGCGGCGTTGTGACGCTGTTCCAGGTCGCGCGGCGTCATGGGAATGTACTTGCTCTGGCCGGTCGTCCCGCGCGTCATGGCCCAGCCGAGAGGCTCAGCTTCCAGCAGAGCATACGTCTCGCCAGCCATCACGCGGCGCAGGATCGGCTCGTAGTCGCCGTAAGTGCGCACGGGGAAGGCCGCGCGGTAGTCGGCCAGCGAGCCAACGCGCTCAGCGCCGTGCTGACGCCCGTATTCAGTCTGCGCGTAGATGCCTACAAGCTGCTGGAGCACGCGTTCCTGCGCGGCGGCGGGGTCAGCGACGGCATCGTGCCAGGGCTGGACGAACGCTTGTAGGATGGGCGTAAGGGGATTACCGGCGGCCATGCGCTCAACTCCTGAGGCGAGCGGTGCCCGATCTCTCGCAGTCATGAATCTGTAGGGTCGTGCACCATAAACACGACCCCGCCGCTAGTGCAGCGAGGCCGTGGTCAAGATGCGCGACGTTGTCTAACTATTCACTCGACGGCGACTTGCTGTTGTCGGTTGGGCGGCGCTGAAGCAGCCTGCGGTAGCGATCCATGTCGCGGCGGGCCAGACGGTCGTCGCCGGGCGCGCCGCGCTGCAAGTAGGTCAAGTGGCGGTTGAAGTAGGCTTCAGCGTAATTAGGGTCCAGGTGCAGCACATAGGTGAAATCAGCGATGGCCTCGTCGAACATGCCAAGCTGCTTGTAGGCGATGCCGCGATTGTGGTAGGTGCCGGGATCGTCGGGGTCGAGGGCGATGGCCTGGTCGAAGTCGGCCAGCGCAGCGTTCAGACGCCCCAGCTCGTAGTGGGCGTTGCCGCGATTGAAGAAGGCCAGGGCGAAGTCTGGCTTGAGCTGCGCGGCCCGGTTGTAGTCGGCGATGGCCTCTTCAAGCTGGCCGAGCGCATGGCGCGTCACACCCCGGTTGTGGTAAGCCGACGGATTATCGGGCATGAGGCGCACGGCCTCGTCGTAATCGGCGAGGGCGCGCTCGTAATTGCCCATCGCGTAATAGGTGTCGCCGCGCGCAAGCTGGGCCACACCGTCCGCCGGGTTGAGGCGCAGCGCCTGGTTGAGGTCTTCGACGGACGGCCCGAAGCTGCCCAGCGCGCCGTAGATGATCCCGCGCCCCCGGTAAGCCTCGGCCAGCGTATCATCCAGGCGAATGGCCTGAATATAGTCCTTGAGCGCGTCCTGCTCGCGGCCCAGCGCCTGGTACGTCTGGCCGCGCAGCAGGTAGCTCCACGCATCGGCAGGGTTGAGCAGGATGGCGCGGTGCAGGTCTTTGAGCGCGTCCTCGTACTTGCCCTGCGCAAAGTAGATCGCGCCGCGCATCCCGTGCGCAGGCGTCCCATCAGAGTCAAGCTCGATGGCACGCGAATAGTCGGCCACTGCGTCGTCGGGCTTACCGAGCAGCTCGAAAGTCAGCCCACGATCATAGTAGGGAGCGGCTGTATTGGGCGCGTAACGGATCGCTTCGGAGAAGGCGACGAGCGCCCGCGCGTGCTTGCCCTGGATGCGCAGGAGCAAGCCCTGGTTGTAGTGCGCCTCGTAGTTGGAAGCGTCGAGGCGGATCGCTTCGGCGTAGTCTTCCAGCGCGCGCTCGTAGTGCCCCAGCTTGTGGTAGCACATGCCGCGACTGAAATACGTCGCGGCGTTGGTCGGATCGAGGCTCAGCGAACGGCTGTAGGCTTTGATGGCATTGGTGTAGTCGAAGCTGTCGAAAGCCGCGTTGCCCTGCTCAAAGAGCAGCAGCGCCGCCTGGGGATCGCGCTGGGGCGACTTGAGATGAGTCAGTAGCTGGCGCAGTGCACCGGCGTAATCGCGGCTGAAGTCCACCGACGTGGCGTTCTCAAGCTGGTAGTGCGCCGGCGTCCCGTCAAGCTGCGCAACCACAATCGGCTTGTTGGACTTGGTGAAATGAATCCACTCGCTCTCAACTTCGCGCGATTCCTCGGCGTGCCGCGACCAGACCAGCAGCATATGCGTCGCACCGTGCAGCGCCCGCGTGATCGCCTGGTTCCAGTGCTGGGCGTTGGTGATATCGCGGCGATCAATCCACGCTGTGACGCCCAGCTTGCGCAGGTCGTCGTAGAGGCGCAGGGCCAGCGCCTCGTCCGCATTCGCATAATTGATGAAGACAATGGTTGCCGCTTGTGTCATGCTACCCGTTCCATTCTTTGCGACACCGGAATGCGTGCTGCGGTGCAGGGCGTAGCGCGCCGGTCACAGGACAATCTCGAGAATGCGCCCATACTTTAGCATAGCCCCTAAGTTGGGGCTAGTGCGCGAAAACGTCTAATAGCAGCTTGGCAATGTCGGTCAGATCGCCCCATAGCAGGGCAATCAGCACGCCCACCCCGATCAGCACCAGCCTTGCCAGGATGCGACGCGCTGCATGGCTGATGAACAGGTGATAGCCCAGCGCATTCACCGTCAGGGCAATGATGGGCCGTTGGCTGATGGCCCGCCGCATGGCGGGATCAAGCTCGGCGAAGAGCACTTCCCCCTCAAAGGAAGCCGGACGAGGAGACTCATCGCGCGTCTGGGCGTCGCGACCGTGAGGCTCGTCCCGGTAGGGATGAAGCGGCTCTTCGCGCGGCGCAGCCGATGGCCCGGCGCGCTCCCATTCGCGGCTGGTGCTACGCCTGGGCTGCCAGGTGACGACCGCCGTCCTGGATACCGCTGGTTCGGGGTGGAAGTCTACGGCGAACACCTCGTCTTCGTCGTCGGTCCGCGCCACATAGGGCGGCCAGCCGGGAATGTCTCGGCGGCTACCTGGAGCGGATCGGCTGGCGTCAGACATGGTCCCCTGAGTCCTTTCCACAGCAGCGGGGTCAGAGCAAATAAACAACCGCACCGACAACAGCCAGCAGCGCCACCAGCCACAGCATCAGGCGGCCCCATGGGAGCGCAGAGGGCGGCGCCGCCCGGCGGCACGACGGCGAGATGCTGACGTTGCCGCGCGCGTCAATGCAGATTTCGCGTGCTGGCCCTGGGCTGCCCGGCCCGGATCGCGCGGGCTTGATCGTGCCGACCGTCATGTTACGCTCGGCGACGAACTCGACTGCGGCCAGATAGTGCCCGTCGTAGGACGCGGCGATCTCGATCAGACGCCGCCGCTGCTCGTGCGACGGCAGAATTGTCCCTGACATGGTGCTGCCCTCTGCGGCGTCTTCAATACCGCGTAGGGCTGAGGCGCTTTGTAGGGTAGACTGGTGGGCAGTGGCAGCCCGCCGGACTCGGCTGGTGTGCATGGCACCATCGCTGAGCAGGCGCTCACGCGCCGAAGAAGCGGAAGCCGTTCGCGCCATGCGAGAGAGAAGCCAACGAAAGAAGACCATTCGCTTAAGACCTGCAAATGACCAGGCTACCTGCGGCGAGCGACGCCCCGCTGCACGCCATTGGGCGGGTCGCTCAAGCGAACCAACGGTCTGGCTCAGCGGAGCCGACCGGCACTTCGTAAGCGAAATGCGGCTACCGGTGGGTACTGACGAAGCCCCCCCATTTGCCCGCTGCTGCTCACAGCTTCAGGGCAAAGGTATCATACTGATTCACAACCTGGATAAAACCCAATTCCCACCTTATGATCCATTGTAGGGATTCTGGCCGCAAAGTCAATGAACTCGCGCGGGAAGAGTCCACATGTTCCTGAAACCTTGCCTCAACAGGGCATTTTGTGCTATAGTGCGAGACTAACAGGAGTGTTTGTCATATGAAGCTAATCATCGCTGTTGTCCAGGATCAGGACGCAGACCGCACCATCAAGGCGCTCAATGAGGGTGGCTACCGTGTGACCCGCGTCGCCAGCACCGGCGGGTTCTTCAGCGTGGGCAATACGACGCTCCTCTGCGGCGTGGAAGATGCCGGCGTTGACGCCGTGATCGCCATCCTGAGGCAAACCTGCGAGCGGCGTACCCGCCTGATCCCCGCCGGGCCGAATCTGGTCGAGTCGGCGGCCATGATGGGCGCGTTCGTCGAGGTCGAGGTGGGCGGCGCGACGGTCTTTGTCCTGGACGTGGAGCATTTCGAGCAAACATGACGATCAAGCTGGTTGTCGTGGTCGTGCGCAGCGGAGACCATGACGCACTGCTGCACTACCTGGTAGACGCCGGTTTCCGCGTCACGCAGTTCAGCAGCCTGGGCGGGTTCCTGCGCCGCAAGAGCGCAACGCTCCTCGTCGGCGTGCCAGCCGAGCGCCTTGATGAGGCCCTGGCCGGCATCCGCCACACGTGCCCCACCCCGCCCAACGCCGAGGAGCACCGCGCCACTGTCTTTGTCCTCAACGCCGGGCAGCTTGTCTGCATCTGATCACCGGCAGTGCCCACCCCGTAGAAATGAAGACCCCGGCAGGCCAGTCGGGGTCTTTTTATTGGCTGCGCGGGCTATTCGCGCGGCGCCCACAGCAGCACGCTGGTGTCCTTCTCCTCCTCCAGCCAGCGGTCGAACCAGAACCGCGCAGTCGCATTGTCATAGCGGTCGCCCAGTTCGTGCTCGACAAAGCGCAAGCGGTCGGGGCAGCCAAACACCTCATACATGGGCCGCGTGCGGTCGAACCACGTCCGCACGTTGAGAGTCAGCGCGCGCCCGCGCGGATAGGCATACAACACCGGGCGGGGCACAATCAGGCGCGCTACGTCGCTGAAATCGGCATAGCGCCGCAGGCCCGGCACGAAGTCGCAGCCGTGCCCCTGCACCGCCAACATATCAATGCCGCCGCCGAAATAGTTCTGGATGACCACCGCGCGCACTCGCTCGTCGAGCGCCGCCAGGTACAGGGCCAGTCCGCCCCCCAGCCCCAGGCCCGTAGCTCCGAGATGATCCGGCTTGACATCGGGGCGCGTCTGCAAGTAGTCCAGCGCGCGCAGCCCGTCCTCCAGCGTCATCGCCAGCCAGGTGCGACCCAGCAGGCGCGCCGCGCTGTCCAGGCTCTCGTGATCAACCTGGCCCAGCTCGCCGAACCCGCGCTCCTCGAACGTCAGCGTGACGTAGCCCGCCTGGGCCAATGCGAGAGCATTCGCCTGTTGCAGGCCCGCATCAAGGCCCACTGTCTGCCGGATCGTCCCGTGCCCGGTGAAGACGACCAGGCCGGGCAGCGGCTTGCGGCCCCCGGCAGGTTTCAGCACATACGCCGGCAGCGGCAATCCGTCAAGCGCCTGGAAGTACAGCTTCGTCCGCTCCACGCCGCTGACCACCGTCTGCTCGGTGATCTCCGCCGGCACATCCCCGCCCGGTGCCGCCTGCAAGCTGAGCAGCTCGATCACTTTGGCGCGCAGGGCGCTGCGCCATTCGTGCCACTCCTCGCCGCGCTCCTCGCGATAGGCCATCTCCGGCTGGAAGGCGTTCATCTCGACCAGCAGCTTGCCGAGCGGCTGGTCTTCTGCGGGCGGGATGAGAAACGTCTCAGGCTTGTCGCTGGCAGGCGTCAGGCTTCTGACCAGGCTGCGCATCGAGCGCGCCGCTGTCTGCACAATCCGCTCCCACGTTCCTGGGCGCCGGTGCCGCTCAGCAATTTGCGCCACCACGTCGCGCAGATGCACCGACTCGCCGTACTGCTCGGATAGCTCGCGGTGATGGCGCATCACCCACACATACAGATCGGCTTCTGTGCGCCCTGGGAACAGGTTCAGCACGCCGGACTCGTGGATAATGTCCACGGCCAGCGTGTAGATCATGTCGTACCAGTCCGCCGCCGCTGCCTCGTAACCGCGCGGCTCCCCGTCAATGCGCTCCAGGTTGCGCCGGTATAGCTCGATCTCTAGCTCAAGCTCCAGGTACATACCCGGCTCGGTGAGTGGAATGGACACTCCCGGATGGCTCACGGCCAGGCGCGTCTGGTCGAGAAACGCGCGGTATTCAGCTTTGACGATAAGATCGTCCACGTCCGCCGACAGGCCGCCGACGGGCGACTCGTATTCCCACACATACGCTTCGATCGTGGTCGCGCCGAACTGCCGCGCGACCGACACCCGGTGATTGCCGTCCTTGACGAAGTAGACATCGCCGACTTTGTATAGCTCAATCGGCGGCAGGCCCTGGTCCCACTGTAGCTCGGCTACACGCTGCCAGCGCGGCCCGTCGCTCTCCACTAGCGGCAGGAACGTCCGTGTGAAATCGTGGTAGCGCCCGACGCTGCCCACGATCTTGTCCAGGTCAACCTGTTGCAGCCCCCGGTAAGCGTTCTGGTTCAGGCGCAGCTTCTGCTGGACTTCCTCAAACGACAGCAGGGCAACCGGCTGGCGGCTCAGGCCAAGCGAGCTACTAAGCCTCTGCCAGAATGCCTTACGCCGCGCCTGGCCCCACTGATCGCGCGAGACAGATTGGGCGTATTCGCTTGTATCCTGCGACATTGCACATCCACCATCTTGACCGTTCAGGGCTTGTTTTAGCTTACACGGATTCGCCGAAAAACCAAAGAGGATTCGGGAGGGCACGAGGACTGTTCGCCAGTGGAGCGCTCTTCCGCGCCGGCGGGCGTACCCTGGGTCCACGAACAAGTCATTGGGCAATCGTCAGAATGCCCCTTTCCCCCGGCCCCTTCCCCCAGCAAAGCTAGGGGAAAGGGAGAACCGCCTGCCAGATCATCCCTCCTCTAGCTCGGCTGGAGGGGGGACTGAGGGGGGAGGCGTTCAGCGAGCATTCCTGAACTTCCCTCAGCAACAGGGTGTTCGTGCACCCGCGTACTCTGGCTCCATCCCCCGAACCCGGTATAATGGGCATCCACTGGCCGCCACTTCCGAGCCGTCTCTGGAGAATGCACCACCCGATGCCGGCACCCTCATCCGCACGCCCTGCACCAGTTGTCCCGGTTCGACTGGATCGCCAGCCGCCGACCCTGCTCGACTGCGCGCGCAACCTGCTCGCGGACTCGCCAGAGCGTACCGCGCTCACGCTGATCCTGCCCAACGGTACGCAGACGGTCAGCACGCGCGCCTTCTTCGAGGGGACGGCGCGCTATGCCCGCACGCTGGAATGCGCCGGCGTCCAGCCGGGCGATCTGGTCGTCCTGGTGCTGCAGCACGGCCCCGAAGTCCTGTACTCGTTCTGGGGGGCGATGCTGCTCGGCGCGGTTCCCTCGATCATGCCCTTCCTGACGCCCAAGCTCGATCCCGAACGTTACTACGACAGCGTGCGCCAGCTTGTCGCCCTGTCCGAGGTCAAGGCAGTCATCACCTATCCGGACATGGAGCCAACGCTGCGCGCCCACCTGGAAGGCATCCCCACGCTCGGAGCCATCCTGAGCATCGCTGAGCTTGAGCCGGGCGGCCATCTGGCCGACTATCTAAATCGCGCCCCCTTTCGCCCCGAAGATACCGCCTTCTTGCAGCACTCCTCCGGCAGCACCGGCCTGCAAAAAGGCGTCATGCTCTCGCACGGCGCGGTGCTCAGCCAGATCGCCGCTTATAGCGCTGCCATCGCCCTGCGCCCGGACGATGTGATCGTAAGCTGGCTGCCGCTCTACCACGACATGGGTCTCATCGCCGGGTTCATCCTGCCCATCGTGCAGGGCATTCACCTGGTGCTGATGTCGCCCTTCCACTGGGTACGCGACCCGCAAATTCTTCTGCGCGCCATCCACGAGCATCGCGGGACGCTCTGCTGGCTGCCCAACTTCGCCTACAACTTCCTGGCGACGCGCGTGCGTCGCTCCGCGCTCGACAGCCTCGACATCTCCAGTGTACGCGCCTTCATCAACTGCTCGGAGCCGGTCCGCCACGACAGTCACGAGTTGTTCGGCGCGCTCTATGCTCCGCACGGCCTCGATCCGCTGGCCTTGCACACCTGCTACGCGATGGCCGAGAACACTTTCGCCGTCACTCAGAGCGCGCTCGACGCCCCACCCCGCCTGGACATCGTGGATCGCCGGGCACTCATGGAGCAGCGCCGCGCCGTGCCCGCTGGCGGCGCGGACAGCCCGACCGTGACCATGGTCTCCTGCGGACGCCCGATCGCGCACACCGAGCTTCGCATCGTGGACGCCGAGTGCCACGACCTGCCAGAGCGTCACGTCGGCGAAGTGGCCCTGCGCAGCAATTGTATGCTCAGCGGCTACTACCACCGCCCTGACGCCACCGCCCAGGCATTGGATGGCGGCTGGTTCTTCACCGGCGACCTCGGCTACCTGGCTGACGGCGAGCTATACATCACCGGGCGGCAGAAAGACCTGATCATCGTCGGCGGCAAGAACATCTACCCGCAGGACATCGAGAACGCCCTCAACGACATCCCCGGTGTGCATCCAGGGCGCACCGTCGCCTTCGGTGTGCCCAACGAGGCGCTGGGCACCGAGGATATCGCCGTCATCTGCGAAGTGGACACCAGCGACCCGCAAGCGCACGCCGCGATCACCCGCGCCATCCGCACCCGCGTCGCCCAGACCACCGACGCCACCGCCCGCTACGTACACCTCGCTGGCCCCAGGTGGCTGATCAAGACCTCCAGCGGCAAGATCGCCCGCGCCGCCAACCGCCAGCAGTTCATCGAGCAGGTGCTCAGCCAGAGCAGCGAGGGCTTATGATCGCCTGGGCTCGCACTATCCTGAAGCGCGTCTTCAGCCGTGAGAATCTCTTCGCCCTGTTGCTGTGCGCCATCATCGCCCTGGTCATCATCATCACGGCGGACAGCGCGCCGCAGTGGATTTACCAGGGCTTCTGATCCGGCGCATGGCACAATAGCACCCCGCGCGCGTCACTTTTGTCACCTGGAAGCCCGCCCGGATTGTGCTATCATTTGCGTGATAATCGTCTGGAAAACAGGTAGCAGATCGCATCGTGCACGAGCTGGGAGTCACCCAAAGCATCCTGGAAATCGCCCTGCGCCATGCCAACCAGGCGGGAGCAGTGCGCATCAAGGAAGTCAGCCTGGTCGTCGGCGAGTTGTCGAGCATTGTGGATGACTCTGTCCAGTTCTACTGGGACATGATCAGCGAGGGCACGATCGCGCACGGCGCGGTGCTGAGCTTCACGCGCATCCCGGCGACGCTGCGCTGCCAGGAATGCAGCCACGAGTTCCCGCTCAACCACCGCGACTACACCTGCCCCGCCTGCGACAGCCCGAAAGTGACCGTAGTGGGCGGCGAGGAGTTCTACCTGGAAAGCATAGATGTTGACCTGGCCGAGCCGGATTCCGGCTCCTAGCACACAAGCCATAGTGGAGCACCCATGACCGAGAAAATTCCGGTGGTCGAGAACATCCTCAGCGCCAACGACGCCCTGGCCGAGCAAATTCACGCCCAGCTTAACCAGGCTGGCGTGCTGGGGATCAATATCATGGCCTCGCCTGGCGGCGGCAAGACGAGCGTCATCCTGCGCACGGTGAAGGCGCTGATGGACGACGTTCGCATCGGCGTGATGGACGGCGACATCGTTGAGATTGACCTGCGTGAGCTGGCCGCGTGGGGCCTCCCTGTCTCGCTGATCAACACCGGCGGGCAGTGCCATCTGGACGCCAACATGGTTCAGCGTGCCCTGCCCGCGATGGACCTGCCCAACCTCGACCTGCTGATCATCGAGAACGTCGGCAACCTGATCTGCCCGGCGGCCTTCAAGCTTGGCGTGCATTTCAACATAGTCATCGCCAGCGTGCCCGAAGGCGACGACAAGCCCTACAAGTACCCCGGCATGTTTCGCGGCGCGGACGTGCTGCTGCTCAACAAGATGGACTTGCAGGAGTACATGGGCTTCAACGTGGACTATTTCCGCCAGGGCGTCGAGGCGCTCAACCCCGGCGTGACCTTCTTCCCTGTGTCGTGCCGCACGGGCGAGGGCCTGGACGCCTGGTTCGCCTGGCTGCGCGCGCAGCTTGAGAGCCGGAGCGCAGCAGGTTAACGTGAGCGCGCCTGTGCCGCCGGCCCGCCGCCTTCACATCAGCGGGGTCGTTCAGGGCGTGGGCTTCCGCCCGTTCATCTACGGGCTGGCTCAGCGCCATGCCCTGTGCGGCTGGGTGCGTAACTCGTCGGCGGGGGTGGATATCGAGGTCGAAGGGCCGCCCGCCGCGCTGGACGCCTTCGTCGCGGCCATCACCGCCGAAGCGCCGCCGCTCTCGCGCATCGAGTCGGTCACCGTCCAGGATATTCCTGGCAACGGTTTCGCACGCTTCGAGATTCGCCACAGCCACGCGGTGGAGGGGGCCTACCAGCCGATCTCGCCGGATGTGGCTACCTGCCCCGAATGCCTGGCCGAAGTCCGCGACCCCTCCGACCGGCGCTACCGCTACCCCTTCACCAACTGCACCAACTGTGGGCCGCGCTTCACCATCATCCAGGACATCCCCTACGACCGGCCCGCGACCACAATGGCTCCCTTCGTCATGTGCCCGGAGTGCCAGCGCGAATACGACGACCCGCATGACCGGCGCTTCCACGCCCAGCCCAACGCCTGCCCGGTCTGCGGGCCGCGCCTGGAGCTACTGCCCAGTCCCGCCCTCGGTGCGCCCGCCGGATGGGACGCTCTGCCCGCCGATCCGCTCGACGGCGCTC
>MTKY01094844.1_pt1 | contig 12062 bp, 9 predicted proteins | sample 1042731 | NCBI WGS metagenome assembly MTKY01 (sample SAMN06212206, study PRJNA360538) | anaerobic digester metagenome | biome: Wastewater treatment plant; material: sludge; isolation source: anaerobic digester fed with sludge from wastewater treatment plant | place: Denmark: WWTP Soeholt ... | reverse complement strand
CACGGGGGTGTGGCTCGACAGCGAGATACCGGTGCTGGTCGCTGACGGCGCGCCGCTGACGGCGACGCGCTCCACGCCCTGTCCCCCCTGAAGAAAGGAGATCAGCCTTGACGCTCTACGACCTCTGCACAGCGCGCCCGAGCGTGCTGGCCATACCGCTGGTGGGCTACCCCGGCGTGCACCTCACGGGCACGACCATCAAGCAGAACGTGCAGCAGCCCGCCGTGCACTGGCAGACGATGCAGGCGCTCTACGAGCGCTTTCAACCCGATGGGCTGTTCTGTCTGATGGATCTCTCCGTCGAGGCGGGCGCGCTGGGGCTCGACGTGCTTTTCGCCGACATGGATTCGCCAACGGTGAGCGAGCACCCGGTCAAGACGGCGGCTGACCTGGAGCGCTTCAGAGGGTGTGACATCCTCGCTGATGCGCGGCTGCAGGGGTTCGTTGCAGCGGTGGGGCACATGGCCGTGGAGCTCGACACCCTGGTGGGCGGCTATGTGATCGGCCCCTTTTCGCTAGCGGGACTGTTGCTGGGGGCCACCGAGGCGGTCATGGCCACCATCACCGAGCCAGAGCTCTTGCAGGCCACGCTGCGGCTGGCCACAGATGCCATCAAGCCCTACGTTTGGGCCCTCGAGGCGGCGGGGGCAGACATGGTGGCCATCCTCGAGCCCAGCGGCAGCCTGCTGGCGCCCTACCAGTTCGAGACCTGCTGCGGGGCCTATGTGCGCGAGATCGTGGCCGAGATGCAGGGCGCGTCGATCCTGCACATCTGCGGGCAGACAACCCACCTGCTCGATGCCATGGCGGCCACCGGCGCGCAGGGGCTGAGCCTCGACGCGATGGTGTCGCTGCCCGATGCGGCGGCGCGCCTGCCCTCTGAGTTGGTGCTGATCGGCAACCTGGACACAGTGCAGGTGTTGGGGCAAAAAGGCCCGCGCGAGGTCTACCGCGCCGCCAGCGACCTGATCGCGGCCATGGCCCCGCATCGCAACTTTGTGCTCAGCTCGGCGTGCGATCTGCCGCCCGAGACGCCTCACGAGAACATCGACGCGCTGCTGCAGGCGGCCCGCGACGCTCGCGGCTGACAAACCGGCCTGTGCGGCTCGGCGCGAGGCGTTGTTTGGCGACAGGCCCTATCTGGTACAATAGGCGCTAACACTTTGAGATGCGCTGCAGGAGGGGAGATGGTGACGTTGCTACAAGGGCTGAGCCCTGTGGTGCAGGCGTTGCTGGGCACGCTGTTTACCTGGCTCATGACGGCCACCGGCGCCCTGCCGGTGCTCTTCACCAAGACGGTCAATCGCAAGATGCTCGACGCCATGTTGGGCCTGGCCGCCGGCGTGATGATCGCGGCGAGCTTTTGGTCGCTGCTAGCGCCCGCCATTGAGATGTCGCAGGGTTCGTGGGTTCCTGCGACGGTGGGATTTCTGCTGGGGGGCATCGCGTTGCGCGGCATCGACCGCGTGTTGCCGCACATCCATAGCTGGTTCGGCGTCAGCGACGAGGTCGAGGGGCTGAGCACATCGTGGCGGCGCAGCATCTTGCTGGTGCTGGCGGTGACGCTGCACAACTTTCCCGAGGGCCTGGCCGTGGGCGTGGCCTTTGGCGCCGCGTCGCTGGGGCTGCACGGGGCGACGCTGGGCGGAGCGCTGGCGTTGACGCTGGGCATCGGCCTGCAGAACCTGCCCGAGGGCCTGGCCGTGGCCATGCCGTTGCGCCGCGAGAACATCTCCAGGGGCAAGGCCTTTTGGTACGGACAGCTCTCGGGGATGGTCGAGCCGATCGCCGGCGTGTTGGGCGCCTGGCTGGTCGTCTCGATGCGCGCGATTCTGCCCTATGCGCTCGCCTTTGCGGCCGGCGCGATGATCTTTGTGGTGGTCGAGGAGCTGGTGCCCGAGGGCCACAGCGCCGGCAACTCGCATCTGCTCACGGGAGGCGCCATGCTGGGCTTTGCCCTGATGATGACCCTCGACGTCGCTTTTGGCTGAGGAGACTGATTGCCACCAGAGAGACCGACGTCAGTCGGCCTCTTGATATCTGGCGCCATCGCGGCGAGTGCAGGGCAGCCTGAACGAGAGCGCCATGGCGGCCAGCGCAAAGACGATGGAGACGATGAACGCCGCCGGGTAGGATACCGAGCGCACCAACAGCCCGCCGATGGTCGGGGCGACCATGGTGATGGCGCCCAGCGTGTTGGTGAGCCCGATGTAGAGCGGCCGACGCTCGTCGGGGGCGTACTCGAGCATCCAGTTGAAAAAGGGCCAACTCACGCTGCTCCAGGCCACCCCAAAGAAAAAGTAGAGCGCCAGGTAGAGCGGGATGACCGCGCTTGGCCAGGCCCGTTGGCCCAGCCCCGCCAGCAGAGCGCATACCGGCGGCAACATCGCCATGGCGATGTTGATGCGCATGTGTCGCAGCGGCCCCCAGCGATCCTGGACATAGCCCAGCAGCAGCCCCGAGCCCACACTCCCGATCACCTGCGCGGTGATAAAGTAGCCCATGTCGGCGGCCGGAAAGCCCAACCTCTGGGTGGCATAGAGCACATAGAAAGAGCTGGCGATGCCGCTAAAGCCCAGCAGCAGCCGCGTGATGATCAGCTTGCGAAAGGGGTGATCGCTGGCCAGCAGGCTCGGCATCATCCTGAACACCTGGCCGACCGACGGCGGCGACTCTTTGGGCGCGGGCCGTTCGGGCTCGCGGATGAACAGCACCGCCAGGCCCGATCCGAAAAAGATCAGCCAGCCAATGATCACCAGCAACGCATAGTTGCCGGGGTAGGCAAAGCGCTCGCTATTGCTGAGGATGCTGCGCACCGCCAGCCCTGCCACCACGCCGCCGAGACCCCCCGCCACCTGGCCGGCGCCGATCACGCGCCCGCGTCGCGTGGGCGGCAGCACCCGCCCCAACAGCGCAAACCAGGGCACGCTGGCAAAGGCATCGCCCACGAAAAAGACAAAGATGGCCGCGACGGTGATGCCAAACGTCAGCCCCGGGTGCTGCGGCGTGAGCCACCAGATGGCCAACGCCAGCGGCAGCAGCACCGGTCGCGTATACCACACCGCCTTCACGAGCAACGGCTTCATACGGGGCTGACGCGCAGCCAGCCCCGCCACCAGCAACTGCGGCAGCAGCCAGGCGCTGTTGATGATGCCCGCCGCCACCCCGATCAGCACCTCATTGTTCACCAGCGTGGCCAGAAACGTGAGTAACACGGTGGTGGTGCTGATAAAGTTGAGCGCCGTATGGAAAAAGGCTGTGTCCAGCGCCAGGGCCAGGGAATTGCGGCCGTAATCCGGGTAGAGATCGCGATCGTCAGCTATGGCCATGGTGAACTCCGAGGGCGTGCGCATAGGCGCGGTGATTTGTAGACGTGGCAGGCCCAGTCTACGCAGATAACCCGCAACGTCAACCTGGGTGCGCGTTGCGCAATCCGTTCAGTTGGCGGAAATCTGTCCCGAATATGGCCATTGCCATGCTCCATGCGCCGCGGAATGTGCTATGTGTAGGTTGTGTGATTGTGTCGGCGAGGCAGGGAAGGAGGTCCCTAGCGGCACAAGGCGCAACACCTATCCAAACGTGGGCGGTCGGTTACGGTTTCTCAAAGGAGAGGAAGATGAGCACGAGCAAGATCACCCGTCGCAGACTGTTGCAGGGCGCTGCCCTGGCCAGTGCAGCCGGGCTGCTGGCGGCCTGCCAACCCGAGGTTGTGGAGAAGGTGGTGGAAAAGGTCGTCAAAGAGACGGTCATCATCGAGGGCACTCCCAAGGTTGTCGAGAAGGTCGTCAAAGAGACGGTGGTCGTCGAAAAAGAGGCGGCGGCCCCCGCTCGCGAGCCGGCCAAGGTGGTGTGGTGGTTCCAGTGGAACGCGCCGGCTCAGATGGAGGCGTTCAGCACCATCGCCAAGAACTTTTCAGAGATGGACAACGGCATCACCGTCGAGGCGCTGCAGGTGCCCACGATGCAGGACAAGATGCTGGCGGCCGTGGCCGGTGGCAACCCGCCCGACGTCGGCGTCTGCTGCATTCAGTACGTCGGCTTTTATGTGCGCGGTGTGTTCACGCCGCTGGACGACTATCTCGACGCCAGCGAAAAGATCAAGCGCGAAGACTTTGTTCCCGGCCTGTTCGGGTCGATGGTGTGGCGCGGCAAGACCTATGGCGTGCCGGCCTGCGAGTGCGGGCCCCGCTTTGGGTTTATCTTTAACCTCGAGCATCTCGAAAACGCTGGCCTCGACCCCGAGAACCTGCCGCAGACCTGGGATGAGACCTGGGACTGGCACACCAAGCTGACCAAGAAGGATGATGCCGGCAACCTGGCGCAACTGTTCCTCGACCCGTTCTTTGGGTCCACCACGGCGGCGGCACTGGCCCCTAACTGCGCCTCGCTGTATCCCACGTCGTGGGGCTTTTCGCCGTGGGATGGCGACACGATGACGTTCAACTTTGACAACCCGCAGATGGTCGAGGCCTTTACCTGGCTGAAAAAGATGTACGATGACATCGGCGTGGAAAAGCTCGATGCCTTTAGCCAGGCCAACCCCGGCGGCCGCTATGTGCCCACGGGCGCCATGCCTGCCGGTCTGCAGACCGCCGAGTTCGTCGGGTATTATGCGCCGGGCGAGCTGTATGTGAGCGCGCCAGACAAGAAATGGGTGGCTGGCTGGTGCCCCAGGCCCGAGTCGCGCCGCAACGTCCGCTACCAGAACGTTGGTGGGCACCCGATCTATATCCCGCTGGCCTCCAAGGTGCGCGATCAGGCGTTCGAGTTCATCGAGTATGTGACCAGCGAAGAGGCGATCGATATCATCTTCAAGGCCACGGCATGGCTCGGCGGTCGCAAGGTCGGCTATGACCCCAATCGGCCCGACATCAGCCATCTGCCGGCGCTCAAGTGGTATCTGGAGTCGGTCAACACGGCCGACGAACTCGTGTCCGGGCCGGTGATCCCCAACCAGGCCTTTGCCACCACGCAATACCAGCGCGCTGTCTCGGCCCTGCAGTACGGCGAAAAGATGCCCGAGCAGGCCGCAGCCGACCTGCAAAAAGAGGTCACCGACGATCTGGCCAAAGAGTTCCCCGAGCTGCTGCTCAAGTAGCTGGGGCGCATAACCAAAGCGCAACACCGGGGCAGGCCCACGCGCCTGCCCCGGCAAGACCGTCGCTCCTGAGTCTGCATTGCACAGGGAAGGGGGATCTGGCGATGAAACGCTGGTCGCGTCAGACGACCCGCAACGCCGTCAATGGCTATGCGTTCATCTCGCCGTGGCTCATCGGCCTGGCCTTGTTCACCATCTATCCCATCATCGCTTCGCTGTACTATAGTTTCACGCGCTATGACATCGTGCGTGCGCCGCGCTGGATCGGGCTCGAGAACTATGTCACCCTGGCCACCGAGGACCTGATCTTTCGCCGAGTGATGGGCAACACCATCTACCTGGTGGTAATCGGCGTGCCCGCGGGCATCATCGTCGCCTATCTGCTGGCGCTGCTGCTCAACAACGAAATGAAGCTGCGCCCGATATTCCGCACTATCTTTTTCCTGCCGGCACTGGTGCCCGCAGTGGCGGCGGCCGAGGTCTGGCGCTGGGTGCTCAATGCCCAGTGGGGCCTCATCAACGCCTGGATGAAAACCCGGGGCTGGCCGGTGATTCCGTTCCTGTCCTCTGAGGGGTGGGCCAAGAACACGCTCATCCTGATTCACTGCTGGGCGCAGGGGCAGGCGATGATGGTCTTTCTGGCCTCGCTGCAAGATGTGCCTCGCGCGCTGTACGATGCCGCCGAGGTCGACGGGGCCAGCGCTGTGCAGCGTTTCTGGTACGTCACGGTGCCCATGACCACGCCGGCCATGCTGTTCCTGGTGATCACTCACCTCATCGGCATGTTCCAGTATTTCACCATGGGCTGGCTGCTGACCTCGGGCGGCCCCAACTTTTCCACCGAGTTCTTTAGCATCTATCTCTATCGCAACGCCTTTGAGTACTTCAAGATGGGCTATGCCTCGGCGCTCTCGTGGGTGCTGTTCCTGATCATCATGCTGTTCACGGTGGTCACCTTTCGCTCGTCAGAGCGCTGGGTCTACTATGGCGGCGTATAGCGCAGGGCGCGGGAGGACACGATGACCGACATCGTTGCGGGACTGACCGAAGAGGCGCTGCGGGCCAAACGGCACGCCAGAACGGTTCGGCTGCTGTCGCGCACGGCGCTCTATCTCACCGTGGTGGTGCTGAGCCTGGCGTTTGCGTTGCCTTTGCTGTGGATGCTGGTGACGGCGCTCAAGGATGACCCCGACGTCTTTCGCCTGCCGCCGGTGTGGATTCCCAAGCCCATCCGTTGGCAGAACTTTCCCGAGGCGCTGACGATCATCCCCTTTGGGATGCATCTGCTCAACACGCTCAAGATCGCCGTGCCGGTGGTGATCGGCACCCTGCTGTCTTGCTCGCTGGTGGCCTATGGGTTTGCGCGCATCGACTTTCCCGGGCGCACGGTGCTCTTTTTCGTGTGCCTGGCCACCATGATGCTCCCCTTCCAGGTGCGCATGATCCCGCTCTACATCCGCTTTAGCAACATGGGCTGGCTCAATAGCTACAAGCCGCTGATTGTGCCGGCCTTTTTCGGCGGCGCCTACCCGATCTTTTTGCTACGACAGTTCTTTATGACCATCCCGCAGGAGCTGTCAGACGCCGCGCGCATCGATGGTTGCAGCGAGCTGGTCATCTTCTGGCGCATCGTGATGCCGTTGGCCAAACCGAGCCTGGCAGTGGTGGGGCTGTTCACCTTCATGGGCTCGTGGGACAACTACCTGGGCCCGCTGATCTATCTCAACGACGCCAAGCTCTACCCGCTCTCGGTGGCGCTGCGCGGCTTTCAGAGCGAGTTCTGGGAAAAGCATCTCTGGCAGTACATGATGGCGGCCAGTGCGACGACTATCGCTCCGGTGATCATCATCTTTTACATCGCGCAACGCACGCTGGTCGAGGGCATCACCGTCACGGGCATCAAGGGCTGACGCGCCCTTGGGGCTCGCTAGCATCTGCAACCAGGGAGGGGCTGTGCCGACTTTTTCGAGCTCCACGTCGCTGCTCCGCGACGCGACGATCGAGGCGGCGGCCGAGGGGCTTGCCACCTGCGGCTTTGCCGAGATCGAGATCTTTGACCGCGCCAGAACCGATGACTGGCTGGACGACCCGATGCGCACGGGGCGCGCTCTGCGCACGCACGGGCTCACTGTGCGCACCGTGCACCTGCCCGCGATCGGCTGGGAGGTGGATAGCCCCGACGAGGCTTTGCGGCAGGTGGCCCTGCAGGCCTGCACGCGGGCCATGCGCACCGCAGCGCAACTGGGCGCCGAGATCGCCATCTGCCACCCCAACGGGGCGCACCTGGCTTTTTATGCCGACAACTATGGCGCCAGCTGGCAGCGCACGCGCGATTCGCTGGCCTGGCTCGCCGAGCAGGCCGGGCAGATCGGCATCAAGCTGGCGGCCGAGAACCTGCCGGCTCACGGTACCTGGCGGCCCGGCATGTTTGTGCGCGAGCTGCTCTGCATGATCGACGGCCTGGGCGACCACGTGGGCATCTGCCTCGATGCGGGGCACAGCACGGCCAACGGCATCAGCCCGGCGATCGAGGCGCTGCAGGCCGGCAGCAGGCTCATGGCCTTGCACATCCAGGACAACGACGGCAGCGGCGCCGACCAGCACCTGATGCCCGGCGATGGCGTCACCGACTGGGACGCCTTTCGCCGCGCGCTGGATGAACTCGGCTTTCAGGGCGCGCGCACCTTTGAGGTGGGCCCGGGCGCCTGCCTCAACGACACGCTGAAGGCGCTCTCGGCTCTGCGGGCGGCCTGGGGCGGCTGAGCCGTTCAGGCGCCCAACCCCCAGTTCACCTAGCCCGGGCTCCCGAGCAGAACGCCTGTCTCGGGGGCTCGGCCTGACCCGCTGCTCGCGGCCTCGCTTGAGGCCCCTCCATCGCTGAGGCTATAATGAAGGCACACGCAAAGTTGCGCCATGGCCCAACGAATGGGGCGTCAGACAAGATGAGCAGCGAGCTATATGCCGAGGCGCGGCGAGCCCTGTCGCACCTGTACGACCTGGTCTATCTGCAGCGTTCTCCTCTGGCCAGGGCGTTGCCGGGCGGCGATGGCCGGGCGCTGCGCAAGGCGCTGATCGCGGCCATCGAGGCGCTCAAGCCCGCCAACGGCCTGCCGGCCCGCTCTGACGAGCAACGCGCCTATGTGGCGTTGCAGGGGCGCTACCTCGAACAGGTGAGCATGGCCGAGCTGGCGCAAGAGATGGGCATCTCTGAGCGGCAGTTGCGCCGTGAGCTGCGCGCCGGCATCGAGGCCGTGGCCCACATGCTACAGGCGCCGCCCGACGGCATCTCCGCACCCCAAGAGGCCCAGGAGCTCGACGCGCTCCAGCTCGAGGAGAGCTCGGAAGCGGCCACGAACCTCGCCGCTGAGGTGCGCGATCTGATGCTGCTCACCACGCCGCTGGCCCGCGAGAGCGGCGTGACACTCGTAGAGGCCGAGCTGCCCGAGAGCCTGCTGGTGCGCGCCAGCCGCGTGCTGCTGCGGCAGGCGCTGCTTGGCATGTTCAGCGAGGTGCTCGCGCTGCACCCCGGCGACACTGTGCAGTTGGGCGCCAGGCAAGACCGGCGAGTGCTCTTCTGGATGTCGCCCCTCACGCAACTGGCCCCGACGCAGGAGCCGCGCTTTGACCTCGTCTCGCCGCCGCTGCTGGCGGCGCTGCACGCCGACGTTCAGGCGGTGCGGGCGGCCAGCGGCCAGCCGCAATACCAGCTCTGGCTCGAGCCGGCGCCGCTGCGGACGGTGCTGGTGGTGGATGACAACGAGAGCCTGCAGCGCCTGTTCAGGCGCTATCTGACGGGGCTACCCTATGCGGTGCTGGGGGCGCAGAGCGCAGCCGAGGGCCTGGAAATGGCGCGCAGGCACCTGCCCGACCTCATCATGCTCGATATCATGATGCCCCGACAGGATGGTTGGGAGCTGCTAGGCATGCTGCAGGCCGCGCCCGACCTCACGCAGATCCCGGTGGTCATCTGCAGTGTGCTGTCGCACGAGACGTTGGCGCGCTCGCTGGGGGTGGCCGGCTATCTGAAAAAGCCGGTCGCCCAAGACGCACTGGTGCAGATGGTGCGCTCAGTCCTCGGCGGGCGCGCGCGGCAATGACTGCTCGATCATGCCCGACACGATCTGCAGCGCCTTGGGCAGGCCAAAGCCGTTTGCCTGGTGCAGGCCGATGTCGTACACGCGCGCTGCGTCGGCGCCCAGGTGCAGCCCCGTCATGATGATCACGCGGGTGCTGGCGCCGCCCGGCTGCGCGTGCAGCCACTCGAGCACGTCATAGCCGCTTACCTGTGGCATGCCCATATCGAGCAGTAACAGGTCAGGCAGCCCCTCTTGCAGAGCGGCGATGGCCTCGGCGCCACCGCAGGCCTCGGTCACCGTGTAGCGGCCCTCGTCGACGGCCGTCAGCGTGCGATAGAGCATGCGCAGCATGGCCGTGTCATCGTCGGCCACCAAGATCGAGCGGATCGCCGCCTCGGCCGACAGACGCTCGATGGCGCCCAGCAGGTCGGCCCGCGCGATCGGCTTGGCCAGCAGCGCGTGGGCGCGCAATGAGCGGGCGGCATCGGCGCGGGTGGGCAGGCGGCAGGTGATCACGGGCAGGCTGGGCGCCTGCCTCAAGATCGGCGCCAACTCGGGCCGGGCGCCGTCTCCTGTGGGCTGATCGTTGACAATCAACGCTGTGGGCTGATAGTCCTCAAAGGCCTCGGCACAACCGTCAGGCGTGGCGTAGACCACCTCATAGTCCTTGAGGTAGGCCCCCAGCAGGTCGTCGGGCGATTCAGCGATGGCCATGATGACGGGCAACGTGCGCGAGCGGTGCGTCGAGGCCGTCGTCTGCACCAGCGTGGGGTACACCGACGCGCCGGGGATGTTCTCGGTGGGCAGCGCCAGGCAAAAGGTGGAGCCGACGCCGGGTGTGCTTTCGGCCCACAGGCGGCCGCCATGCGCCTCGGCGAGGCGCCGGCTGATGGAGAGGCCCAGGCCAAAGCCATCGGTGCGCTGGGCGGCGGCGCCCTCACCGAGCTTGTAAAAGTCCTGGAAAATCATCGGCAGGTCTTTTTCGGCGATGCCCACGCCGGTATCCCGCACGCGGACCACCACCTCGCCGTCCTCGCAGGCCGCCTGGACGGTGATGGCGCCCTCTGGCGTGTAGCGGTACGCGTTGTTGAGCAGATTGAGCAGAATCTGGCGGATGCGCCCGCCATCGGCGAACACCGTCGGCAACGCCTCGACCTGCAGATCAAAGGCCAGGCCCTTGGCGGTGATGAGTGGCCGCATCGTGTCGGTCACATCGCGCAGCAGCGCGTCGACCTGCGTCCAGTCACGGCGGATGAGCATCTGCCCCGCCTCGAGCTGCGCCAGGGCGAGCACGTCCTCGACCAGGCTGACCAGATGCCGTGAGCTGCGATAGATCTCGAGCATGTCCTGCCGGTACGAGCGCGGCAGCCGCACGCCGCCATAGCTCTCGGGCGAAAAGGCCATCAGCTCGGCAAACCCGGTGATCAGGTTGAGAGGCGTGCGCAGCTCGTGACTCACGTTCGCCACAAAGTGCTGCTTGGTGCGAAAGGCTTCTTCGGCGGCCACTTTGGCTTGCTCGAGCCGCACGTTGAGATAGTGCAGGCGCTCCTGGTTGGTGCGGAGCATGTCGGATAGCTGACGCAGTTCGGCGCGTCGCGAGCGCAGGTCTTCGAGCCGCTCTTGGGCGGCGGCCTGCGCCTGGTTGGCCCATTCGACGGCCAGGTGCAGATTGCGCGTGGAAAGCCACGCCAGGGCGCAGGTGATCCAGGCCAACACGATGGCGCGGCTATAGGTCGCTGGCAGCGGCCAGAGCCCCCAGAGCCGCGCTGTGACGACGATAGCCAGCGAGACTCCGACCGCCACCGCCAGCGTCGATCTGGGCCCGGCCACGGCGCTGGACGCCAGCACCACCAGCACCATAAAGTAGGCGCTCTGCAGCTCTGGGTCGAGGTGCAGGTTGAGCACCAGCACCGCCACCAGCCCCGCCAGATACACCATGCGCCCGGCCTGTTCGTGCAATGACTGCAGCCAGAGGGCTAGCAGGCCCATCGCCGCCAGGCTCGCGGGGAGCGCCCACATATGAGGATCCTCGTTGGGCACGCGCAGCGCCAGCGCGCTGAGCCACGCCGCCGCGCCGGCCACTGTGGCCACGGTCAGGGTGCGCGTCGACTGCGCGCGCAACGAGTCGATATCGTTCAGTGTGCCCGAGCGAACATCATGGGCAGTCATCCTGCTTGCCATAGAGATCGTCCTTTGAGCAGAACGTGCCGGCAGGGCCGGCCGGCAGGGCCGGCTGGTAGGGCCGGCTGGCATTTGTCGCAGTACGGTAGCCAGTGGTAGAATGGCATGACCATCATAACATGCAATCCTCAGGCCGACACGACATGTGGCAGACCATCGGGCACGAATGGGCCGTCGAGCTGATGCAGCGCTCGTTGGCCAACGAGCGCAGTGCGCAGGCCGTCTTGCTGACCGGCCCCGACGGCGTGGGCAAGACGCACCTGGCGTGGAGGTTGGCCGCGGCCCTCAACTGCGAAGGGCAAGAGCGCCCCTGCGGCCGGTGTCGAGCCTGCGGGCTGGTGGCCAGAGCGCAGCACCCCGATGTGATGCTGATCGAGCCCGACGGCGCCCGGCTCAAGATCGACCAGGTGCGCGAGTTGCAGCGCACGCTGGCGCTGTCGCCGGTGCTTGGGCGCCAGCGGGTGGCCATCCTGTCACGGTTCGAAGCGGCTACGCGCGAGGCGGCCAACGCATTGCTCAAGACGCTGGAAGAGCCGCCGCCCCATGCCACGCTGGTGCTCACCGCCAGCGACGCCGATCTGCTGTTGCCCACCATCGTGTCGCGGTGTCGCCTGATGGCCCTGCGGCCGGTGCCGGTGGCCACGCTGGCCGAGGCGTTGCAGGCGCGCCAGGGGGTCGATGCCGAGCGCGCCCACATGGTGGCGCGC
>MTKY01054550.1_pt1 | contig 12080 bp, 11 predicted proteins | sample 1042731 | NCBI WGS metagenome assembly MTKY01 (sample SAMN06212206, study PRJNA360538) | anaerobic digester metagenome | biome: Wastewater treatment plant; material: sludge; isolation source: anaerobic digester fed with sludge from wastewater treatment plant | place: Denmark: WWTP Soeholt ... | reverse complement strand
GGCTGGGGCCCGCGGCGCAAGCCGATGGCACTCGTCCGCGCGATCCTGCGCTCAGACCTCAAGGACCTGACGATCGTGAGCTGGGGCGGCGCCGACGTCGGTCTGCTCGCACGGGCCGGCAAGATCCGCAAGCTCGTCTACGCGTTCGTCTCGCTGGACACGATCCCGCTCGAGCCGAACTTCCAGCGTGCCCGCCAGGCTGCACCTGATTCTGGGCAAGCGATCCCCGAGATCGTCGAGCTCGATGAGGGGATGTTCCAGACTGGCCTGTACGCCGCCGCGCAGCGACTTCCGTTCCTTCCCATGCGCGCCGGACTCGGCTCAGACGTGCTGGTCAACAATGACTGGATCAAGACTGTTGCCAGTCCGTATGCCGATGAGAACGGCGACTTCGAGGAACTCACCGCAGTCCCCGCGCTGAATCTCGATGTCGCGTTGGTGCACCTCAATCGGGCCGACGCACATGGCAATGCGACCTATCTGGGTCCGGATCCGTACTTTGACGACCTCTTCGTACAAGCCGCCGACAAGGCATTCCTCAGCTGCGAGCAGATCGTCGACACCGCTGGTCTCACGGTCGACACCGCAGTGCAGCGACTGCTGATCAACCGGATGATGATCGACGGCGTTGTGGAGACCCCGAACGGAGCGCACTTCACCACCTGCAGCCCGGACTACGAGCGAGACGAGAAGTTCCAGAAGGCATATGCAGCAGCCGCCGGTGGATCCAATGAGGACTGGGCGGCATTCGAGCAGCGCTTCCTCGTCGGAGATGAGGCCACCTATCAAGCAGCAGTCGCAGCATTCGCCGCCGAGGAGGCAGCCAAATGACCGCCACCACGACGGAGTCGTCAATGAGTACAAGTTCTCGAGCGGAGGTCTGCGCCGCCGCCATCGCCGACGCGTTCTCCGGCGACGGCGAGATCTTCGCCAGCCCGATGGGGATGCTCCCCATGCTCGGCGTCCGTCTCGCCAAGCTCACCTCAAACCCCGACTTGGTCATCTCCGATGGTGAGTCGCTGTTCCTCGGAGGCACACCGCCGCTGTTCGCGAAGGCCGACGTGGTCGAGGGCTGGATCCCGTTCCGCCGGGTCTTTGACGTCGTCGCGTACGGCAAGCGCCACGTGATGATGGGCGCCACCCAGGTCGACAAGCACGGCAACCAGAACATCTCCGCGATCGGTGACTTCGCCCAGCCAAAGCGTCAACTGCTTGGCTCGCGCGGTGCGCCGGGCAACACGGTGAACAACCGGACGTCCTACTGGGTTCCTAAACACGGCCCCCGCGTCTTCGTCGAGAACGTCGACATCGTCTCGGGCGTCGGCCCGGCGCGTGCCAAGGCCGCTGGTCCCGGTGCGTCAAAGTACAACGACATCCACCGCATCGTCTCCAACCTCGCCGTCTTTGACGTCAAGGGCGACGACGACACCGTACGACTGCTCAGCGTGCACCCAGGCGTGACTGTCGAAGAGGTCGTTGAGGCCACTGGATTCGAGATCTCCATCCCGGCAGAGGTACCGATCACCCGGGAGCCGACCGAGACCGAGCTGATGATCATTCGCAACGTGCTCGACCCCAACACATTGCGCGACCGCGAAGTCCCACCCGTCACCACCGAGACGCCTGCCCAGAAAGCTGATGAACAGTGATCGACCAGCTCCTGACGACTCCGCTCACCAAGCTGACCGGCGTACGCCATCCCGTCGTCCAGACCGGCATGGGCTGGGTCGCCGGACCGAGCCTGGTCAGCGGCACCGCCAACGCCGGCGGGCTCGGCATCCTCGCCTCAGCAACGATGACGATCAAAGAGCTCGAGCAGGCGATCATCGAGGTCAAGGAGCGCACCGACAAGCCGTTCGGCGTCAACCTGCGCGCCGACGCTGCTGATGCACCCGCTCGTTGCGATCTGCTGATCGAGCACGGCGTCAAGGTCGCCTCGTTCGCGCTCGCTCCAAAGCCCGAGCTGATCGCCAAGCTCAAGGAACATGACATCGTTGTGATCCCCAGCGTCGGACTCCCCAAGCATGCCGTGAAGGTTGCCTCCTGGGGCGCCGACGCCGTCATGATCCAGGGCGGCGAGGGCGGCGGACATACCGGCTTCGTGCCGACCACACTGCTCCTGCCAACTGTGCTCGACGCGGTCGACATACCCGTCATCGCTGCGGGTGGATTTTTCGACGGCCGCGGACTTGCGGCCGCGCTCTCGTACGGCGCAGCCGGCGTCGGCATGGGAACGCGCTTCCTGCTCACCGCTGACAGCCGCGTTCCGGATGCCGTGAAACAGCGTTACCTCGCCGCAACCCTCGACGACACCGTGGTCACCAAGAAGGTCGACGGCATGCCGCACCGGATGCTCCGCACCGAGCTCGTCGAACAGGTCGAAGCGGGTTCCGGGCTCAAGCGCATCATCCCCACCGCGAAGCGCACACTCGAGTTCAAGAAGATGGCGGGCATGTCGTGGAAGGAGCTCGCAGTCGACGGACGGTCGATGCGCAAGGATCAGGGCCGTACGCTCGGCCAACTCGCCCTCGCCGCCAACACGCCGATGATGCTCAAAGCCGGACTCGTCGAGGGTGATCCGACGGCTGGAGTACTCGCCTCGGGCCAGGTCGTCGGCGTGATCAACGATCTGCCGACCTGCGAAGAGCTGATCGACCGGATCGTCACCGAAGCCGTCGTGGCCCTGAAGCGCACCAGCTCGTACCTGATCTCGCGGTGACCTTCGGTGCGCCCGATCGTTGAACTCCTAGAACACGCTCTCACTGGAGTCCTCATGCGCCGCTTGATCGTCCTGGCATCTGTCCTCGTCGCCGTCATCTTGGCAGGATCACCCGCCACCGCGGCCACGAAGCCGCTTCCGGTGCCGTACAACTTCCTGCCCGCGGCAGTCCTCGGCGGCACGCCTGACTCCAACGCCCCCGGCACCAACGACTGGACCTGCAAGCCGAGCGCCGCGCATCCTCGTCCAGTCGTGCTCGTACACGGCACCTTCGGCAACCAGGGCACCAACTGGCAGACGTACGGACCGTTGCTCAAGAACAACGGCTACTGCGTGTTCGCGCTGACCTATGGTTCGCTGCCGGCGCCCTACCCCGTCAACGCCCTAGGCGGATTCGCCAGCATGCGCACCAGCGCGGTGCAGCTGCAGCAATTCGTCGACCGCGTGCTCGCTTCCACCGGCGCCAGCAAGGTTGACCTCGTCGGGCATTCGCAGGGCACTCTGATGCCGCAGTACTACGTGAAGTTCCTCGGCGGAGCATCGAAGGTTCTCAACTACATCTCGCTGGCCTCGCTGTGGCACGGCACGGAAATCTTCCCGCCGGCAGTCGCCGCATCCCTCGGCCTCGACCCCTCCACCATCCCGGTGTGCGCGGCATGCGGAGAGTTCGACCCCAGCTCGACGTTCATGAAGGAGATCCGCGAGGGCGGAGTGGCCGCGCCCGGTGTGCACTACGTGAACATCGTGACGAAGTACGACGAGCTGGTTCGGCCCTACACCAGCGGCATCGAGCCCGGCATGACGAACATCGTCCTCCAGGACAAATGCGCGCTCGACTACACCGAGCACTTCGAGATCGCCGCCGACCGCAATGCGTCACTCTATGTGCTCAACGCCCTCGACCCGGCGCATCCGCGACCGATCACGTGCACGTTGACGCTGCCGTTTGTCGGCGGTCTCTAGCTCGCAGCGGCAATTGCCGCGAGGATCTCGTCGGCCAGATCGGCGCGGCAGATGAGCAGATCCGGCAGGTACGGATGGGCAGCGTTGTAGGTCAGCGTCGTTCCGTCGACGCGCGTTGCATGCAGACCTGCCGCCAGTGCAACACCGACCGGAGCAGCAGAGTCCCACTCCCACTGACCGCCGTCGTGCAGGTACGCGTCGGCGTCCCCGCGCAGCACCGCCATTGCCTTGGCGCCGGCTGATCCCATCGGTTGCACCTCCGCTCCCAATGCGTCCGCCACTGCAGCACCCCATGCCGGCGGACGGCTGGCACTCATCAGGAAGATCGGCATCTCTCGCTCGACCCGTGTCGCGCTGGCGGCTCCCGTCGCGTAGACCGTCGCCAGCGCAGGTTGGGCCACCGCTGCAGCGGTGATCTGCGAACCGCGCTCCCACAGGGCCACATGGACCGCCCAGTCGGTGCGCCCGTCCATCCCGTACTCACGCGTGCCGTCCAACGGATCGATGATCCAGACCCGGTCAGCTGACAACCGCGCCGGCGAGTCGGCCGATTCCTCTGAAAGCACGGCATCGCCTGGTCGCTCGGCGGCCAGCAGATCCAGCAACAGCAGATTGGCCTGCGCGTCGCCAGCCCTGCCAAGCTCCTTGCCCGTCAGCGAGGAGGTGCGCCGCAGGTCGAGCAACAAGGCGCCTGCTTGCTCAGCGAGAGTGGCCGCGAGCTCGGAATCGGTACGATTCACAGATCCTTGATCCGATCGATGACGAGCGTCGCCAGCTCGGCAACATCGCCATCACCCGGGCGCAGCAGCAGCTCTGGTCGAACCGGCACTTCATACGGTGCGCTGATGCCGGTGAACTCGGGGATCTCTCCCGCGCGGGCCTTGGCGTACAGGCCCTTGGGGTCGCGCTCCTCGCACTCCTTGAGCGGGGTGTCCATGAAGATCTCGACGAACGGCAGACCGTCGGCGTCATGGCTCGCACGTGCCGCGTCGCGATGTTCACGATAGGGGCTGACGAGCGAGACGATCGCGACGACACCGGCATCGGCCATGAGCTTGGCAACCTCGGCGACGCGGCGCACGTTCTCCTGCCGGTCCTCAGGACTGAAGCCCAGGCCGGCATTGAGTCCGTGGCGCAGGTTGTCTCCGTCGAGGATGTACGCGGGCTGACCCGCGGCGACCAGTCGACGCTCGACCTCGACGGCAACGCTCGACTTGCCCGAGCCGGAGAGGCCGGTGAACCACAGCGTCTTGCCCTGAGTCTTGCGGTGCTCACGGGTGACCGCGCCGCTGTGCCAGACGATGTTGGGCTCGTTCTGGGTCTCGCCGAGGATCATGCCGGCCGCCACCGTACGGTTGCTCGCCTCGTCTATCAGGATGAAGCCGCCCGTGTCGCGGTTGCGACGGTAGGGGTCGAAGTGCAGCGGCTTCTGGGTGCGCAGACGTACGCGGCCGATCTCGTTCAGACTCAGGCTGGTGGCCTTTTCGTCACGGTGCAACGTGTTGATGTCGAGGCGGTACTCGAGGCTTTCGACGGTCGTCCGCGTCTGACGGGTCGTGTGCAGGATCGAGTAGGTCGCACCGTCCGCCAGAGCCAGGTCGCCGTCCATCCAGCAGATCATCGCGTCGACGTCCTGGGTGGTGATCGGTCGGTTGTTGGGTCGGCACAGCATGTCGCCGCGGCTGATGTCGATGTTGTCGGCGAGCTCGATCGTGACGGCCTGGCCGGTGAACGCCTCGTCGAGCTTCGTACCGCCAGGACCTAGCACGTTGGTGACCGTCGTCGAGAAGCCCGACGGCAGCGCCACGACTTCGTCGCCGGGCCGGAACACACCACCGGCAATCGTGCCGGCATAGCCACGGAAATCGTGGAAGTCAGCCTGCTGCGGGCGAATGACGTACTGCACCGGCATGCGCGTGTCGATGAGGTTACGGTCGGAGGCAACGTGCAGGCCTTCGAGGTGCCCCAGCAGCGCCGGCCCGTCGTGCCACGGCATCGCGGCGCTGTGCGTGACGACGTTGTCTCCCGACAGGGCTGACATCGGGATGAACGTGAGGTCGGCGACCTCTAGCTTGGTCGCGAAGGCAGCGAACTCCTCACGAATCTCGTTGAACCTGTCTTCAGAGAAGTCGACCAGATCCATCTTGTTGATGCAGAGCACGACGTGCGGGATACCCAACAGGGATGCCAGGAACGCATGCCGCCGCGACTGCTCGAGCACGCCGTGTCGCGCGTCAATGAGGATCAGCGCAACATCAGCGGTGGAGGCACCGGTGACCATGTTGCGGGTGTACTGAATGTGGCCGGGTGTGTCGGCGATGATGAACTTGCGCTTGGGAGTTGCGAAGTAGCGATACGCCACGTCGATCGTGATGCCCTGTTCGCGCTCGGCGCGCAGACCGTCGGTCAACAGCGCGAGGTCGGGACCCTCGTGGCCGCGCGCAGCGCTGGCCGTCGTGACCGCGCTCAGCTGGTCTTCGAAGATCGACTTGCCGTCGAAGAGGAGCCGTCCGATCAGGGTCGACTTGCCGTCGTCGACGCTTCCGGCTGTGGCGATACGGAGGAGCTGCGACATCAGAAGTAGCCCTCTTTCTTGCGGTCTTCCATGCCGGCTTCGGAGATGCGATCGTCGGCCCGGGTCGCGCCACGTTCGGTCACACGTACGGCCGCAACTTCGTCGACCACGGCCTCGCGAGTCGAAGCAAACGACTGGACGCAACCGGTACAGGTGGCGTCGCCGACCGTACGAAACCGCACCATCGCGTCGAATGGTTCCTCACCCTCGGTCGGTTCGATGAATCGGTTGACCGCGAGCAGCATGCCGTCGCGCTCCACGACCGTTCGCTCGTGCGCGTAGTAGAGGTCAGGGAGGTCGATCTGTTCGCGCGCAATGTATTTCCAGATGTCCAGCTCGGTCCAGTTGGAGAGCGGGAAGACGCGCATGTTTTCGCCCTTGTGGTGGCGGCCGTTGTAGAGGCTCCACAGTTCGGGGCGCTGGTTCTTGGGGTCCCACTGGCCGAACTCGTCGCGGAAGCTGAAGACTCGTTCCTTGGCGCGGGCCTTCTCCTCATCGCGTCGCGCGCCGCCGAAGACAGCGCCGAACTGGTTCTCCTTGATACCGCGCAGCAGCGAGATCGTCTGCAGCTTGTTGCGAGGGCCGAGCGGCCCACCGACCTCGGTGGCGCGGCCGGAGTCGATGTCGTCCTGCACCGAGGCGATGATCAGCCGCAAGCCGAAGCGCTCGACAGTCGCGTCGCGGAACTCGATGACCTCGTCGAAGTTCTGTCCGGTGTCGATGTGCATCACCGGGAAGGGGACCGGCGCGGGCCAGAACGCCTTGGCCGCCAGGTGCAGCATGACGACCGAGTCCTTGCCGCCCGAAAAGAGCAGGGCGGGACGCTCGATGGTCGCCGCGACCTCGCGGAAGATGTGAACCGCCTCGGCTTCAAGCTTGTCGAGGTCGGTCAGCTCAAACGTGGTGGTCATACCCGCTCACTTGTTGCTTCGACGAAAAGTAGAACATGTTCTAGTTTTGCACTCCGGAGAGCCGATGGCAACCCTGCCTCAGGGCCGCGTGGAGAGCAAGCCAGACACCTGCCCAGCGACCGCGCGGCGTACATCCTCGGGGTCTGCTCCCGTGGCCTCGCTCATGAACGCGCCGAAGATCAGCCAGCCAAGCACAGATGACCCGGCAACAGCTGTCGTCACGGCGCTTTCGGGATCGCTGTCACGCCACAGTCCGGAGAACAACTCGGTCGTCGACGCAGTGCCCGGCAGTGCGGCCTCGGGGCTGTCAAGGACCGCGTGCACGAGGGTGCGCCAGTACGACGGCGAGGCTGCCAGCAGCTCGAGGAGCTCAGCGACCACCGCGGGTTCAGCGGCTTCGCTGGTCGGCAGACCTGCCCCGAGAACGGCGTTTACCACGACGTCGGCGTCTGCAGCAAGCATCTGTTCGAGCACATCAGCCTTGGTGCCGAAGTGGCGGTGCACCAGGGCGTGGTTGACGCCGGCTCGGGCAGCGATGTCACGTACTGAGAAGCCGTCTGGTCCACGCTCAGCCACGAGTGCGCTCGTGGCGGTGAGTACTGCCGAGCGAATCTGCTCGCGGCCTCGGGGCTTGGCTTCAACGGACATGCGAGAAGTCTATACACCGATGTAACCAACGGGTTACAGTCGTACGCATGCGTCGCCTACTCCCCTTCGCCGGAGCCGTCGTGCTCGCGGCCGCCCTCGCCGCCCCCGCAATGTCAGCCACTCCCAAACCAGAAGTCACCCTGCCGCCAATCCCGGGGGTGAAGGGTCTTCCGATCCCGTCGCTGCCGACCGACCTTCTCGTGCCGAAGTTCATCGGGACACCGACGACCAAGCAGCCCATCGCTCACCCGGCGATCCCGCAGAACCCCTGGCTGTCCGCCGATGACACCAACACGATGCACAACGACTCGTACGCATCGGATGCCTACAAGGTCAGCGGGCCGCTGGGCAAGAACCTCGTGGTGAGGTCAGCTTCATACGGCGTCCGCGAGTGCGCGACGATCGCCTTCGACTCTCAGCACCGCATCGTTGGACTGTGTGGCGGGCTTGAGGGCTCTGAGATGATGCTGATCGATCCCGTCACGCTCAGGCCGATCTCAGAGCTGCGGACCTCGGCCCGTAACTTGGCCACGGCCACCAACCCTTTCACCGACATCTGCGGTGGCACCTACTTCTTCCTCGACAAGCAGGACGTCGCGTACCCCACCACGGCCCAGAAGTCGGTCCTCAAGATCGCGATTCAGCCTGATGGCAAGCTGGTCAAGCAGAACGAGTGGTCCCTTGCCGGCGACGTGGCCGCCGACGACTGCCTCATCGCGACGATGCCCGACTATCAAGGTCGGCTCTGGTTCTTCACCCAACTGGGCACCGTCGGAACCCTCAACCGGAGCACCGGCGACGTTCAGGTGATGCAGCTCCCCCAGGGCGAGGAGGTCACCAACTCGGTCGCCACCGACGAGACCGGCGGCATGTACGTCGTATCAACCCACGCCCTCTACCGCCTCGATGCCTCGGCAGCGGGCGTTCCCGAGGTGACGTGGCGCGAGACGTACGACCGCGGCAACCGACTCAAGACCGGCAACCTTTCACAGGGATCCGGAACCACTCCGACACTGCTCGGCGATCGCTGGGTCGCAATCAACGACAACGCCGACCCCAAAACCAACGTCCTCGTCTACGATCGCCGCGAGGGTGTGAGTGGCCGCCTGCACTGCACGCAGCCCGTGCTCGCCGACAACGCCGGCACGACCGACAACAGTCTGGTGGCGGCCGGCAACTCGTTCATCATCGAGAACAACTACGGCTACGGCGGTCCGACCTCCACGATCCTCGGCCAAACGACCACACCTGGACTGGCGCGGGTCATGGTTGATGCCAACGGCTGCCACGTCGCCTGGACCAACAACGAGATCGCTCCGAGCTCGGTGGCCAAGGCATCGCTGGGCAATGGCCTGCTATACGCATACACGAAACCCAAGCTCGCTGGGTCGCTCGCCAATGCCGTCGACGCGTGGTACTTCACCGCGATCGACATCCGCACCGGCAAGACCAAGTGGAGCCGCCTCACCGGTACGGGCATCCAGTGGAACAACCACTATGCCGCGATCTACCTCGGCCCGGATGGCACTGCCTACGTCGCCACCCTTGCCGGGCTGATCAGGATCAAGGACGCGTGAAAACATACGTCGTAAGCGGCGCTGCAAGCGGGATCGGCGCAGCTGCTGTGGCCATGCTGCGCGTACAGGGCGACCGTGTCATCACTGTCGACCAGCGCGACGCCGATGTCATCGCCAACCTCGGGTCCGCCGAGGGTCGAGCTGCGGCAGTCGCCGGCGTGCAGCAGCTTGCCGATGTCGTCCACGGCGTCGTACCGTGCGCCGGCATCGTCGGTGTGGCTGGCGCCGACCCAGCCCAGATCATCTCGGTCAACTACTTCGGGGCGGTCCACCTGGTACGCGGTATCAAGCCACAGCTCGCGGCTGCCGCAGGCTCCAGCGTCGTGATGATCGCCTCGAACTCGATCACCGGGATGCCGGGCTGGCGGGCGTCGACTGCCGACCTCTGCCTGACCGACGACGAGGAGGCGGCGCGAGCTGACGCGGTCGGCGCCGATCCGTTGACCGTCTACCCCGGCACCAAGGCGGCTCTGGCCTGGTGGGCGCGACGCGAAGGCGTCACCGAAGCCTGGATCGGGCAGGGCATACGGCTCAACGCCGTGGCACCCGGCTCGATCGACAGCCCAATGACCGAACAGCTGCTCGCAGACCCTGAGGTCGGGCCCCTCGTCGCGGCGTACCCGTCGGCGATCGGACGCATGGGCCGACCCGACGAGATCGCGGCACTGGTCGCCTTCCTGCTGTCCGACGCCAGCAGCCTGATGGTCGGCTCGGTGGTCTACGCCGACGGCGGCACCGACGCCATGCTCCACCCGATCGCCCCAGAACGCTGGGTGCTCTAGAGGCCTTCGACGTACTTCTTGAAGTCCTTGCTACCTGTATCGAGGGCGGTCTTGAGCACCCGTTTCAGCACGAAGCCCGGCATCGGGACCTTGACGCCGATCTCGAGCTCGAGCTTGATGTGTGTGCCGTCGTCCGTCGGGGCGAGGGTGTACGTGCCGACCTGCTTTGACTGGACCGAGCTCTCGGCGAGTGTCCAGGTCACCGAGTTCAACCCGTCCCACGTGTAGTCGGTGACCTCTTCATCCTTGAACCCGGCGGCGCTGACCTTCGCTCGTACGCGCTTGGGCCGGCCATCGTCATAGGTGGACTCGATCTCGGCTGACTGGTGCGGGCCCGATCGCTGGGGCAGGTCCTCAATTGCCGCGACGGCGTCCATGACCTGCCCAGGAGATGCGTTGACGTCGAACTCGGTGCTGCCGCTGACTGCCATGACCTCACGCTATCTGTTGCGAGCACGTTCGGTCAGGCAAGTACGAAGTAGCGCAGCCACAGGTAGGGCAGCGTGATCACCAAGGACAGAGCGGTGATGATGAGTCCGTACTTGGTGAACTCCCAGAACGAGATCGGTGCTCCCCGCCTGGCGGCGATGCCCAGCACCACGACGTTGGCGCTGGCGCCGACGGCGGTCGAGTTGCCGCCGAGATCAGATCCCAATGCCAATGCCCACCAGAGAACCTTGCCGTCTGCGCCGAAGTCGGCCACCAGGTTGCCGACGATGGGTGCCATTGCCGCAACGTACGGAATGTTGTCGACCAGCCCGGACAGGACGAATGACGCCACCAGGACGATGACCGTCGCCAGGAACAACTTGCCACCGCTCGCATCTGCGAGTTGTTCGGCGACCAGCTCGATGACCCCGGTATCGACCAGCGCACCAACCATGACGAACAGTCCACCGAAGAAGGCGAGGGTCTCCCACTCGACCTCAGCCAAAGCCTCATACGTCGTGACGTGCGAGACGAGCAGCAAGACGCCAGCGCCGAGCAACGCCACGACAGATGGCTCCAGCTTGAGGGTCGTCTGCAGGATGAAGCCCATCAGAACCAGCGCCAGCACGATCATGCTCTTGACCAGGAGCAGCCTGTCCTTGATCTCAGCGCGTGGGGACATAGCCATCACGGCGTCGACGTGATCAGGACTGACGGTGAACGCCTTGCGGAACATCACCCGGATGACCAACAGGAACACCAGCAGGAGGATCACCACGACCGGTGCGAGGTTGACGATGAAGTCGTTGAAGGTCAGGTTGGCTCGGCTGGCGATGATGATGTTGGGCGGATCGCCGATGAGCGTCGCCGTCCCGCCGATGTTGGAGGCGAGGATCTCCGCGATCAGGAACGGCACCACTGGCAGGTCGAGCCGGTCGCAGACCAGGAAGGTCACCGGTGCGATCAGGAGCACCGTCGTGACGTTGTCCAGCAATGCGGAAGCGATCGCGGTGATGACCACGAGCAGCACCATCAGCACGTACGGTCGGCCACGTGCGCGCTGGGCGGCAGCGATTGCCATGTATTCGAACAGTCCGGTCTGCTTGATCACGCCGACGATCATCATCATTCCGAGCAGCAGGAAGATGACGTTCCAGTCGATGCCGGCTTCCTCGGAGCGGTAGGCAGTGTTGCCGTCAATCAGGCGCAGCGCGAGCATCACACCGGCGCCGCCCATCGCCGCCGCGACACGGTGGACCCGCTCGGTCGCGATCAACACGTACGCGCCGGCGAAGACGGAAACGGCGGCGTACTGGTCGAAAGTCATGACCTCGAACCTATCGGTGTGCACCCACGGCACCGGAGACGGTTAGAGGCAAGATCGTTGAAGGGACGGGTCGAGCGCAAGGAACAGCAGCCTGCACAGATCGGGTGACTGCTCGGTGACGGCAAGCTGGCCGCCGGTGTGCCTGGAGG
>MTKY01055145.1_pt1 | contig 12084 bp, 9 predicted proteins | sample 1042731 | NCBI WGS metagenome assembly MTKY01 (sample SAMN06212206, study PRJNA360538) | anaerobic digester metagenome | biome: Wastewater treatment plant; material: sludge; isolation source: anaerobic digester fed with sludge from wastewater treatment plant | place: Denmark: WWTP Soeholt ... | reverse complement strand
CTGTGCGGTTGGAAATTTCGCACAGGGGCGCATCGGGAATGAGGGCGCCGGTCTGCTTTGCGACCTGGTCCAGTCGAGCCCTGTCGACGAGGTCGCTCTTCGTTATGACGCCCGCGAATCGCTTTACGCCCAGCAGGCGCAGAAGTTCCAGGTGTTCGAGTGTTTGCGGCATCGGCCCGTCGTCTGCCGCCACTACCAGCATGCCGAGGTCGATGCCACTGATCCCGGATATCATGGTGTTTATGAAGCGGTGGTGACCAGGCACATCAATAAAGCCAATGGGCTCGTTTGCCCCGGCTTCTCCAAATGCGTATCCGAGTTCTATGGTCAGCCCCCGCTGTTTCTCTTCCGCCAGCCGGTCCGTGTTTGTCCCGGTCAAGCGCTGTATCAGGCTGGTTTTGCCGTGGTCCACATGACCTGCTGTGGCGACTAGCATGACAGCGCATCCCTGAGTTGGGGAAGCTGTTGCAGGAAAAGCGATTCACAGTCCAGGCAGCGCAGGTCCAGCAATAACCTGCCGTCGTGGATCCGGCCAATTACAGGGCGTGGCAGCTTGCGCAGTTCCGTTGCCAGGCGTCTCAGGTCGCTGTCCCGCCCCGCGACGGATTCGATGGCGATGGCGAAGCCGGGAATCGTTTCGACCGGTAGCGCGCCGCTGCCGATCTGACTGAGGCAGGGGACTGTCGCCGCCCGGAATGGTTGTGGCAGGTAGCTGGCAAGTCCATCGCACAGCCGCACCGCTTGCGCTTCGATCTCGCTTGCCGGGCGCGTCAGTTGCCGCAGGGTCGGCAGTGTTTCCGTCAGGCTCTCCGGGTGCCGGTACAGTTTCAGTACTTCGGACAAGGCCGCCAGTATCATGCTGTCCACGCGGAGCGCGCGCTTCAGCGGATTCCTGCAAATGCGCTCGACCAGCGATTTCTTGCCGGCAATGATGCCGCACTGTGGTCCGCCGAGTAATTTGTCACCACTGAATGTAATCAAGTCCATGCCATTGGCGATGTAATCCGCGGCTCGCGGCTCCCCCGGCAGGCCGAGGGCGCTGAAGTCGACCAGACAGCCACTACCGAGATCCGCCACACAGGGCAGACCGTGTTCATGCGCCAGTGCCGCGAGGGCTTTCTCGTCCACCGCTTGGGTGAAACCCTCCAGCCGGTAGTTGCTGGTGTGAACCTTCATCAACAATGCAGTTTGCGGAGAAATTGCCGAGCGGTAGTCCTTTAGGTGCGTGCGATTGGTTGCCCCCACCTCTACCAAAGTGCAGCCTGAGGATTCCATTACCTCCGGCATGCGAAAGGATCCGCCGATCTCGACCAGTTCGCCCCGTGAGACCGGCACTTCCAGACCCCTGGCCAATGTGTTCAGCGCCAGCACTACGGCCGCCGCATTGTTGTTGACCACGGTGGCGGCTTCGCTGCCGGTGAGCTCGCAGATCAGTGACTCGACATGGCTGTCGCGGTTGCCCCTCTTGCCGGTCTCCAGATCGTACTCCAGGTTGTTGGGAAACATCGCGGCCTGGCAAGCCGCCTCGGCGGCTGCAGCCGGGAGGCAGGCTCGGCCCAGGTTGGTATGCAGGACGACGCCCGACAGATTGAAGACGGGGCGGATACCACGCGCGTCACTGGCGGACAGCTGTGCGCTTATTGCGGAATGAATTGCAGAAATGCTCCTGGCGGATCGCTGCTCCGTGTTGACGTTCTCGCGGATTTCGCACAAATGCGCGCGGATTGCCTTGCTTACCTTCTGGTGACCCCAGCGCGAGACCAGATCCTGCGACTCCTGCAGTACCCGGTCAACTGATGGCAATTCGCTTCTGATGTCCCGGTCGCCGGTCATCACATACGCCCTCTGCTAGTAACCCGCAGCCGTATCAACGACGCCCTGCAGTGGCTGATCGTTGGAAAAAGCCACCACATTGGCAAAAAATGGCGCCAGCAAACGCTCGACCATATTTGGTCCGCTCCAGGAGATATGGGGGCTGAGTAAAACTCGCGGGTGTCGGTAAATCCAGTGGCCAGCCGGCAGTGGTTCGGGTTCCACGACGTCGAGAGAGGCGCGGCTTATGTGGCCCTTGTCCAGGCTCTCGCGCAGCGCTTCCTGGTCGACAAGGTTTGCGCGGGACACGTTCACCAGGTGCGCGCCCGGTTTCAGGGCTTGCATGGACTGGGCTCCCATCAGCCTGTCGCTCTGGGGTGTGGAGGGTAGCGCGAGTACCAGGTGGTCTGAGCGCTGTAGCAAGTCATGCAGGTCCTCGAGTAGTTCGACGCCCGGAATCGGACTGGTGCGGTGTGTGCGAACCTTGGCAATGATGTTCATGTCAAATGCCAGTGCTCGTTTGGCGATAGCCTGGCCGATAGCCCCAAAGCCGATAATTCCCAGGGTCTTGTTTTCAAGGCACCCAAGATTGGCCGTGTACCAGGCCTGGGGCGGTTCGCTAATCCAGCGATCCGGCAACTGTTTTTCATGCGCCAGCAGCATGGCCATAACCCACTCGGCAATAGGGCCTGCGGTGGCACCGCGGGAGCAGGTTACCAGTTTGTCCTCGACCAGATGGAGCGGAAATTTGTCGACACCTGTTCCCAGGATATGGACCCAGCGCAGCCCCTCGCAGCGTTCGATGAGAGCCGGCAACCGGGTCCCTCCCGCAGCGGTACCGAGAAGGGCGTCAGCAACCATGCGCTCGCCCGGTTCATCCGTGCTCGGCAAAACGAAGGCCTCGATGCCGGGCGCGAGGCAGTGCAGTTGGTCGATCAGGCCGGGAAGTTCTGTCTGCAAGGCTATTCGCATGACCAGGTTCCAATGAACGAAGAGGAAACCATATCGCCTCCGTAATCGCTGAAGTATGGGGGATCGGAACTGCCGACGTATCGTACGACTGTACTATGTGCGAGACGTTTGCCGCAGTGCCGGATCGAATCGCGATTGCACCGCTTGTATCCTGCAAATATCAGATTCCGGTTTTCTCCCCCCAGTTGCTTTCGGTGCGCTGACAGATGATTTGCGGCAACTCGCTGTGATCACCCGCCGGTCGACGAACTGTTTCAGAGTCTTTCGCAGAATCATGCGCATTCACGATTTTAGCGACACCAATCGTACAGATGTACTAAGCGTGCTGTTGGCTCGGTCACTATACTCGGCGCCCTCAGGTGATTCATGGCTTCCGAAATCGGATCCCGATGACGCGATGATGTGGTCTTCAAGGGCTAAAGTGATGTTTTATGGTTGGCGTATAGCGGGTGGCAGTTTTCTCTCGCAGGCTTTTGCGGTTGGATTCTTCACGTATGCGGTAAGCCTCCTCACGCAGCCGGTGCGAGAGAGTTTTGATGTCAGCGTCGAAACGGTGATCTACAGCCCGACCCTCGGCAGTTGCCGCCACTCTGCTCGTTCCTCTTCGTCTACCACACTGATCCTGACCATGCGCTTCTTCCCGCAAGTGATCCTCTGTTTGTTGTCTGGCGGCTTGCCACCGCAGGCCGTTGGGAGAGGCGGTGATATATCCATACCCCTGTAGCAGGGGGTGACCTTCACATCGCAAAAGGAATCATTCGTGACAATACATCATCGTCTTATCATCCTGGGTTCGGGTCCGGCAGGGTACACCGCGGCGGTATACGCGGCGCGGGCCAACCTGAATCCAGTCGTGATCACCGGTATGCAACAAGGGGGGCAGTTGACGACCACCACCGAGGTGGAGAACTGGCCGGGTGGCCACGCGGAACTGCAGGGCCCGGAACTGATGCAGCATATGCAAGCCCACGTGGAGCGTTTTGGCACGGAGATCGTTTTCGATCACATCGACGAGGTGGATCTGAAGGCCCGCCCGATGGTACTCAAGGGCACCGCCAGCTATACCTGTGACGCCCTGATCATCGCGACCGGCGCCTCCGCGCAGTACCTTGGCCTGCCCAGCGAGAAAGCCTTCATGGGCAAGGGCGTCAGCGCCTGCGCCACCTGTGACGGTTTCTTCTACCGCAACAAGAAGGTGGCGGTCATCGGCGGCGGCAACACGGCGGTGGAGGAAGCTCTGTACCTCGCGAATATCGCCTCGGAGGTGGTACTGGTGCACCGCCGTGACGCCCTGCGCGCGGAAAAGATATTGCAGGATCGTCTGTTCGCCCGCGAGAAGGAAGGCAAGGTCTCCATACTGTGGGACAGTGCACTGGAAGAGGTACTTGGCGATGGCAGCGGCGTTACCGGTATGCGGCTGAAGTCGGTCAAGGATGGCGGCAGCACCAATATCGAACTCGCCGGCGTGTTTATCGCCATCGGCCACAAGCCCAATACCGATATTTTCGCCGGCCAGTTGGAGATGAGGGATGGCTACCTGAAGATCAACAGCGGTACCGAGGGCAATGTGACGGCTACCAGTGCACCGGGCGTCTTTGCTGCCGGTGACGTGGGCGACCACATCTACCGCCAGGCAGTCACGTCCGCAGGTTTCGGGTGTATGGCGGCGCTCGATGCAGAAAAGTTCCTGGACACCCTGGGCAGCGATCGGTGATCACACGTTGAGGCAGGTGGACTTCAGCCGCTTTCTCGGTCATACACTGGCTCGCTTGCGAGGCTCGTTCAAACTGATCGGGGCTCATGCAGCCAATATGGCTGTGGCGTCGCGGTCGGTGTTTTTCGCAGGAATATTGGTTCGTCATCGACCGGTGTTCAGGCCGCGTAGCCACCGCCCGTGTACCAGGTGATGAACTCTGCCGTGTGGGGCGCCTGCAACGCGTTGACCAGGGGGTCGACAGCAACCTGCACCACCGCCGGTCGCCCGGCCGCGAAGGCGCGCTCGACCGCCGGGCCGATGTCGGCGGTACGTTCCACGTACTCGCCATGGGCGCCATAGCCTTCCGCGATCTTGTCAAAGCGAACCTGCCCCCATTTCACCTCGACATCGTTATCGGGACCGAACGCCTGGTAGAAAACCGGGAGTTCCATGCCCCAGGCTGCGTCACTGTTGACGATGATCACGATCGGCAGATTCTTGCGGACCGCCGTTTCGAGTTCGGATATATGAAATTGGAAGGCGGAGTCTCCGGTGATCAGGCAAACCCGCCGCGTATCACCCACGGCGAGTTGCGCGCCGATGGCATAAGGCAGGCCGACGCCGAGGTGACCGAATTTCGATGTCCACAGGATGTCGCGTGATGCGCGCAAGCTGTAGAACAGCGCCCACAGCGCCGTCGAGCCGCCGTCGCGCACCATGACAGTATCCTCGGGCATTACCCGGGTAGCCTCCACGACCATCCGCCCGGGATGAACCGGATACGTATCCGGTGCGTTGGCCACCAGGCCATGAAAGAACGCGTCGAGTTCCTGTCGCCAGCCGGGCAGCCTGGGGTTGGGTGCACGCGCACCGCCCGCTTCAACCGCCTCGGACAGCTGGGGCAGCACTGAACGGAGATCGCCGACCAGCGGTACGTCAATCGCCCGGTTGACACCGATGGCAGCGGGGTCGCGCTCGATATAGATCCATTTGCGTCCGCTATTGCCATTGGCCCAGTGCATTCCGCAACCATAGTGCAACTGCTCGCCAATGGCGGTACCCACCGCCACGACCACATCGGCTTCGGCGACCGCTTCGTTGGCGGGTCCGACCGAATAGGGCAGCACCTGTGGATCCGAGATCGGCAGGCAGCCCAGACCACCCCAGGAGGGGATCACCGGACATTGCAGCGCCCGCGCCAGTCGTTCGAGTTCGGCGTGACCGCGCGCGGTATGAATTCCGGTACCCGCCAGCACAATCGGCGACTTCGCCGCGCGCAACAGCGCTACCGCTTCCGCAATGGCATCGGGGTCGGCCTTCTGGCGCACCAGGCGGTACGCCGCAGGTGGCGGCACGGGCCCGAGATTCACGGCCGTGTCGACGTGGTCCTGTGGAAACTCGACGTAGACCGGCCCCGGCGACCCGGTCATGGCCTGTCGAAACGCCTCGTGCATCACCTCGTCGACCTGGTGGGCAAATTCGATCACCCCGACATATTTCATCGCCGCTTCGAAATACCGCGGCTGGTCGGTGTATTGGAACTTGCTGCGTCGCACCTGGGCATCGAGCATGCGCGGTCGCTGACCCGCCAGAAAAATCACCGGGATGCGTTCCTTCGCGGCGCAGATCGCCGCGGGAACCAGGTTCGCGACGCCGGGACCCTGGTTGCCCACGATTACCGCCGGTTTGCCGGTCATCCGCGACAATGCGTCAGCCATGAACGCGCCGGCCTGCTCGTGGTGGGGTGCAATGACATCCCAGCCGCGTGCGGCCGCTTCGTGGTGCATGCGCGCAAAGCCCGGGTCGGGGATGCCAAACAGCGTGCGGATGCCTTCGGCCTCCAGCAGTTCGATGATGCGTTGGGATACGTTGGTGCGGGTGGTCATGGAACAGGTTCTCCGTGTCGATTCGGTTCGCGTCACAGCAAGGCGGATGTCTGCGCGGGCAGGTAGCCTAACGCCTCGGCCGCCGGTTGCCGGCGTCAGTTGCGGTCAACGCAACTCACAAATCCGGACAGCCACCGCCATATGACCGGAATAGTGACTGCCGCAGTCCACGGAAGTCATGGTGGCCGGTTCCGTGCTGCCGGACAATCGCGATGGCGGCGCCGGACAGCGCCTGGTTGAAATGATCGAGGACTCGCACAGCTCATGGAAAACCGGCAACCATTCAATCTGAAAGACAAGACGGCGTTCATCACCGGCGGTGCCTCGGGCATCGGCCTCGGTACCTCCATCCGCTTTGCCGAGTCGGGAGCAAGGGTCGTGATCGTTGATATCCAGCCGCCGCCGGAAGCGGTTCGCGAACTGGGTGCGATCTATCTCGATGTCGACGTCAGCGACCGGGAAAGCGTGCTGCAGGCATTCGAATCTGCCGAGAAAACGGTCGGCAAGCTCGACGTGATCATCCACAACGCCGGCAAGCCGGGCAAGGGTAAACACATAACCGAATCCGATGAGGCGGTGCTGGACGACGTCATCGCACTCAACTTTTACGGCACCTATTACATCCTCAAGTATGGGCCGGCACACATGAATGACGGTGGCTCGATCATCACCACCGCCTCCGTTGCGGGGTTGCAGCAGAACGAGGGATTTTTTGATTACAGCGCGACCAAGGCGGCGACCATCAGCATGACCAGGACCGCGGCGGTCGAACTGGGCGGCCGCGGCATTCGTTGCAATGCGGTGGCGCCCGGGCCGATCAGGACGCCGATGCTGCCACCCGGCCATCTGCTCAACACACTGGCCAGGCAGTTGTCGGCCGTCGGCCGGATTGGCGAAGTGGATGATCTGGTCGGCGTGTATCACTTCCTGGCCAGCGACGAGAGCAGGTACGTCACCGGGCACACGCTGGTCGTCGATGGCGGCAGACTTGTCGGCTTTCGCAACGAGGTCCTCGCCAGGTTGGCGGATTAGGAGCGTGCTGCGAGGCGTTCGGCGGGTTGCTCACATGGCAGGTCCGGATGGCCCTGGAGCATTGCGTGCGCATCGTGTCTGACGGGTATCGCTCCAGCGCTTGCTGCGCAACGAAAATCTCGTGACCATCGGGCGTGGCAGCGGAAAACAGCTCGATTGTCATGGCTGATCAGCCGGTAAAGCGAGCTCTATGCCCGGTTGGGTTTCGATCTGTGGAATGCCGTTCAGGTCGAAGGTCCACGGCATGGCCGAGCGGACCCAGATCTGCAGGCGGGGCACCAGTTCGGCGTGTTGCCGCGCGGTACCGAGGCGCAACGAGTAGTTCTTCGGGTTGCTGAGGTGCGCGCCGTGAAGCTGGGTGCCGCATTCGGGGCAGAACGATATCGCGCGCGTACTGCCGCTTTCCGCGGTCTTGAGGTAAACCCTTGGTGTGCCACTGAGCAAGCGGAATTTTTCGATATCGACCAGCACGCCGGTGCGGTACGCGCCCGTGCTGTTCTGGCAGTCGGCGCAATGGCAAATCATGACCTGTTCCGGGTCGATCTCGGCTTCGTACCGCAGATACCCACACATGCAGGCGCCGTCTATTTTCATTGCAAATCTCCTTGTTGCGAGCGGCTGACTGCCGCGAGGGAGGGATGCCGGTGCGGCTGTGTGCAACCGTTCCCGATGAGGTGCGGCAAACCACGCCGTGCATCGGGATCCCGAGAAGGTGACCCGGGTTCACACGCCATGCGCTAATGGATTTGGCAGCACGGTTTTCTGTTGTTGCATCGCCCGGTACTGGCGCGGACTGATGCTTTTCAATTCCAGAAAGCGGCGATTGAAATTCGACAGGTTGCAGTAGCCGCAGCGCTCCGCTCTTGATGATTGATGGCACTGCGCGACTCCGGATTGATACAACATGAGGACTCCACGGATTATATTCGCGGGCCGCGGGCGCGGCGACTAATTGTCCTATTCCCGGATGGCAATTTACGCGCCGCGCTTCCAGCAGGGATAAGCCCATGCTTCTCGATATGGCTCGCGTCGAGGAACATGGTTGCCCTCGTAAACAGCGCGGGCAAGGCCGTGCTGCGCAATGAGGCTGCCTCCGTTCTGATGACGAATCCGCTGTATACATGGCGTATTCGATGGAGCACCAGTCATGGAAAGGCTTGCGGACAAAGCTGACAGCAATACGTGATTTGCGCTGTTGCTTCCGGGCGTTGCAATCTACACTGCCCCGGCACATGCGATAGTTCGCCGTGTGCGATCCCGGATACAAGGAATGGCACAGACAGGGCAGCCGCATATGGTCATGAACAACAGCAAGTTTCTCGTCACGGGCGCCACCGGGCAGCTGGCTCCGTCGATCGTGCGCGAACTGGCGCGCAGCCACACGGTGCATGCGATCGCGCGTTTCGGTGCCGCGGGCAGCCGCGAAAAACTCGAGGCGCTTGGCGCGCGCTGCATCGCCTTCGACTACACCCGCGACGACCTCGACCAGCTCGATCGCGACTATGACTACGTGCTGCACTTCGCGACCTACCAGGTGCAGGGGAGCGAGGATTTCGACGAGGCCATCCGCGTCAACGCACTGGGCACCGGGCGGCTGATGTACCACTTCCGCAACGTGAAGGCCTTTTTCTTCAGCTCGACTGCATCGGTATACCAGCCGCGCGGGACCACTCCGCACAAGGAGACGGCGCCGCTCGGGGACAGCATGCGCGGCTTCACGCCCACCTATGCGATGTCCAAAGTGGCGGCCGAGGCGGTGGTGAAGTTCGTGTCGCAGCAGTTCGGCATACCCACCGTGATCGCGCGGATGAATGTGTCCTACGGCCCCAATGGCGGTCTGCCGGTGATTCACCTCGATGCACTGCGCAAGGGTGAGCCGATCCATCTGCACAGTAACAAGCCGAGCCTGTACAACCCCATACACGAAACGGACTACCATGAAAAGATGGTCGCGCTGCTGGCGCATGCCTCGAGCCCTGCACTCACCGTGAACTGGTGCGGCAGCCAGAGCGTCGGCGCGGAGCAATGGTGCGGATATCTTGGCGAATTGCTCGGCGTCACGCCGCGCTTTGTCTATTCCGACAGCATGATTCCGGGCACACCCTGCGATCCCGCACTGATGCACAAGCTGGTCGGCGAGACCCGCATCGACTGGCGCGACGGCATGCGCGAACTGGTCGAATGCGGCGCCATGGATCCGCGCACGCATTAGCCGCCCAAAGCCCAAGGAGCCCGAATGGAATTTGTGATCTGCTTCGATATGCGCGCACCGGATTTCGGCGCACCGCTGGATGAGTTGTACCGCGCCGCGCTGGAGATGAGCGCGTGGGCCGACGGGATCGGCTTCAACGTGGTCGCGCTCGGCGAGCACCACGCCGCCGACGATGGCTATCTGCCCTCGCCGTTGCCGATGGCCGCCGCGATCGCCGCGCGCACCACGCGGGTGAAGATCCGGCCCAATGTGCTGCTGGCGCCGCTTTATGAGCCGGTAAAGCTTGCCGAGGATCTCTCCATCGTGCAGCTATTGAGCGGCGGGCGCCTGCAGATCGTGATCGGCGCCGGTTACCGGCCCTACGAGTTCCAGATGTTCGGCACACGTCGCGAGGACCGCAAGGAGCGCTATCTCGAGGTGTTCGAAGTGTTGCGCAAGGCCTGGTCCGAACCCGAGTTCGAGTACCGCGGACGCAAGGTGCGCATCACGCCGCAGCCGGCAACAAAGCCGCCGCTGCTGATCGGCGGCACTCACCCCGCGGTCGCGCGCCGTGCGGCGCGCATCGCCGATGGCTTTTTCCCGCCGGGCGGCGAGAACTGGGATGTGTACCGTGCCGAGCGTCTCAAACTGGGCAAGTCGGACCCCGGCGAGAAATTTCATGCGCTCGGCCCGATCTATACCCACATCACCCACGATGTGGAGGCTGCCTGGGAAACCATTCTCCCGCACGCGCGGCACTGCGTGAATTCGTACTCGGAATGGACCGTGGAAGCCTACGGCGCCGCGGCCGGGCCGTTTGCGAAGGGCGTCGATCCCGCGGACCTGCGCAGGAGCGGTGCCTACCGGGTGCTCACACCGGCCGATGCGATCGAGATGATCAATGGTCTGGACGATTGCAGTACCTTTATCCTGACCCCGTTGCTGGGAGGCATCGATCCGCAATTTGCGTGGGCCGGGCTGAAACTCTTCGAGCAGGAAGTCTGGCCGCATGTACGGCAGCGCGCCGCCGATATGCCGATTCCGGGTGTGGATTGATGGCTGGATGTGCGTTCCGACGCCCTCGGCAACCAATCGAGGGCAGCGATACCGGTTTGCCAAGCGCGAAGGCACAGGCATCATCGGGCCGATTGGTCACCGGTTGTGCAATCCGCGATCCGAACGAAGTGGGTGGCGATGGGATCACGGCAAATGCGATCGTGCTCGGTCTGATCGGCACCGTGCCGGAAGAATGCTCGAGCGACGCCGAAAGGTATTTCTCCACGGGACGCATCGACACACCCTCGGATATAGGTGCCGCAGCGATTTATCTCGCCTCACCGGAAGCTTCGTGGGTGACCGGGTGAGTCGACCATCGACCTGCTGAACCGCCTGGATGCCGCAGTGGAAAGAGCCGTCGACGAACAAATCCATATCGACGAGATCCACGCCTGAGCTTTTGGCAACTGGGTATTCGCCGTGCGCTTGCGCTCGAGCGGGCGATCCGCTGCTCTGTTCGCGGCCTGACACGGCAGCTTTCCCGGCGACGCCGGCGGCGGTTTTTGCCCCGCCTCGATTGCAGTATAGTGAGGCTTGTTGCCGGTCCGGGCCGCCACGGCAGGGAATTCCGGGCAGGCAGCTGTCAGGGCTGGATATTTTCCGAAAACACTGTTTAAATATACAGCGCTGGGTTTTTCTACACTATCAGCACTTCAAGGAATCGAAAATGGACGCGAACAAACAGAAAGCATTGGATGCGGCGCTGGCGCAGATCGAGCGCCAGTTTGGCAAGGGAACCGTGATGCGCATGGGTGACCGGCAGCACGTGGCGATCCCGGCGGTCTCGACCGGATCGCTGGGTCTCGACATTGCGCTCGGCGTCGGCGGCTTGCCGCGCGGACGGGTGGTGGAAATCTACGGGCCGGAGTCATCGGGCAAGACCACGCTGACGCTGTCGGTGATCGCGGAATGCCAGAAAATGGGCGGTACCGCGGCATTCATCGACGCCGAGCATGCGCTCGATCCGGGCTATGCCGAGAAGCTCGGGGTCAATGTCGATGACATGATCGTGTCGCAACCCGATACCGGCGAGCAGGCGCTCGAGGTCGTCGACATGCTGGTGCGCTCGGGTGCGGTGGATATCGTCGTGATCGACTCGGTGGCGGCACTGACGCCGCGGGCCGAGATCGAGGGCGAGATGGGCGATACCCATGTCGGCCTCCAGGCGCGCCTGATGAGCCAGGCGCTGCGCAAGATCACCGGCAATATCAACCGTTCCAACACGCTGGTGATCTTCATCAACCAGATCCGCATGAAAATCGGCGTGATGTTCGGTTCCCCGGAAACCACGACCGGAGGCAATGCACTGAAATTCTATTCCTCGGTGCGCCTCGATATCCGCCGCATTGGCTCGGTGAAGGAAGGCGACGAGGTGATCGGCAGCGAGACGCGGGTCAAGGTCGTGAAGAACAAGGTGGCGCCGCCGTTCCGGCAGGCGG
>MTKY01051740.1_pt1 | contig 12096 bp, 7 predicted proteins | sample 1042731 | NCBI WGS metagenome assembly MTKY01 (sample SAMN06212206, study PRJNA360538) | anaerobic digester metagenome | biome: Wastewater treatment plant; material: sludge; isolation source: anaerobic digester fed with sludge from wastewater treatment plant | place: Denmark: WWTP Soeholt ... | reverse complement strand
TCGTTTGATATTGGGGCGCCGGAGTGCATGCCGGATGCTTGCATCAATATCAAAGGATCAAAGCCCCGACCCCGGCCGTTGACCCTCTTGCACTTTGCCACTTCTCGGCGTCTCCGCCAGAATCTCAGAATCTCGAGAATCTCAGAATCTCACGTCTCACAGATTCCGACGTTGCCGATGTGTGGCTTTTGTGGCGATGGTGCCTCTAAGAACCGCGGAATACGGCTTTGCTGTGTAATTAGTATGGTGTCCCCGGAACTCCGGAACTCCGCCAGAATCTCAAGAATCTCACGGATCTCACGTCTCATAGATTCCGACGTTACCGATGTGTGGCTTTTGTGGCGATGGTGCCTCTAAGAACTGCGGAATACGGCTTTGCTGTGTAATTAGTATGGTGTCCCCGGAACTCCCGGAACTGTGGGATCGGTCGACGGCGTCGGGCAGGATGCCCGACCTACCCGCAGGCCGGGGCTACGGAGCGGCGTCCCGTCGGGCAGCCCATCCAGAACCGCCGGACCGCGGGCAGCCGGGGCGCCTGCCCTACTTCTATGCCCGGAGGTCTGCGTCACGGAGCGACGGCAATCCGTCCCGAACCCTGTGCCCCGTTGCTCGAATGCGTGAGAAAATGTGCATGCGTGATAGCTTGATAATCTGATAGAAGCCAACGGACTCAGGGCCTCGTGCGATTGCCGGTTTTATCAAGGCTCCCTGAGAAGCCTGGATCCGGGCCCAGACGGGTCTCACAGCCCCGCTCTCGCACTCAGGAGGTTCTCTACCGCTTCGCTATCGCTACAGCGGCATATCAGCTCCCCGATCTGCTGCAGAAATGCCTGATGGTGAAACTGTGAGGAAATGAGGATTTGAGGAAAAGCAACGCGCTCAGGGGCTCGTAGCCCTCAACGAGTTCCTCAATGAAATCGCGAAGCGACCGGAGGGCGGTATCAGAACAGACCGCGCAGCATCTCAGGGGGCGCACCGGGGACTGCCCCGCGGGGACTGCCACCCATCCGGCCCTTCTCTCTCGACTGATGCTCGGCCTCTTGCACCCGGATGGGTCGCTGTCCCCGATTCGGGGTGGCCGAGGGGCGAACGGAACTCGCGACGGGCACCAGACGGAATCGGGGACAGCGCCCTCCCGCGAGGCAAAGGGAGACCCTCCGGCGCAACGGACTGCGCGGGAGGGGGCAGTCCCCGGCGTCCGACGGCAATGGGTGCCAGTCCGCGCTCCGCCCTTGGCTTCTCTGCCGAATCGTGTATAATAGGAGCGAAGCGGCTCAGTTCTACCAGCAATCACAGCCCGCGGGTGTCGACCCGACACCGCAACACACACTACCATTCAACCCAGGTGAAGCCGCCATGACTGCCGCACGCAGCCTCGTGCACGTTGCCGTGCCATTGCTCCTCGTACTGCTCTCTGCCTACGCCGGCGCCGCACAGGCGCCCGCCCACCTTGACGCATCGCCCGTCCCCGCAGGCCTGACTGCGTCCACCGACGCAGGGACCGAGTTCGTGCCCAACATCCCTGCCGCCGAGCCACCCATCCTGTTCATGCTCATGGGCGGCCTCGGAGCGCTCTACCTGCTCCTGCGCCGACGCGAGCAGCGCCGCCGGGCGATCTCGGTGCAGATCAAGCCCGCGGGCGAGCGAACGGCCATCGGGGCGCGGCAGGCAGCCGAGGACTGAGCCTCACACCCTCGACAGCCTCAGGCGGTACTCGTCGACATCATCAAAGGGCATGCAGAGCACCGGCCTGGCGCTGGATAGCTCAGCGCTGCCGTCCTTCCTGTACGGGTCGTGCGGCAGTGTCGGCCAGATGAGGTACGCGCTCGAGGGCACGTCGATCCGCAGTCCGGCGTAGGTCAACCACCCGCCGAGGTCCTCGATGCGGATGCTCTCCTCGCCGAGCGTGACCGTCGCCCCGCTGCCGGTCTCTATCGTGTCGCCACGGTGCAGCAGCGGCAGGTGCGCCTCGACCTGCTCACCCGCAGGGGCCTGGTAGACCAGGCTCAGCGTCCCGTCATCATTGGCCTCGGCGATGGCCGCGAGGTTCCCGTGCCCGCTCTGCGCCCCGGTGCCGCCGTACTTCAGCCGCAGCTTGGTGCTCGTCTCGTAGTCCTTGAGGATCGCCACATCCGGCCACCATTGCAGCGCTATATCGGGCAGGAAGTCCGGGTCGGTATCCCCCGCCTCATGCCGCAGCAGGCTCGTGTCGCCGACGGTGAAGGTCGACCAGAACGGCTGCAGCTTCGTGTTTCCACCACCGGCAACCAGGCCGAGTGCATCGTGGTAGATGTCGATCATGTTCTGCCGATCCTGCACCCATCGGCTGGTCGAAGGCGCGCATGCGTAGCCGGTGAAGGCCCACTGCCAGGGCTTGACGCGCTTGATGATCGCGCTGGTCGTCTGCAGGCAGATGGTCCCGCGATCGGGCGCCTGCTCGATCGGCGCCTCCGTGCCTCCTCCGCTGTGCAGCAGCATGTGGGCGGCGTAGTCGGCCTCGGGCTCGGGTTGCCCCGCCTCGATGCGACGCCTGAGCTGCCTGAGCAGGTATCCGCGCCCCCGCGGCGTCCATGAGAAGCCCACATTGCCGATGTCGATCTGGCCGCTGTAGGCGTTGCGCTCATCGACGGAGGGCGTCGAGGAGCCATCCGGCAGCAATATGTCGCTATGGAAATCCACGGCCCGCTCCAGGGCCTCAAGCACGACATCATCATGTGAGAACGAGTAATAGATGCCCAGCAGGTCAACATAGACTCGGTTGTAGCTGACCACCGGTCCGAAGTGCTCCGACCAGTAGCCCCCCATCTCCTGGGCGTCGGCGAGCCGCCGCAGCGCACGAGTGGCCCCCTGCTTCCAGTCATCATTGTCAAAGCAGATGCCGGCGATGTACAGGCCCATCTGGTTGTGCCCTGCCATGTTGTGCACATGCAGGTGATCCGACTGCTTGCGTAGCGTTGTATACCCGCGGATGAGCCCCTCCTCCCAGATGGCCCGCGAGGCCGCCGGGAGCGCGTCACCGGCCAGGGAGAAGGCGCGAATCCAGCGGCTGTAGGTCCACGGCTGCATCACCTGGCCCCATGTCGAGTTGTCTTTCTTGCGGAATATCCACGCCCCGTCCTGATCCTGGTCCTCGACGAGCGCTTCGCCGCCTTTGGCGATGGCGTTGAGCACCTCGTCATCATGGAAGTACGGATTCTGTGCATCCTCGATGGCCCAGGCGGCGGCCAGCGGGAGGAGCACATTCTGGTCGTTGCAGATCCACGGCTCGGTGCCGAAGCGGCCCGTCTCCGGGTGGAAGCTTTCGAGGATTGCCGGGATGCCGGCCAGCAGCCGCTTGAGCAGATAGCCACGCGGCGGCCAGGACCGGAGGTCTTCGTCGGTGAGCGCGAGAGCCAGCACGGCGCATACTCCAAGCGCGATCAGCATGGTGAACATGTGATATCTCTCCTGACTGATTGGGCGGCGGTCACCCGGATCGACCCGGCTACAGCTCGCTGAGCTTCTCGAGCATATCGAGCGCGCGGAGCCGCATCACGTCCATGATCTGGCGGTCCTTGTCGACGGCCCACATCATCTTCTCTCTGCCCATGATCCCGACGACGCGTTCCGGGCCACTCACCAGCAGCGCGTTCGCCTCGGTGAGAAGCTCGTTTCTGACGCCGGCGGTCTGCAGCTCAGTCACCCGCTCGCGCAGCATCCTGAAGTACTCGTAGTCCTGGGCGCCCTCCCGGATTGCCTCCATGTGCTTGCCATCCGTGACGGTCGTGGGGCTCAAGAACAGCGGCGAGTACTGGTTGCGAGTCTGCATGTAGGCATTCCACGAGCCGCCTGCCTCATCGCCGAAGGCCCAGTACAGCGAGCCGCCGCCGCCATACTTGAGGTTCAGCCAGAACTGCGCACGATAGTATGACGCGGGGTCGAGCAGCTTGGTGGGGCCGGAGCAGCAGTAGAACCACAACTCAGACCCCTCCTGCTGCCGGGCCACAAAGAAGTCCTGGTAGGTCTGGCCAAGCTCGAGGAATCGGATCGTGTTGGGACAGAGCACGTCGCTTTGTTCGTAGAACTCCGGCGCAACGGTCTCTGGCTCTTTGTGGATGGGGTCGTTCCAGATCACCACCTCGGGCTCGGCCGCGTGCAGCGCCTTCGCCCACGCGATGACCCGTTGATCGTGCGCGTCGGTACGCGCCTCGTCCACCAGCAGCACCATGATCTGCCCCGGCTCGATCCCCTGGCCCGCGGCATGCTCGACCCACGCGGTGACCCACGCCCCGACCATCTTGTCGAAGCGGGGTGTCCCCACCGGCTCGCCTGCGAAGTTGTCGCCGACGTTAGGGAACAGACCCCAGCAGCGCGCTCCCTCCCAGCGGGTGACCCACTCGTCCCAGGATGTGAAATCCGGCGGGGCGGTCATGTTCCCCTCGGCATCATACTCGCCGGGCGTGGGCATGACCTGCGGGTTGCTCCAGGGCATGTTGACCCCATGCTCGCGCAGGTTCGCAATCAGCGGCATCATGTTCTCGGCTGTGACCTCATAGCCGCCCTTGTTGTTCGTCTCATCCCATCCCCCGATGGCGATATCGAACTCGTCGGGCATAACCAGCTCCGACACGCGCAGGGTGAGCGAGACCGTCACCGCGTCGGCGCCGGGGCCGTCAACTGCCAGTGCCGCCCGGTACGTGCCGGCGGGAATACCGCGTGAATCCAGGTCCACCCACACCTGACGCGTCATACCGGCGGGGATGGTCAGTCGCAGGCGATCTGCCTGCGTCTCGGGCGGCAGGATGGCCGCGGTAATCGGCGTTCGCTGGAGCGTGTCGGTGGGCAGCACTTCGCGCAGAGCCACGAGCCTCGAGCGGGCGCCCAGCCCCGTCACGCGCAGCTCAGCGGCCAGCGGCCCATCCGTTGAGTTGGTCAGGTTCAGCGTCTCGGCGCGGCGCTCATTGCGCATCATCCGCTCACGCAGAGCCGGGGGCGCGGTGGGAGGCTGCGCGGGGGCATCCAGCGGCTGCAGCGGGTCATACCGGTAGCTCTTCCAGACAACCAGCGGCGGGTGGCCCTGTGCGCGGAGTACGGGCGCGTGCAGGGCGTAGATGCGCGTATGGAGGTCGTTGAGCGGCAGAACGGTGGTGAAATCCTCGGGGACCGAGGCGATGGGCTGTATCTCGGCCCGCAGCGCCTCCGCACGAGCGCGTAACTGCGTACCGGCTGCATCGCTCATACCGGCGCCTTCAATGCGGCCAACAATCTCATCGAGGTCTGTCCGCAATCGTGCGTTGATGCTGTCCTGCATCGTCATGTCGCGGCAATACTCGAGCGGCTTCATGGTGACCTGTTTGCCCGTCATGGGCAGGGTCAGCCACTCGGGTTTCCCGCCATACACTTCGACCTCATCCACGACCATGTAGGGAGGCTGATCCACGACCAGTGCCAGGTAGCGGCCGTACGCCTGCAGCTCGCCGGTGACAAAGCGGTGGGTACGGTACGGCCGCTCCGGCGGCGCTCCCTGCTTGTTGGCCAGTTCGACCAGGTCTCCGAGCACGGTCCACCGGTCGTTGTCATCACTGACCATGAGCAGTATGCCGGACGGCCAGGCCACGTCCGCGGAGCCCGCGGCGGTGCTGTAAGACACCCCCGAGATCGCCTCGACGCGGCCGAGGTCAATCGTGATGGCCACGGGGTGCCGATGCACCCAGCCGACCGTGGTCTTCTGCACCCAGAAGTGCCCCTGAGTGTAGACGCCGTCGGTCAACAGCGTCCGGTCCCGATCGATGCTGCAGTCGCCGTAGTTAGGGCCGGGCTCCAGCGTGTACGGCTTGTGCAAGGCCACGTTGGGCCCCGGCGGAGTGAACTCGGCGGGGGCCTGGGCTCGGCAGACGACTGTCGCGCACAGCAGCATCAGCAGCACGGGCAGCATTCGTCGTGTATGCACATCCATCATCCTTTGTCGGTCTGTGGTCTCTGAGCGGGGTATCAGCCGGCGCCCGGCGATATCTCCGTCGCGGCCATTTCCTCCGGCCGGTGCGAATGCCCTCGGTGCCCGCATCCCTGCCCTGGTTGGGCGCGTGCGCGCGCGAATAGGACCTGAGACGGCGCGTGTGCCGGTATGCCCTGACGCGCTGATGGAGCGGCCCGTTCACCGGGCTTGCTCCGCCATCTCCACGTGTGCCAGGTGTAACAGGTCGGCCAGCGGCACGATCTCGTACCCCTGCTTCTCGAGCGATGTCACCAGCCCCTCCATCATTCGGTTGGTCGTGGCAGTCGCGTGCACCAGGATGATGCCGCCGGGCCTGACGCGCCTGAGGATGGTCTGCCGGCAGCGCTCCGGGTTCGCGCGGGGCTCATAGTCGGCACTCGTCGCACTCCAGATGACGGTGCGATAGCCGAGCCCCGCGGCGGTATCCACGACCCTGCGGTTGTACGTGCCGAACGGGGGGCGGAAGTGCTTGGGCTCATGCATACCCAGGTTATGCGCGGCGAGCAACTGCTCGACTGTGGTCAGCTCCTGCTCGATGCGGGCGGAGCTGACCGCCGAGCAGTTCGGGTGCTTATCAGTGTGATTGGCCAGATGGTGACCATCCGCTGCGAGCTTCTTCGTCAGGTCCGGATGCGTCCGCACGAACCACCCGGTGACGAACCAGGTGGCCTTGGTCTCGTGCCGGTCCAGCGTCTGCAGGATGCCGTTGACCGCCGCGGGGGTGGCAGTTGTGCCCAGGTCAACGGTGAGCGCCACGGCCTTCTGGTGCAGCGGCACGGTGTGGAGGACCTCGAGGCTCCCGTGCTGAGGCCCGGCCTCCTCCGCCCGAACGCCCATGACGCCCATGCACACCAGAAGCACGCACAGCGCACTGTGCCGAACTGCCCCACGGGTCAGCACGGTAGTCTTCAGACGGCAGGCCGTAGCGGTCATGTCAGCCCCCTGGAGATGATGACGGGTGCGCCGGGAGGTTCGCTGCCCTCCGCGGAGAGTCCTGTCCGTGCGCCTTCAGTCTCGCCCTCGTCAGACATGGGCAGGTTCGCGTGCGGCCTCCGGCGAAGGGACGGGGGTAACGCTGTCAGCCGATTCTCCCCGCCCGGAGGCGCTGCTACATGACGGCCCAGCCGAACATCGTCTTCGTCTTCTCCGACCAACAGCGGTGGGACACCCTCGGCTGCTACGGTCAGCCGCTCCGGATAACACCCAACCTCGACCAGATGGCCGCCGAAGGCGTGCGCTTTGAGCATGCCTACACCTGCCAGCCCGTCTGCGGCCCGGCGCGGGCCTGCATCCAGAGCGGGCTCTATGCCACACAGACCGGCTGCTGGCGCAACAACATCGCTCTGCCGCTGACCCAGCGCACCATCGCCCATCACCTCTACGATGCCGGCTACGAGGTCGGCTACATCGGCAAGTGGCACCTGGCCTCGAGCGGCGGTGGGGGCTATGAAGAGGTGAACTACCGCACACAGCCGGTGCCGCCGGAGCGCCGCGGCGGCTACAGCGACTTCTGGATCGCCTCCGACGTGCTCGAATTCACCTCACACGCCTACGATGGCCACATGTTCGACGCCGACGGCAACGAAGTCGAGTTCGACGGCTACCGCGTCGACAGCCAGACCGACATGGTGCTCGACTACATGAGCACCCGCGACGGTCAGAAGCCCTTCTTCCTGTTCGTCTCCTACATCGAGCCCCATCACCAGAACGACCACGGCCGTTTCGAGGGTCCGCACGGCTCAAAGCAGAAGTATGCCGACTTCGTCCCTCCCGGTGACCTTGCGCCGCTGCCCGGTGACTGGCCGGAGGAGTTCCCCGACTACCTGGGGCAGTGCAACAGCCTCGACCATAACCTCGGCCGCATCAGGCAGCGGCTTGCCGACCTCGGGCTGACCGAGAACACCGTGCTCATCTACACATCCGACCACGGCTGCCACTTCCGCACCCGCAATGCCGAGTACAAGCGCTCCTGTCACGACGGCTGCATCCGCATCCCGATGGTCGCGTACGGCCCCGGCTTCATGGGCGGGAGGGTCGTCAATGAGATGGCGAGCCTCATCGACATGGCGCCGACGATCCTGACCGCAGGCGGCGTCGAGGCGCCCGAGGCCATGCGCGGGCGGGCGCTGCAGGAGGTCGTCGACGGGGCACCCGCCGACTGGCCACAGGAGGCCTTCCTCCAGATCAGTGAGAGCCAGTGCGGGCGCGCGGTCCGCACCGACAGGTGGACCTACTCGATCACCGCCGGTCCCAGCCGCGCCGACAGCGCCGAATACCATGAGGACTTCCTCTATGACAACGAGGCCGATCCACACCAGCATACCAACCTGATTGCCGACCCGGCCTATGCCGACGTCCGGGGCGAGCTTCAGGCCAGACTTCTGCGGCGGATGGAGCAGGCCTCGGAGGCGACGCCGCAAGTGCTCCCGACACCCGGCTGAGCTCCAATGACGGGCAGCACACGACCGCCCCGGCACCGGAGGCGCACGTGTGGATGACAATAGCCGCCGGCAACCAGACATGAGGAGGAGATGCTCAGTGCGAACACAGACCGCCGTCGTGCACTATGCGTTGATGCTCGTGGTGTGTTGCGCTCTCTGCGGCTCCGCGGCGGCCGCGGAGGGTCACTTCAACATCCTGACCGACGCCCACGGCTACTCGGCCGGGGGGCACACCCTCGTGCCCCTCCGGCCGATAGCGCAATGGCTCGGCGCCCGGGTCACCTACAATGCTCCCCGCATACAGGTGGCCCTGGGAAGCACTCTGATCGCCCTGAGTGTCAACTCGAGCAAGGCCACCATCAACGGGCGCGCAGTCACCCTCTCGGTTCCCGCGCGCGTCTACGGCGGCATCACCTGCGTGCCGCTACGCTTCGTTGCGGAGGCCTTCGGGCTGAAGGTGAGCTACCACGCCGGCGAGGACGCCGAGATGGACAAGACCTCCGCCATCCCCGTGGTGCTGCTCTCGGGGGCGGGCAAGACCGCCCGCGTGCTGGTGCACGAGGAGCCGCCCGACGTGGTGGCACGGGTCGTGGCCGACCTCGAGCACACCACGCAGACCGAGGGCCGTGGCGCCGATGCCTTCAAGTTCGACCTCGGGAGCTATGGCTTCGACTGGATACTCCGAGTCACGAAGGTGCATGGCGGGTACTTCATCTCTTCGGTCCCGGCGCAGTGGGGTGAGCCGTATTTCGATACTCCCGGGCTGAGGCAGACTTTCAGCGCCGAAGCCGCGGGTGTCTATGGCTATCGCGGCGGCCGATGGGTCTACATCGCGGGCTTCCAGGATGTGCCCTCACACGACTACTGGGTCCGTGAACTGGGCATCCCGGCCGCCGTCGCCAAGGCGATGGGGATACAGTTGCAGCACTACTGATGCCGCGCGGGGCTTCGCGGTCGCGCTTGACCGGGGGGTGCGCCGGAGGCGCAGGCGCTGAGATGCCGGAGTCTACTGCCCGGAGCCGGGTGGTTGCTGCTCGTGCGACCGGTGCTCTGCCGCGTCGTTTCGCGGCGCGCGGCACATCTCCCCGCACGCACCCATGGCTTCGTTGGTGCCTGCGATAAGCAGGATATCGCCGGCCTGGATGGTTTCGGTTGCCGTCGGGGCGGTGATGCGCCGCTCGCCCCGCTGGATGCCGATGACGGTCACGCCGTTATTGCGCCGCAGGTCGAGTTCCGCAAGCGTCTTGTCCACCCAGGGGGCATCCTCGGACACCTGCAACTCCGACACGGAGAACTGCTGCGGTATCCGTTCACCGTCGTCAGACTGCCGACGGTCCAGGTACTCGACGGCATGCTGAAGGTTCTCGGGCTCACCGAGCAGCACCAGCCTGTCACCCGCATGGAGGCGGAACTCCGGTCCGGGGTCGAAGTGGCTGCGGCCTGAGCGACTGACGGCGAGGATCGATGCGCCGGTCTCGGCACGCAACGGCATCTCCGCAATCGTCTGGCCGACGTAGACAGAGCCGGGGCGGAGGCGCACCTCGCGGACATCGAACGGCCAGGGCGTCTCGCGGGTGAAGGCATCCATCGCCTCGGTCAGCGAGTCGGCGGCCATTTCGGCGGCATCGATGAACGGGTACAGCACCAGGTCGGGGCCGGCCTGCTCGAGGATGTAGGCGTCCTGCCGCGTGCGGGCGCTGAGCACCACCCGCCCGTCGAAGTCCCGTTCCCGCATTGACTTCAGCAACGCCAGATTCGAGTCCAGATCCGGCAGAGCGCTCATCACCCAGCGCGCTCGTTCCAGTGGCAGGTGGTCGAACAGCTCCGGGTCCTCGACATCGCCGTAGAGGGTCGCCAGGCCGTCTATCCGGGCGGCCCGGAGGGTCTCCGGGTCGAAGTCCACTCCCACAACACGCTTCCCGTGCTCGAGCAGATGCCGCGCGATCGGCCCACCGTAGCTGCCGAGGCCGAAGAGGACGACATCGGCACGCGGCAACTCATCGACATTGCCGCTGTCGGTCTCGCGATAGGGCACTCTCCGCTCGAAGATGCTCAGGAAGCGGGCCAGAAGCCCGTACAGTGGCCCCGAGTAGATGATCATGTACGTGGATGTGCCGATGGTGATCAGCCCGACCAGCGTCACCAGGCCCATTGTCTGCTCGTTGATGTGTCCCAGGCTCATGCCCAGGGCCGCGAGAATGAGCGAGAACTCGCTGATCTGGGCTACCGTGAGCCCCGCGAGGAAGCCGGTCCGCTTGCGATAGCCCATTATGCCCATGATGATCATCACCACGAGCGGGTTGCCGATGAGCACAAATGCCGAGAAGATGGCGGCGTTGCCCAACTGCGCGCCCAGCACCGTCAGGTCCAGCCTGGAGCCGAGATCGATGAAGAAGAACAGCAGCAGAAAGTCCCGCAGGGTCACCATCCGTGAACCAATGCCGTCTCGATAGGGCGTCGAGCCCAGGCAGATACCGGCCAGGAACGCCCCGACCTCCTTGCTGAAGCCCAGCATATCGGCAACCGCCGCCAGGGCAATCGCCCAGGCGATGGAGAAGAGCAGCAGAAGCTCGGTTGAGCGGGCGACATACGGCATCAGGCGGGGGAAGACCACCCACATCATCAGCCCTACACCGGCCAGGAACAACAGCCCCCTGCCCGCAAGCACCGCGAACTGCCCCAGCAGGTGGGCATCGTCACCGCCCACGCCGCCGAGCGCCGACAGCCCGATCATCGCCAGCACGACGACAATATCCTGCACGATCAGGAAGCCTATCGCGATGCGGCCGTGCAGTGCGTCGATCTCGCGCTTGTCGGAAAGCAGCTTGACGATGATGATGGTGCTCGAGAAGGTGAGCGCAACGGCCACGTAGACCGACGTGACAAGCTCCATCCCCAGCGCACGCGCGATCAGGAAGCCGAAGACCGATGTGAAGATGACCTGCCCCATCCCTGTAGCGAGCGCGACCGGGCCCATCGTGCGGATCATCTGCAGGTCGAGCTTCAGCCCCACGACAAACAGCAGCAGCGCTATGCCCATGTGGGCCAGCAACTCAATCTGCTCGTAGTCGCTCACCAGCCCGAGGCCGACCGGACCGACGAGAATCCCGACCGCAATGAACGAGACAACCAGCGGCTGGCGCAGCAGCGTCCCCACCAGACCGACGACGGCGGCAACACCGATGACTAGCGTGAATTCGAGGAATAACGAGTGATCCATGATAGGGTACTTCGCCCCGGGGGGCCATTGACCTCCCGGTGCCGCCCCGGAGGGCGAACACCTGCCGGAGTCGATCATCGGCACAAAGGTGCGCCGCATCCGGACCGTGGTAAGCCCGCATGGAGGACTCCGGCAGTCGCGGCGTCGAAATGGGCAGGCACCTGACAGCGACCGAGTGCGGGAGTGGACGCTCAGACCACACGACCGGGGTGAGGCCTGACATGCAATGGGCGATGATATTCGATGTCGACGGCGTGATCGCGGATACCGAGGTCCTCAACGCAAGAGCCAGTGTGCTCATGTTCGAGCAGCTCTACTCGACACGGGTGCAGTCGGAGGACTTCCGCGAGTTCGTGGGCACCGGCGATGAGCGCTACGTCGAGGGTGTTGCGGAGAAGTACGGCGTCATTATCGACACCGAGGCGGCTGTCGAGCGCCGCAGGGAGAACTTCTTCACCCTG
>MTKY01056187.1_pt1 | contig 12098 bp, 11 predicted proteins | sample 1042731 | NCBI WGS metagenome assembly MTKY01 (sample SAMN06212206, study PRJNA360538) | anaerobic digester metagenome | biome: Wastewater treatment plant; material: sludge; isolation source: anaerobic digester fed with sludge from wastewater treatment plant | place: Denmark: WWTP Soeholt ... | reverse complement strand
GCCCGCCACCGCGGAAGGCGATCCCGCCGACCGAGTGCTGATCGACGGCTCGGTGCTCGCCAATGCGCCGTTCCGCCCTGCGATTGCGGCGCTGAAACAGCGTCCGGCACGACGCGAGATCGACCGACGCTTCGTCTATATCGACCCCAAGCCCGATTATCGCTCGATCAGTTTTGGCAAACCGGCGGCGGCGGGCGAGGCGCAGCTTCCCGGCTTCCTGCCGACGATCCTCGGCGCGCTGTCTGAAATCCCCCGCGAACAGCCGATCCGCGAAAATGTCGAGGCGATCGAGGGCATGTCGCGCCGCATCCGCCGCATGCAGCATATCGTCGACGCGATGAAGGTTGAGGTCGAGGAACAGGTCGCGGCGCTGTTCGGCACCACCTTCTTCCTAGACACGCCGACGGTCGCGCGGCTGGAAAAATGGCGCGCCAAGGCGCAGGATCAGGCAGCGGCGCGCGCGGGCTTTGCCTATGCGCCGTACGGGCACCTCAAACTGTCGGCGGTGATTGAGGAACTTGCCAGCCTGATCGACCGGCTGTTGCCGCCCGAGGGCGCGGTGCATCAGGCGAACCGGCGCCTTGCCTTGTGGGACGAGGCGCGGGCGCGCGGGCTCGACCGGATTTCGGGCAAGAAGGGGGCGGGGGCGAGCGGCGATGCAATCGCCTTTTTCCGTACCCATGATCTCGGTTTCCGTATCCGCCGCCTGCGCTTTCTGGCGCGCGAGCTCGACACCGCGGTCGAGGCGACGCGCGATGGCCGCGATCCGGTGTGCGAGGACATGCGCGAGGCGATCTTTACCGCGCTCGGCCTTTATCTCGATCGTCAGGGCGATGCGTGGCTTGCGGGTCTCGACCTCCCCGCCGATGCAGGGCCGGGCCACTGGATCGATGCGGTTGCGGCGCGGCGTGATTTGACCGCGATCGACGGTCAGGCCGATGCGTTGATCGCCGCTGCGCTGGCGGCGATGCCGAAGGACGACCGCCGCACCCTGCTCCTCGCATATCTCGGCTATCCCTTTTACGACATTGCGACGCTGCCGCTGCTGCAGGGCGAGGGGTTCGACGAATATGACCCGATCAAGATCGACCGCATTTCGCCGTCGGATGCGACCGCGATCCGTTCAGGCGGCGCGGCGGCGATGCTCAAGGGGATCGAGTTCAACAGCTTCGGGGCTTTTTTCAGCCGTGCCTATCGCGAGAATGACTATTTATGGGGCCGCCTACATGGCGCCGACCGGCTGATCGACATCGTCGCGAGCAGTGTGGGTGGAGAAAAGGGGCTGTCGGCGGAAGAGCTCAAGGCGCTGAAGCGCAGCGCGTTTTATGCGATATTGGATGAGGAGGAGGGGCGATTGCCGAAGGTTGCGGGGCTGATCGCGGAGCTCAGGGGGGAGATTGGGGCGACATAATCCTCGCCATTGCGAGCGAAGCGAAACAATCCAGAGCGGTTCACGCCCACTCTGGATTGCCGCGTCGCTTCACTCCTCGCAATGACGAGGTGAAATATTCAGTGGCTATGGCTTTCCCCGCCATGCGCATTATCGCCGCCCTTGGCGCCCATCACATCCTTCGACCGGTCGGGCTGCACGCCGCGCGGATGGCCTTTCTGGCTGTTGAACACCGCCGCGACGAAGGCATCGCCTGAAATAAAGGCTTTCGGCACTTCGTATTTCGCCGCGAGCTTCATTGCTTGTACCTGTTCCAGCGTCTTGCCCGCCGCCTTGGCGCTTTCGACGGAGGCAATCACATCTGCAAGCATCGCGCGGTAGGCGGCGAGGTCGGCCTTGGTAGCGAGCGGCCCATGCCCGGGGATGATCACGCTCTTGTCGTTCGCCAGCGCCAGCACCTTGTCGGCGGCAGCGAGCAGGCCATAGGCCGAGCCACCGCTTTCGAGGTCGATGAAGGGCAGGGTGACCTTGTTGAAGAACAGGTCGCCCATGTGAAAGACGTTCGCGCCCTGCCATTGAAGGATCGAATCGCCGTCGGTGTGGGCGTGCGGCGCGTGCATGACGCGCAGCGTGTCGCCATTGAGATACAGTGAAATACCGTCGTGATAGGTCAGGATCGGCAGCGCCTCCTTCGCAGCGGGGGGCACCGCTTCGCCGCGCAATATCTGGCCCGCCGCCATGCGTTCGCGGACATGGTCGTGTGCCATGATCATCGCGCCCGCCTTGCCGAAATTCTCGTTCCCGCCACTATGGTCGCCGTGCCAGTGGGTGTTGATCAGCCATTTGACCGGCTTCGCGCCCAGCGCTGCCACCGCGGCTTCGAGCTTGGGGGTCAGCGGTGCGAACTGGTCGTCAACCAGCACCGTGCCATCGGCGCCGTGGCTGACCGCGACATTGCCGCCGGCACCGAACAGCACCGCAATGCCGGGGGTGACGACCTCGGTCTTGATTTCGACTTTTGAGACATCCTGCGCGAGCGCGGGAACCGGGGCGAGGAGCAGGGCGGAGGCGAGCAGTGCGGTGCGGATCATGATGGGCCTTTCGCTTGGGAAGTCAGGCGACCTGTCTAGCCGTCCTGCCGTCCCGTGCAACGGCCTCAGTCGGTCAGATCGTCCCACATATCCTTGATCCGCCCGAAAAAACCTTGGCTCGCTGGACATTCGTCGCCGGTCTCGGTCTCGCGAAATTCGGCGAGCAGTTCCTTCTGGCGAGCGCTGAGCTTCGTGGGGGTTTCGACATCGACCTGCACCACCAGATCGCCGTGGCCGCGGCCGTTGAGCACCGGCATGCCGGCACCGCGCTGGCGCAACTGCTTGCCCGACTGGATACCCGCAGGAATGTTGATGTCGTGCCTGGCGCCGTCGAGGCCGGGGATGCTGATCTCGCCGCCGAGCGCAGCGGTGGTGAAGCTGATCGGGGCGCGGGTGAACAGCGTCGTGCCTTCGCGTTCGAACACCTTGTGCCGCGCCATATGGAGGAAAATATAGAGGTCGCCCGGCGCTGCGCCGCGCGCGCCGCTCTCGCCCTCGCCCGACAGGCGGATGCGCGTTCCTTCATCGACCCCGGCGGGGATATTGACGGTCAGCGTCTTGCGCCGGTCGACGCGGCCCTCGCCATGGCATGAATTGCACGGATCGGCGATGACCTCGCCCGCGCCCTGACAGGTCGGGCAGGTGCGCTCGACCATGAAGAAACCCTGTTGCGCGCGCACCTTTCCATGCCCGGCGCAGGTCGCGCAGCGGCTGGTCTGGGTGCCGGGCTTGGCGCCCGATCCGTCGCAGGCATCGCAGCGCGCCGCGACATCGACCTGAATCTCGCGCGTGATCCCGCTGAAGGCGTCCTCCAGCCGGATTTCCATGTCGTAGCGCAGGTCGGCACCGCGCGCGGGACCGCGTTGCTGCCGCCCGCCGCCAAACGCCGAACCGAAGATCGATTCGAAAATATCGCCGATGTCGCCGAAATCGGCTCCAGCCCCGCCGCCGCCGCCCCGCACGCCGTCTTTGCCAAAGCGGTCATAGGCGGCGCGTTTTTGCGGATCGCGCAGGCAATCATAGGCCTCGCTGATCGCCTTGAAACGCGATTCGCTGTCGTGGCACCCCGGATTCTTGTCAGGGTGATATTTCATCGCGAGCTTGCGGTAGCTCGCTTTCAGCGTCGCATCGTCAGCGGTACGTTCGCATTCGAGCAGTTCGTAATAATCGATGTCGAGTGACATAGGTCGTCGGCCCCCTCCGGCCTGCCGGATCCGTGAGCCACGGACCCGGCAGGGGAGTTCTTATTTCTTGTCGTCTTCGACTTCGGAGAACTCGGCGTCGACGACATCTTCATCGGCCTTGGTCTCGCCAGCATCGTCGGCGCCGGGGGATGCGGCGGCCTGCTGTTCCTTCTCGTAGATCGCCTGACCCAGCTTCATCGCGACCTGCGCGAGTGCCTGCGACTTTTCGGTCATAGCGGCAGGTTCGCCGCCCTCGACCGCGGTCTTGGCTTCGGCAACTGCTGCTTCGATCTCGGCCTTCAGCGCCGCGTCGACCTTGTCGCCATGCTCGACGAGCTGGCGCTCGGTCGAGTGGATCAGGCTTTCGGCATTGTTCTTCGCCTCGGCCGCTTCGCGGCGTACCTTATCTTCTTCGGCGAACTGCTCGGCGTCCTTGACCATCTGGTCGATGTCCGCATCGCTAAGGCCGCCGCTAGCCTGGATCTTGATCTGCTGCTCCTTGCCGGTGCCCTTGTCCTTGGCGTGGACCGACACGATGCCGTTGGCGTCGATGTCGAAGGTCACTTCGATCTGCGGCACGCCGCGCGGGGCGGGCGGAATGCCGACGAGGTCGAACTGGCCAAGGATCTTGTTGTCCTGCGCCATTTCGCGCTCGCCCTGGAACACGCGGATCGTCACCGCCGACTGATTGTCGTCAGCTGTGGAATAGACCTGCGACTTCTTGGTCGGGATCGTCGTGTTGCGGTCGATCATCTTGGTCATGATGCCGCCGAGCGTCTCGATGCCGAGGCTCAACGGGGTGACGTCGAGCAGCAGCACGTCCTTGACGTCGCCCTGCAGCACGCCCGCTTGGATCGCGGCGCCAATCGCCACGACTTCATCGGGGTTCACGCCGGTGTGCGGTTCCTTGCCGAAGAAATCCTTCACGACTTCGCGCACGCGCGGCATGCGGGTCATGCCGCCGACGAGCACGACTTCGTCGATCGCGCTCGCTGAAATGCCAGCGTCCTTGATCGCCTTCTTGCAGGGTTCCAGCGTGCGCTTGACCAACTCTTCGACCAGCTTTTCGAGGTCCGAACGCGTGATCGTCTTGACCAGATGCTTCGGCCCGTTGGCGTCGGCGGTGATGAAGGGCAGGTTGACCTCGGTCGTCGCGGCCGATGACAGTTCGATCTTTGCCTTTTCGGCGGCTTCCTTCAGACGCTGGAGCGCGAGCTTGTCGCCGCGCAGGTCGATGCCTTCGTCTTTCTTGAATGTGTCGGCGAGAAACTCGACGATCTTCGAGTCGAAATCTTCACCGCCCAGGAAGGTGTCGCCGTTGGTCGACTTCACTTCGAACACGCCGTCGCCCACCTCGAGGATCGAAATGTCGAAGGTACCGCCGCCAAGGTCATAGACCGCGATAGTCTTGTTCTCGGTCTTGTCGAGGCCATAAGCGAGCGCTGCCGCGGTCGGCTCGTTGATGATACGCAGCACTTCGAGGCCCGCGATCTTGCCCGCGTCCTTGGTCGCTTGGCGCTGGGCGTCGTTGAAGTAAGCGGGAACGGTGATCACCGCTTGCGTCACGGTTTCGCCCAGATAGCTCTCGGCGGTTTCCTTCATCTTCTGCAGGATGAAGGCCGAAATCTGCGACGGCGAATAATCCTCGCCGCCTGCCTTGACCCATGCATCGCCGTTGGTGCCTTTGACGATCGTGTAGGGGACCAGCTCGGTGTCCTTCTTGGTGATCGGGTCGTCGAAACGGCGGCCGATCAGGCGCTTCACCGCGAACACGGTGTTTTCGGGGTTGGTGACCGCCTGGCGCTTCGCCGGCTGGCCGATCAAGCGCTCGCCATCCTTCGCAAAGGCGACGATCGACGGCGTCGTCCGCGTGCCTTCGACATTTTCGATAACCTTGGGCTTGCCGCCTTCCATCACCGCGACACAGCTGTTCGTGGTGCCCAGATCGATCCCGATCACTTTTGCCATGTGTTACTCGTCCTTGTTGCTTCTGTGACGCCCTGAAAAGGCGCGTCGGTCGTGGGTCCCATTCGGGGTTTCAGGCCGCGATATAGGTGCGCTTATCCTTGGCACAAGGGCTTTGAGGGCTTATCGGGGATGCGAATTCTCGCGCTGTCACGGAGTCCGCCTAAAATGAAACCTTTCGCTGTCATTGCTCTCGCCGCCACCGCGCTCACCCTGTCCGGGTGCGGCGAAAATCTGGGCAAGGGGCAGCCGCTCAATGTCGTCAGCGGTCATATCGTGATGGGCGCCACCGCCGACCGCCCCGCAGTCGGCTATTTCAAGGTCGAGGGCGGGCCGCAGCCGGTCCAGCTGGTCGCGGTGACCGCCGATCTCGCCCAACGCGTCGAAATGCACGAAAGTGTGCGTGAGAATGGCGTGGTCACGATGAAGCCACTGGCACGCGCCGATGTCCCGGCCAAGGGCGAACTGGTGTTCAAGCAGGGCGGCAAACATCTGATGATCTGGGGCATCAACGGCGCTGCAGTGCGTGCGGGCAAGCTACCGATGGCGTTTGTGTTCACCAACAACAATAATGAACGCATCCTGTTCGACATGGTGATCAAACCGGCTGAAAGCGCGGCGGGGGGCGAAGCGGCGATGGACCATGATGTGATGGGGCATCGGTCGGCGCCAGCAGATGCTGCACCCGAAAAGACAGCGGACGCGAAGAAATAGGGGTGCCTTCCAGCCGGTTGTCATTGCGAGCGCAGCGAAGCAATCCAGCGTGGCGTAAACCGCCCGGGATTGCTTCGCTGCGCTCGCAATGATGAGGTTCTGATGGCGCGATTGTCTCGGCCTTTGACCAGCGGTGAGGTCGCGCTTTCCCGAACGGTGTTCGGCGACGCGATCCGCTACGCCGACGTCCGCATCTGCCATCACAAGTGGATCTTTTTCCAGCCGCGCGGCGTCGTCATGGCGCCGATGGGCAGCCTGCATTTCAACCCGCATGGCGAGCTGTATTGCGACGATTTCAGCGCCGCGTCGCAGCGGCTGCAAGGGCTATTCATCCACGAAATGACGCATGTCTGGCAGGCGCAGACGCGCGGCCGCTGGTATCTCGTGCTGATGCGCCATCCCTTCGCTCCGTACAGCTACAGTCTGAAACCCGGCTGGCTGCTCGAGCGCTATGGGCTCGAACAGCAGGCCGAGATCGTCCGTCATTACTGGCTGCTGACGCAAGGCATGGTTGTCGGCGGCGGCCCGGGGGTCGAGGCGTATCGTGCGATTCTGCCCTTCACACCGGGGTTGGACGTTCCCGCGCCGATCGCGTAGCTTGCTCTTCAAATCGCAGGAGACGCCCATGCCCGAAGTTCTCGACCGCTTTCGTTCCTCGACTTGGGGCTGGCTGCGCGGCACCTTGCTCGGATGGTTAACGCTTGTCCTCTGCTTCGTCGGCGTAGGGCTGATCATCATCCTGATCCAGTGGCTCCGCTTCCTCGACGTCACCTATGAGCTGACCGAAGACCGGCTGATCCTGCGCAAGGGCATCTTCGTCAAAAGCATCGACGAGATCGAGCTCTACCGCGTCAAGGACGTGCGGATGGATTTCACGCTGATCAACCAGTGGGCGGGAATCGGCACGATCGGCATCGATTCGAGCGACGAAACGACCCGCGAAGGTGCGCTGGTCATGCCGCATATCGAGCGCGCCGCCGAACGGCGCGAGGAGATGCGCCGACTGGTCGATGCGGCGCGCCAGAAGCGCCGGGTGCGCGAACTCGACGTTTCGAGCGATTTGCTCTGACCGGGCAAATTACGGGCTAGCCAGCGGGGCGACGTTCGTCCTATGTTCCGTTGATGGATGGAATATCGCTTCTCACCGCCCTTTTTGCTCTCGCGGTCGGCGGTCTGATCGGTTGGCTTTTTGCTGGTCGCCAGGCGGGCGCGCTCAAGGCTGAGCGCGATGGGTTGTCGGAGCGGTTCAAAGTTGCGGTCACCGACCTTGCCGCCGAGGCCGGAGCGCGCAAGGCCGCCGATATCCAGCTCGCCTCGCTGCTCAGCGAACAACGCGCGCGCGACGCCGCACATGACGCTCAGATCGCGCAGCTCAAGGACGCGCAGGCCGCGCTCACGACGCAGTTCCGCGAGGTCGGACAGGTGATGCTCGACGGCGCGCAAAAGGCGTTCCTCGAACGTGCGGAAGCACGCTTCAAGGAAAGCGAGGCGACCGCGGGACAGAATCTGAAAGCGCTGCTGTCGCCCGTCCACGAGCGGCTCCAGAAATATGAGGAAGCGGTCGGCAAGGTCGAGGCCGAGCGGCGCGACGCCTTCGGACTGCTTCACGGTCAGATCGCCGCGATGCGCGAAGGCACCGAACGCGTGTCGAGCGAAGCGGCGAAACTGGTCAACGCGCTGCGCAATGCGCCCAAGGCGCGCGGGCGCTGGGGCGAGCAACAGCTCAAGAACGTCCTCGAAAGCTGCGGCCTGTCCGAACATGCCGATTTTCAGACCGAGGTCAGCGTGACCGATGGCGACGGCGGCCGGCTGCGCCCCGATGTCGTCGTAAAGGTACCCGGCGGGCAGAGCCTGGTGATCGACGCCAAGGTGTCGCTCAACGCCTATCAGGATGCGTTCGGCGCGGTCGAGGAGCGCGAAAAGGCGCTGCATCTCGCCGCGCACGCCGCGGCGATGAAGGCGCATGTCAACACGCTCGGCGCCAAGGCCTATTGGAACCAGTTCGACGACACCCCCGATTTTGTCGTGATGTTCGTGCCGGGCGAACATTTCCTCGCCGCGGCGCTCGATCAGGATCCGACGCTCTGGGACTATGCGTTCGAGCGCAAGGTGCTACTTGCGACCCCGACCAACCTGATCGCGATCGCGCGCACCGTCGCCGCGGTGTGGCGGCAGGAAAAGCTCGCCAATCAGGCGCGCGAGATCGCCGCGCTGGGCAAGGAGCTGTATGCGCGCATGTCGGTGATGGGCTCGCACATCGCGAAGGTCGGGCGCAACCTTGATCAGGCGACCGGCGCGTACAACGCCTTTGTCGGCAGTTTCGAATCGCAGGTGCTAACGCAGGCGAAGCGCTTCGAGGCGCTCGATATCGAAACCGGCGACAAGGAAATTGCCGTGCTGCCGGTCGTCGAACAGGCGGCCCGCCCGCTGGCGAAGCTGGCGGCGGCGCCAGCGGCGGTCAATGACGGCGATTGACGTCTAGCGTCCCCCGCCTCGGCGGGGGGCGGGCTAAATCACCCGCTTCAGCACCGCAGTCCGCCCCTCGCTCCCGGTCAGAATCAGCGTTCCGTCGTCGGCAAAGGTGAGGCTCACCGGCGCCGCGATTAATTTGAAGAACCCCGCTTCCTGCGTCATGCCGGGGCCGGGACAGGCCATTTCGGTCGCCATCAGCGGCCCTGCGGTCAGATTGCCGTCGGCTGCCGAATAGCCCCCCGAAAAACGGTTGCAACCCGCGCTGCCGCTCAGCCGCGAACCGTCGAACTGGAGTGAGGTCGGCCGATCCTTCGCCACCGCAACGCCGCCGATCGATACGAAATTCCAGCTCGATCCCGCCAGCGTATCGGGCGGCAATATCTTGCCGCCGCAGCCTTGCAGCGTTTTGCCATCGGCGACGACGCGCACGGTGTCGGCAAAGCGCCGGTCGCTCATCCCGTCGCTGCACGGCGCGGTTTTGATCACCACCGAAAGCCGGTCGGCGGCATAGGTCCGGCCATTCATCGATGGCTGCGCGCCAGGGTTCGGCACCATGATCTTCGTCTCGCCATAGTCGCCGTCATAGTTGAGCCGCGACGGGGTAATCTCAAGCGTCCATCCGGGCTCGGTGCCAAGCGCCATATAGGCTGCGGGCTGCTCGCCGGGGCTTTTCCGCGGGGTTTCGGGGGTTGGCGCACACGCGGCAAGCGCGAGAACCGAAGCGACGGGAAGGGCGGCCCTGATCATGCGATATCTCCTGAACGCTGCTTGCTGATCGACCTATGAAAGGCGCGGCGGCGCTATGCGTTCCGCCGCTGGTTCAGCACCTCATACGCCATCACTGCGGTCGCGACCGCGGCATTCAGGCTGTCGGCCTTGCCCATCATCGGCATCTTCACCCGCACGTCGGCGGCATCGGCATATTCGGGCGGCATCCCCTGCGATTCATTGCCGGTGAGGATGAAGGTCGGCGCGGCATAGCGCACCGCCTGATAATCGAGCGTGTCGTCGCCGAGCCAAGTCGCGACGAGTTGCCCCGGCCCCTGCCGCAGCCACGGCAGGAACTCGTCCCACCGCGCCGTCACCAGCTTCTGGGTAAAGATCGCCCCCATGCTCGCGCGGACCGCCTCGACCGCATAAGGATCGGTCGATTCGTCGAGCAGGATCAGTCCGCCCGCACCGACAGCGTCGCCGGTGCGCAGCATCGTGCCAAGATTGCCGGGGTCGCGCAGCCGCTCGGCGACGAGCCAGATCGGTGCCGCAGCGCGGTCGAGATCGGCGAGCGTGGTTTTGGGCTCGGCGTAAATGCCGACGACGGTCTGCGGATTATCCTTGCCCGACAGTTTCGACAGGATGGCGCCGGTCGTGTCGATCACCTCGCCGCCCGCCGCCAGCGTATCGGCAACCAGCGCGGCGGCGAGGGGGTGCGCGTCGCCCTCGGGCCCTAGGAACAGCCATTGGGGTAGCACGCCCGCTTCGCGCGCTTCGGTCGCGATGCGCAGCCCCTCGGCCAGGAACAGGTGCTCGGCGCGGCGATGGCGTTTTTCGCGCAGCAGGCGCATCCGCTTGATCAACGGGTTCGACAGGCTCTCGATGGTGGCACGGCGCATGCCGTCAATCCTCGCCAAAGCTGTCCTTGACCAGCCCGACCAGCTTGAGCAGCGCGGCATCGGCGCCGTCGCCGCTTGTGTGGATCGTGATCGTGTCGCCTTTCGCGGCGCCCAACATCATCAGCCCCATGATTGACGTGCCGTTGACGCGCGATCCGCCCTTTTCGACTTCGACCGACACGCTTTCGGGCAGGCGGCTGACGAAGGTGACGAACTTGGCGCTGGCGCGCGCGTGCAACCCGCGCTGGTTGGTGATTTCGACCGTTTCGGAAATTTCGCTCATGGCCCCACCCCCAGCATTTCGGAGGCGACCGAAATATATTTCTGACCGGCTTCCTTGGCGGCGATCACCGCGGCGCGCAGCTCCATCGACTTGCGCGCGCTTTCCAGCCGGATCAGCATCGGCAGATTGACCCCGGCGATCACTTCGGTGCGGCCCGATTCGAGCAGGCTGATCGCGAGGTTCGACGGGGTACCGCCGAACAGGTCGGTCAGTATGACAACGCCGCGGCCCTCGTCGACGTTGCGAATCGCGTCGGCGATTTCGCGGCGGCGCATTTCCATATTGTCATTAGGGCCAATGCAAACCGTCGCGATGGCGCGTTGTGGCCCGACGACATGCTCCATCGCGCGCACCATCTCCTCGGCCAGACGGCCGTGGGTGACAAGGACCATTCCCAGCAACGGCAAGGCTTTATCGGTGGGCATGAACTGCGAGACCCTTATGTTTTTCCAACCGCTGCGGAAGGCGCAGGCGGGGGCTTGCCCTCAAGCCCATCTTGCGGGGCAGAGTCAAGGTTGCGGTGGGTCAGTACTGGCTCATATCCGGACTCGCGTAGCCTTCGAGCAACACGCGCGGCGACATGGACCGACCTATGGCGCCCGCCGGTGCAACCGAACGCAATGGTGACATAGCTTTTGCCCTCGGCGCGGTACCGCGGCAGCAGCGTCAGGATCAGTTTCTCGATCTGCGACACGCTGTCTTCATAGGCGGGATCGGCAGTCACATAAGCGGCGACATCGGCGTCGAGCCCGGTGCCGGGTTTCAGCTTCGCATCCCAATGCGGGTTGCGCAGATAGCGCATGTCGAACACCAGATCGGCGTTGCGCGGCAACCCGCGCGCGAAACCAAAGCTCAGAATATTGAGCACCGGCTCGTTATGATCGCTGTCGCCGAAGCGCTGGCGGACTTCCTGTTGCAGGTCGTTGCTGCTGTATTTGGTGGTGTCGATGACGTGTTCGGCCCAGCGGCGCAACGGCTCCATCATCTCGCGCTCGCGCGCGATGCCGTCGGCGGCCGGGCGGTCCTCGGCCATCGGGTGGCGGCGGCGTGTTTCGGAAAAACGGCGTTCGAGTTCGGCGCCCGCGCAATCGAGGAACAGCGTCTGGATGACGCGGCCGCCGGCCTCGCGCAACTCCTTGATCCGCCGGACGAGCAACGCGGGGCGGAAGCCGCGGCTGCGGCTGTCGATGCCGATCGCGAGCGGGCGCCCCGCCTCGCTGCGCTTAACCGGGGCATCGATCAGCGTTTCGAGCAGCGCGAGCGGCAGATTGTCGACGACCTCCCAGCCCAGATCCTCGAGGACCTTGAGCACGGTCGATTTGCCCGCGCCTGACAGGCCGGTGACCAACAACAGCCGCGGCTCGGCAGCTTCCTTCATGCCCCGTTCGC
>MTKY01051683.1_pt1 | contig 12132 bp, 9 predicted proteins | sample 1042731 | NCBI WGS metagenome assembly MTKY01 (sample SAMN06212206, study PRJNA360538) | anaerobic digester metagenome | biome: Wastewater treatment plant; material: sludge; isolation source: anaerobic digester fed with sludge from wastewater treatment plant | place: Denmark: WWTP Soeholt ... | reverse complement strand
GCCGAACAGCAGGAGGGTGTTGGCCAGGTGCAGCAGCACGCTGGTGAGGTGATGGCCCCACGGCTTCAGGCCATAGAGCTGGCAATCAAGCATGTGCGAAAGCCACGTCAGCGGATGCCAGTTGCTGGCATGGAAACTCTGGCCCGCCCACGCGAGGTTTTCCAGAGTCAGCCCGGATTGAACCCGCGGGTTGCTGCTGACGTAGTCCGGGTCGTCGTAATTGATGAAACCGAACTTGAGGACCGGCCAGTAAACCGCGGCAATCGCCAGCGCCAGCAGCAGGCAAATCAGGAGGGTCCGCCGGGGGGTGCCCGCCGACGTCCGCTCAAACTTTCGGCCTTCCGCCATATCAGGCATGATGTTGCCGCCAGCCCGTGCGGCGCAAGCGCCAAAACGACCTTAAATCATTGATGAACGCCGCTTGACACTGCCGACGCAACCGAACTGTGCCAAATTGGCACACCCATAGCCACCCGATAGGATACCTCCACCAGACCCACCGCCCCGAACAAGATAACCGCCGAATAATGCCCGCAGCCATGCCAATTTACCCCTCGCAACAGCACTCCCGAGTGTCCAATTATTGGACACTCCCCGCAATATCCGCCCGCTCAACCCTTTCTTTTCCCCGAACCGCATCCCCTCCCACTTTACGCATTTTCCGCCATTTCCCGCTCATTCCTGGCTACCAACCCGCCGTGTACAAGGGGTGTACAAGGGATGCCCACCGGATGTTCATCAGATTTTCCGATGTTCACCCGGTGAGCATCCCTTGTACTCCTCTTGTACACGGCTATTTGGGAGGGGGAAAGGAGGGGAATGGGAGGCGGAATTGATGGCCGCCGGGCGGTTTGCGCGCGATCCGACTTTTCATGCGATTCGGAGGGTTGATGGGGTTGAATTGGGCGGCGGGTTCGGCAATGCTGGCGTCATGACTGGGTTAACCGATGTGCTGCAGTTGCGCGTTCGTTATAGCGAGACGGACCAGATGGGGACTTTTTACAACTCCCGCGCGTTGGAATGGTTCGAGTGCGGGCGGACGGAGTTGATGCGCCGCCGGCTGGGGATGTCTTATACCGTGCTGGAAGCGCGAGGCGTGTTTTTGCCGCTGGTGGAGGCGCACCTGGAGTTTCTGGGCGGCGCCCGCTACGACGATTTGTTGGAAGTCGTTTCCACGGTGAAGCTATCGGGCCGGGCCCGGCTGCGGTTTGAGGTGCGGATTCATCAAAGCGAGAGCCGCCGACCGGTGGTGCGCGGCTACACGGTTCATGCCTTCACGGATCGCCAGGCCCGGCCCCTCCGGCCGCCTCCCTGGTTTCTTGAAATGCTGGCCGGGGCGACGCCGGCGCCGGGCGCGCCGCCGTCATAACCAGGGATTGCCTCGCCGCCGTCCCATCGGCTAGGATGGGTCCATCGCTAGAGGCCTAAAGTTTATGAGCAAACACGCGAAGAACTCAGAGAGAAACTTCCACCCGCTCAGCGCGCCGGACTTTCTGCCGTTGCCGCGGTTGCGGGACCTGCAATTCCAACGGCTAAAGGCCACGGTCCAGCGCGCCTACGACCGCGTCGCCTTGTTCCGCCAGCGCATGGAGGAACGCGATCTGACTCCCCGGGACGTGCAGTCGCTGGACGACCTGGCCAAGCTGCCGTTCACCGGGAAGAACGATTTGCGCGACACGTATCCCTTTGGCCTGTTTGCCAGCCCGATGCGGGAGATCGTGCGGCTGCACGCCTCCAGCGGCACCACGGGCAAGCCCATTGTCGTCGCCTACACCCAGGAGGATGTGCAGGTGTGGACCAATGTCATGCTGCGCAGCCTGGCCGCCTGCGGGCTGCACGAGGGCGACATTATCCAGAATGCCTATGGCTACGGCCTGTTCACCGGCGGGCTGGGCGCGCACTACGGCGCCGAGGCGCTGGGCGCTACGGTCATCCCGATTTCCGGGGGCAACACGCCCCGCCAGTTGATGGTGATGAAGGATTTTGGCGTCACGGCCATCTGCTGCACCCCCAGCTACTTCCTCCACCTGATTGACCAGGCGCCGGAGGCGGGCATCCAGTTCAAGGACCTGCCCCTGCGCGCCGGCATCTTCGGCGCCGAGCCGTGGACGGAGGCCATGCGCCGCCGCATCGAAGCTGACAGCGGCATCAAGGCCTACGACATTTACGGCCTGTCGGAAATCGTCGGGCCCGGCGTGGCCATGGAGTGCGAATGTCAGGCGGGGCCGCATATTTTCGAGGATTACTTCTATCCCGAGATCATCCATCTCAAGACCGGCAAACCGTGCGCGGACGGCGAGGAGGGCGAGTTGGTGCTGACCACGCTGGGCAAACAGGCCATGCCGATGATTCGCTACCGCACCCGCGACATCACCGCGCTGGCCTCCGAAACCTGCGAATGCGGCCGCACGCTGCGCCGCATCAAGCGCATCGGGCGCCGCGCCGACGATATGTTCATCATCCGCGGCATCAACGTGTATCCCTCCCAGGTCGAGAGCGCCCTGCTCAAGGTCGAGGGCGCCCTGCCGCATTATCAGATTGTCCTGACCCGCGAGGAGGATCTCGACGTCATGGAAGTGCAGGTCGAGGTCACGCCGGAGGTCTTCAACGACACGGTGGGCGCGCTGGAAGCCCTGCGGCTCAAGCTCACCAAGTCCCTGGAGACCATCGTCGGCGTGCGCGCCAAGGTCCGGCTGGTCCAGCCGCGCACCATCCAGCGCAGCGAGGGCAAGGCCAAACGCGTCATTGACCAGCGAAAGATGTAACCCGGAGAAAAATCCCCTATGAAGGTAAAGCAACTCTCATTATTCCTGGAAAACAAACCCGGAGCGCTGAGCCGGCCCATCAAGCTGCTGGCCAAAGCCCGGCTCAACATCCTGACGCTGTCCATCGCCGACACCCAGCAGTTTGGCATCCTGCGCTTTGTGGTGCGCGACTGGGAAAAGGCCAAACGGCTGCTGGAAAAGGAGCAGTTCGTCGTCAAGGTCTCCGACCTGGTCGCCATCGAAGTAGCCAACGAGCCGGGCGGCCTGGCCGGCATCCTGCTCGCGCTGGAGCGGGCCCGGGTCAATGTCGAATACATGTACGGGTTCACCCTCCGGGCGGAAGGCAAGGGGGTGCTGGCGTTTCGGTTCGATGACCCGGACACCGCCATCGCCTCGCTGCTGGGCGCGGGCATCAACCCCATTCGCCGCGTGGACCTGTTCAACCGCCTCACGGGTTGAGGCGCCGTCCCGCTGCCGGCAAAGGCCCGTTTCGCATGCCGTCCGGGCGGCGGGCAAGCCCGCCGCGCGGGAGCTTCCGCGGGGCGCGGCGCGGTGGAAAATATTCCGCATATTTTCCTTGCTAAAAGCGCCGGCGCGGGGCTTTAATACAAGCTGATTAACACCGCCGGAGGGCATGTGGACAGGGTATGCCGCAGGCTTTCGGCAAAACGAAAAACCAATACCTGACATGAATACGATGAAACCCATCCTCACGCGACCAACCCTGCGCGGTTGGCTATTGGTGCTGGCAGCCCTCGCGCTGTCCAGCTTGATCGTCCACGCCGTCCCGTATGCCACGGAGGTCGTTAAAAACGGCAATACCGTGAGCTACATTCTGAACCAAAACGCGGCGAGTGTGGAGGTGCTTCGCAATGGCGGCAATGCGCTCCATCCGGGCACCAACGCCGGCGCCTACAACTTTGATATGACCGGCTACACCACCTTCCAAATCAAGGTGATCGGCAACGATGCGCCCGGTTGGGTCCAGTACGTTCCCGATGATAAGGATGTCACGGGCTTTGAGTACCCGTACGGGGTGTCCATCAATAAGAACCCCCAAAGTCCCAATTTTGGCAAAGTGTATGTGTCCAATTCCCGGGTGGGCACGACTGGGCTCGGCCGTAGCTGCACGACGGCCATTTACATGCTGCACGCCGACGGCTCGGATGCGGGGTTTTCGGATGGTGGCGTTTACTGGACGCCGAGCGGTTCCGGCCCGTACAAGAGCTGTATCGGTCCGGATGACCACCTTTACGTGGCCGATCTTTCCAACGATTTGGCCTATGAGTTCAGTGATGATATGAGCACGGCTACGCTGTTGATTGATGACTCCAACCGGACGCCGAACCAGTACGTCCATAGCATTTATGTGGAAGGCACTCAGGCGGCGGGGAATCGCAAGCTGTACCTGGTCAATGGCAATATCAACGATACGGCTCGCAAGGGCCTCATTCAGTACGACCTCGGGGCCAATGCCGCTGCCACCGCGTGGGACACCGGCACCCAGATTATCGGCCCCACGTACTGGGGAATCTACTATAGCTATGATGTTGCGCGTGACAGCAATGGCGACTGGTACATGCCCTCCTACCGGGCTAATCCGAACCAGCGGCCGGCCATCACCAAGTTCGACGGATCCCAAACTCCGCCGCTTGATAATTACGTCCTTTGGGAGACGGATAAGTCGCTTTATCTTTACTCCTTTGGCATAGACATTTGCGAGCTTAACGGGCTGGCCGCCTATGGCCATGCCAACAACGGCAATGTTTACTTCTTCAAAATGACCGACGGCTCCTTTGTGGAAAACTTCGATGCCGGGGGGGCGATCCGCGACCTGGCGTTTGACGCCGCGGGCAACATGGTGACGGTGGATAACGCGGCCGAGTGGGCGCGGTTCTGGTCGCCGGGGGGCTACACGGTCGCCACCACGACCTTTGATGGCTCGCAGACGACGTTCCAGGTTACCCGGCCGCCGGCGCAGGTGAGCGTGACTGCCAGCCAGGCGACGGTTCCCGAGGCCGGGCCGGCGGTTAACTTCATCATCTCCCGCGAGGGCAGCGTTGCCGCGGATTTGACCGTCTATTACACGCTGAGCGGCACCGCGGACAACGGGGTGGACTACACCACGTTGCCCGGCAGCGCCGTGATTCCCGCCAACGCCAACTCGGTGAATGTGGCCCTGGCGCCGATTGACGACGTAGCGGTCGAACTGAGCGAGACGGTGATCCTGACCGTGATGGCCAACTCGAACTACTCGGTCGCCCTCCCCACCAGCGCCACGATTTCCATTCTCGATAATGAAACCCCGGAAATCTCCTTCGCCGCGGCGCCGCCCCGGAAGCTGTTGGAGAGCTACGCTCCATCGCGGGTGACGCACCAGGTGGTCCGCAAGGGGTTGCTGACGTCGTCGCTGACGGTCAACCTGTCCTACTCCGGGACCGCCACGCGCGGGGTTGACTACAATGCCCCGGCTGCCGTCACGGTTCCGGCCGGAGCGGCAACGGCCGACCTTGTCTTGACCCCCATCAACGACCAGGCTTACGAGGGTGATGAGACCGCCACCGCCACTATCACGGCCGGGACAGGCTACACGATCGGAACCCCCAGCTCGATTGACGCCACCGTGGTGGACGATGATCCCCCGCCGGGCACGGTCCTGTTCAGCGATAATTTCGACACGGACAGTTCGGCCCTGTGGGAGGTCAACCTGTATGATCCGCCCGATGCCTCCGTTGACTTCGCGTGGGATTACAGCACGGTGGGCATCCCCGCCGCGCCGGCGGGTGGCGGCACCAAGGGGCTGCGCATGCGCTGTGGCAACACCAAGCTCACCTTGAACGGGTTGAGCGTTTCGCCAAAGAACAAGAGCTTCACCGGCGATTACCGCCTCAAGTTCGACATGTGGATTAACTACAATGGCCCGATGTACGATGGCGGCCCCGGCTCGACGCAGAACTTCGACGCCGGCGTGGGCACCTCCGGCCAGATCCCGGTCTGGTTCTGGGCTCCCAGTCCCGACGACAGCGTGTGGTTCACCGTCGCGGGTGACGGGGCCTCCGGCTTCACGGTGGGGGATTACAACGCGATGATTGGGGCGACGCTCCTGAATGATGACTCGGGCGTTTACGCCGCGGGCACGGGCGCGCCGGACGGCGGCATCCGTGATGCCTCGAATGCGTATTACGCGTTATGGGGCGGCCAGGCGGCGCCGGCGGCGCAACTGGCGATGTATCCGAATCAGACCGGGAACGCGAATATCGGCAACGCGGGCATGGCGTGGCACACAGTCGTGATTACCAAAGAAGGCGACGTGGTGACCTGGGCGATGGACGGCATTACGATTGCCACCGTGACCAATACGGCCCTGCCGTTCGGCCCCAACGTATTCGTCGGCTACCAGGATCTGTGGGCGAGCGGGTCGCTGTCTGACGTTCCCGAAATGTCCTTCGGCCTGGTGGATAACCTCAAGGTCATGACCCTGGCGGCGCCCGCCGACATCGTCATTACCGGCATCCAGTTGATCAATGGCCAGGCGGACGTGCAGATTGACTTCACTGCCGGGGCGGGCGATTCTCCGTCGGACTTCACGCTGCAGGCCACCGCCAACATCGCCTCCGCGCCCGCCGATGTCGCGGCCAACATCACCAGCACCGGCCCGGGCCAGTTCAAGGCCGTGCGGGCGGTTGCGGGCACCGCTCAGTTCTACCGGCTGCGCCGGAACTGAGCCGCGTAATTAAACGTTCAGGCGAGGCACCTGCGCGCGCGCAGGTGCCTCTGCTTTTTAGCGGGGCGGCTTTTCGCCGCGGCGGCCTGGCTCGCCGCTCAGTCCGGAATCTTCTCCGACTTCCGATACGCCAGGCCCTGGAAGACCGCCACGAGGTCGCCCGCGTCGTCCTTTACGTCCACCGTGTAGGAGCCGAGCTTGAAGTTGCGCGAAAGCTCCCGGGCCTCGGCCCAAAGCGTGCCGGCGCGGCCGGCCTTCATAAAGGTGATGCTGACATTGGCGGCCACCGCCACCGTGCCGTGCGAGTTGGACGCCGCGGCAAACGCGAAGTCCGCCAGGGTGAAGATCGCCCCGCCCTGCACGGTGCCGTAGCCGTTGAGGTGGTGCGGGCCCAGCGTCATCCGGGCGCGGGCATGGCCGGGCGACACCGCGAGCAGCTCGATGCTGGCGTGCGCGGCGAATTTATCCCCCAGGAAGAAGCGTCGGATGCGGTCGAGCGCGCCGTCAGGATGCGCCGTTGGAGAGGAAGCGGGTGGGTTCATGTCATTTTAAGTTCGGGCTGGATTGTTTCTGCGCTTCGCGCCCGGTGAGGAAGGCCTGCCGGTTGCCGGCAAAGAAGTTCTCGGCAAACCCGGCGCGCAGGGCGGCGAGCCATTGCTCCTCGGTCATGGGCAGGTGGGCGCTCAAGGCCCCCAGCAGCGCCACGTTGAGCGTTTTCCGGCTCGGCAACTGGTCCGCGCGCACGGCGTCCGGCGTAATCAGCACGCCCCCGGGCCGCAGCATGTGCCGCTGGGGCGCCACCTGGGTCGGCTCGAGCACCAGCAGGAAATCCGCTTCGCCCGCCGCCACCATCGGGCTGAAGACCCGCCCGCCGAACCGCACGTCGCCGGTGACCGAGCCGCCGCGCTGGCTCATGCCCTTGATTTCGCTTTTCTTCACATCATAGCCGGCGCGCAGGGCCACGTCCGCCAGGATGTCGGTGCCGCGGAGCACGCCCTGGCCGCCGAGGCCGGCGACGACGACATTGGTCACTTTGGTCATAAGAAGGGATGCGGGTTCCGGGTGGGCTCAGGGGGAAGCCGGGCTGGCCGCGGCGGCGCACTCGCAACGCCGCGCTTCGTATTCTTTGAGTTGTTTGGCGATCAGGATGCACGGCCGCCGGGCGATGATGACGGCCAGCTCGCCGCTGGCGAGGCATTCGTCCAGCACGCGCTCGAAGTCGCCCGAGCCGAGCCGCGGCTCGACCACATGCACGCGCCGGATGCCGAGCGCGCGGGCCAGGTCTTCGAGCACCACCTGGCCCGTCGGCTCGTGGCCGAGCGTGCGGCCGGTGCCCGGGTGCTCCTGGTGGCCCGTCATGGCGGTCGTGGAGTTATCCAGGATGATCAGCACATGGCCCAGGGGCGGCGGGTTGTACACCATCTCCACCAGCCCGTTGATGCCGCTATGCACGAAGGTGCTGTCGCCAATCACGCTCACCACCCGCCGCGCCTGTTCGGGCGGCAGCACGTGGCGCAGGCCCAGCCCGACCCCCACGCTCGCCCCCATGCAGACGCAGGTGTCAATCGCCTCGAAAGGCGACAGCACTCCCAGCGTGTAGCACCCGATATCGCCCGCCACGATGCAATCCTTCCGGCGCAGCGCCTCGAAGACGATTCGATACTGGCAGCCGTCGCAAAGCTGCGGCGGCTTGCCGGGCGGCTTGGACGGTTCGGGGCTTTCGTCCCGCTGGAGAATGCGGCGCACGCGCGGCACGTCCAGCTCGCCGAACCGGAACCGGTCCGCCTTGCCTTCGACCGGGATGCCCGCCGCGCGGATGGCCTCGACCAGGAAAGGGTCGCCCTCCTCGACCACCAGGCAGCGCTCCACGCCGCGGGCAAACTGCGCGATGCGCTTCAGGGGCAGCGGGTGCGTGAAGCCCAGCTTGAGCACGCGCGCCTCCGGGGCGGCTTCGCGGACGTGCATGAACGAGATGCCCGACGTGATGATGCCCAGCGCCGGGGCGCCGTCCACCAGGCGGTTCAGGGGGCTGGCTTCGTTCCACGCCCGCAGCTCGGCCAGCTTCTGGCGCAAGCGCCGGTGGGCGGGCCGGGCGTAGGCCGGGATCATCACCCGGCCCTGAACATCCTTTTCGTAGTTCGCCGGCCGGGGCGCTTCGGTTTGCGCGCGCGGGCGCACCACCGTATAGCTGTGGCAGACGCGGGTGGTGACCCGGAACAGCACCGGAAGCTTCCAGCGCTCGGAGATTTCCACCGCCGCGAACAGGAAGTCATACGCCTCCTGCGAGTCGGACGGCTCCAGCATGGGCAGCCCGGCGGCCACGGCGTAGTGGCGGTTGTCCTGCTCGTTCTGGCTCGACGCCATGCCCGGGTCATCCGCCGAGACGACAATCAGCGCGCCGGTGACCCCGGTATAAGCCGCCGTGAACAGCGGGTCCGCCGCCACATTCAGGCCGACGTGTTTCATCGTGCACAGCGCCCGGGCGCCGCCGAACGCGGCGCCGAGGGCCACTTCCAGCGCCACCTTTTCATTGGGCGACCACTGGGCGTGCCCGCCCAGGGCGTGGAAATGCTCCAGGATTTCCGTGGACGGGGTGCCGGGATAGCCGGCGCCCAGCGCGACCCCGGCATGCCGGGCCGCCAGGGCGATCGCCTCATCGCCGCTTAAGAGAAGTCGGTTGGACTCATTCATTCGATAAAATGCGCGCCTGCTTAATAACCCATTTCCGGGCCGCGGGACAACACATTCCGCGCCGCGCCGCGCGGATTTCCGAACTGGACAACGCCCGGCCGGCCGGTGTACACCCCTTTGCGCATCATGTTCTGGGATCAAGCATCAGAAACACTGGCCCGGCCAACGCTGGAACACCTGCAAATCAAACTCCTGCAGGAAACCCTTCACCGCGTGATGGAGCGCGTGCCCTTTTATCGCCAGCGGCTGGCCGAGTTGAACCTCCAGCCCGCGGACATCCGCACGCTCGCGGAGGTCCGGCGGCTGCCCTTCACCACCAGCGACGATCTGCGCGCCATTTATCCCGATGGCCTGCTGGCGGTGGACCGCGCCGAAGCCGTCCGGCTGCACACCTCCAGCGGCACCACCGGCAAGCCCAAGGCCATCTTCTTTTCGCGCGCGGACGTGGATAACGCCGCCGAACTCATCGCCCGGTCGCTCGTCTCGGCGGGCATCACCGCCGCGGATGTCTTCCAGAACATGATGAGCTACGGCCTGTTCACGGGCGGCCTGGTGATGCACTACGGCGCCGAGAAGGTCGGCTGCCTGGTCATCCCCGCCGGCCCCGGCACCTCCGAACGGCAGCTCATGCTCATGCAGGACTTCCGCACCACCGCCGTGCATATCCTGCCCAGCTACGCCCTCTATTTCGCCAGCTACCTCGAACAAAAGGGCCTGCGCCCGCGCCAGGACCTCACCGTGCGCAAGGCCTTTGTCGGCGCCGAGCCGCATACGGAGGAAACCCGCCGCCGCATCGAGCAGATCTTCGGCTGCGACGTGTATAACTCCTACGGCCTGACCGAGATGAACGGCCCGGGCGTGGCGTGCGAATGTGAATACAAGGCCGGCATGCACCTCTGGGAGGACAACTTCCTGCTGGAGATCATCAACCCGGTCACCAACGAACCCCTGCCCGACGGCCAGACCGGCGAACTGGTGCTCACCACCCTCCGGCGGGAAGCCATGCCCATCCTGCGCTACCGCACCCGGGACATCACCTCGGTGGTCCCCGAGCCCTGCCGCTGCGGACGCACCCACCGCCGCCTGGCCCGCTTCGTCGGCCGCGCCGACGACATGCTCATCATCCGCGGCGTGAACATCTTCCCGCAGCAAGTCGAGCGCGTGCTCATGTCCTTCCCCCAGGTGGGCCGCAACTACCTCATCATCGTCGAGGGGCTGGACGACCTGACCATCAAGGTCGAGTTGACCCCCGCCGCCTTCGACGGCCAACTGGAACACCTCGAAGCCCTCCAGCAGCAGATCATCGAGAAGCTCCGGGCCGAAATCTGGATTCGGCCCAAAGTGGACCTCGTGCCCGCCGGGTCCCTGCCCGTCGGCGAAGGCAAAGCCAAGCGCGTGGTTGACAAGCGTTCCCTCTAACCGCCCCATCCCCTCCTGTTTTAGCTTATGCGCGTCGTAAACCTGTTAGCCGTCTTTGTGGAAAACAAACCGGGCCAGACCGCCCGGATCGCCGGGCTGCTCGCCGAGGCCGGGATCAACCTCTCCTGGCTGACCATTGCCAACAGCGGCAGCTTTGGCGTGATGCGGTTCCTCGTGGACCAGCGCGACACCGCCGTCCGCGCCCTCAAGGATAAAGGAGTCATGGTCTCCCTGGTCGAGGCGCTGGCCGTCGAGGTGCCCGACCAGCCCGGCTCCCTCCAGGCCGTGGCCGACCTGCTGGGCCGCAACCAAATCAACCTCGATAATTGCTCCGGCTTCGTCGTCCGCGACCGCGCCATCCTGATCATCGAAGTCCACCAGATTGCCCAGGCCGGCGCCATCCTCGAACAGCAGGGCTTCCGCCTGCTCGGCCAGGAGGAAATGCTGCGGCTTTAAGCCGCCGGGCTCACGCCCCGCCCGGGCGCGGCCTCCCCGCGCGCCCGCTATTTGATGAGTTCTTCGGCAATCTGCACGGCGTTGAGCGCGGCGCCCTTGAGGAGTTGGTCGCCGCTGACCCAGAAGCAAAGGCCGTTGTCCAGGGCGCAATCCTGGCGCAGGCGGCCCACCGCGCAATTATACTTGCCCGACAGGTAAAGCGGCAGCGGGTATTCGCTCTGGGCGGGATTATCAATCACGTCCAGCCCGGGCGCCTTCCGGAGCACCGCCAGCGCGGCCTCGACCGTCACCGGCCGCTCGAACTCGGCGCTGATCGCGATCGAGTGGGCGCGATAGACCGGCACGCGCACGCAAGTCACACTCGCCCGGAACGTGGGATGATGCATGATTTTGCGCCCTTCGTTCTCCATCTTCATTTCCTCCCGGGTATAGCCGTTCGGCAGGAAGGAATCCACGTGCGGCAGCACGTTAAAGGCAATTTGATGCGGATAAACCTCGCGCGTCACCGGCTGGCGCTGCACAACCTGCTCCACCTGCCGCTCCAGCTCCGTGATGGCTTTGGCTCCCGTGCCCGAGACGGCCTGGTAGCTGGAGGCAAAAATCCGCCGGCACTGGAACGCGGCGTGCAATGGATACAGCGCAATCAGGGTGATCGCCGTGGTGCAGTTCGGGTTGGCGATAATGCCCTTGTGCCACTTCAGGTCGGCGGCGTTGATCTCGGGAATCACCAGCGGAACGCGGTCGTCCATGCGAAACGCGCTCGAATTATCAATAACCACGCAGCCGGCCTGGGCGGCCGCCGGGGCGTATTCCTTCGAAATACTGCCGCCGGCGCTGAAGAGCGCGATGTCTATGCCGCCAAACGAATCCTTCTTCAACTCCGCGACCGCCAGTTCCTGGCCGCGATACTTGAGCTTTTTGCCCACCGAACGCGCCGACGCCAGCAAAGTCAGCTTCCCGGCCGGGAAGTTGCGCTTTTCCAGCGTCTTAATCATCTCGATGCCAACCGCGCCCGTTGCGCCGACCACCGCCACATGTGGATTGCGATTCATATAAGGAGCCAGAATATAGTATTCA
>MTKY01005879.1_pt1 | contig 12171 bp, 9 predicted proteins | sample 1042731 | NCBI WGS metagenome assembly MTKY01 (sample SAMN06212206, study PRJNA360538) | anaerobic digester metagenome | biome: Wastewater treatment plant; material: sludge; isolation source: anaerobic digester fed with sludge from wastewater treatment plant | place: Denmark: WWTP Soeholt ... | reverse complement strand
CCATCAGGGTAAGCTGCGCGTCCGTATAGGTCGCCCCGCTGTTGTTGTTCAGAGTGACCCAACCGGTAAGGTCGAGCGCGGAATCGTCCTGGTTCACGAGCGCCACGTAGTCCGCTTTCCAGCCGATTCCGTCGGTGATATAGCTGATCTGCGCGTCCTGCCCGCCCGACTTGCTGCTGCTAACGAGCCAGTTCAGCGTGGGCTTCGGATGCAGTCCGTCCGGCATCTTCTCGAGCGACACCTGCCCCTGCGGGTGGAGGACGAGGGTACCTTCGTTCGTCAGGATCACTACCCCGCCGTTCGACGGAGGCGCCATCAAGACACCCGACTGCGTGTAAGGCTTGCCATTCGAGTCGAAGCTCGTGAACGTCACCCGCTGCCCGACGGATTTATCAAGGATGTTCTGCGGGCTGATCAGATCATACTGATAGTTCTGCTCCAGTATCGTTACGGAGTTCGGCGTCGTCAGCGGCTTGAAGAGCACGCTCGTAGGGTCGATCTTCGCGGCAACGTCGGAGACTTCGATTGAGTTGAGGCCGCTCGTGAACGTCACCGATCTGGTGTCCCGCACGAGCGCGAAGTTCGCGTTATACACGGTTAGCTGCAGGGATTTCGGGCCGGACACTGACTGGGCCGAGCACGAGACGGCTGATATCAGCAGGATTCCGACAACGAGCGCTGATAACCACTTCATATAGTTCCTCCTGATGACTTTGAAGTCACATTACGTTAGAGCACAACTCGGCGGGACATGTTAACGAAAGACTTCGCGGCAGCCGATGGATTACCTTCGTCTCGGCCAAACAACAAGCCCACCCCGGCAGTTCCGAAGTGGGCCTCTGCAACCAGCGACTACAATCCGAACCCTACAGCTTGTAGCCTTCTGGATGGATGATATACACCGTTCCGTAGGAGCCTGATTCGCCCAGCCACGCGTCTTCGAGGCCCTGGCGACTGAACACTTTCCTGAGCTTTTCGGGCTGCTTAGGGTCGCCCCAGGGGTCGTTGAAAATCGGCTTGCCGTCTTCGGTGAACCCGCGGATCACCATCAAGTGCCCCATTCTCTTACCCTCGCGGCGTCTGAGCTTGTTATAGTCCACACTTACCACAACAGGAACGTCCTTGGCGATGTACTGCTCTATCTGATGGATGCCGGACAGGCGGATAGCATAGGCACGAATGCCCGGATGCTCGCCGGCCCAGGCCGCGTTGAACGCCCAGTTGCCGGTCCCGCCCCAGCTTGCGTCGAAGATTCCGCGGGCGGCCTCAGTGATGCCTATAGTGGATAGATCGCGGCGCTGCAGTTTCCCTCCCCAATAGCGCAGCACCATTGCGACAGACGTCGGGCTGCACCAGACGTTGCCGCGCGGCACCGAGAGCTGGCTGAGGATCGGCACGTCGAGGTCCTTCCCCCACGCGCTGCGCACCGGCTCCGCATCCTCGCGGCAGAGCTGCGAATCGCTAAGCTGGACACCGAGGAAGCGCAGGGCAGGGTACGTGCGGCCATCAGCCGTCTCCATGTGAACTCGCAGCCGGATGGCGTCTGCCTTTTTGGACAGCCCCATCTGGGAGGTTTGGGCGAAAGCGATCGAGTCCTTTTCACCCTTGAACGTTGTGCGTGGCCAGACGGTGGATTCTCTTGTCCACAGGGCTGTCTTGATCCACCTGCTCCACACGCCGCCGGCCCGCGCCTGCATGTAGCAGACGAGGTAGCTGCCCCGGGGAGTCGAGGCGTTCCAGGAGAGAATGGCAGTATCGAACGGAAACGAGCACTCAATCATCGGGGATTCAACGACTCCGCGCATCACCGCGCCGCAGGACCTGCTGTCAACATGAGGATCGACCACTACCGCGCCCGCATTCGCGTCATATCGGGCGTGAGAGAGTGTGTACCCGGCGAAATCGGGAGGAGACGACACAAAAGATACCGCGGCCCCATAGCTCGCTCCACAGGCCGCCATCAACAGAGCAGCCAGAAGGGCGACTCGCACACGCAGAATCGGCGTTCTAGATGTCATAGCTCTCCGGATAGATGATATACACGGTCCCATACGAGCCCTTCGGGCCCAGCCATGCATATTCCAGATCAGCCCGCTTGAACTCCTTGCGGAGCTTCTCTCCCTTTTCCAGCCTGGCCCAGGGATCGTTGAATACCGGATCGCCATCCTTGGTGAACCCGCGGATTACCATCAAGTGTCCGGACGATCGGTTGGTGGCTTTGCGCTTCAGGCGGTCGTAGTCCAGGCTTACGATCACAGGGACACCCTTCGCTATCCATTCCTCTATCTCCGCTACACTGGAGAACCTTCCGACGAAGCTTCGCATACCCGCAAACTCCGCCGCGTGAGCTGTGTTGAACACCCAGTTGCCTGTGCCTTTCCAGCGATGATCGCGGCAGGCTGCGGCTGTTTCCGTGATGCCCCATGTCATCTCCGGCCGGTTCAGCTTCTTAGCCCAGTAGCTGCAGACCATAGCCGTCGATGTCGGGCTGCACCAGACCGATCCACCGGGTACGGATAGCTGGCACAGATACGGCACGTCGAGTTCAGTTCCCCAAACGCTTTTCACGGGCTGCTTTAGGCTGATCCACGCCAATGGGTCGTTCGTGTGCAGGGTCATATACCTGAGAGCAGGGTAGTTCTTGCCGTCAACCGATCTCAGCTCCAACCGCATTTTGATCGCGTCCGCCTTCTTGCCGCCCTTGATCCTGAGCGTGTCGACAGCAACGCCCGCGACCGAATCGGCATCGGTGAAGCTCTTCTTGGGTTCAGGCTTGTTTCCCCTTGTATACAGGACGACCCTGTACCAACCCGTCCACTTGCCGCCTACCCGGGCTTTCATGCTTACCATCAGATAGGCGCCGTCGGGAGTATAGGAATTCCAGGAGGGTACGGCTTCGTTGAACGGCTTCGGCGGCACGATCTCCTGCGTCTCGATCACACCTACGTCGGCGTCTTCTCCCGGCCGTATCGGAGCCTCAGCATCGAAGACAACGGCCCCGGTGCCCCTATCATAGCTCGCGCGGGAAAGCTTGCAGTTGCGGAATGCCCTGCCGCCCGTCCAGGTATACATGGTGCCTTCGGCGACACACGCCGTGCACACAAACGCCGCCAGCAGCGCGGCCAGTATTGCGGTTCTGAAGCGCATGAACTCTCCTCCATTGTCATCCCCATCCGAAGAACGGATCGAATAGATACTCCTCGCGCCAGGGTCCGCTTTCCGACAGCAGGCCTCCGCTCAGCTCGAAATGGCAGGTCGTCTAAATGGCTATCTCCAGCGTCTTGTGCTCCACCCTTGCTCTATCGGCGGCAAAGCCTATCAGGTGGCCGTAGATGGAGTCCTCCAGGCTCGTGCACGATATCGAGCGCGGCTTGCCCTGCAGAGTGTGGACAAAATCCGCGACCAGCCTCAAGTCGCCGCCGCCGTGGCCTCCGCCGCCGGTGTTCATTTCCACCCTCTCCTCCGACCATTCCGAGCCGGAGCCCTTGCTCGTATCGGGATGACGGATCACAAAGTAGCCATCCTCATGGACGCCCTCGATCTCGCCTTTGGTTCCGATGAGGTGAATGGTTCTGGAAGGTTTCGAGGTCCCGCCGACCATATTGTGCGTTGCCGTGGAGCCGTCGGCGAACTCGACGATCACGCTCTGATGGTCCACTACGTCGTTATCGCACCTCCATACACACCGGCCGTAGGGGTTATCTTCTTTCAAGGACCTGATCTTGTTCTCCATGCTCTGGTCCTGCTCGATCGACTGCCAGGCGTAGAACCCCCAAATGCCCTGCTCGATGTAGTTGCGCTTGCAGGAGTATTCGCATTCGCGCTCGCGCTTGCAATCGACCAGGCAGCGCGTGCCGGAACCCTCGGGCGCGTTCTCGGGCTTGAACTGCATCAGGCTGCCGAAACTGGCTACCTGGAGCGGTGCGATGCCGCTTTTCATCCAGGTGATGAGGTCGAGGTCGTGGCAGCACTTGGCCATGAGCATCGAAATGCCTTTGTCGCCCCGGTTCCACTTTCCCCGGACGAAACCTACCGCCATATGATGGTAGCTGACGTTTTCCTCTGTGAGCAGGCTCACGATATCGCCGATCTCGCCGTCGATCACCTTCTGCCGGATGGTCGCGTAGAACGGAGCGTAGCGCAGGACGTGGCAGATCATGACGATCCGGTCGTGTTTTCGCGCTACTTCCAGGAGCTGCCGGACTTCGTGCTCGTAGGTGGCAATCGGCTTTTCGAGCAGCATGTGGTAGCCCTGTTCAAGGAGCGGAATAGCGGTGGGCACGTGCTCCGTGTCCATAGTCGCGTTGATGATCGCATCCGCGAGTTGGCCCTTGGAAGCGAGTTCCTCAGCGGACTCGAAGCACATCTCAGGCCCGAACCCGAACTTCTCAGCGGTCTGCTGCCGACGGAACTCGTTCGGGTCCGATACGCCGACGATCTTGAACTCGTCCGGGTGCTGCAGAGCATAGCTGCCGTAGAGCACCCCTCTATGGCCCGCGCCGACTATGATTGCGGTTTTCATCTGTGACATAGCAGTGCTCTCCTTTGACCAGCAGCCCTACTCCACCTTCAGCACCCGTATCAAACTCGTGCTGCCTGCGATCCCCACGGGGACGCCGGCTATTATCAGCACCGTATCTCCGCGCTTCACCAGTTTGTAATCACACGCCGCCTCGACAGCATTTCGGATCAGGCCGTCCGTGTCTTTGGCCATCTCGACCAGGATCGGCTGCACTCCCCAGGATAGCGTCAGTCGGCGCGCTGTCTCATCATTAGACGCTGCGCCTACGATCCTGGCTTCAGGCCGGAACTTGCTCACCAGCCTGGCAGTCGTCCCGCTGAATGTGCAGGTTATGATCGCGGGCACTCCCAGATCGGAGGCAAGGTTGACCGCGGACTCGCCTATAGCTTCGGTGACTGCGACCCCTCTCGGTCCGCCGTTCGCACGCGGGGAAGTGTGGCACTGGCGCTCGAACATGTCCCTGTAGTTCAGGGACTTCTCTGTCCGTCGCGCGATGCGGTCCATCATCTGCACGCTTTGCAGAGGGAACTCGCCCGCTGCTGTCTCGCCCGAAAGCATCGTCGCGTCGGTCCCGTCGATGATCGCATTGGCGACATCTGTCACCTCGGCGCGAGTCGGGCGAGGGTTGGACATCATGGAGTCCAGCATCTGCGTAGCGGTAATCACCGGCTTGCCCGCGCAATTGCAAAGGTGGATTATGTTCTTCTGAATCACCGGAACTTCGTCTATCGGCAGCTCGATGCCGAGATCGCCGCGTGCGACCATAATGCCGTCGTAGGCGTCGATGATCGACTGGATGTTCTTCACCGCCTCCGGCAGCTCTATCTTTGCGATCACCGGCACGCGCCGGCCTGCCTCCCGCATCACCTTTCGTAGTGGCAGGATATCTTCGGCGCTGCGCACGAACGAACTGGCCACCCAGTCCACGCCGTGCTCCAGCCCAAACCGCAGGTCTTTCCTATCCTTCTCGGTAACGCCTTGCACGCCGTAATCCGCGCCCGGCACGGTGAAACCCTTGTTGGACGAAAGCTCGCCGCCCATGATGACCCGGGTGATGATATCGGTGTCCGTCGTGGAGACGACCTTGAACTCCAGTTTGGCGTCGTCCACGTAGATCATCTGGCCGCGCTTGAGCTGGCGCGGCAGCTTAGGAAACGGGAGGTTGACCTGGTTTGCGTCGCCGGCGATATCGCGTGACGTGAACACGAACTCCTGGCCGGGTTCGAGCTTCACCGGGGAGTTCTCGATGCGCCCGATCCTGATCTTCGGGCCGGAGAGGTCCTGCAGGATACCGACGCAGGTGCCAAGCTGGCGTGAGATGTCTCTAATCAGCCCTATCTTCTCAAGATGCTCCTCGTGAGACCCATGCGAGAAGTTCAGCCGGGCTACATTCATGCCTGCTTTGATAAGCTTCTCGATCATCTGGGGCGAGCTTGTTGCAGGGCCGATCGTGCAGACTATCTTTGTCTTTCTCATTGACGCTGTCCTATTGCGGGCAGTCAACCTTCAGAGTGCCGTAGTGGCTGGCCTCTGTCCCAGCCTTGCCCGAGCCTTCCCTACGGATAGAGCTGCTGTCCGTCCTCGTCATAGACGGTTATCGCCTCAAGTGGGCACGCCTCCGCCGCGAGGAGTATTGTGTCCCTGTCAGAGCCCTCGGCGTCTATGACTACCGCTTTGCTCTCGTTATCCAACTCAAAAACATCCGGCGCCGCCCCTACGCACGCGCCGATTCCCTGGCACTTTTCTCTGTCGACAACTATCTTCAATGCCATACGCCACCTCCGGTTCTAGTTCTCTTGTGTTCGCCAGCCCGCCTCGGATATCCTACACCCTTTTGCTGGGTAAGAAAGGTATATACCAGGTAGCCGTATTATGGAGTAAGCCATGCCAAAGTACATTGAGGAACTCGTGAGCCGGCAGGTGCGGAAGTCGGAAGTCGCTCGGCGCAGGGAGATCGAGAACGGGAAGCCGTGCCCGAACTCGGTGGTCACCATTTCCCGGCGGATGGGCAGCGGCGCGCGGGTCGTGGCCGATAAGCTGTCCCGCGCGCTTGGCTGGAGCCTGTGGGACAAAGAGCTGTTGGACGCCATGGCCAAACACGCGCATGTGTCCCAGAAGGTTGTGGAGGCATTCGACGAGCACACGATTTCCGAAATCGAGCTATTCGCGCGCGGGATGTTCGGCGAGCAGGAGATGGCGGGCTTCATCTACCCGCGGCATCTGGCGCGGGCGGTCAAGTCTATAGCCAAGCTCGGCAACGCCATCATCCTGGGCAGGGGCGCCAACTACATCCTGCCCGATGCCCTCAACATCCGCATCGACGCCTCGGACGAAGTGCGAATCCGCAACATGATGAACTACGAGAACATGACCTACGAGCAGGCGCAGGCGCATATCCACGCATCCGATCGGGAGCGTCAGCATTTCCTTGAGAAAGTCTTCGGCAAGGAGCAAGCGGCCAATCCCGTCTTCGACCTGGTCATCTGGATGGACCACTTCACGAACGATGACGCGGTCCAGATCATCCTCGCCGCCGTCAAGGCACATTGCGGGAGGAAGTAGACCGGCGAGGTAGGCTGAGTTCCGAACTGGCCCGTCTGGGGTCACTGTACTGAGGGCGTGTCTGCGAGCGACAACCGACACGACGCCACTACCTATAGGGTGTAGAAGTGTCGTCGCACGCGACACGCTTCTACTACGCCCGGCCGATATGGTTGACGGCTGTGTCGCAAAGAACCAGCGACAACCGACACAACATCGTTACCCCAGGGTTCAGAACTGACGGCGGCGACGGCGACACCTCTCAACCCGGGGGGTGCAACGGCTGTGTCGCAGTGACGGTGGCCCCTGCGGGTCAGACTGCAAATCTGACCCGAACGAAGTATGCACTAACGGATAACCACCGACGGCTTCCCTTATCACTGAAACCCGCGCTCGAACCTCTGGAACACCTCCAGCGCGTTTGCAGCCTTGATCCGAACAGTGCGATCGGCGATTCGCTCTCCGCCGCTCGTATCCTGCACCCGGTCGGCCATGTCCGCGTTGCGATAGGTTACGTCCAGCACGCACGGGGTCTCCGCCTTCAGCGGCTTGAACTCCTTCAATCGTTTCGCCGCTCGCAGCGCCGCATCGGTGATGTTCTTGCGCGACACCGTCGGGTGAAAGACCTCCGCGCAGTTGCGCGTAAGCCCTATCTTGGTAACCGCGGTCTCCACGTCACCTATTAGATCAGCGGCTTCCTTGCAGACAGCCCGGTCGCCGGAGACCATAATGATCGGCACGCCGAAGTGGCCCGCAAGATACGCGTATCCGCCAACTTCGCCGATCAGCCTGCCGTTAAGTCGAAGCTCGTAGATATCTCCGTTCATCGTGTGGCACATCACGCCGTCCTTGACGCCTGCCATGCAATGCGCCCCAATGAAGCACATCGCATCGAAGTCGCCGGAAAGGCCGTAGGGATAGGGCGTGGACTTGCCTCTGATGAGTGTCGCATCGGGGTCGATATCCGCCGGCCTGATCGTCCTACCGCCGGCGTGGTAATCCCGGGCGACGAACTCAGAGAACCCGCCCTGTCTCAGTCCTTCTATCGTAGCGTTGATATCGCCGGCCATCGCCTCCGGGCCCAGGGCCTTCTCCTCGTCGTCCCATGCCACCGTTCCCGTAGTGCCTTCGTAGTCGCACAATATGTAAGCCTTCATTGCATCCTCCAGTCCAATCAAGGAATTCGCGCGCCGGTTCTGGAATCCTTCATCATAGAGCTCGTCAACAGGAGGAACCCGTTGTGAGGCATCGCGCCCCCATCTTCATCATTCTCGCTCTGATTCTGAGCTTCTCACTGCCCTGCCTGGCCGCCGACCAGCCAGTTCGCCACGACTTCCCGCCCGTCGGGCCTTACGAGGTCATCACCGGTGACTTCCACATCCACACTGTCAACTCCGACGGCCGCTTGACTACCCGCAACCGCGTTCAGGAAGCCTACCAGTGGGGCTACGACGCCATCGCCATCACCGACCACGGCAGATCAGTCGCCTATACCGTGGCGAAGGCCGAAGGCGATAAGCTCGGAATGATCGTACTCCGCGGCTTCGAAACTGGACTGGCCAGGAAGGAGCACCTGGTGGTGCTCAACGCGCCGCTCGATCTCAAGATCCGCGACGCGCACAACTGGGCTGAGAACCCCGGCGAGGCCAAGGCTTTCTATCAGGAGCAATTGACGGCCATCGCCGAAGCCGGCGGGATCGTGATTTTTGCGCACCCGCACGTTGGCTACCGCGAACCAATGCTCTGGGCAGCCAAGAAGGGGCTCATTCAGGGCATAGAACTGAAAAACGGCGTTGTCGGTACCGGATGGAACACGGTCGAAAGCCACGGCACTCATTGGTACCCGGACGCCGTGAACTTCGGACTGGAGCACGATCTCGCCTTCATAGCAAACTCTGATATGCACGGAGTTCGCCAGCCCAGCAACTCCCCGGTGACGCTTCTGCTCGTCACCGAGCGCACACCTGATGCAGTTGTTGATGCGATCAGACAGCGGCGGACCGTCGCGTGGTTCAACGGTATGCTGTGGGGCCGCGAGAAGCTGCTCGCCGACCTGCTCGCCGCAGCCGTCACCTTCACCAGGTCGGGTGACTCGATCCAGATCGAGAACCACTGCCCGGTGGCCCTGAACCTCACGGTTTCGGACCAGAAGATCGAGCTGCCGGCCTATGGTAAGGCATCGGCGAACGGCTCGGCTCGCGCCAGAAGCATCACGGTCCGCTGGGACAACGTATGGACCGGGCTCAAGACCAACCTGCAGACGGAAGCTGTTCTAAAGCCGCAATACAGGCCGTAGACCAATTGCCGTAGACAATGAGGACAAACCAGGATGAGAATCGGGATCTGCACGACTGTTCTGCTGCTTCTCGTATCATCATTCGCGGGTGCCGCTGAGTTCTTTGTCTCGCCCAAGGGCAGCGACAAGAACCCCGGCACCTCGGCGAAGCCGTTCGCAACCCTGCGGCGCGCCCGGGACGCGATCCGCGAGATGAAGAAGCAGGGGCCGCTGCCTCAAGGCGGTGTCACCGTCTGGGTCGGCCGGGGTACGTATCCCATTCTGTCAACGCTGAAGCTGACTGAAGAGGACAGCGGCACGAAGGACGCGCCGATCATCTACCGGGCCACGGACGAGGCCGGGACGTCTCCCGCGTCCTACCGTGGCAGGATCGGCATCGAGGCATCCTCGTCGCGCTACGGAAGCTATGCCGGGGCCGCCGTGGACTACGAGACCAAGAGCGGGACCGTGTCACTCGGCGTCCAACTCCCGATCGGCAGGCGGAGCGGAGGCGGCGCAATGATCAGCATCGGCGGCGCTCCCCGCAGAAGCCGCAGCGATCGCTCGCAGGAGCAGGACGATACGGTTAGGCTGATCGGCGGCAGAGAGATCACGGGCTTCCAACCGATGCACGATCTGGAGCTGATCAAGCGTCTTGATCCCGGGGCGCAGGGCAAAGTCCTGCGGGCAGACCTCAAGGCTCTCGGCATCACCGACTTCGGCGCGCTTACTGTTCGCGGTTTCGGTAGAGGGAACTCTCCCTCCGCTCTTGAGCTGTTCTTCGACGGCAGGCCGATGACCCTCGCCGGGTGGCCGAACGACGGCTGGATCGAGACAACATCCGTCCCTGCAGGGCCAAACGGCGGCAAGTTCGGCTATGACGGCGACCGGCCCTCCCGCTGGCGCAAGTCCGACGACATCTGGGTCCACGGCTATTGGACATGGCCGTGGGCCGACTCCTACGAGCACGTCAAGTCCATCGACACGCAGGCGCGCGTGATCGAAACCCACCCTCCGCACGGCGTCTACGGATATCAGGAGCACAAGCGGTTCCGCTTCCTGAATGTGCTGGAGGAACTCGATTCCCCTGGCGAGTACTACCTGGACCGCGACTCAGGCATGCTTTACTTCTGGCCGCCTGATCGAAAGGAAAGCGGCCGGGCGATTGTGTCGCTTATCCGGGAGCCGATGATCGAGTTGGCGGGCGCGTCCTACGTCACCTTCCGAGGGTTCACAATCGAGGCCTGCCGCGGAACCGCCATCGAGATCAACGGCGGAACGCACAACCTGATCGCGGGCTGCACGCTGCGCAACATTGGCAACCTGGCCGTGAGCATCGGCGGGGGAACCGCCAACGGCGTCATAGGCTGCGACATCTATGAGACCGGCGACGGCGGTGTCAACCTTTCCGGCGGTGACCGTGCAACGCTCACCCCGGCGGGCAACTTCGTGGAGAACTGCGATATTCACGACTTCAGCCGCTGGGTTCGCACCTACCGTCCCGCCGTGCTCATCAGCGGAGTCGGCAATCGCGTCGCCCACTGCCACCTCTACAACGCTCCTCATACGGCGATACTGCTCAGGGGCAACGATAACACGATCGAGTTCAACGATATCCACGATATGTGCCGCGAGACCGGCGACGCGGGCGCGTTCTACATGGGCCGCGATTGGACGATGCGCGGCAATATCGTTCGCTACAACTACTTCCACCACCTCGGCGGATTCAACGACAAATTCAGCAAGCACAACTTCAGTGACACAATGGCCGTCTACCTCGACGACTGGGCCAGCGGCACCCGTGTCTATGGCAATCTCTTCTACAAAGCCAACCGCGCGGTCATGATCGGCGGCGGGCGAGACAACACCGTCCAGAACAACATATTCGTTGACTGCCGCATTTCGGTTCATGTCGACGCTCGCGGCATAGCGAAATGGACGGCAAGCTACTGGGACGGCACCAACAACACAATGTTCGATCGCCTGAAGGCGGTCAACGGGACTAAGCCACCCTACAGCACCAGGTATCCGCAGCTTGCGAACATCCTCGAGGATGAACCGCGCCTGCCGAAGGGCAACTCCATAACTCGCAACATATCGGTCGGTAGCGACACGTGGATCAAGTGGGTGGAAACCTTCGATCACTCCATAGTGGATATCCGGGACAATATTGTTGACTCGGAGCCGGGCTTCTCGGACCCTCTGTTCATCGACCGTGCGAAGATGGACTTCCGACTGAAGCCGGAATCGCCCGCGCTCAAGCTCGGTTTCCGGCAGTTGCCGCTGGACAGGATCGGGCTCTACTCGGATGAGTATCGAAAGGCCGCCGCGCGGACACCAGACATCGGGGGGCAATGACGAACACAACGGATGAACGCGACGAGAGCGAGGCCCAACTCTCCAGAAGGCAGTTTTTGAAAGCCGTCGGAGCAGGGGCAGCCCGCAAGCCCATCGTCATCCTGATCTGGCAAGATTGCCGCGCATATACAGGGCGCAGTACATCCGGACACTGCGCCCTGTCTGAGTCCTGCCCGCCTAAGGCATTCACGCCGGAGCCGCTACTTCTCTTCGATTTTCTCCCCGGAAGCTTCCCTCAGGCCGACCTCGGTCAACGCGTGCCTCATCAACTGCTGGTGCTCCTCGTCCTCCCGGGCAGCCTCCTCCAGTGCTTCCGCGCTCTCGCTATCACCGATCTGCCTGAAGATCTTGGCCCACGCCAGGTCGTAGTTCAGGGCGTTACTTTTCATCATCAGATCGTCGCCAACGGTCTGGAACGGGTCTGTCGTCGTGACCTCCTCCACCAGCGATTTCAGACCACCCAGTATGCCACCGC
>MTKY01048600.1_pt1 | contig 12177 bp, 8 predicted proteins | sample 1042731 | NCBI WGS metagenome assembly MTKY01 (sample SAMN06212206, study PRJNA360538) | anaerobic digester metagenome | biome: Wastewater treatment plant; material: sludge; isolation source: anaerobic digester fed with sludge from wastewater treatment plant | place: Denmark: WWTP Soeholt ... | reverse complement strand
GCCTCGGTGTGCGGGCGCGCCCGGATCCGAACTGGATACCGCGCGTCAGCGTCGCCCAGGCGCTGGGCAAACCGCTGCGCCGCAGCGCGGTGCTGGATTGCCTGCGCGCACTGCTCAGCGAGGGTGGCGGCACACCGCGCCAGGTACAGCGCAACCAGGGCCTGCAGGTACGCGAGAATTTCCGCACTTCGCGGGTGCTGGTGGTCGAGGACAATCGCGCTAATCAGGAAGTCGCGCTCGGCATGCTCGAGCGCCTCGGCTGCACCGTGGAGATCGTCGCCGATGGCCTGGAGTGCATCGAGCGGCTGCGCGAGGCGCACTTCGACCTGCTGCTGATGGATTGCCACATGCCGCGCATGGACGGCTTCGAGGCGACGCGCAAGATTCGCGAGATGGACACGCCCTACCGCGATGTTCCGATCATCGCGATGACCGCCAATGTGCAGAAAAGCGCGATGGAACACTGCCAGGCCGTCGGCATGAACGATTACCTGTCCAAGCCGATCAAGCTCGGGGTGCTGCGCGATGCGCTGAACCGCTGGCTGGTATCCGAGGACCGCGACGCGTCGTCGCAGCCCGAGGCACCCGAGTCGCGCGCCGGAAACAGCGTGATCGACATGACCTTCCTCGCGGAACTGCGCGAGCAGATCGGCGATGCGGTCGACCGCATGATCTCGCTGTTCCTCGAGGACCTGCCCGGTTATATCGAGCAACTGCGCGCTGCCAGCGCGGAGCACGACGTGGCGACGATCGGCAACGTTGCGCACACCCTGAAGGGCGCCGCCTCGAACATCGGCGCCGGTCGCCTGGCGCAGAAGGCCCTGCAACTCGAGGAAGAGGCGCGCAGCGGTACGCGCGGCAGTTGCGCCAGCCAGGTGTCCACGCTGATCTACGAAACCAACCTGGTGCGTCACGTGCTCGACGGCAACGCGGGTCACGGCGGCTCCACCGGCACGGTTGCGGTGGACCGGCGCGCCAGCCGCGAGCAGCAGTCACGGATCCTGATCGTCGACGACGACCGCGGTTCGCGCTTTGCGTTGCGCGAAACGCTGCTCGGCGAGGGCCACTCGGTGATCGAGGCCACGAACGGCCAGCAAGCGGTGGAAATCTGCCGCCAGACGCCGCCCGACCTGGTGCTGCTCGACGGCATGATGCCGGTCATGGACGGGTTCCAGTCCTGCGCGGTGATACGCACCCTGCCCGGCTGCGCGGAGATACCGGTGCTGATCATCACCGGCATGCACGACGATGTCTCGGTGGACAAGGCCTTCGCTGCCGGCGCCACCGACTACATCACCAAGCCGATCAACTACGCCGTGCTGCGTCGGCGCATCGATCACATGCTGCAGGCGCGCACCGCCGAGCAGCGCGTGCATCAGCTGGCCTATGTCGACTCGCTGACCGGGCGCCCCAACCGCACCAAGTTCAACGAGCACATGGAATCGCTGCTGGCCGACACCGGGCGCCAGGACAAGCAGTTCGCGCTGATGTTCCTCGACCTCAATGACTTCAAGCTGGTGAACGACACGCTGGGACACGAGGCCGGCGACTTGCTGCTCAAGTACGTCGCCGAGCGCCTGATCGGCTGCGTGCGCAAGGGCGACCTGGTGGCGCGCTTCGGCGGCGACGAGTTCTGCATCGTGCTCGACAACATCCGCTCCTACGACGTGGTGCGCAGCATCGCCGAGAAGATCAAGGAGCACCTGCGGCGTCCGTTCGTGTTCCTCGGCCGCGAGATGCTGCTCAGCACCAGCATCGGCATCGCGGTGTATCCGGAGCATGGCCGCGATGCGAGCAGCATGCTCAAGGCCGCCGACATGGCGATGTATCACGCGAAATCGGCCAAGAAGGGCTACGAATTCTACGAACCGCATCTCGAGTCGGCGAACCTCGAGCGCCTCGAGATGGAAAACGAGTTGCGCAATGCCATCGCGCGCCATGAACTGGTGGTCTACTACCAGCCCCAGGAGGATCTGGCCACGGGTCAGATCAGCGGCATGGAAGCGCTGATCCGCTGGCAGCATCCCCAGCGCGGACTGGTCAGCCCCGCGGCGTTCATCGAGCTGGCCGAGGAAACCGGGCTGATCGGAGACATCGGCCACTGGGTGCTGTGCACGATCTGCGCCCAGCTCAACGACTGGATCGACCGCGGCTTCGAGGCCCCGCGCGTAGCCATCAACCTGTCGCCGCGCCAGCTCACCAACCCCAACCTGGTGGCAACCTTTCGCGAGGTGATCATGGATGCGCGCCTGTCGCCGGATCGCATCGAATTCGAGATCACCGAGAGCGCCATCATGAGCCGGCCCGAGGAGATGATCGAGATGCTGCGCGAGCTGAAAGCCATGGGTTCGCGCCTGGCCATCGATGACTTCGGCACCGGCTATTCCTCGCTCAACTACCTGAAGCGCTTTCCGCTCGACTACATCAAGATCGACCGTACCTTCATCTCGGACGTGATGAGCAACCGCATCGATGCCGATATCGTGCGCACGATCATCGCGCTGGCGCAGGCGCTGGAGGTAAAGGTGATCGCGGAGGGCGTGGAGACGCCGATGCAGCGGCAGTTCCTCAAGGACCAGAAATGCCACTATGCCCAGGGCTTCCTGCTCAGCAAGCCGGTGCCGGCTCCCGAGATCGAGCGCAAGTTCCTCAAGCGCACCAACAACGCCAACCTGGTGCATTTCCCCAAGCAATGAGCCTGGGTGCTGCGGACGGCGTGCGCCGCGGCGTATGGCGGCGTCAGGCCGGTGGCGGACCGACCACCAGCGCCGCGTTGTCGACCAGGATTTCGGCACCGTTCACATAGCGTGATTCATCCGAGACCAGGAACAGCACCACGCTCGCGATGTCCTCGGGCTCGCAGAAGCGGGTGCTGTGCTGCGATATCGATTCGATCTCGGCGCGGGTCGCCTGGTCCTGCCCGGTGGCCACCTTGACCACCATCGGCGTCCTGACGCCATCGGGGTGCACCGAGTTGCAGCGCACCTTGTTTTTTGCCTCGCGGCAGTGCACCGCCACCGCCTTGGTCAGGGAGCGCACACCGCCCTTGCTCGAGCAATAGGCCGCCACGAACGGCACCCCGTGCATTGCCGCGATGGAGGAGATGTTCACGATCGCACCGCCCCCGGCACGCTCGATCGCCGGCAGCGCGTGCTTGCAGCCGAGAAACACCCCGTCGAGATTGACCGCATGCACCCGCCGCCACTGCTCGAGCGTGGTATCCACCACGCTGCCAAGCACCATCATGCCGGCGTTGTTGACCAGCCCGTCGAGACGGCCAAAACGCTCCTCGGCCGCGGCCACTACCCGGATCCAGTCTTCCTCGCTGGTGACGTCATGGCTCAGGAACAGGGCCTCGGTGCCGAGCGATTCGGCAAATTCGCGCCCGCCGCGATCCACCACATCGGTCAGCACCAGCTTCGCGCCCTCGCGTGCAAACAGCACCGCATCGGCACGGCCGATGCCACCGAGCGCACCGGTGATGATAACGACCTTGCCCTGGACTCTACCCATGATCATTGGCTCCGCATTTGTTGGTGAGGCGCACGCCGTGCGCGAAACCGCGGCATTAGAGCAGTTGTCGAGCGGCAGCGGCAATCGCGCTTGCGCTCATCCGTTCCTGGCATCCCCGCTCAGCGCGGCGCTTGCGGAAATCGGCGGGCGCAAGCGGGCGTTGCAGAAATCCCGATCGGCATCGATCCCCCCGCGGCAACCTGGTCCGCAATTACCTGAAAACCTTTATCCATTCCCCCGGCTGCGGTTCACCGCGCGGATAGTAGCCATTCACCAGGCGCAGCGTTTCCTCCGGGTAGGGCTTTTGCGGGCTGATCTCGGCCAGCTTTGCAAAGCTGATGCCCTCGGGGGCGCGCAGGTAATGCACGTTGATGCCGAGCACCGCATCGCGATCGGCACCGCTCATCGGGCGAAAACTGCGTACCGAGGAAACGAACAGGGTGTCGTAGAAGGACGCGAGCGCTGCGTTCGCGGTGCGCCCTTCGAAGACATAGGCATAGGAACCGAAATACAGCACCGCGATACGCCGCGGCGGCGCTCCGCCCTGGCCCGGGTAGAGCGCGGTGTAGCCGGTGATCTCGTCCCCGGAAAAATCCTCCGCCTCGCGCGCCCCGCCCAGGTTCAGCATGCTGGCAGCGAACTCCGCCGGTTTCATCTCGGGCAAGGCGCGCTTCACCGACATCTGCAGGATGGTGTTGTCGCGGTTGGGTCCGGCGAGCACGGTACTCGAGCGCTTCACCACTTTCCAGTCGGTCGGGAATGCAACCGTAAACCCCATCTTTCCGTTGTAATAGCGATTGTCGATCACCGCGGCCGAGCGCGCCTGCTCGCTGAATTTCATGCCTTCGGTGGCGGCGCGGAAATCCTCGGCATGCGCATCGCGCACGACACCATCATCGAGCTCGCCGGCCGCGGCAACCACCTCCTTCAGACGTTCGTCATTGCGCGGATGGGTGGAAAACACGCCGTGGTAGGCCACCGCCTGCGTGCCCTCCTTCCTGGCGCGCGCGCGCATGAAACTCTCCTGCTCCTTCAGCACGCTCAGCACCTCGATCATGGCCTGGGGGTCATAGCCGGTCTTGTGCATGATGCGCGCACCGACCCGGTCCGCCTCGAGTTCCATGTCACGCCCGTAGCCGCGCACCATCGCCGTGCCGGCGCTCGAAGCCGCATCCTGGGTCACGCCACCGACCGCTCCACTGCCGGTCTGGACCGCGACCAGCACGCCGAGAATCGCCGAGCCCACGCCGCTCGCCTTCGACATCCAGTCCTGGCGCGAGGCATGGCGCTCGGTAATGTGGGCGATTTCGTGCGCGACCACCGCGGCGAGTTCGGCCTCGCTGTCGAGATAGGCGAGCAATCCGCGGTTCACATAGACGAAACCGCCCGGGGTGGCGAATGCATTGATATCGCCACTGTCGATCACGGTGAAGGTGTATTCGAGTTCCGGGCGATCGCCGTTTTTGGCCAGCTGCTGTCCGATGCGCGCCACGTACTGCGTTAGCGCGGCGTTTTCGTAGATCGGCATCTTGGCGAGTATCTCCTTGTGCATCTCGCGGCCGATCTCGATCTCCTTCGACTGCGACATGCCCCACGCCGCCATGGCCGTCCAGCCGAGTGCAAGCAGCAGGGCGCGCGACAAAAACCGGTTCATGGCGTCGCGAACAGCTTTTGCAGCTGGGTCGTCAGGCCGTCACAGGCAGCCGCCTGCACGCGTGCGATCAAAGGCACCGGCACGATCAGCGCCGGCATGTAGGAAGTGCCGGCTGCCTCGGCACTGATCTTCGCAATCGACTCCTTCGCGCGCACATCCCACACGCTCGCCTCATAATTGGATGCATCATCCCAGGTGCCGAAGCCGATGCATCCCGCGCCGCCCGGGCCGACCGCGCAGGAAATCGAGCCTGCCTTGTCGACGGTTTCGGTCTGACCGTCAACCCATACGATGTAATGCAGGTTCATTTCCCGGATGCGCGCGGCCACCTGCGGCTTTTGCATCAGCGCATCGAGGCGCTCCAGGCTCATCGGCGCGGTGCGCGGCTCGAACCACGGATAGAACGCATTCAGGAACTCGATCTCGGGAACCACATGCGCGCCACCGGAGGCCACCCCGCGACCGATGCAGCGGATGAAATCGGGCTCGGTCTCGTAGTCGCTGCTGTGTCTGCGCCCCAGCACCACGATCGCATCGCCGCTGCCGACCGAGGCCGAGCCAACCCGCTTCTCGTCGATGGTGGTGGTGGTACACGCGACCGGCAGCGCCACGAGCAGGAGCAACAGGAAGCGCGATGGCAAACAGAACCGGATAACCACGAATATCTACTCCGATCGACCGTCATGCGCCCGGCCAGGGAAACCGGACGCATCAATCATACGGCGAAACCGCGCGCAACTGCCAACCGCTTACCGCGCGCACCACTCCGGCGACGTTGCTTCAGCCGGACGCGATGCGACACGGCGCCGAGCACCACGTCGATGATCTGCTGTTCGCCGAGGAGCGGGAAGGGTATCCCCGCCGTTTCCACCTTCGCAGCGGCGCGCGCGGCATGCTCGCTCATGGCGTGGCCGTCGACCAGTCGATTGCACCCAAGCGCCAGCTCAGCAGGATCATCAAGCCGAAGCCGATGCGGTACCACGCGAACACCGCGTAACTGTGGCTGGCGATAAAGCGCAGCAGCGCGCGCACCGTCAGCATCGCGACCGCGAAGGCGGCGAGGAAGCCGAGCGCGAACAGTGGCAGATCGGAGGCCTCGAACAGCGCGCGGTATTTCCAGCCCGAGTACACCGCCGCGCCGACCATGGTCGGCATCGCCAGGAAAAAGGAGAACTCCGTGGCCGTCTTGCGCGAGAGCCCGAACAGGATGCCGCCGATGATGGTCGCCGCCGACCGCGAGGTGCCCGGCACCAGCGCCAGGCATTGCGCGCAGCCGACCTTCAATGCCTGCGACCAGTGCATCTGCTCGACGGTCTCGACCGCCACCGCGTGAGTGCGTTGCTCGACCCACAGCATCAGCACACCGCCGACTACCAGCGCACACGCCACCGTGAGCGGGTTGAACAGCCAGGCGTGGATCAGGTCGGCGAACAGCACGCCCATCGTCGCCGCCGGCAGGAAGGCCACCAGCAGGTTGATCGTGAATCGCTGCGCGCCGCGATCGCGTGGCACTCCGCTCACGATCGCGATGATGCGCAGGCGATATTCCCAGATCACCGCGAGTATCGCGCCGAGCTGGATGATGATGTTGAAAGCCTGGGCGCGCGCGCCGCCGAAACCAAGCAGATCGGCCACGATGATCTGGTGCCCGGTACTCGATATCGGCAGGAACTCGGTCAAGCCTTCGACGATGCCGAGCAGCAACGCCTGCAATGCGGGCCAGGTTTCCATGCTCAGCGCATGAACGCCTGGCCGCCGTCGAGCGGCAACGAATGCCCGGTTATGTAACTGGCGTCAGGACCGCACAGAAACACCACCACGCGCCCGATGTCGGTCTCGCAATCACCCACGCGCCCGAGCGGTATGGTGCGAAAAAGTGCCTGCGCCTCCTTGGGGCGCGAGGCGATCCAGCCGTCCATCGCCGGCGACATCGCCAGCGGCAGGATGCAATTGACCCGGATGCCATCCCCGCCCCACTCGCAGGCGGCCGCGCGGGTCAGGGCGCGAATCGCTTCCTTGGCCGCGGCATAGGCACCGTAACCGATCGGATCCCAGCGAATCGATGACGAGGATCCGAGGTTTACGATGCTGCCGCCGCCCTTGAGATACCGATGACAGGCACGCATGAAGCGCAGCGTTGCCAGCGGCCCCGAGTCCATGCCTTCCTGGTAGTGCTCCTCGCTGACATCGAGCAGGTGCCCGAGCGGCACTACCTGGGCGTTGTTCACCAGGATATCGATGCCCCCGAAGGCGTCCACGGCAGCCTGCACGCAGCGTTCGATGTCGGCGGCGATCATCACGTCGCATACCACCGCCACCGCAGGCCCATTGCCACGGCGCTCGATCTCCGCCACGGTCTCCAGCAGCTTGCCCTCGGTGCGTCCCGCCACCACCAGCCGCGCACCTTCGCCGGCGAGCGCCAGCGCGATGCCCTGTCCCACTCCCTGACCTGCACCGGTTACCAGTGCCACCTTGCCGTCGAGAATCCCCATACGCTTGTGCTCCAAGTGTTGTAATGCCGGCATTGTGCCTCAGGTTCGCCCCCGAGGTGCAAGGCATGCGTGCCCGACCGCGTATCCTGCACTTTTTCATGCTGATGAAGCGTCTTACGTGCTGAAATGTGGACAGCGGTATTGCCGCCGACGCAGCGCATGAATGATCAGCCATCCAGCAGCCCGGGGTTGATCTGCTGCACACGGCTCACACCCATCAGCGCCATCGCCACCGCCATCTCGCGCTGGAACACTGCCAGCAAGGCAGCGAGGCCGGCCTCTCCACGCGCCGCCGCGGCCCACACCCAGGGTCGACCGATCTGCACTCCACGCGCGCCGAGCGCCAGTGCCCGCACGATATCGAGGCCGTTGCGTACGCCGCCGTCGACCAGCACTTCGCAGCGTTCGCCGACCGCCTCGACCACCGGGCGCAGCTTGCTGATCGCGGAAGCAACACCATCGAGCTGGCGGCCACCGTGATTGGACACGATCACCCCGTCCGCGCCCGCATCCACTGCGGCACGTGCGTCGTCGGCTTCGAGCACCCCCTTGATCAGCAGCTTGCCGTCCCAGATACCACGCAGCCATTCGATGTCGCGCCAGGTGACGGAGGCATCAAACTGCTCCCCGACCCACGTCCTGTATGCATCCATGTTCGTCGGGTCCGATACCATCTCGGCCAGGTTGCCGAACACATGGGGTTTGCCGCGTAGCCCCACATCGATTACCCAGGCCGGTCGCGTGCCGAGTTGCCAGGCCCGCGCCAGCCATGCGCGCGCGGAAGTGCCGCCATACATGCCGTTGCGCGTATCGCGGTGACGCATGCCCGGCACCGCGAGGTCGACGGTAAATTCCAGCACCGAGCAACCGCTCGCGCGTGCACGTTGCAGCAGTGCACGCACCAGGTCGCGATCGCGCAGCATATAGAGCTGGAACCAGAACGGCCGCGCAGAGGCGGCGCGCACCTCCTCGAGCGTACAGACCCCGACCGTGGACAAGGTGAACGGCACCCCCGCGGCCTGCGCCGCACGCGCGCCCTGCACCTCGCCACGCCGCGCCATCATTCCTGCCATGCCGACAGGTGCCAGCACCAGCGGCATCGCGCTGCGGTCCCCTGCGAGCGTGGTCGATGTGTCGATGCTCGACACATCACGCATCACCCGCTGCTTCAAGCGCACAGCGCGGAAATCGGCGACATTTGCCGCCATCGTCAATTCATCGTTGGCGCCGCCATCGATGTAGTCGAACAGGAAACGCGGCAAGCGTTTCTCGGCCAGGCGCCGGTAGTCCGGCGTGCTGGCCGGCTCCACGTTGAGAGTTCCCATCAGCTTTTTCTCCGGTGCCCGGCGGGCATTCAATCGAGTTTGTTGTTCGACTCCGCAAGTGGTTCGTGCGGTGGGGGGCGGCGCTGAAGTGCTTGTTCAACGATGAATTGACGGGCCATCGCGAACAGGAAGAGTGCTAGATCCGATCGGGTATGTGGCAGCCGGGTTTAGCCCGCACGCTGACTGAAAGGTAGCACATAAGTCTCACGATATTCTGCCAGCTCCTGGCGGATTTCCCGGGCATCGAAACCGAACTGCTCAAGCGTATACTCGTGCATCGGCCGCTGCTCGCGACGATTTTCCGCTACCCAAGAATTCATGCACTGCTTTGCTTCATGCGTAAAATCGATTCCGAGTCTCCCGTAGATGTATCCGATCTGTCCTATCGGATCCGACATCACATCCTTGAACCGGATATCGATGAAGCGCTCTGCCGGCAGTACGCGTCGCGCCTCGAGCAGCCGGGTGATTCGATGAGCCGAGGAGGTGCGCACATAAGCTGCCGCCTCTGTCGGAGCGACACTATCACTCGCCAGGCGCCTTAGCTCAAAGACCATGCTTGCGAGCGAGGGATAAATTTCCACTGGATCGCGGTGCGGTTGAATTACGGTAGCCTTGGGAAACTGTTCGAAGAGAAGCAGGAGATGACTCATGTGTTCCGGGGCCTTGAGAACCCATCGCCCTACCGCCTCACCACGATGTCTTTTCTGCCACTGGATGCAGCGCAACGCCTGCTTCAGGTACTGGTAGGCCGCCCGGTTATCATGACCGAGGTGCCATTTCAGGTAAGTCGGTATATTGCCGAGAGAGGCTGGAGCCGAGGATCTGAAAGCATGTTCGAGAAGTATCGCGTCCTCGTCGGGGGCCTCCGCATCAAACGGGTGAACTGCCGCCAGATCCGGATTCCCCTCCAGCATCCGTCGCATCTGCTCCTTCGCATCGGCGATGCGCTGATCCGGCGTCCGAGCAGCGAGTGCCGGGGACCATCCTTGAAATGGAGCCGGATTTCGCGCTTCCCACCACAATAATGCCGTAGCCCGGGGATCACTGGCCATAAGGCGCTGGAGCATCGTGGTCCCGGTTCTGGGAAAACCGACGATCACCAGGGGATCATCGATCTGCTCTTCGAGTATTTCGGGGTGTTTTGCCAACCAGTACTGCAGTCGCAGGCGGTTGACCAGCAGACCGATGATTCTTTCCATCAGCGAAGTGCGACCAGCTACGGTAAGGCGTCCTTCCTCTTCGAGCGAGCAAAGGAGAATACCAAGCGGCTCCAGAAAATCCCTGCCGCCAAAGTCATCGAGTCCGGTTCGATTCGAAGCTTCGCGGAGTACCGCGCCGACCCGCAGTTCATCTTCCATTGGTCGCCGGCTTGATCTGATTCCCAAGCTCTGAAAGTTTTACCACGCGGCAGTCCGGGCGAGGAGGATTGAGCGCTGCGTTCCAGCGCAAACCCATGGTCCCGTGACTGTGGCCAGCCGTGTCGATCCAGTTGCGCACTCCCGGATCACGATGGGCAACAACGATGGTAAAGAAGCCATCGTCATCGCGGAACACACTGTGCTTGTTCAATGTGATCCGGTGATAACGGTAGTCAAGCGACTCCATCCAGATATTGTTCACCTGAAAGTTCCAATAGCGGCACTCGGGCTCTTTCGCCGAGACCAGTAATGCTTCATCGGCTGCCAGAGTCCAATATCCATGGTAGAAAAACGGCTGGTTGGGGTCCATATGCGCGGATTCACGCTTCTCCAGCGGCATCAGGTTCAGTTCGTTGGGTCGCTTGATAAACATGTCCGTCCACCCGGCAAATATGCGAGCGGTTCCATTCACGAAAGCTGCGCTGTCTTTCAGTGCCTGCGCCAGGGTTGATGGATCAAGAGGAGCCGGCGGACCCTGTGCGTCAATCCGCTCGATATGCAGTTCGGCACGTTGCTCGTTTTCCCGATTCAGAAAAAACTGGCGAACGATGAGCGAGGAGGTTTCCGGCTCCATCGGCAGCCAGTTGCCTGCATGGGGCTTTGTGCTGAGTATGATCTCGAAACTGCCATCGTCGGCGATCTCGAGATCGTCACCTTCAATGTAGCCGCTGCGACCAGACGCTTCGGAACTGCCATAATTTCCGGTATAGGTGCCTATCCCCAGGTAAAAGACCGAATTTCGATTGCCCCAGAGCCGGTATTCGTGCTGCCCGCTCAAACACGCGTTTTGATAGTAGGCATCCGGATTGTCGGCGCCTATCTTGGCGTCTTCCCGGCTGAGCTGATACAACCGCGGTACCAGTGGGTCGTTGTTCTCGACAAATTTCTCCAATGCGAGACGGGTCAGACGGCTGAGGTAACGATAGCCTTCTGCCCTGTCGAACGCATTGTCGGCAGTGCTCTGGTCGAAAATAACGCTACGTGCGGCTTTGAGGCCATCACAAAACGCGTCCCAGGCACGGCCATCCATGATTTCGTCGATTGATTGATCGCCGCTTTCGCTCACTCGCACGTTTCCCGCTGTATCGCAGTCAAACCGGCAACTCCGGTTCAAAGCTGCTTCAAATAATCGATATGGCTTGGGTCTCGGACAGGATCTCAATCCCGGGATGACGAGCGGCGATCATCCGCCGAATCCCGTCACGCCAATCCACCTTGCATGGACCAGTAATCCTGGCGCGTTTGGCCGGATCCGGCCGCAATTGCACAATGCCTTCAGGTGAGGATTCGAAGTGTGCTTCCCGACCTACCTGCTCAGCCATGAAGGCGACCAGTTCTCGTATATCCACGAGCTGGTCACCACCCCAATTGGTTATGACAGCAGGCACTGACGCCGCGGCCAGCAATCCGGGTAAATGATCAAAAATATCGGACTCATGAATCGGCAGGCATACGGTATTCGCGCCGTCGGACAATTGAATGGGGGCTTCTTGAAGAATGGCCTCCAGCAGCATGGCAGGTAAACCACCGTTATCGCCATATGCCACGTTCATGCGGGCAATGACCGTGGGCACGTTGAATTCCCGCGCGGCAAAACGGGCCACCGCCTCCTGCGCCAGCTTCGACACGGCGTAGGTTGCCGAATAAGGCTGTGGCAGTGCCGCCAAGGGATCGGTTTCGACAATATTATGCCGGGGGTGCTCTGGTACGGCATAGACCCGGCATGTAGACATCACCAGGCACGCACGGGTACTACGGAATCGACTCATCAG
>MTKY01053010.1_pt1 | contig 12180 bp, 11 predicted proteins | sample 1042731 | NCBI WGS metagenome assembly MTKY01 (sample SAMN06212206, study PRJNA360538) | anaerobic digester metagenome | biome: Wastewater treatment plant; material: sludge; isolation source: anaerobic digester fed with sludge from wastewater treatment plant | place: Denmark: WWTP Soeholt ... | reverse complement strand
GCGGTCCAGTCCAAGGAGGTCGGCAGCAGGCTGAAGGAAATGAAAAACGAAGTCGACTCGGTGGTCTCGGCGGTGAAGGCCTCCGACTCCGGGTTTGCCGAGGTGCTGGAACTGGTCGGGGCGGTGAACAACCACGAAACGGAGATCCGGGGCGCCACCCACGAACAGGTTGCGGGGTCCCGCCAGGTTCTGGAAGCCCTGGAACTCATGAAGTCATCCAGCGAAGTGGTCAAGAACGGGGCCTGGGACATGAAGCGCGATTCCGGACGGATCACGGAAAGCTTCCGCCTGCTGGTGGAACTGGCGGGTCACAACGAGAAGGAAGCCTCCGGCATCGTGGCGGAAGCGGCGGAGATGGAGAAGGCCCTGGGGGGCGTCCGGAAACTGGTCGAAGACAGCCATTCCGGGATAGGCAGGATCATGGCGGAGGTGGGACGGTTCAGGGTGTGACCTGCCGCTTCGCCCGTCCCCGCCCGCTCATGGTGACGACGAGAACCGACAGCAGGATGAGCCCGGCGGAGACGAGGACCCGGGGGGAAAGGTTTTCGTCCAGGAAGAGGACTCCCAGGATGATGGCCACCACGGGGTTCACGTAGGCGTAGGTGGAAACCAGGGTCGTGGGCGCCGACTCCAGCAGCCAGGAGTAAAGGGTGAAGCCCACCAGGGACCCGAAGACCGTCAGGTAGACGAAACCCGCCAAAGCCGCCCCGGTTACGCGCCGGGGGTCGAAGCCGGCGGGCTCCCCGATGAGGATGCCCGTAATGGCCAGGCCCACCCCTCCCCAGACCATGTGCAGGGCGGCGTTCATCAGCGACGAGCCTCCGACGGCGCTGTTTCTGCTCCTGATGGACCCCAGGGCCCAGAACAGGGCCCCGAAGACCAGGGCCAGGGCCCCGGCGGGGTCGATGTCTCCCCGGATGCCCGTCAGCTTCGCCGGTCCCACCAGAAGGGCGATGCCGCCGAAACCGAAGAGGATGCCCAGGGCCGCCGCCGGGGTCGGCCGGTGCCGGCGGGCCCCGGCCCCGCCCAGATAATCCAGAAGAGCCAGCCAGAGGGGGACCGACCCCACCATCAGCGCCGCCACCCCGGAGGGGACCATTTTCTGGGACCAGACCACCAGACCCGAACCGCCGGTCATCAGAAGAAGGCCCGTCCCCATCGCCCGTTTCACGCACCCCGCTGAGGGCCGGCGCGCGCCGGCGGCCCTCAGCGTGACGAAGAGGATGCATCCGGACAGGAGATTCCGGGCGCCGTTCATCAGAAAGGGCGGCGCCGAAGGGACCGTAACCTGGACCGCCAGGTAGGTGGAGCCCCAGATGAGGTATATCCCGGACATGGCCGCCCAGACGGCGGTCCGGCTTGCGGTGGTTTTCTCTTCCATGACTCTCCCATGCTAAACCGGGGGTCGGACAAAAGCAAGGCCGGCCGGACCGGTTAACCGAGACCCCGGAGGGCGGACAACCTTGCGGATGCGGCAAAGGCGGGGACGGGAGGCTCCGCGAACGTCAGACCGTGACGATCCTGATCCCCTTCACCTTCCCCTTTGCCACGACCGAGGGATCGACTCCGTCGTCGGTGATGATCAGATGGCTTTCGGAGATAGCCGAATAGGTGATGAAGGATTTGTCCTTGAACTTGGTGGAATCGGCGAGGATGTATTTGATATCCGAACGGGCGCTCACCAGCTCGTCCAGGTTGCCCGTTTCCACATCGAAGACCATCAGGCCCGAGTCCACATCGATGGCGTCCACACCGAGAAAGCATTTGTTGAACCGTGCCCCGGAGATCATTCTTTCGCTCATGGGCCCGGCCACATCCCGACGCCGCGGCCGGTATTCCCCCCCGATAAGCAGGACCTTGGCGTGGGGAGCCAGAAGCTCCGCGTTGATCACCGAGTTGGTGGTGACGAGGATCCTCCGAAGCTCTCCCCGGGCCAGCCTCTGGGCCAGATGCCTGGCCAGCCGGGCTACGGTCGTCCCGCCGGAGAGAAAGATGATGTCCCCCTCCTCCAGGAGGCCGCCGGCGTGCCGGCCGATCCGATCCTTCTGCGGGGCGTTTTCCGAGACCAGCCGGTCGTACTCGTAGTCGTCGCCCAAGCCGGGTTCGGGAAGCCGGTAAATCCCCCCCACGCCGCGGATGACCTTGCCCTGCCGCTCCAGACTGGCGCAGAGCCGCCGGGCGGTGGACTCGGATATGGAGAAGCGTTCGACTATCTCCGCCGTCTCCAGCTTTCTTCTGTGTTTGAGGACCTCCAGGACCTCCTGTTCCCTCGAAGAAACCTTTCCCATCCCGCACCCCTCCCCTGCCGGCCCACTATACTATTTCAGGGACCCCGCGCTAACCCCTTCCACCAGATAGCGCTGGAAAAAAAGATACATTATCACCGCGGGGATCGTCGCTATGGCCAGCCCCGCCATCTGATAGGGCGGGTCGCTGTGATAGCGCCCCACCAGGGCGCTCAGGGCCACCACGACGGTCTGGGTCTCCTTCTTCGTCAGCAGAACCAGGGGTGTGAGGAACTCGTTCCAGGTGCGGAGGAACACGAAGGTGGCGTTCACCGCGATGGCGGGTTTTCCCATGGGAAAAATGACATTCCTGACGATGCCCATGAATCCGCAGCCGTCTATGACCGCGGCTTCCACCACATCGTTGGGGATGCTTCTGAAATAGGCCGTCAGCAGCATGATCGTCGAGGGCATGCTTGCGGTGACGAGACAGCTGATGACGGACAGGGACGTGTTGATGAGACCCAGCCTGGAATACAGGAAGTACAGCGGGATCAGGGTTACCGCATTGGGCATGAACATGCTGAAGATGATGGCCATGTAGACCGCCCCGGAGCCCCGGAACCGCCGCTTCGCGAAGACGTAGGACGCAATGATGCCCAGCAGGGCCGTGATGAGCACCGAGGACACGGAAATGATCAGCGAGTTCATCATGTTGATGTGAATTCTGAACTGGCTGATCATGGTGGTGAAATTGGACAGATCCAGCGAGCCGGGCAGGCTGAAGGTGCTTTTATAGTACTCCGGCGTGGTCTTCATGGCGTTTATGGCCATGTAATAAAAGGGGAAAACGAAGCTGGCCCCGAGGATGAGGAAGACCGTGAAAATGAGAACCGATGTCAGATTCGGACTGCGCCGGCTGTTCATGGTCAGTCGCTCCACTCATTGGCCCGGTTCGAGATCCGCCTCTGGATCCAGGTCAGAAAGGATACGATGAGGAGAAGCAGAACCGCCAGCGCGCAGGCCTCGCCCAGGGAGGAGTCCTCCCGGAACGCCTTCTGGTAGACCAGAAAATCCAGGGTCGTGGTGTCGTAGCCCGGTCCTCCGTTGGTGATGGAATAGATGAAGGGGAAGAGGCCCGTGAAGGTCCAGGCCACCGAATAGATGAAGGAATACTCGATCACCCGGCCGATCATGGGAAGCATGACGTGGAAGGTGCGCTGGAAAAAACTGGCCCCGTCGATCCGGGCGGCGTCGAAAATGGAGGGATCGATGGACGAGAGCCCCCCCAGCATCAGGACGCCCTGCCAGCCGATGTTGATCCAGACCAGGGCGGTGATGACGACGCTTATGGCGGTGCCCCGGGCGCCGAGCCACTCCACGGCCAGATTCCCCAGACCGACGCTCCGAAGCAGGCTGTTCACCGGGCCGTCATAGGAAAAAAAGATGGCGAACAGATAGCCCACGATCACGGCGGAGACGATCTGCGGGAGGTAGTAGAGGGACCGGAAAAACCGCCAGCCCAGGGTCTTCTCGTAAAGAAGCATGGAAACCAGGAGGCCGAAAAAAACCTGGATCGGGACGTTGATGAACATCACCAGACAGTTCGCCAGGGTCTGCCAGAAATATCGGGTGCGGAAAAGCCGGATGTAGTTGGCGGCCCCGATGAAGTCGTGACGGAACAGCCCGTCCCAGTTGGTGAGGCTGTTGTAGAAAACGCTCCCCAGGGGGTAGGCCCGGAAGGCGAGAAAAAGGAGGAGGACGGGGGCTATCCCCAGCAGGGAGGCCCAAAGCTCGCAGCGCCGCGGCCGCTTCCCGGTCATTCGCCGTCCTCCCCGCGGCCCCTACTTCTTTTCCTGGACCAGCTTGTCCATCTGCCGGGCGAAATCGGCGGGACTCAGCTTGCCGGTCAGCACGTTGGGGAAGAAGCGCTTCATTTCATCGTACTGATAGGCGGGGATGGAGTTGTCCACCCAGAAGGCGAAGTTCCTGGCCAGTTCGTAGATCTTTTTCCGGAAGGGATCGCTGGTCCAGCCCAGGTCCTCCAGGCTCACGTCCTTCCGGGCCGGGAAGGTGGTGACCGACTTGGTCAGCTCGATGAACGAGGGTTTCGAGGCGAGAAAGGAGAGGAACTTCACCGCCTCCCGGGGATGCTTCGTGTAGTTGCCGATGGAGGCGCAGTTCCCCGCGCCGCCGATGATGGAGGCCTTCACCTTGGGATTGGCGCTCATCTGCGGAAAAGGGAGGAACCCGAAGTTGTCCGGACCTAAGACCTGTTCGAAGGCCCGGGCATTGTTCACCCCGCCCACGGTGACGGCGTATTTGCCCGAGGAGAACTTGGTCTCGTAGTCGGTGGAACTCATGGCATCCGCGTTGGTCAGCCCCTCGGCGAAGAGGGACTGCATGTAGGTGAGCAGATTGAGGAAGCCCTGATCGTTCTCGTACTTGGTCCTTCCGTCGGCGTTGGTCACCAGCCTCTCGTAGCCGGACTCCTCGACCCACCAGTAGATGGTGGCGTAGTGGAGGATCCTGCCCTTGGAGCCGTCGAACCCGAAGGGCACGACCCCGGTGGGCTTGATTTTCCGAAGAGCCTCCCGGAACTCCTCGGTGGTTTTCGGGGGGTTTTTGTCCCAGTCCATTCCGGCGGCCCGGATCAGCGCCTTGTTGTACACCAGGCCCGCGTAGTTGTTCCCGCAGGGGTAACCCAGGATCTCCCCCCCGGGGGTGAAGTTGTAGGTCACCGCGTTCCAGCCGGAGATGGCTTCCCTGTCCTCCGGGGGGATGAGGTCGTTCAGCGGGAGAAGGACATCCTTCAGCGGGAAGATGTAGCTCCCGGTCCAGAGCTCCATCACATCGGGACCGTTCTTCGCGATGGCCGCGGCCTTGAACTTGGCGATGGTCTCGGAGTTGAGCTCGACGGGGGTCACGTCCACGGTGATTCCGGGGTTCCGCTCCTCGAAGCGCTTGACGATTTTCGTGATCGCCCACTCGCTCTGGGGCCTCTTGGCTTCCTCGGAGTTGTAGTAGGCGCTGCCGGCCCAGAAGGTCAGCTGGACCGGTTTCGCTCCCGGGGTCTCCCGGGACCCTCCGGCGGTCAGGGCTGGGGAGACCAGCGCCCACAGGACCGCCGCCATCAGCACGATTTTCTTCGTTCTCATCGAGAACCTCCTTTGGATTTTTGCGCCGCCGGGATGACCATCCCGGTCCTGCGTATCCGTCACGGAAGGTTTCTTCCGATTTCCCCAAAGCTGTGTTCCAGGATCCCCTTCCGGATTGTCGTGTCGGAAAAAGTGTAACTGTGAAAGATGCTGGTGTCAAGCAAAATATTGACGGAAACGATCATAGAATCGAACCGACCGGGAAAATATGCGGAATTCTGTTGACAAAATGATCGAAACGTGCAATAAAATGATCGTCAGCGGAAAAGACGCCGGATCCGGCGCGCACGAAGGAGGGACGATGGACACGAAGGAAAGGCCCCGACTGGGACTTCTCGGCCTCATGACCGACGGTTACGAACCGATCTTCCCCGGGATTACGGCGAGGCAGGAGGCCTACGCCCGGGAGATCGTCGCTCTGTGCGCGGATGCGGTGGAGCTTCGCTTCCCCGGCGCCGCGAAAAACAGACGGGAGATCGAGGAGACCGTGGCGGCTTTCAACTCCCAGGGTCTGGACGGGATCCTCATCGTGCTCCTGGCCTACTCCCAGGGGGCCTGGCTCCTCCGGGCCCTCCAGGACAACCGGCTCCCCATCGCCCTGGCCATCGTCCAGCCCGACCAGGCGGTGGGGCGGGAATGGAAGGAACTGGATCTAACCGTCAACCAGGGCATCCACGGGGCCCAGGACAACGCCAACATGATCGTCCGCATGGGGTTCCCCTGCCAGTTCTTCGCCGGGAACAGGCTGGAACCGCGCTTCCGCTCCTTCATAGAGGATTTCGGCAGGGCCGCGGCGGTGCGCTCCAGGCTGCGGAAACTCCGGGTGGCGATTTTCGGCCGCATGGGAGGCATGGGGGACATCCTCACCGACGATATGGCCTTCTTCGCCCGGGTGGGGCCGGAGTTCGTCCATCAGGACCTGGGATCGGTGGCCACCGCCATGGCGGGAATCACGGACCAGGAGATTGCCGCCTCCATGGAGCGGGACCGGAAGGTGTTCGACGTGGACCCGAAACTTTCCCGGGAAAGTCATGCCGAAGCCACCCGCATTTACCTGGGTTTCAGACGGCATCTGGAGGCCGGCGGTTTCCGGGCCTTCACCGCCCATTTCGACAACTTCGGGGAGGACGGCCGCTTCCGGCAGCTGCCCCTCATGGGGGCCTCCCACCTGATGGCGGAGGGCTACGGCTACGCCGCCGAGGGGGACGCGGTCTGCGCCTCCCTGGTTTACGCGGCCCATCACATCGGCGACGGGGGCGGCAACTTCACCGAGATGTACACCATGGACTTCGCCACGGGCTCCATCATCTTCTGCCACGCCGGAGAAGGCAACTGGAGCACCTGCGGCCCCGGATCCAGGCCCCGGCTCATCGACCGCTTCCTGGGCGAGGGCGGGCTGGAGAACCCGCCGACACCCATCTTCCTGCCCCGCCCGGGGGAGGCCACCCTGGTGTCCCTCACCGCCATACCCGGGGGGAATTTCCGTCTGGTGGCCGCCCGGGGAGACATCCTCCCCCGGGCGGACATGGTCAACAACGAGATGCCCTACTTTTTCTGGAAGCCCCGTTCGGGGGTGGAGGCCTGCGTCGAGGCCTGGGTGGCCGCGGCGGGGACCCACCACGAGGTCATCTGCCTGGGGGATCTCACCACCCGGTGGAAGATGCTCTGCTCCATGCTGGGGATCGAGTACGTCCAGGTATAGGCGACGATGAAAGGCTTCGTGATCCGCCCGCCGTTTTTCGAACTGGGGCCCAAGGCCTTCCTGTACGGGAAGGCCGCTCTGGAGCTGGCCCTGGCGGCGGACCGCCTGGCGGAGCGCTACGATGTGGACATCATCTACACGCCCCAGTCGGTGGACTTACGAATGATCGCCGCGGCGGTGAAGCGGGTCCTGGTCTTCGCCCAGCACATGGATCCCCTGGAACCCGGGAAGGGTGTGGGGTCGGTATTGCCTGAGGCGGTGAAGGAGGCGGGGGCGGCGGGGGTCCTGCTGAACCACGCGGAGAGGCGTCTGAGCCTCTCCGATCTGGCACGGACGGTGGAGCGGGCCCGGGAGGTGGGGCTGGCGACCCTGGTCTGCGCCGACGACGCGGCCCAGGCCCTGGCGGCGGCTCAGCTGGGGCCGGACATCATTCTCGCCGAGCCTCCGGGTCTCATCGGCGCCGCGGGCGGGGGCGTGGAGGCCCGGGATTATGTCCGCAGGATAAACGAATCCATACGGGCCGTGGATCCGGGGATCCGGATCCTCCACGGGGCGGGGATAGCGGGGCCGGAGGATGTGCGGGCCATGATCGCCCTGGGGGCCGAGGCCACGGGCTGCACCAGCGCCGTGGTCAGGGCCCCGGATCCGGCGAAGATGCTGGAGATGATGATCCAGGCCCTCCGGGAGGCCTGGGATGCGCGACAGAGGAGGTAGGCATGTCCAGTTATCACGAGTCCTTCCGGATCCGGTCCGACCGGAGGCCCACCTTTCACGACATCAGCGACCAGGTGCGGGGCATCGCGGAAAGGTCGGGGACCGGGGACGGGATCGTCCTGGTCTACTCCCAGCACACCACCTGCAGCGTGCTGATCCAGGAGCAGAGCGACGATGTGGACTACTGGGGCGAGCAGTTCATCCACCAGGACCTGGTGGGCGTTCTGGAGAAGATCATACCCACCTGCCGGACCCAGGGCCAGTACCTGCACCCCGGGCCCCTGCATATCGAGATCGCCATGCGGGAAAGGAAGGAGGAAGCCTTCTGGTCCCTGAACACCGACGCCCATCTGCGCTCCGTGCTGCTGGGCAGGTCGGTGACGGTCCCCCTGGTGGGGGGGAGACTTCTCCTGGGGGAGTTCGGACGGATCTATTTTGCCGACTTCGATCAGACCCGGGCCCGGGAGCGCCAGGTCCAGGTTCAGGTCCTGGGATAAAAGGAGGAGGGATGGTATGGCAGGGAAGGAAATTCGGCTGGGAAAACTCTTTTCCGCGGGGGCGCCGGTCATCGTCGCGGCGGACCACGGGAGCTACATGGGGCCTTTCCCGGGGATCGAGGATCTGCCCCGGGAGATCGAGGCTTTCAGGAGGGCCGATGCCTTTCTGCTGATGCCGGGGATGGCCAAACGCTGCAGCGCCTTCTTCGCCCGGAGAGACGCCCCGCTCCTGATCGTCCGGGTCAACTGGGCGGCCCACTACTGCAAACCCCACATGAAGGAGTTCTCCCCCGTGGCCAGGGACAGCTACTACGACAGGGGCTTCAACGAGAAGCTCTGCGATGTCCGGTACGCCGCATCCCTGGGGGCGGACATGGTCATCGCGTCCCTCCTGCTGGGCACCGACGAGGAGGCCAACACCCGGACCATCTCCCAGTTCGGCGATTTCGTCGCCCAGGCCGACGCCCTGGGGATGCCCCTGATCGGGGAGTTCATCCCCTACGGCGGAATCGACCGCTACAGGGGCGATGTGGGGGACCTGGCTCTGGGGACCCGGGCCTGCGCGGAGTTCGGCGCGGACCTGATCAAGACGGTGTTCGTCGACGGTTTCCAGAAGATCGCCCGGACTTCCATAATCCCCACCCTGGCCCTGGGGGGAGGAGCCTTCGAACGGCCCGCCCAGGCCTTCGCCCAGGCCCGGACGGCCCTGAAGGCCGGCGCCGCCGGGGTGGTCTACGGGCGCAACGTCATCTGCGCCAAAAACCCCCGGACCTTTCTGGATTCCCTGCTGGAGGTGGTGAAGAACGGCGTCGACCCCGAAGCGGCGGAGAAGGCCTATCTCGCCACGGTCACCTGAGAGGGAGGTTTTGATGATCCTGACTTTCGACATCGGGACCACGGCGGTGAAGGCCGCCCTTTTCGGCGAGGACATGAGGCTTCTGGCGGGGGAGTCGGTGGAGTACCAGCTCCTGGCTCCGGGAAATGCCTGGGTGGAGCTGGAGCCCCGGGTCTACTGGGAGGGCATGGGGGAATGCATGGGGCGCCTCCTGACGCGGCGGCCCGAGGCGGCGGACCGGGTCCGGGCCATCGGAGTCACCACCCAGGGGGAGACCCTCATTCCTGTGGATGCCGCGGGCAGGCCCCTGCGCAACGCCATCGTCTGGCTGGACGGCCGGGCCGACCGGGAAGCCGAAACCATCCGCTCCCGCTGGGACGCCGGGGATTTCTACGCCGGGACGGGCATTCCGGACTGCAACGGTCTCTGCCCGGTCTCCAAGCTACTGTGGATCCGGAAAAACGAGCCGGAGGTCCACCGGGAGACCCGCAAGTACCTTCTTCTCGAGGACTACATCCTCTGGAGGCTGACGGGGCGCTTCGTCACCGAGAAGTCCCTCCTGTCCACCACCGGGTACTTCGACATCGCCCGGGACCGGTACTGGGACGAAATGCTGGAGTCCATCGGCCTGGACCCGGCCCTTCTGCCCGAGGCCCTGGAATGCGGGGACCCGGTGGGCCCCCTCCTCCCCGAGGCGGCCCGGGATCTGGGGCTCCGGCGGGGCATCACCGTGGCCGCCGGCGCCATGGACCAGGCCGCCGGGGCCGTCGGCGCGGGAAACATCGCCCCCGGCCTGGTCTCCGAGACCACCGGCACCGCCCTGGCGGTGGCCCTGACCTGCGAACGGCCGGACTTCCGTCACCCGTCCCGGCTGACCCTGTACCGTCACGCCGTTCCGGGCAAGTATCTGTACATCCCCATCTGCATGACCGCGGGGATGGCCCTGAAGTGGTTCAAGGACGAGTTCTGCCCGGACCTGGCCTCCGACGCGGCGGAGCGCGGCGTTTCGCCCTATGACCTCATCGGGGACCTGGTGGAATCCACCGATCCCGGGGCCAACGGCCTGGTGTTTCTCCCCAACCTGGCGGGGACCACCCAGCCGGACGACAACCCCGCGGCCCGAGGGGTGTTTCTCGGGATCGGCCTGGACACGGGGCGGGCCCATTTCGCCCGGGCCATCTTCGAGGGGGTGGCCTTCCTGCTGCGGGAAAACCTGGAGCTGGTGGAGTCCGCTTCCGGAACGACGGCGGAGGAAATCCGCGCCCTGGGCGGGGGGGCCAAGAGCCCGGTCTGGTCCCGGATCAAGGCGGACGTCACCGGCCGGCGCATCGTCACCATGGCGGAACCGGAATGCGCCTCCCTGGGGGCGGCCATCCTGGCCGCCTCCGCCCTGGGCATCTATCCCTCCATTGAAGCCGCCGCCCTGGCATCCAACAGGGAGGAGGCCGGCTTCGAGCCCGATTTCGGCAGGAAGCCCCTCTATGACGGGGCCTACCGGAGATATAAGGAATCATACCAGCGCACCCGGGACCTGTTTTAGGTGCTTCCAGAGAGGACTGAAATGAAATACACGACTGAGACTGAGGCCCGACGGCTTTCCGATGTGTCCCGATTCCTCGACGCCGTAGCAGTTCTGCGCGGCGGAGCCGAGCCCTTCTTCCGCCGGGACCGGGAGGTCCTGGTGACCCGGGCCCCGGGGCGTCTGGACCTCATGGGCGGGAACGACGATTACACCGGCGGACTGGTTTTTGAGGCCACCATCCGGGAGGCCGTCCTGGCGGCCATCCAGGCCCGGGATGATGATCTGGCGGTTCTGTACAACCCCGCCGTGGCGTCCCTGGGCTGGAGGGACAGGGTGGAACTGCCCATCAGGGATCTCTTTGACGGAGAGGTCCTTCGTCCCGCCTCCTGGCTGCGGGCCTGGTGCGAGGAGGACCCGGGCAGGGCCTGGAGCGCCTACCCCCTGGGGAACATCTACTACCTTCTGGAGAAACATCGGGACAAGGTCCGGGGCGGTTTTTCCCTCTATATGGAATCGGATATACCTCTGGGCAAAGGCGTTTCGTCCTCCGCCGCCATCGAGGTGGCTCCGATGAAGGCCATGGCCGCCCGCTACGGCCTGGATATGTCCGGGGTGGAACTGGCGCTGGCCACCCAGTGGGTGGAGATCGCCCTCACCGGGGCGGCCTGCGGAGTCATGGATCAGCTGGCTGTGACCATGGGGGGCGAGGATACCTTCATCCCCATGCTCTGCCAGCCCTGCCTTCCCGAGGAGCGGGTCCACCTGCCCGGGGACCTGCGGGTCTGGGGGCTTGATTCGGGGGTTCGGCATGCCGTTTCGGGCATCGAATACGAAGCGGCCCGGGCCGCCGGTTTCATGGGCTACCGCTTCCTTCTGGAGGCGGAGGGTCTGGAGGCGAGGCACGATGATTCCGGCGTCGTGTCCCGCTTCGTGGACGATCTGTGGGACGGCTACCTGGCCCGGATCTCCCCGTCGGTTTTCCGGGAAAAATACGAACAGCTTCTACCCCTGTCCATGAGGGGCGGAGAGTTCGGCGCCCGTTTCCCCGTCCATCTGGACCCCCATACCCGGGTGCTGCCGGATGTGGATTACCCGGTCCTGGGGGCCACCCGCTACGCCGTGGAGGAGAACTGGCGGGTCCATCTTTTCCGTGAACTGATCGTGTCCGCCGGCGACCGGGCGGGGGACCGGACCGCCCGCCTCCTGGGGGAACTGATGTACCAGAGCCACGGGGGCTACACCGACTGCGGTCTCGCCTCCCGGGAAACGGACCTCATCGTCGGCCTGGTCCGGGACGAAGAGCGCAGCGGACTGCGGGGCGCGAAGATCACCGGGGGCGGGGCGGGGGGCACCGTAGCGATCCTGGGCCTCCACACGCCTGCGGCGGAGGACGCCTTCCACCGGGTGGTGGAGGAGTACCGCGGATCCAGCGGCCGGGAGCCCTATGTTTTTTCGGGGACGTCCCCGGGGGCGGACGACTTCGGGGTGCTGCGTCTGCGGTGACCCGGGCCAGGGAAGCAGGTCCCC
>MTKY01054960.1_pt1 | contig 12190 bp, 9 predicted proteins | sample 1042731 | NCBI WGS metagenome assembly MTKY01 (sample SAMN06212206, study PRJNA360538) | anaerobic digester metagenome | biome: Wastewater treatment plant; material: sludge; isolation source: anaerobic digester fed with sludge from wastewater treatment plant | place: Denmark: WWTP Soeholt ... | reverse complement strand
GCCGCGCTGGCGCCGCCGCACGCCGCTGAACTCTACGGGCTGACGCTCCACGGCACCGGGATGGAGGATGCCGACCACAATATGACGCGCTTCGTCGTGCTGGCGCGCGAGCCGCTCGCCGACTTCGCGGCGATCCAGGGACCCGTGATGACCACCTTCATGTTCGAGGTGAAGAATATCCCCGCCGCGCTGTACAAGGCGCTCGGCGGCTTCGCGACCAATGGCGTCAACATGACCAAGCTGGAAAGCTATCAAACCGGCGGCAGCTTTGCCGCGACCCAATTCTACGCCGACATCGTCGGCGCGCCGGGCGACGAGCGCATCGACCGTGCGCTCGAAGAACTCGATTTCCAGACCAAGTCGCTGCGGCTGCTGGGAACTTACGCGCAGGCCCGGTTGCGACCCTAAACCCCGCGGCGGCGCAGCATGCGTGCGGTAGCCGACGTCTGGACGATAAACAGCGTCACCAGGATGCTCGACACGACCAGCGCGAACAGGTCGAACGCCGAGAAATTGGTGCCGTGAATATCAGCGCCGCCGACAATCGGCATCGCGATCGTCATCGCCATCAGCATCAGCCGCAGCTCGGTCGGCCCGCCCGCCATATAGGACAGGCGAAACTCGCCGACGACCTTGGCGGCGATGAACGTGTGGATCGACAACAGGAAATAACCGATCACCGCCATCAACGCGACGTCGAAGCGCATATAGGGGCTCATCCCGATCGCGCTGACCATCAGCAGCGTCGCCAGTGCGTCGACGCTATGATCGACGAAATAGCCGTAATTGGGGCGCTCGACGCCGCGCCAACGCGCCAGACTGCCGTCGAGTGAATCGCCAAACCAGTTGACGACATAGCCCGCGAGGCACAGCCCAAGCCATTCGCTGTCGATCCAGCTGAGCATATATCCAGCCGCAACCATGACCGCGCCGATAAAGCCCAGCACGGTCAGCTTGTCGGGGGTCATCCATTGCGGCAGCCGCGGGCAGATCCAGTTGAGCAGGCGGCGTTCACTACGCGCGAGAATATTCTGCTGAATACGGACCGGCGCCTGCACGACGGGCTGGAACTTGCTCATGGAAATCCTTTGTTGCTGGCTGTCACATAATCGCCAGCCGAATGTCATCGGGCTGTCATAGAGCGAAAGTCGCGGGCGCGAAAGGGCAGGGTCGTCGCCGCAGCGTTCCGGAACGTCGGTCAGTCCTGCCAGGGGCCGATTTCGCCGACGTCGCCGATGGTGCGAAAGCGGACCGCATCATCGACCCATGCCACTTCCCACATCGGCGCGGGACGCGCCCATTCGCCGATCACGAATAGCGGCATCCGGCTCGCGGCGACAAAGGCGAGATCGTTGGCGGATGGGCCGGGGACGGGGGTTTCGTAGCGCTGGCGCAGGCGGACGACCGCGAGCGTGCCTTTTGGCGGCGTCGGCAAAGTCTGGCGCGACGGAAAGCCTATACTGGTGGCAATCACCGGAAATCCCTTGTCGTCGCGCGCGATCAGCAGCACCTTGTCAGCGCTCGCGATCGGACCGCCGACCGGACGTCCGGCAACTTTGCGACCGGCGATAGCGACAAATTCGCGCAGTTCGGTGTCGGCAATTGGCGCCATAACAGACGTAGCGGGCACGGGGCGCGCGGTGACGGGCTCGGCAGCAAGGGCCGCGATGATCAGCAGCGACGCGATCAATGCGCTTCGCCCCAGCTCTTGCCGATGCCGATTTCAACCTCGAGGGGAACCGACAGCGTCAGCACCGGTTCGGCGGCGCCCATCATCACCGTGCGGATCACCGCGCCGGCGGCCTCGGCTTTGTCCGCCGGGGCTTCGAACACCAGTTCGTCGTGGACCTGGAGCAGCATCTTGACGTCAGACAGGCCGGCGGCGGCGAGCGCCGCGGGCATCCGTGCCATCGCGCGTTTGATCAGGTCGGCGCTGGTGCCCTGGATCGGTGCGTTGATCGCGGCGCGTTCGCTCCCGGCGCGTTCGTTCTGGTTGGCCGCCTTGATCCGCGGGAACCAGGTTTTGCGCCCGAACAGCGTCTCTGTATGGCCCTTGGCCCGCACGCTTTCGAGCGTGTCGGTGATATAATCCGAAATGCCCGGAAAGCGTTCAAAATAGCGCGCGATCAGCGCCTGTGCCTCATCCGGCGTGATCTCGAGCCGTCCCGCGAGCCCCCAACGCGAAATGCCATAGAGAATCGAGAAATTAACCGTCTTGGCCTTGCCGCGGGTGTCGCGGTTGCTCTCGCCGAACAATTCGATCGCGGTCGCCGCGTGGATGTCCTGCCCCTGCGCGAACGCCTCTTTCAGTTCGGGGACATTGGCCATATGCGCCGCCAGCCGCAGCTCGATCTGGCTATAATCGGCGGCGATCAGCACATGGCCGGGCGCCGCGATGAATGCGTCACGGATCTGGCGGCCGGTTTCGGTGCGGATCGGGATGTTCTGGAGGTTCGGGTCGGTTGACGACAGCCGCCCGGTCTGCGCGCCGACCAGGCTGTAGCTGGTATGGACGCGGCCGGTCGTGGGATTGATCTGCTGCTGCAGGGCGTCGGTATAGGTCGATTTCAGCTTGGCGAGCTGGCGCCATTCCAGAATTTTTCGCGCGATCGGTACCCCGTCGCGCTCGAGCCGTTCGAGCTCATTTTGGTCGGTCGACCAGTCCCCCGACTTGCCCTTGCGCCCGCCTTTCAGCCCTAGCTTGTCGAACAGGATTTCGCCGAGCTGCTTGGGACTGCCGATAGCGAACGGCTGGCCCGCGAGCGCGTGAATCTCGCCCTCGATCCGCAGCATTTCGGTTGCAAATTCGCCCGATAGCCTTGCCAGATAGTCGCGGTTGACCATGATCCCCGCGCGCTCCATGCCCTCGACGATGGCGGCCAAAGGACGGTCGACCATCTCGTAAACGCGCGTTCCGCCTTCGATCGGCAGCCGCAGCTTGAGCAATTTCCACAGCCGCAGCGCGACATCGGCATCCTCGGCGGCATATTCGGTCGCGCGGTCGAGTTGGACCTCGGCAAAGCTGATCTGCGATTTTCCCGTCCCGCACATGTCTTTGAACGTCAGGCAGGTGTGATCGAGGTGGAGCTTGGCGAGCTCGTCGAGCCCGTGCTGGTGCTTGCCGGCATCGAGCGCAAAGCTCATCACCAGCGTGTCGTCATAGGGCGCGATAGTGATGCCATGCTGCGCCAGCACGCCGATGTCATATTTCAGATTATGCCCGACCTTGAGCACCGCATCGTCGGCGAACAGATCGCGCAGCCGGTCGAGCGCCGCGTCCAGAGCAATCTGCTCGGGCTTTTCGGCAAACATGTCGGTCCCGCCATGGCCGAGCGGGATGTAGCAGGCTTTTCCCGGAGCGGTCGCGAGACTGACGCCGACCAGCCGTCCCGTCACGCTGTCGAGGCTGGCGGTTTCCGTATCGACCGCGACGACATGCGCGGCGCGCGCTGCAGCGATCCAGCGATCGAGCGCGTCGAGCGTCGTCACCGTCTCATAGAGCGACCGGTCGATCGCGGGCATCGGCGGCAGCGCCGGGGTCGAGGGTCCGGCATCAGGCACTGCAACAGGGCCTGTTCCGGTGCGCGGCAGCGTCGGCGGTCCACCCGGTGTCGCGCCAAGGTCGAGCTTCGCCGACAGCGAACGGAAGCCATGTTCGTCGAGAAAGGTCTTGAGCGGCAGCGGCGGGATCGCCCCGAGCTTGAGGTCCTCAAGCGCATCGGGCAACGGGCAGTCGCGCTTGAGCTCGACGAGGATCCGCGACAGCCGCGCCATGTCGGCATGTTCGATCAGATTGTCGCGCAGCTTCGATGCCTTCATGGCGTCGGCGCCAGCCAGTACCGTGTTCAGGTCGCCATATTCGACGATCAGCTTGGTCGCGGTCTTCGGCCCGACGCCGCGGACGCCGGGAACATTGTCGACGCTGTCGCCCATCAGCGCGAGGACGTCGCCGACCAGATCGGGGGTCACCCCGAACTTTTCATTCACCGCGTCGATGCCCATCCGGACATTCTTCATCGTGTCGAGCATGTCGACGTGGGGGCCGTCACCGGGTTCGCGGATCAGCTGCATCAGATCCTTGTCCGACGATACGATCGTGACATCCCACCCGGCGGCGACCGCGGCCTCGGTATAGCTGGCGATCAGGTCGTCGGCCTCGAACCCTTCAGTCTCGATGCACGGAAGCGAAAAGGCGCGCGTCGCATCGCGGATCAGCGGGAACTGCGGTCGCAGATCTTCGGGCGGTTCGGGTCGGTTCGCTTTATACAGGTCGTAAATGTCGTTGCGAAAAGACTTGCTGCTGTGATCAAGAATGACTGCCAGGTGCGTCGGCCCGTCGGCGTCGTGCAGATCCTTGGCAAGTTTCCACAGCATCGTCGTGTAGCCATAAACTGCCCCGACCGGCACCCCCTTGGGGTTCGTCAGCGGCGGCAGACGGTGATAGGCGCGGAAGATGTAGCTGGAGCCATCAACCAGATAGAGATGATTCTTTTCGGACATGGCGGGGATGTAGCAGCGGCGGTGCGGCGGGCCTAGGGCGCTGTTCCACTGCTGCGGTTCTGGTCGGGTGTCGTTCGAGAATGATGTCGCGAACGGCAACGAGGACGCCGTTGCCATTGTCGCGTAGCGTGACGATCCCGCTGCCCCCGCGCAATTCCTGGTTGCGGCGATATCTGATGGTGACGCCAAACTCGCCGACAAAGACGACATCGTCGATGTAATAGCGGGGCGGTCCGGATTCGCCTATCATCAGATGAATATGCGCCTGCCCCGCCATATCCGGAAAGGGTGCCGGCCTGACCGCGTGAAAGCTGTGACGACCGTCGGCATCGGTTTTGGCCCATCCGCGCAGTCGCCATGCCGGCGGCTCCTTGTGGCACGAATTCTGGCTTTCTGACCGCTTCGTCCGGCGCCGGATGCTGTTGGATGGGTGAGCCGCGGCGGGGGCGGCATGTCGATCGTTATGATTTGCGATAGTCGATGACGAGCTTCGCCGCAGCGGCGATCGCTGCCGCTCGTGCCTGGTCGGTGGTCGCGCCAGCAACGCGGGCAAGCGTGACGGCCATGCGCCGATACGGGCGCGTCACGGGTTTGCCGAAAATGCGCACGTCAACCGAGGTATTGGCATCGGGCTGCACCAGCGCATCGGCGAGACCGGTGATCTTAAAATCCGCTGCGTCTCGGTCCGCCAGTAACACCGCACTTGCACATGCATCGGGCACCACGATCGCGGGGATCGGCAGGCCCAGGATCGCCCGCGCATGGAGGTCGAATTCGGACAGGGACTGCGAGATCAGCGTCACCATGCCGGTGTCGTGCGGGCGCGGGCTGAGTTCAGAGAAGATGACCGCGTCGCCCTTGACGAAAAACTCGACGCCGAAAATCCCATGGCCGCCAAGGGCGTCGACGACCTTCGTCGCCATCTCCTGCGCCGCTTTGAGCGCGGCATCCGACATCGCTGCGGGCTGCCAGCTCTCGCGATAGTCGCCGCGTTCCTGGCGATGGCCGATCGGCGGGCAAAAGGTCACGCCATCCTTGTGCCGCACGGTCAGCAGCGTAATCTCATAGTCGAAATCGATAAACGCCTCGGCAATCACGCGCAGCCGGTCGCCGCGCATTCCGGCGGCGGCATAGTCCCACGCCGCGTCGATGTCGCCCGCGTCCTTGACCGTGCTCTGGCCTTTGCCCGATGACGACATCACGGGTTTGACCACCAGCGGAAAGCCGATGCGCGCCGCCGCCGCGTGCAACGCTTCGCGCGTTTCGGCATATTCGAACGTCGAGGTGGTGAGGCCGAGTTCGCTGGCAGCAAGGTCGCGTATTGCGTCGCGGTTCATTGTCAGCTGCGCGGCGCGGGCAGAAGGCACGACATGGAAGCCCGCCGCCTCGACATCGGCGAGCACTTCGGTGCGGATCGCCTCGACCTCGGGGACGATATGATCGGGGCGGTGTTTCGCGATTGTCGCGCGCAGCGCGTCGCCGTCGAGCATGGAGAACACCTCGAAGCCATCGGCGACCTGCATCGCGGGAGCGCCTTCATAGCTGTCGCAGGCGATCACGCGGCACCCGAGCCGCTTCGCCGAAATCACGAATTCGCGGCCCAGTTCGCCTGAGCCGAGAAGGAGGATCGTGGCGGTGGGGATCATAGGGGCCAGCTTTCGGTGTCTTGGTCGGGGTGTTGGTGGTTGCTCGCCTGGATCGCGGCGACATAAGCGCTCATCGTTTCTTCGGTGGTGCCCTCATCCTTTATGGACAGGCCTTCGAACGCAGGCAAGCGTCCCTCGAGACCGTACTGGACCTGCGGCGGAAACTGCGCCGGGTCGTCAAACGATCCGGTGGTCAGGTTGATGTGCTTGCTTTCAAAATAATCGTAGAGCAGCGGCGTACCGCAGTCGCGGCAAAACCCGCGCGCCGCCTTGTCCGAACTGTTGAAGGTCGCAGGCTGGCCGCGCGTCCAGGTGATCGCATCTCGCGGAACACCGATCAGCGCCGCGAAAAAATTGCCCGCCGCTTTTTGACACATCCGGCAGTGGCAGATGTGCGACGTGTCGAGCAACGCGGTGACATGGTACCGCACCGCACCGCATTGGCAGCCGCCAGATGCTTCGACATCAAGCCGGTTGGGGCTGCCCATGATGCTTCACTCCCACTCGATTGTCTGCCAACATAATAAGCGACTGTTTTTCTATCCCAAAAATGTCTTTTTCGCTTTGCGACGCCGCTCCCGATGCGGCCAAAAAAGGCTGTTGCTTCTGTTGGTATTATTTGACCCTTCTCGGAACCGGATTTCCAGATCAATCGCTACCTTTTGCCCCATTGATCGCACTGGTTTCCCATCAAGTGTTATCTAAGCTGTCAAGGCCTCGCTTCGAAAATACCGTCAGAACCAGTGCCTGGCCATTCACCGGGCTCGGGAAATGCCGTTAGTAAGCCGGTACCAAATTGCCGACAATGCTCACGAACATCGCCCGGTGTGATTTCGGTGAGCAGGCGGCAGGCGAACCGCTATTATTCGAGCGCGTTTGCGAGGCGCGGCAGACGTTCCGCAATGGCACTGGCGACGCTGTCATGGATTTCGCGGGCGAAATCCTTTGGCATGCGACCCAGCGCTCGCCCGGCGGCGCCCGGCGCCTTGGCCAAGACTTCTTCGACCATGGCGCGGATCTGGGCTTTGCCGAACCCCGCCTCGCGCCCCGTTTCGACAAAATGCCGCCCCGCAATATCGAGTATCCTGTATTTGCGGTTGGTGCCGACCGACATCGCAAGCTTGTAGCGATTGGTCGGGATCTGCTTCTTGTCGAAGGCCGGCTGAGCCGAGAGCACATCGTAAAAGGGCGTCAGGGCAAAGCCGCCGCCGGGCCGCAGGTAGATGCTGAAATTCTTTCCATGTCCGTCGGTGGCGCCGATCAGCCAGAAAATGATCTGGCTTTTGAAGAAGTCGGCCCGGTCCTTTGCCGGTTCGTCGCTCGCGGCGAGCAATTTCAGAATGTCGACCGCGCTTGGCCCGTTCTGGTGTCCGATGACGGTCGATTGATATTTGCGCGCCGGGGGAATTCCGAGCGCCTGGCAGCAATCCTCCTGAGGGAGGCGCAGAAGCTCTTGCTCGCCCCGCCATTGCCGATCGAAGCGCTCGACGACCAGGACGCGCCGTTTTCCAAAGGTTGCGATGCGTGACCGGGCAACGGTGAGGCCAAAACTCTCGAGTAGGGTCAGGCAATAATGTTCATTGTCGACACTCGCGGCCATGTCGATGACGCCGCTCGAGGTCGGTATTTCGCCAATCTGGGGCTTGAGAATATGCGTCGTCGGCGTGGATCCCGTCGGGATCATCCATCGCTCCTGGAAATGAAGAAGTGCCGTCTTTTCCTGAGCGCCCGCAATCGAAATACGAAACTCATGCTCCGGATCGATGCCGAGCGGTACGCTGCCTAGATTGGCGAGCATCGTCTCGATCGATTTGTCGCTAATTGGCTCGCCATGGATGCTGTGATCGCCGCTTCGTTCCTCGCTCTGCGGCAAAAATCGCATCGCGCCGACGCAGTCGCGGCCGATCTGTTCGAGCAGGCCATAGGCGTCGTTGCCCGCGGCGCCGGTGCGTTCGGCCACGCGTTTTCGTATATTGGGATTGTCGGGGAGCAGGTTTTCGAAGACCGCGACGACCGGCGCGCCGCGATAGATGGTGCTGCGCAAGGGAAGAGAGAGCGAAATCGCGAAGCGATGCCGCCATTCGAGCCAGCTTTCATCGTAACGAAAGCGGATCGCGCCGCTCGTCTCTTTTTCCAATTGGCCGACAAGCCGCCCGTTGATCAGGATATCGAGCGGGATATGGGTCTTTTGGCGCGCCATGTCAGAAGATGTCGGCGATATCGGGGCTGGCTTTGGAGCGCTTGCTCATTTCCATGTTCAGATCGAGCGCGGCAAGCACAAGGAGAAGCGTTTCCAGCTTCGTGCCTTTATTGCCTTGTTCGATGCTCGAAATGGTTTTCTGGTGCTTGCCGATCATCTCGGCAAGTTGTTGCTGCGAGATGCCGGCGCGCAGGCGTGCCTCCTGGATATGGGCGCCCAATTGGGTGGCGGTGCGGATCATCTGGTTCATGTCGTATCTCCGCAAGCATTCATACCCTCTAAGGTATAAACATGCAATATACCTTCTAGGGTATAGCTTACGATTATACCCTGCAAGGTTTAACATCACATTATACCCTTCAGGGTATTTCGTCGCGCGACAAGCATCCCTCTGACCTCACTGATGATCGCCGTGAAATGACCGTAAGACCGATCGTTAAGGAGCTACACTTTCTGAAATTGAACGGGAAATTGCCAATTTTGACAAGATCTCAAATTCGAAGACAATCGGCCACAATTGAGCGTCGCATTCTCATAATCGAGACTATGACCGTTTTAGGCTCATCGATAAACACCATCAGTGATCTGAATCCTCCCCAATATCTCTATCATGCAACGTCCGCTTCGCGCCTCATTTCGGCTTGGAATTGGAAATCTTTGCTTGTTCCGAGGCGGGGTTTCGCGCGATGATCGCGTTAGGGGTTGTCGACCGGTTCGAGTGATGGGCAGGCCGCCTGTGGAGGACTCATGAACGGCTTGGCTCTCGGGCTTGCTTTTGCTCTCGCATCGATAGGCGCAGCGGCGTCGGCTGAGACGCCTCGCAGCGCGGACATTTTTGTGGACCCGGATAGCACGACATTGCAAGCCGCGGCGCGGCTGGAGGGTCAATCGCGGCACGACGCCCTTTTATTGTCACGCATCGCTTCGGCGTCATGGTTCGCCGGTCAGACGCCCGACATGGTGGAAGCCAAGGTTCGCGACATCGTCGATCGTGCTACGGCCGCGGGGCAGGTTCCGGTTCTTGTTGCTTACAATATTCCCTTCCGGGACTGTGCGCTCTATTCGGCCGGCGGCGCGTCCAATGGCGCGGCTTATCTTGCGTGGATCAAGGGTTTCGCCGCCGGCATCGGCGAGCGCAACGCCATCGTCATTCTCGAACCCGACGGCCTTGGCATCATACCTTGGCACCGCACGCTCGATGGGACAGTCGAATCTTGCCAGCCCGCTGGACAGGACAGCCGTGCGGCTGATGCGCGTTATGAACAATTGCGCGGCGCGGTCGCGATCCTTGTCGGCTTGCCCAATACGCGCGTGTATCTCGATGGAACCGGCAGCATCTGGCTTGCCCCTGGCGAAGCCGTAAATCGCCTGATCAAAGCCGACGTCGCTCGAACCACGGGCTTTTTTCTCAACGTCTCGAATTTTGAAAGCGACGCGCGCGTTGTTCCTTATGCGCGCTGGGTCAGCGACTGCATCACCCTTGTCACGCGCGGCGCCCTCGACCCGCGCGACTGTCCCAGCCAATATGCGCCTGCGGATTTCAAGGATCATGCGACATGGGGGGCGACCGACGCAGCGTTTGACCGTTTGTTCGAACGGACCGGGCTGCGGCGCGATCCCGCATCGCAAAAACATGCGGTGATCGATACCAGCCGCAACGGCAGGGGATCGTGGCACCCGCCGATCGGCAAATATTCGGATGCGGAAGTCTGGTGCAATCCGCCGGACCGCGGATTGGGCCGCCGACCGACGCTCGAGAGTGGCAATCCCTATGTCGATGCATTTCTGTGGATCAAGATACCGGGCGAGTCCGACGGAGAATGCCATCGCGGCCGCGGTGGTCCGGCGGACCCTGAGCGCAGCCTCACCGCACCGGCTGCGGGATCCTGGTTTGCTCAGCAGGCGCGCGAACTGATCGAATTTGCCAACCCGCCGATGACCGAGGATTGATCTGCGGGCTGCCGCGAGATGGACTATCCTGTCGAGGCGGGCGGGGCGGTCGAAGCGCGAACGAGCAATTCGTGCAGATGATCGCGGCGGCGCGGCGCGTCAGCATCGGTGTCCCCGTCGAGCATCGCAATGAGCCGGTTTGCCGCGTCCCACGCCATTTCGCGCACGGGTTGATGGACGGTGGTGAGCGGCGGCCAAGCGGTTCGCGACACTTCCGAATTGTCGAAGCCCGCGACCGAGAGGTCTTGTGGAACGGACAAGCCAAGGTCGCGCGCCGCTGCGATCGCGGCGACCGCCATGTCGTCGTTCTGGGCAAGAATCGCAGTGGGGCGGACTGGGCGGTCGAGGAGCTCCAGCGCGACCCGGTAACCGACATCATAGGTGAAGTCGCCCGTGCCGACGAGCGCGTCGTCGATCGTAACCGCCGCGTCCTGGAATGCCTGCCGATAGCCCTCCAGGCGTCCCCGGCTTGCGGCGTGCGACGGATCGCCCAAGATGATGCCGACGCGGCGATGCCCGAGCGACAGCATATGCGCGGCGACGGTATGACCCGCAGCGACCTCGTCCATCGCCACGACCAGCCCGCGGTCGAGATCGCTGTGCGGGGTGATGCGGGCATACGGAAGCCTCTGCCGTTCGAGCATGTCGAGCAGCACCGGCTGGTCGCACGCGGGCGGTGCCAGCAGGACGCCGTCGAGCCCGGCGCGCAGGAGCAGCTTGCCAAGCTCTTCAGGGCGACTGGCGACATGGTTGAACGGAAGGACGATAAGGCGATAGCGTTCATTTTCGAGACGGCCGAGCGCACCGTTCTGCAGTTCAACGACATAGCTGGGGCTGGGACGTTCGTATGTCAGGCCGATCAGATACGAGCGCCGTGCGATCAGGCTCTGCGCGGCAAGATTGGGATGATAGTCGAGTGCAGCCGCGGCTTCCTTGACCTTGCGGCGCACCGCTTCGCTGACATGGGGGGCATCATTAAGTGCACGCGACACGGTCTTGGGGGTGACCCCCGCGACCCGCGCAATATCGACGATCGTTGATCGTTTCGAAATTTCCCTCTCCGATCAAGCAGGTAGCTCGCTTTGCGGCTTTGCTGCCGCGTCCCATGCTTTCCCTTTAGCGCCTCTATTGACTTTTGTCGAGAATCGACGGTAAACGTTGACCGTCAAAACGGTAAACGTTGACATAAAATGGGGAGAGGGAATTGAGTCTGTCACGTACGGCTGTCCTGGCGCTGGGAGCGACGTCGATCTTCGCGGTCGTTTCACCCAATCTTATTCAACGCGCCGCCGCCCAAACGGCTGGCGCAGCAATGGACGCGCGGGCGACACCTGAAAACTGGCCCGCACGCGCCGCGACGGTTGTTGCGGATCCGGCGGTAGAGCGCCGGGTTGACGCGCTGCTGGCTGCGATGTCGATCGAACAGAAGGTCGGACAGATTATCCAGGCCGACATCGCCAGTGTCACGCCCGATGAGGTCTATCGCTATCATCTGGGCTCGGTGCTCAATGGCGGCAATTCGGATCCGGGTGGCCGCTATAACGCGCCAGCAAAGGATTGGCTGGCCGCCGCGGACGCCTTTTACGCCGCGTCGATGAAGCGCCATGGCAAGCTACCCCGGATCCCGGTGATCTGGGGAAGCGACGCGGTCCACGGCCATAACAATGTCGTCGGTGCGACGCTGTTTCCGCACAATATCGGGCTCGGCGCGGCGCGTAATCCCGATCTCATCCGGCGGATCGGCGCCGCAACGGCGATCGAGATGCGCGTCACCGGGCTCGACTGGACCTTTGCGCCGACGTTGGCCGTTGTCCGCGACGACCGTTGGGGCCGCACTTATGAGGGCTTCGGCGAGGCGCCCGAAATCGCAACCAGCTATGCCGCGCCGCTGATC
>MTKY01052562.1_pt1 | contig 12194 bp, 7 predicted proteins | sample 1042731 | NCBI WGS metagenome assembly MTKY01 (sample SAMN06212206, study PRJNA360538) | anaerobic digester metagenome | biome: Wastewater treatment plant; material: sludge; isolation source: anaerobic digester fed with sludge from wastewater treatment plant | place: Denmark: WWTP Soeholt ... | reverse complement strand
CCTCGCCACGATTCTGGTAGTTGTCAATCGCCTCGCGCAGGATTTGCTTGGCGATGGTCAGCGCCTTGTGCTCGTCGAACTCGATATGCGTCGCGCCGGTGATGCGCACCTTCGGTGAGGTGGTGATGATCTTGGTGTGGAAGTTGGTCGCCAGCTTGACCAACGCCTGCATGATGCACTGCACGTCAACGACCATCGCCTCGACCGCGCCGGTGAGGATGGCTAGCTCCTGCTGGAGGAAGTTGCCCGCCGCCGGGATGCCCTGGCGCATCAGGATTTCGTTGGCCGTGCAGCAGATGCCGGACAGGTTGACGCCCTTCGCGCCAGCCTTGCGCGCGTAGGCGATGATTTCGGGGTCTTGCGAGGCGGCGACGATCATCTGGCTGAGCGTCGGCTCGTGGCCGTGCACGATCACGTTAACCATGTCGTCCTTCAGCACGCCCAGGTTGGCCTGGCCCAGGATGGGCGCTGGTGTGCCAAAGAGGATGTCCGAGATGTCGGTGGCGATGATGCTGCCGCCCCAGCCGTCAGAGAGCGCCGTGCGCACGGCGTGTTCCAGGATGTGTTCCGCGTCCTGGTCATCGCCGATGTGCGTGCGGTGCAGGGCCTCGACGACTTCGCGGTCTACGCCGCGCGGCACCACGCGCCGCCCTTCCCACAGCTTCTGGCGCTTCTTGGGCGCGCGAATGACCGGGGCCACTTTGCCCTTCTGCTGGCCGAACTGGGCGATATAGAGGTCGGCCAGATCGTTGGCGATCTCCTCCGGGCTGCGTCCTTCGATGGGGATGTTGTACTCTGCCGCGACATTGCGCAGCTTGGCTACGTCGCGGATGACGTAGCCCTCGGCCTGGCCGTTGGCGACTGCTTTGAGCGTGAAGGCCATGTCGCGCCCGTGATCGGAGTGCGCGGCAGCGCCTGCGGCGATGGCGCGGATGAAGTTGCGCGCCTGGATCGTGTCCAGCGTTGCGCCGCATACGCCCGTCTGCCCTTCTTTGGTCAGCCGGCAGGGGCCCATGCCGCACAGCTTGCAGCACATGCCTGACCCGCCGATGTTGCAGGCGGCCATGTCGGCGGCGCGGGTGAAGGCTGTGCCGATGCCAAGCTGGTCGGCGCGGATCAACATCTGTTGGGCGGCGGGATCAATGCTCAGCTCTTCGGGGCTGCGTTTCTCTTTTGCCATGGTCAATCCCCTTCTTCATCCGTGATCTTCAATGGGCCCATACCCGGACACGGCCAAAGCGGACGCCCAGCGTAGGCCACTCGCTGCGCAAACCCAACGGTTTGCCCGGTGTGGGCGTAAGCCGCAGTGTGGCGGAAGTAGACGTTGGGATCGTTGGAGTGGTAAGCCGCTTTGTCCGACTCAGCCGGGACAGCGAGTGGCTCCAGGTAGCCCGCTTCGCCCAAGCGCGCGCGAATGCGGTCAGCGTCAATCTGCGCGGGATCGAATGTGACTTCGACCACCTGAAACGCGCTGCTGGCGTAGATCGCCGCGACGCCCGGCAGCTCAGCGAGCATCTGCCGGACGGCTAGCACGTGGTGGTCTGCATACAGGGCGGGGAGTTCCAGGGTGAGTTTTTCCATATGGTAGCTCTCTTCAACCTTCCCTACACGCGATCTGGACAATGGTGAGTGGTCTTGTAAGCGCAAAGGCAGTGCCTTAGAATTATTTATAATAATATTCTTTATAACTAATCAATCGCTTAAAGCCACCCATAGACTTCATGATGGGCTAAAAACAGGCAGCTATGCAGTGAAGACCATCACCTATCTTTCTTGCGTTTGTCACAATCAGCGCTGCCCTGGTGCTGCGGGGATTCGGGGCCGGGCGCAGCAGAGCAGCGCCCTACCGCCGGACAGGTTTTGCCTACCCCCGCCAGATTCCTGTTGGCCTCCGAGATGGCTTGGTCTATAATGAGAATACGTTCGGCGAACGGGTTTGGTAAGCGCCGGGCCTGTGCGCTATGTCTGCGCAGAATCGGCGTAGTATTAGCGCTGGGGATGCTTTGGGGCTGGTGGTGGATGCCGGCGGCAAGCCATGACATAACCAGGCAGGGGCGGCCCGTTGCTCGTCGAGCGACAGTGGAGGCTGCCCTGTGTATTAGGTTAGGGGATGGGCCGTTGGGCTGGGACATCACATGATGGCGCGGAAAGGAGAGCATATCGCACTGGCAGTTCAGCACGATGACTGGCTGATCTGAGGGGAACTGGACGTCGTTTTCTGGTTGCTCTCTCATCGTCCGTATACGTAGACTCTCATAGCACAACACCTGTTGGAGGATACCATGAAAAAGCATTTGACTCTGTTGTTGGTGATCGCGCTGGTCGTTGGCGCTCTGCCGGCGCTGACCTCGGCCCAGGAAGCTCCCAGCCTGCTCATCTGGGCGGACGAGACCCGTGCCGCCGTGATCGAGGAACTGGGCGCGTCGTTCTCGGAAGAATACGGCGTTGATCTGGTCGTCCAGCAGCTTGGCTTCGGCGACATCCGCGACCAACTGCGCATTGCCGGCCCGGCGGGCGAAGGCCCGGATGTGATCATCGGCGCGAACGACTGGCTGGGCGAGCTGGTGACCAACGGCATGTTGGCCCCGGTCGAGCTGGGCGACAAGGCAGAGGAGTTCAACCCAGGCGCGCTGTCTGCCTTCACCTGGTACGAGGACAGCCAGCTTTACGGCGTGCCCTACGCCATTGAGAACATCGCCCTGTTCTACAACACTGACCTGGTCCCGACCCCTCCGACGACCTGGGATGAGGTCGTTGAGATCTCCAAGGCGCTGATGGACGAGGGCAAGGCGGAGTACGGCTTCATCCGCCAGATCGGCGACCCGTACCACTTCTTCCCCATCCAGACAGCCTTTGGTGGCTACATCTTCGGCGTCGATGAGGAAGGCAACTACGACGCGACGGATGTCGGCGTGGACAACGAAGGCTCCATCGCCGCGCTGAAGTGGCTGCAGGGCTTGATCAAGGAAGGCATGATGCCGTCCTCGCTCGAAGGCCCTGACGCTGAGGCGCTGTTCCAGGACGGCCAGGCGGCTATGTACATCACCGGCCCCTGGAACCTGGATCGCTTCAAGACGGCGGGCGTGCCCTTCGGGATCGCTGCGCTCCCGGCTGGCCCAGAGGGTGACCCTGGCCGTCCGTTCCTGGGTGTGCAGGCCTTCATGGTCAGCGCCTTCAGCCAGAACCCGCTGCTGGCCCAGGCTTTCCTGACCGAGTGGGTTGCCACTGAAGACGTGCAGTATGCGCTGTACGAAAAGGGCAACCGGACGCCGGCGCATCTGGCGGCAGCCGAGCGCGTTGAGGATCCGTACCTGGCTGGTCTGACGGCTGCGGGTGCAGTGGGCCAGGCCATGCCGGCGATCCCGGCGATGTCGGCGGTATGGACTGCCTGGACTGACGCCATTACCCTGGCCATGCAGAATCCGGATCAGGACGCGGTGGCGCTGGCGGCGGCGGCGGCGGAGACCATCCGCGAGGCGGCTGCTGGCGAGTGATGTCTCGCCCGCTCCATCGCTCTTCCGTCTAGATAGACCCACACAGGGCCGGCAGCGCGCTGCCGGCCCTTTTGGAAATAACGGTCACTGAGCCGAAAGGAGAAACGCGCCGCACCGGGCCGAACATTCACACGATGCGGCGCGGAGAAAGCGATGGCAACCGCGAAACCTGTTCCAGGTGCAACCTCTCGCTTGCCCGCTGCGCTGTTTTCGTCACGGTCACTCCTGGTGACTATTCTGCGCCTGGCCGGGCTGGCCTTCATTGATGCTTTTGCCATCTGGTTTGCTGCGCGCCTGGTCAACGACGGCGAATATATCCTGGCGCTCTTCATCGCCGTGATCACGCTGGGGATCAACGTCACCTTTCTGTTCGAGGGGATGTACCCTTACCGCTGGTTCACCCCCGGCCTGTCGTTGTTGATCCTGATGATTATTTATCCCACGATATTCACGCTTTATGTGGCCTTCACCAACTATAAAGACGGCAACCTGCTCACCCGCGTTCAGGCGGAAGATGTTCTGCTCACCCGCACCTTCCTGCCCGAAGACGCCAAGACCTACGGTTGGACGGCGTTTAAGTCGCTGGAAGACCCTAATCGTTGGGCACTGTGGCTGATCCCGACGGATGGCGAGGGCGAGGCTGTCTTCGCTGAGCCGGGGAACGCCACGCCTGCCGGTGAAGTAGACCTCGGCGACAACACGCTGGACGAGGGCGGCATCCCTACCGGCCTGCCCGGTTGGGAGCGCGTCCCCTTCGCCAAGACCATCGCCATCCTCGATAGCGTGCTGTCCAAGATTCAGTTCGGCGAAGACGAGCGCACCTTCATGCTCAACCCGAAGAACCCGACCAAGCAGGCCGGGCTTTTCGAGGCCAAGTACGCGCTCAACGAGGACGGCACGCTGTATGACCGGGAGCTTGGCGTGACCTACAAGGCCATGCGGGGCACGTACACGCCGGTAGACGGGCCGAACAAGAACGCGCAGGGCCAGGTGACCGATGCCGAAGGGCTACCGGTGTCGGTGATCCGCCCCGGCTACTATGTGCCCATTGGTCTGGACAATTTCAAGCGCCTGATCGAGAACGAGAAGATTCGCGGGCCGTTCATCCGCGTCTTCCTCTGGACGTTCGCCCACGCTTTTCTGACGGTGTTTATCACCTTCTGGTTTGGGCTGTTCCTGGCGCTGCTGCTGAACGTCAGGTTCACGCCGGGGCGTGCCGTGTTGCGCACGCTGCTGCTAGTGCCCTACGCCATGCCCGCCTTCATCAGCGTGCTGGTGTGGAAGGGCCTGCTCAACGAGCAGCTTGGCGTGATCAACAAGTTTCTCACCTCACTGCCGTTCATTGATATTGGCCCGCGCTGGACTTCCAACGCCGGGTGGGTCAAGGTAGCCATCCTGCTCATCCAGCTTTGGCTGGGCTTCCCTTATATGATGCTGATCACCACCGGCGCGCTGCAATCGCTACCCGGAGACATCTACGAGGCGGCGCGCGTGGACGGGGCGAATGCCTTCCAGCAGTTCCGCCACCTGACGCTGCCCATGTTGCTGGTGGCGGTTGGCCCGCTGCTGATTGCCTCGTTCGCCTTCAACTTCAACAACTTCACCATCGTCGAGCTGTTCAACAAAGGCGGCCCTCCCATCTCGCCCGACCAACCCGCCGGGCACAGCGACATCCTGATCACCTACACCTACGAGCTGGCCTTTGGCAGCGGGCGCGGCGCGGACTACGGCTTCGCCTCAACGATCAGCCTGGTCATCTTCCTGATGGTCGCCCTGATCACCTTCTTCAACTTCCGCTTCACGCAGTCGTGGGAGGAGATCTCGGAAAATGTCTAGCCTCAGCCACATCATGCAGAACAAGATGGTGCGCGACCGCTGGCTGAACTACCTGGGCCGGCTGCTCATCATCGCTCTGGCGCTGTTTTTCGCCTTCTTCCCGATTGTGTGGATTGCTTCGGCGTCGTTCGACGAGACGGGCACGCTCAACACGCAGCGGCTCATCCCCCGCGCCAGGGGACTGGGCAACTACGATGAGTTGCTGAGCAGCAGCATTCATCCCTTCGGCACCTGGATGTGGAACTCGATCAAGGTGGCCTCGATCACGGCCATCCTGACGGTGACCATCAGCGCGGTCAGCGCCTATGCCTTCTCGCGCTTCCGTTTCCGGGGGCGGCGCAGCCTGATGCTGACCGTCTTCATCGTGCAAGTCTTCCCCAACTCGCTGACCATCGTCGCCACCTTCCTGCTCATCCAGACCATCGGCTCGCACGTGTCCTGGCTGGGGCTGAACACGCACGGCGGCCTGATCCTGGTCTACCTGGGGGCGGCGCTGGGCATCAACACCTGGCTGATGAAGGGCTTCTTCGACTCTATTCCGCGTGATCTGGATGAGTCGGCGCGCATTGATGGCGCGTCGGACTGGCTGATCTTCTGGCGGATCATCCTGCCGCTAGTCCAGCCGGTGCTGGCCGTGGTCGGCATCCTGTCCTTCATCGGCACTTATGGCGACGTGATCATCTCGCTGACGCTGCTCAAAGACAAAGAGGTGCAGACGCTGGCCATCGGTCTGAACCGCTTCATCAGCGACAACTTCAACCGCGAGTGGGGCGTTTTCTCGGCGGGCGCGCTGATCGGTGCCATCCCGATCGTCATCCTGATCCTCGCCTTTCAGCGTTTTTTCGTGAGCGGCCTGACCGAGGGAGCGGTCAAGGGCTAGACATGGCTACATTTCGAATTTCGAATTGCGGATTGCGGAATGAGTGATCCCTGGTAAGGGGGTGAGGAAATGAGTTGCGCCCCCCAACGTAGCTATACATTACCCACGTCTTTGGCTGTGCCTGCCCCCCCATCCCCGGCCCTTCCCCCGCGAGGGGGGAAGGGAGAAAAACGACAGGTCTGCTCCCCTTCCCTCCGCGCAGCGCGGGGGAAGGGGCTGGGGGATGGGGGGTATTTGTGGGTAATACACAGCCAACGTGGAGAGGGAGCGAGCCGAGCGCGGCGAGGCTGGGGGTGAGGTAAACCAGCGCAATTCGCCAGCTTTCCCTGAGATCGCGCGACCTGCGGAACATCAATTCGCAATCCGCAATTCGCAATTCGCAATCTCATTCTCATTCCCTGGCGGTCTTCTATGGAATTCATCTTCGGGACGTTCGCCACCGACGAGTTGAAGGTCGTCCATCACCGGACGGCACGGCGGGGGGTGCAGCACGGGTTCGCGCTGTCCCCCCGTGATCCGCTACCCGGCCAGCCGGTCACGCTGACCGTGCAGATCGGCACCGATCTCTCCGCCGACGGCGTGGCCTGCTACTACACACTGGACGGGAGCGAGCCAGCGGGCGCGCGCGGAATCGCCTCCAACGGCGAGGCGCTGCGCCTGGCGCAGACCGAGATTGTGTGGGACGCCGTCGCCTGGGGTTACGTGACGCGCTGGCAGGGGACGCTGCCCGCCCAGCCGGAGGGGACGGTCGTGCGCTACCGCATCGGCGCGTGGACGGATGGCGGGCCGGAGGCCTTTGCCGACTGGCCGGACGCCCAGGATACTGCCGAGCGCGCCGCTGCCGCTCACTTTCGCGGTGAGCCGGCCCCCGCCGATCCCCCCGGCGATCCGGCGCGCGGCCAGACCTTCAGCGTCCACATAGACCGCCTGGAGCCGCCCGACTGGGCGCGCCGTGCGCTCATCTACCAGGTGTTCGTGGATCGCTTCTACCCCGGCGACGGGCGCGACTGGCTTCAGCCGGACTCGCTGCGCGGCTTCTTCGGCGGGACGCTGTGGGGCGTGCGCGACAAGCTGGACTACATCGCCGACCTGGGCACGACCTGCATCTGGCTCAGCCCCACCTGGGTCAGCCCGTCGCATCACGGCTACGACGTGGTGGATTACATGCGCACCGAGCCGCGCCTGGGCGGCGACGAGGCGCTGCACGCGCTGGTCGAGGCGGCGCACGCGCGCGGTCTCCGCGTCCTGCTCGACCTGGTGTGCAATCACCTTTCGCACCGGCACCCGATTTTCCAGGAGGCATGGCACAACCCGTCCAGCCCCGCCCGCGAGTGGTTCACCTTCGACGACTCGCCGGTCGGCTACCGGGCCTTCTTCGGCGTGCGCTCTATGCCGCAGATCAACCTGGCGCACCCGGCGGCGCGGGCGTGGATGCTGGACATTGCCCAGCACTGGCTGCGCGCGTTCGACGTAGACGGCTACCGGCTGGACTACGCCAACGGCCCCGGCCCCGGCTTCTGGGCGGACTTCCGCGCCGCCTGCCGCGCCGCCAAGCCGGATTGCCTCTGCTTCGGCGAGATCGTAGACCAGCCCTCGGCCCTGCTGCCCTACATCGGGCGGCTGGACGGCTGCCTGGACTTTCACCTGGGAGAGGCGCTGCGCAAGACCTACGCCTACCGCACCTGGAGCGAAGCCGATTTTGAGCGCTTCGCCGCGCGCCACGAAGCGTACTTCGCCGGTCAGGGCGACTTCCTGCGCCCCACGTTCATTGACAACCACGACATGGATCGCTTCCTGTTCGCTGCCGGGGGCGACAAGGCCGCGCTGCGCCGCGCCGCCGCCGCCCAGATGCGCCTGCCCGGCCCGCCGATCATCTACTATGGCACCGAGGTCGGCCTGAGCCAGCGCCAGGGCAAAGGCGGCACGCTGGGCCTGGAGTCCAGCCGCCAGCCGATGCTCTGGGGCGACCGGCAGGACACCGATCTGCTGGCCTTCTACCGCGATCTCATCTGGCGGCGGGGGTAAGGGTGCGGTAGGCTCTGAGCAAGACTTCCGCAGTCTGCGAAACTTCGGAAGTCTGGAACGTGGGCGCAGCAGAGCAGCGCCCCACCCTGACAGGTTTTGCACGCACCCAGGGCGTAGGTGATGCGCCCCTACGCTTGATGCCTGAGTGCTGTTCGCTGCTTCATGAAGGAGAGATTTGGATGACAAAGAAAGTCGTGACCTTCGGGGAAATTATGATGCGCCTGACGCCGCCGGGCTTCCTACGCTTCGGCCAGGCGACATCGTTTGACGTGATTTACGGCGGCGGCGAGGCTAACGTCGCCGTGTCGCTGGCTAACTACGGCGTGGCGGTGGATTTCGTCACGCGGCTGCCCGCCAACGACCTGGGCGACGCTTGCCTGCACTTCCTGCGCGGGCACGGCGTTGGCACGGATCAGATCGCGCGCGGCGGCGAGCGGCTGGGCATTTACTTCCTGGAGATGGGCGCTGCCCAGCGCGGCAGCAAGGTCGTCTACGACCGCGCGCACTCGGCCATTGCCACCATCGAGCCGGGCATGATTGACTGGCGGGCCGTCTTCGCCGGTGCGGACTGGTTCCACTGGACGGGCATCACCCCGGCCATTGCCGCCGGAACTGCCGCCCTCTGCCTGGAAGCGGCCCAGACCGCCCGCGAGATGGGCCTGACCGTCTCCTGCGATCTCAACTACCGCAAGAACCTGTGGCGCTGGGGCAAGAAGGCGGGCGAGGTCATGCCGGAGCTGGTCAGCCTGTGCGATGTGGCCATCGGCAACGAGGAAGACGCCGCCCAGGTCTTCGGCATTCATGCGCCGGGCGCGGACGTGCTCGCTGGCAAGGTCGAGGCGGAGAAGTATCGCAGCGTGTGCGAGCAGCTTAAAGAGCGCTTCCCCTCACTGAAGACCATCGCCATCACCCTGCGCGGCTCGATCTCGGCCAGTCACAACACGTGGTCGGGCGTGCTGTGGGACGGCGGGCGCTTCTACACCGGCGCGACGTATGACATTGTCCCCATCGTGGATCGCGTGGGCGGCGGCGACTCGTTCATGGGCGGGCTGATCTACGGGCTGCGCACCTACGACGACCGCCAGCGCGCGCTCGACTTCGCCATCGCTGCCTCGTGTCTCAAGCACTCCGTCTACGGCGACTTCAATCTGGTCACTGTGGCCGAAGTCGAGAAGCTGATGGGCGGCGACGCCTCCGGGCGCGTGGCGCGCTAGGGGACAGCCCTGTAACTCGTCAGACTTCCGAAGTTTTGGAAACTTCGGAAGTCTCTTCCGGCACAATGCCCCCACTGACCCCCACGATCAGCGCAAAGGAGCGCGCATGGCTGGCGACACGCTCGAACTCACACCTACCGAGATGGTGCACGGCGGGCAGACGCTCGCCCGGCAGGCCAAGCGCGTCATCTTCACGCCGTACACCATCCCCGGCGAGCGCTTCCTGGCCCGGCTCACCGACGACCGGGGGCGCTACGCCTTCGCCGAGAGCCTGCGCGTGCTGGCTCCGTCGCCGCAGCGCGTGACGCCGCGCTGCCCGCACTTCGGCCCTGGGCAATGCGGCGGCTGCCACTTCCAGCACATTGACTACGCCGCCCAGCCCGGCTACAAGCGCGACGTGGTCATAGACCAGCTTCGGCGCATCGGCGGCTTCAGCGATCCGCCCGTGCGCCCGACCGTCGCCAGCCCGGACGCCTGGGCCTACCGCTATCACGCCACCTTTCAGGTGGACGGGGCGGGCAACCTGTGCTTCGTCGGCACGGACAACGCCACGCTGATCCCCATTGATGAGTGCCACATCCTGCGCCCGGAGCTGCGCGATCTGCTGGCCGAGCTTAACTTCGAGGATGTGGAGGGGCTGACCCGCGTGCGTGTGCAGGCTGGCTCAGCGGGCGACCTGATGCTCGTGCTGAGCACGGCGGACGACGAAGCGCCGGAATTGGAAGTGACCATGCCCGTCTCGGTCAACCTGCTGCTGAGCGACAACGAGCCGGTCAACCTGATCGGGGCGAGCACCGTCAGCTACACGGTGCGCGGGCGGCCCTTCCGCGTGACGGCGGGCGGCTTCTTCCAGGTGAACCTACCCCAGGCGGAGGCGCTCGTCGGGTTGGTGCTGGAGGCGCTCGACCTGCACGGGGAGGAGACCGTGCTCGACCTCTACGCGGGGGTGGGGCTGTTCACCGCTTTCCTGGCCGAGCGCGCCGCGCTGGTCACGTCGGTGGAGAGCTATCCCCCGGCGGTGACCGATGCCGATGTCAACCTGGCTGACCTGGACAACGTAGACCTGATCGAGGGGAGCGTCGAAGCGGTGCTGCCGGAGCTAGAGGGGCCTTATGACGCCGCCGTGCTCGACCCGCCGCGCGCCGGCGTGGACGTGGCGGTGCTCGATGCGCTGGTGGCGCTGGGGCCGCGCGCGCTCGTCTACGTCAGTTGCGAGCCGTCCACGCTGGCCCGCGACGCCAAACGGCTGGCCGCGCACGGCTACCGCTTGCTGGCGGTGACACCAGTGGACATGTTCCCGCAGACGTACCACATCGAGTGCGTGGCCCACTTCGCGCGGTGAGAAGTGAGCGCCGAGCGGAAGTGAGGCTAACTAGGGTGCAGCAGAGCAGCGCCCCTACCTGACAGACTTCTCAGGCCCCCGCCCACTCCAGTTGTGCGCCAACAAACTCAATGTTATAGTGCGTCCGTGATCTCCCGCAGGCCGCGCACTACCATCGCGCCAGGGAGTGGCTGCTATGGACGCACAGGAACTCTACCGTCAGGGCGTGGTCGCCATCCGCGAGCAGAACGACCTCGCGCGTGGGCGCGATCTGCTGGTTCAGGCGCTCAAGCTGGACCCGCACAACGACATGGCCTGGCTGTGGCTGGCGCGCACCATCTCCGACCCTGCCCGCCGTCTCGAACTGGTCGAGCGCGCCCTGCGCGCCAATCCCGCCAGCGAAGCCGCGCACAAGCTGCGGGCGGAGCTTCTGGCTGAGCAGCATCCCGTGCCGCCCCCCGTCGCCGCGCCCGAACCGGCCCCCTCTGCCCACCCGCCCGTCTTGACACCGGAGACGCCGGTTGTGCGGCCCGCGTCCGGCGTCATTCGCCCCTTGCAGCGCAAGACGGTTGTTCATCCGGTCACGCCAGCCGAGAAAGAGCGCATCGCCCACCTGATGGATCGGGCCGAGATTTACCGCGAGGCCGGGGACATTGAGGACGCCATCGCGCTGTGGGTCGAGGTGCTGACGATCCGCGTGGATCACGAGCAGGCCCTGCGCAACGCCGCCGGACACTTGTGGAAGCTCCAGTATTGGCAGGACGCCAAAGAGCTGGTGCAGCGGGCCATTGACGCCGGCACGCGCGTGCCCACCGTCTACCTGACCGCCATAGACATCGCCGAGCGGCAGAATGACGGCATCTGGGCGGCGGAACTGCGCGAGCGCGTGGCGACGCTGCCCGTTGCCGACGAGCAGCTTGTGATCAAAGTGGCCGACTATTATCTGGCGCGCGACCAGGAGCCTGTCGCTTACGGCTTCTTGGAGCGGGCGCTTGAAACGCACCCCAAGATGCCAGCGGCGCTGATCAAGCTGGGCGACCTGCTGCAAGAGTCGGGGGATCGCGTTGAGGCATCGCGCCTGTACGAGCGTGCCGCCCGGCTGGGCGCGCGCGGCAAGACGCGCAAAGAGGTGGACAAGAAGCTGCGCAGCTACGTGCCCGTGCTGACCGACCGCGAGCGGGGCAGCGTGTGGCTGGCCGTGCGCGAGGCGGCGGGCATTGCCGGGCTGTATCTGTTGCTGGGCTGGCAGGATGCCCGGCTCGATCTGCTCGCTCTGGGGCCGCGTCGCTGGTTCGGCGTGCTGGCCAGCTTGCTGGGCGGGTACCTGGTGGTCACCGCGACTTCCTCACCGCAGCAGCGCCCGCTGGCCGGGTGGCTGGGGGGCACCGTCCCGCCGTCTCCGCCGCCGAGCGCCGCCGATGGGC
>MTKY01054467.1_pt1 | contig 12197 bp, 10 predicted proteins | sample 1042731 | NCBI WGS metagenome assembly MTKY01 (sample SAMN06212206, study PRJNA360538) | anaerobic digester metagenome | biome: Wastewater treatment plant; material: sludge; isolation source: anaerobic digester fed with sludge from wastewater treatment plant | place: Denmark: WWTP Soeholt ... | reverse complement strand
GGGTGGAGTCGGGAAGGCGTCCAGGTGTCGCTCAATCCCCGTCGACAGGTCTCGCTCGATGATCGTGTGACCGTCCGAGGCGATCGCGGTCGGTAGGTCGAGCGCCACGGCGTACTCGATTGCCTGCTGGAGTCCCTGGCCTGGACTGGAGTACTCCCGCTTGGCCTCGACCACTCCGACCGGGAGCCCGGGCACCAACTCAAGCAGGTAGTCGACTCGGCCATCGCCGCCGAGAGTTGTGTTAGTCGCGAGGTCGGAGCGGATCGTAAACTCGGTGCGGTAGCTGTCCTGCCAGCCGGACGCGACCAACCTCGGCACGACAAACTCACGGCAGGTATCCCGCTCAGTGAGTCCGGCCATGCCCACAGGGTAGGGGAGTACGTGGACGGGGCCGACACAATCATCGATCCCGCCGTGGGCACATTTTGGGCACACTTTGTTGTGATCTAGCGGGATTCGGACACATCACTGTGATGCAAACTCATTGGGATAACAGGGAATTCGGGCATTGCCGCACTTCGCGAAAGGTCGATTTTCGAGTTCAAATCCCACCGCCACCGCACGATGAAGACCCCCGATTTCCACTGTAAGTCGGGGGTTCTTCGTCTTCGGTGTAAGCGGGATCGAAGACATTTGGGGCAGACTCGATGGACTCGTGTCAGCATCGAATCGAGCGAGTCGTCGGAGGGCAGATTCATGGCGCACATCAAGCGTTTCGACCACATCGGCATCATCGTCGCGGACTTGGATTCGGCGACAGCGTTCTTCTTTGGACTTGGGCTCAAAGTGGAGGGGACCGGATCGGTGAATGGCGAGTTTGTCGAAACCGTGTGCGGGATACCGGGCGCGCACTGTGAGATCACGATGTTCGCCCGCCTGGCGGGGGCACCCGGCGGGAGCTCAACTTCTCACCCCCGACCACGTGCTCGGATCGCCAACATCCATGGCCAACGAGGTTGGGTTGCGCAACGTGTCGTTCGAGGTCGGTGACCTTCAGGCGGCGGTGGACGCCGTGGCTGTGGACGGGTACGGGCTTGTCGGCGGCATCGGCGAGTACGAGGGCAGCGTTCGGATGGCGTACGTGCGCGGCCCTGAAGGGATCGTCGTGTCCTTGTTCGAGCAGATCGGGTGACTCGCGCGCTGCTCTCGACAGACTGGGGCCACTTGAGCCGCTGATTGCTCGTCCATGTGCCGGGCGGGCAATTTGTCATTCGCTGGCCGCCGTCATCGATTAGTGTCTCTCGCCATGACGTCGCTGCTTCCGGAGCCGCAGAGTGGGTCCGACGGAGACGACGTCGCCAAGCCAACTTTGGTGACGGGGTGGCTGGTGGCCTTGCCTCCAACGGTCCTGATGTTCGCCGTCGGAATGATCGGCATCGGCTCGCGCGACATGTGGCACGACGAGTACGCGACGTGGACATCCTCGACCTTGCCGTGGCGTCAGCTGGTCACCCTGATCCACAGCTACGACTTCGTGATCGCTCCTTACTACGTCGTGATGCATGTGTGGATATCAGTCTTCGGCGATGGGCTGACGACTCTTCGGATGCCATCCCTGCTCGCGATGTCAGTGTCGGCGGGACTCGTGGCGCTGATCGGCCGGCGTCTCTTCGATCCAGCTGTGGGGCTGGTGGCCGGACTGCTCTTTGCGGTGGTCCCGTCGACGTCGCGGTTTGGCCAGGAAGCGCGACCGTATGGATTCGCCATGCTGGGCACACTGCTCGCCACGGTGGCGCTGCTGCGAGTGCTTGAGTCACCGAACACAAGGAAGTGGGTCTGGTATTCGATCGCACTGGTCGGGGCCGGCATGGCTCACATCGTTGCGATCACGGTGTTGTTTGCCCACGCAGTCCTCGTGGTGCATGACGTACGGGATGGAAAGGACGCTCAACTGAGGCACTGGGTGCGTGCTGCCGCAGCATCCGTCGCTGCGCTGACCCCAGTCGTGCTGATCGGCTCGCAGCAGACCAGGGTCATCGCCTGGATCCAGCGGGACGCGGCGGCGGTTCGTCAGTTGCCCGGAGAAGTCTTCGGCTCAGGAGCAGTTGCTGCCGTCGTCATTGGACTCGGACTGCTCGTCGCCGCCAGACTCCTGCGCAGCGACCGGCGGGCGGTCCAGCTGCTCCTCACGTGGGCGATCGTGCCCGCGGGCTTCTGCTACCTGACGTTCCCGCTGGTGCATCTGTTCCTGTCTCGCTACCTGCTCTTCACCATGCCAGCTTGGGTGCTGTTGGCGGCAGCCAGCGGGTTCGCGATGGCTCGATCCGTTGGCGACGCGAAGCCGCCCCTGCGCCTCTCGGCGGCGGGACTGCTCGTGGTCGCCGCCGTGGCTGTCATTGGTTTGCCGGGTCAGGCGACCGTGCGTGACGAAAGACCCACCTCGCCGGAATTTCGGGTTGCATTTGCCGAGTTCTCGCCGCTCATCAGAAGCGGCGACGGCGTCGTGTTCGCCGGGCACGCAAAGGACGGCGGAAACGGGAAAGAGGCCTTCGCGTACGCCCGATCGCGGGGCTCGGTTGCACCGCTCGAGGATGTCCTGGATGCGACCCCGGAGCGAGCCGTCGAGCGCCTTGGTCAGATTGACCGACTGTGGTTGATCTCGACAACCTCAGCGCGCGAGGACGAGCTGGACAACCTTGTGCCGGAACACGCCGCAGCGTTGCGCGCCGACTTCTCGTTCACCCCTGCCGTGTCGGCCAGGGGCGTCAGGATCTTCCGGCTCGACCGCTTGCCGTAGCACTGCCCGTCACCTGCCGGTGTCGAGCCGTTCGCCGTCGGCGGTGTACTCGATGTTTTCAAAACTGACCGGTCGCTTCCCGTTGGCCAGCGACGTCACCATGGCGGTACCCAGAGGACCTTCCCGGTCAAAGACCTCCACCGTGCCGACGGCGATGCCGTCGACCTCGACGCGGTCGGTCGCCGACAGTCCGACCTCGAGACTGACCGGAGGTCGGGCAAGCGCGAGGGTGATGTCGGTGTTGATGTATTGCACGCCCTGGGTACCCCAGTTCACGACCATGCTGGTGCCGTCGGCGATCGCCGCCACAGACTGGAAGGGCGTGCCTTCCTCGCCCTCGACAACCGGCAAGCCGACCTGCCACGTCTGCTTGCGACCGGAGTTCTGGTGCTCTGGAAACGACTGGGACCACCCTGCATTGCTGGCGAAGAACGGAACGCGGGGCTCATCGCTCACCGGAGCGACATCCGCCGGCGGCGGAGCGGGGTGGTCGTCAGGAGACCACACCTCACCGCCGGCGTTCTCCGTCGGCTTGAGAAATATGCAGCTCGCGCGCGCGACGCGTACGCCGTCCTGCATCAGTGACGCGTCGATCAGGCAGAGGCGCCGACCTTCACGTACGACCTCGGTCTCGACGGTGCACGGCGCCATCTTCGCCGGCTGGAACAGGTCGACGGTGTAGCGCGCCGGATGCAGGTCCGTACGTCCGAGCTCAGCCAGCTTCGTCTCGAGGCCACGCGCCAGCGCACCACTGACGGCAACACCGTGCATCTGGTCCGGGCTCCACATGCTGCGGGAGATGTCGGTGGGAACGAGCTCGTCGTTCTTGAGGGAGAACATGGCCAAGGACATGGGAAAAGAGTGTCAGGTCTCTGGCGCAGGTTAGAAGGGAGGCGGCGGATCGTCGATCGGGTCGAGGACGGGGCCTGTGACGCTGGCCGTTTTCTGGAACACCTCAGAGTCAGGACACCATTGGCTCACCGGGCACCACAGGCAGTGGTCTCCGGGATTGGTCTCCCACGTCGAGTCAAGGTGCCACGTGCCCGCTGATGCCGACAAGTCCCGCTGCGCGTGGGCGAGGACCTCGTCGTCCTCGAGATCCCACACATACATCTCGCTCGCGGCGGGCGTCAGCACCTCGACCTCAACGGTTGCCTCCGACGCGCCGTACGCATCCCGCAGCCCCGACGACAGCATCGAGAGCAGGAACGAGACCTGCGACGTCTGTCCGTAGACCTGCTCGGCCCCGCCCTTGGGCAATGAGCTGCTGGTCTTGAACTCGCGGATGACCAGCCGATCACCGACCCGGTAGACGAGGTCGGGCTTGGTCACCGTGACGACGTCGGCATCAGCGTCGAACCCGAACGAAGACTCCTCGACTTCAAGCACCTCGACCGAGTCGGCGGCGAGTGGACAGGTGGCGATGTGATGACGCAGGAACGGGTACGCGATCGCATACTCCTGGGCATTCATGAATCCCTCGGCGAAGCCCATGTCGGTGCCGGGCTCCGGAAGGTCGTCGTCGGTGCAACCTGTCAAACGTCGGTGCGCCTCCTCAAGCCACTGGTGGACGAGCATTCCGCGGGTCTGGCCATCGGAATATTCATCGGTGCGCGGCAGGTGCAGGTCGGAGGCAAGCAGCCACTGCGCGGGGCAGACGCGATAGCGATCGAGGTCTGACGGTGACACCGATCGCGACGCATAGCCCTTGGTCGATTGGCCGAGCATCCCTGGCATGGGTACGAGGGCCTCGCATATGCCAGCCACCTTGCACGAGCTGCACCCGAACCCAGGCCGTACGTCCTCGAAGTCGCCGAGCGACGCAGCAACGTGCCTGGCACCGGCGTCGTACTCGCTGGCTGCCTGAGCGGGATCGCCGTCGAACAGGACGTTGAAGCTGCCGTCACGCGCGCCGATCTCCACCACGCGCACCCGCGTGGCGGCGGGTTGCGCGTCGTACTTCGCGGCGATCTGGGCAGCAGTGTGGGCCCAGAGCAGGTCGTCGGCGCCGGGATCGTCGTGCGCGCTGCCGAGGCGATAGCGGCGGATCTCACGGATACCGTGCTCGGTGCTGTAGAGCGGAGCCCATGCCCACAGCGTCTTGGGTGGTTGGCCGATCGACGGATCGGCTCGGATCATCCTGAGCTCACCGATCTCGTCCTCGATCTCCCAGTGCGCCTCGAGGATGTTGGGGACGGCCGTCATCGCGTAGGGGCGCAGCAGGCGATGCACCTTGCGTCGCTCGAGCTGCTCCTGCATCCAGGCCGTGAGCGTGCTCGGCGAGTTGGCTTCCTCACTGGTGTGTGCGGTACGTACAAGCTGCGCAACCTCGCCAAGGATGAAGGTCTTTTCCGAGCCGAATGATCGCTGCCATCTGTCCGACGAGACCTCGGGCCGGATCTTCAATGCCATGGACCGGCCGCAGGACTCGTGGTTGGCCACATCGGTGGCGGACACCCGCACATTGGCGTGGTTGCCGAGTAGGTCCCGTGAAAATGCTGACATCTCCGGCGCAGCATATTCCTCCCTGCGCGCAGATTCAGCCTTTGGCACGATCGGACCCTCAACTAGAACGTGTTATAGAAATTGCGCTATCGTCCGTCGCATGGTTCTTGAGAGATTCCGCCTAGATGACCAAGTAGCAATCGTCACCGGCGCAGGCCGAGGCATCGGTGCCGCCAGCGCCCTCGCGCTCGCCGAAGCCGGGGCCGATGTCGTACTGGCAGCCCGTACCGAGGAGCAGCTGCATGAGGTTGCTGCCCAGATCGACGCCATGGGACGCAAGGCAGTGGTCGTGCTCTCAGACCTGTCCGACCTGGATCAGGTGGCCAAGTTGCCCGACATCGCGATCGACTCCTTTGGCCGCCTCGACGTGCTGGTCAACAACGTCGGCGGTTCGATGCCCAAGGAGTTCGTCAAGACGAACGTCACAGCGCTGGAAGGTGCGTTCCACTTCAACGTCTCGACTGCACACACCCTGACCCGGTCGGCGCTCCCGCATCTACTCAAGGGCGACGGCGGCTCCGTGGTCAACATCTCTTCAGTCATGGGGCGGGTCAGCGGCCGCGGCTATCTCGCATACGGCACAGCCAAGGCGGCACTGGCCCACTGGACGCGGCTCGCCGCGCGTGACCTGGCCCCCCGCGTGCGCGTCAATGCGATCGCCGTGGGTTCAGTTGCCACGTCCGCCCTTGAGATCGTCACGGGCGACGAAGGCCTGACGGCGCAGATGGAGGCCAACACACCGTTGCGCCGCATCGGTGACCCGGATGACATCGCGGCAACCGTCCTGTTCCTCGCCAGCCCTGCCGGCGCCTACCTCACCGGCAAGGTGCTGGAGGTGGACGGCGGTATCGAACAGCCCAACCTCGACATGGGAATGCCCGATCTAGGAGAAATTCTGTGACCACGCGCGTCGTTCAATGGAGCACCGGCAATGTCGGTCGCCACGCCCTCGCGGGCATTGACGCCCGGCCTGATCTCGAGCTCGTCGGTCTCTGGGTGTCCAACCCCGACAAGGTTGGCAAGGACGCCGGTCAACTTGCCGGCCTCGGCAGAGACCTCGGAGTGCTCGCAACCAACAGCGTCGACGAGATCCTCGCGCTCAAGCCAGACTGCGTCGTCAACTGCGCCATGGCTGACGACCGGCTCTTCGAGGCGATAGCCGACCTCGAGCTGTTGCTCGTTGCCGGCATCAACGTTGTCTCCAGCGGCCCGGTGTTTCTGCAATACCCCTCAGGCCCGGCGCTTGGCATGGCCGAAGGAGTGCAGAAGGCTGCCGTCGCAGGTGGGGTGTCCCTTTATGTCAACGGCGTCGACCCGGGATTCGCCAACGACTGGTTGCCGCTGTCGCTGACCAGCATCAGCGAACGCATCGATCAGGTGCGCTGCTCTGAGGTGCTCAACTACAACACGTACAACCAGCGCATGATCGTGTTTGACGTCATGGGCTTTGGCATGCCGATGGATCACGTGCCGATGCTGCTTCAGCCCGGCATCCTGTCGATGGCCTGGGGCAGCGTCGTGCACCAGATCGCTGCCGGTCTCGGCGTCGAGCTCGACAGTGTCGAGGAGTTCTACGAAAGGCTTCCCGCCACCGAGACGTTCGACATCGACTGCGGGACGATCGAGGAGGGCACCGTCGCCGGACTGCACTTCGAGGTGCGCGGCATCGTCAACGGCAAGCAGGTCGTCGTGATCGAGCACGTGACGCGGGTGCACGACGACATCGGCCCGGACTGGCCACAGCCCGCAGGACTCGGCTGCTATCGCGTTGAGATCAAAGGCGAGCCCAACTACACGCTCGACCTCCAGCTGCTCGGCACCGACGGTGACCACAACACCGCAGGGCTCAAGGCCACAGCCATGCGACTCGTCAACGCCGTTCCGGCAGTCGTGGCGGCGAAGCCCGGACTCGTCACGGCACTCGACCTGCCGCTCGTCACCGGCAAGGGACTCGTGCAGACATGAGCGAGCGACGCTAGATAGCTGCGACGGCAGGCTGTCTGGCGGCAGGTATGCGAGCCATGAACGCCCGGGCGGCCGTCAACGAGCTGCCTCCGGGATGGGTGTCAGCGCTCGACCTCCCGCCGATCGCGGGCCGCGGCAACATCCGTTAGTCCTCGGATGTGACTGAAACGGCAACCTGAAGCGTTCGATCTGAGTAGCATCAGCGCGACAGATCGCTACCAATCGGGGGCAACATGAGCGTCGCCACATTCCTGGCCAGCAAGGGACTCCTCATCGGCGCTGCCGGGGTGGTTGCCGCGGGTGCGATCGCATTCGGTGTGACGCAGGCGATGGGCGATGAGGATCCGTCCGCCGCGCCGAGCCCCGGTGACACCACGACAGCGCCGACAGCGACGGCAGGGACACCGAAACCGATCAAGACGCCGGTGACGATTGCGACGCCTTCGGCAGTGCCTACGGCCCCGATCACCGCACCGCCAACGATTGCTCCCCCGGCGCCGATCAAGAAGCTGGCCATCACGTCATTCACCGTGTCGCCCAACGACATGTACGAGACCTGGAATCCGAGCTCGAACTCGAAGTGTCACTCGACCGACGATGCGTCTTCACCGAACGACTACACATACGCCAAGCTGAAGGCGACCATCACAGGCCCAGGCGTCACATCGGCAAAGGTGACCTTCTCGTACAAAGGTCACTCAGGCGGCGGGGGTATGGACAAGGATGACTCGACGCACTGGAGCACCGCGATCGGCGGCTGGACTCTGGAGCCACCTGACTACTACAACTATTCCCAACAGCCGGCTACCTTCGTCCTCACGGTCCGCGACAGACAAGGCCACACGGCTACAGCAACCCGGAGCAACACCCTGCACGGGTGCCACGCCTCGAAGGACTAGTCCGGGATCTCGCCGATCGACGTAGTCATGGCGTCAGCGGAGCAGGAGGCGTACGGCGACGTCCACTGACTTGGTGACGTCTGCTGCCGTGGTACGACCGGTGACCCAGCCCATGAGCGCGGTGAACCAGACGTCGCTGATGACGCGGACGATGGCGGTGTCCTCGTCGGTCGGTTCGCGGTTCTCGTCGGTGCCATCGATCGCGCGAGTGATCATGGCGGTCAGTTTCATACCGACGAAGTGAATCTCGTCGGCGACCGAGGCGTCGGCGAACATGAACGCCCGGGTCAGGGCTTCGGTCAGGTTGGGCTGCTGCTGGAGGGCCTTGGTGGTTGCGCCAAGGATGAACATCACGCGTTCGTGGGGGGTGTCGCCGGGGACCTGACGAGTGCGCGACTGCTCCTCCGCACGCTCGAACTGGCGACCGAGCGCGGTGACCAACAAGTGGATCTTGGACGGGAAGTAGCGGTAGAGCGTGCCGAGTGCGACGTCTGCATCGTCGGCAACCGCTCGCATCTGCACCGCGTCAAACCCACCCTCTTCGGCAAGGGCGATCGTGGCATCGAGGATGCGGCGCCGGCGCTCACGCTGCGCATTGGAGCCAGGAGTCTCCGTCACGTTCGTCATCCCGCATCGTCTCCTGTTCAGGGCCTGCTGGCTGAGGGTGGCCCCGCTGACCATCGCTATGATTATTGAAACACGTTCTAGATTTGGAGGCGAGACCCTATGCCGGTCGGCGTGACGCGTGACCATCTGGAACTGACATCCAGCCTACGATCCTGGGCTTGCGGGCTCGAGGGTCCCGCCGCTCTGCGAGACGTCGAGTCACAGGCCTCCGCCGCATTCGCCAAGATCTGGCAGGGCGTCGTCGAGTCAGGCCTCACCGCGATCGGGATCAGCGAGCAGCACGGCGGTGGGGACGGCGACCTGCTCGACCAGATGGTGGCGTTGGAGTCAGCCGCCTACGCGATGGTTCCCGGACCCCTGCTGGGTACGACGATCGTTGCCCAGCTGGTCGCTGACAAGGACGTGCTTGCCGCGATTGCCGGTGGAAACAGCGCAGCGGTCGCCATAGATGGTGCAGTCACCGTCGACGGGTCGGGTGCCCGGGGCGACATCGCGGTCGCCTTCGATGTGATCGACGCCGGCTGGCTCCTTGCCCCCACGGACGATGGCTCATGGTGCTTGATCGGGGCCGACGGCTGGACGGCCGAACCCGTGGTGGGGGTCGACCTTTCACGCCGTGGCGGCCGCGTACGAGTGGAGTCACCCCCCGATCATGTGATGCTCCTTCCCGAAGTCGACTCCGATGGCGTGCGGCGCGCGCTCATTGCCCTTGCGTCGGCCGAAGCGGCCGGTGTCGCGCAGTGGTGCCTGGACACTGCGGTCGAGTACGCCAAGGTTCGCGAGCAGTTCGGAAAACCGATTGGCTCATTCCAGGCGATCAAGCACCTGTGCGCGCAGATGCTTGAGTCCGCCGAGTCGATTGCCGCGGTGACGTGGGACGTCGGCGCCGCGATCGACTCGGGCGTGTCAGCGGGTGAAGCCGATTTCGCCGCAGACGTGGCCGCTGTCGTGGCCCTCGAAGGCGCGGTCTCGGTCGCACGCGACTGCATCCAAGTCCTCGGCGGGATCGGGTTCACCTTCGAGCACGACGCCCATCTCTACCTTCGTCGGGCCGTCGCATTGAACCTGGCCGTGGCAGCAATGACAGGTGGCGCCGATCAGTCGGCTGCCCGGTTGGCTCACCGCGCACTCGCAGGGCAGCGTCGCTCCTTCGAGCTCGACTTCGAAGGCGCCGACACGGAGGTTCGGGAGGAGACGCGTGGTGCGGTGGACGCGATAGCCGCACTACCTGCCGACGAGCAGCGCGCCGCGCTCGCCAAGGCCGGCTACCTGACCCCGCACTGGGCGAAGCCCCACGGCCTCGACGCCGGACCGATCGAGCAGCTGGTGGTTGATGAGGAGCTGGCACGCGCGGGGCTTGTCCGCCCTGAGCTGGCCATCGGTGCCTGGGCGGTCCCGACGATCGTCGACCACGGCACCGCCGAGCAGGCACAGAAGTTCGTCGAGCCGACCCTGCTGGGCGACCTGATCTGGTGCCAGTTGTTCAGCGAACCCGGCGCCGGATCCGACCTCGCGGCTCTCAGCACCCGTGCCGTCAAGACTGAGGGCGGCTGGCAGCTCACGGGTCAAAAAGTGTGGACTTCACGAGCCCGTGAGGCGGACTGGGCAATTTGTCTGGCGCGCACCGACCGCGACGCTCGCCACAAGGGCATCACCTATTTCCTGGTCGACATGACCTCGAGCGGCATCGACATCCGCCCGCTGCGTGAGCTGACCGGTGACGCGATGTTCAACGAGGTGTTCCTCGACGAGGTGTTCGTTCCGGATGACTGTGTCGTCGGCGAAGTCAACGACGGCTGGAAGCTCGCGCGTACGACACTGGCCAACGAACGAGTGGCAATGGGCAGCTCCAAGCTCGGAGTGAGCACCGAGCGCGCAGTCGGACTGCTCGCCGATCGAACCTCCGACACCGATGCGGCTCTCGTCGGCCATCAAGTCGCACTGGCGACGCTGTGCCAGCTGCTCGGCGTCCGCTCGACACTTCGCTCAATTGCCGGGCGCGGCCCCGGGCCTGAGTCGAGCGTCGCGAAGCTGCTTGGCGTACGTAATCGTCAGGAGGCGGCTGAGCTCGTCGTTGACATGCATGGGCCTGCAGCGCTTTTCACCACAGATGACCCGCAGATCGCGAAGGACGTGCACGAGATGCTGCTCAACCGCTGCCTGTCGATCGCCGGCGGCACGACCCAGATCCTGCGCAACGTCGTCGCCGAACGTGTTCTCGGACTACCTCGCGGCTGATTCTCCGGCACCGGGGGCCGGCTCGACCAGGACCGATCCGGGCCAGAACGCGACGTGGTTCTTGATGCGCCGCGCAAACGGGGTGGGGTGCCGATAGGTCCAGGCGACATGTCGCTGGGTGTCCGATCCGGCGGCAACGTCGAAATAACTCGCGACCCCCTTCCAGTAGCACAGCGACTTCATCCACGAACGAGTCAATGTGCCGGGTGTGAGCGACGTTGGAGGGAAGTAGCGATTGCCCTCGACGACAATGGTCTGGTCGCTCTCGGCGATGACCGTGCCGTGGAAGCTTGCCCGGTAGGTCGTCACCTCTCCAGTGTCGCTTGTGGGCCCAACACGGGCCTCACTGCCGAGCGAGTTTCTGCGTCGTCGCTCGGTGCCATTGCAGCCAACGCTGCACCGCCGCAATGGTGTGTTGGCTGCGGATCGAAGAGAACACCTCAAACGCGTGCTGTGCGCCCGGCAGCTCTGCATAGGTCACCGATGCATCGGACCTGTCACGGAGTGCGGCGACGAACGCCCGCGCCTGGTTGACCGACACCACGGTGTCGTTGCGGCCGTGAATCACGAAGAAGTCGGGCGTATGCGCAGCGACGTGCGCCAGCGGGGACGCCCGCACGAACTCATCGGGGTCGGTGCGCGGGTCCTTGCCGAAAACGCGCGGGCCGAGGAACCGGTCGCGCATGTCGATGGCAGCGCGTGACTCGGTGATGCCGGCGAGGTCGTAGACGCCGTAGAAGGGCACGCACGCCGAGACCGACGTGTCAGCTTCCTCAAAACCGGGCTGATAGTCCGCCAGACCCGGTGTGAGTGCGGCAAGCGCTGCAAGGTGTCCACCCGCTGAGCCGCCAGTGACGGCGATGTAGGACGAGTCGCCGCCGTACTCCTTGATGTTCTCGTGCACCCAGGCGAGCGCTCGTTTGACGTCGATGATCTGCGTGGGGAACTTGTATTTCGGTGCCAGCCGATAGTTGACCGACACGCAGACCCAGCCCTCCTGCGCCATCCGGTTCATCAGGAGCAGCCCCTGTTGCTCCTTGTTGCCGATCGTCCAGCCCCCACCGTGAATCTGCACCAGCACCGGGGCGTCGGCCAGGTCGCGATCCTTGGGGCGATAGATGTCGAGATGCGCCTTGCGACCACCTTCGGTGTACGCAACATTTCTGAGCACCTCAACGTCGCGCTGCGTGAGGCTGAATGGCCGCGCGACCGAGCCTCGGGGAAGC